>Ga0074199_1000377_pt1 | contig 76596 bp, 63 predicted proteins | sample EPASupsiteSAE347_FD_64528 | JGI IMG/M metagenome (GOLD analysis project Ga0074199, IMG submission 64528) | Bioremediated contaminated groundwater from EPA Superfund site, New Mexico - Sample SAE3-47 | ecosystem: Environmental > Aquatic > Deep subsurface > Groundwater > Contaminated ... | reverse complement strand
TCCTCATCTGTTTTTGGGTAATTGCCATATCCTTGGTCCTCCTTGGATATGGCATCTTATTTGCCCCTCACTGATGGGGAATTATAATTGTCGTCGGTGGGGAATTATAGTTGTCGCCGCGCACCCGCCCCGAAAAGATTATTGATGTAGGTATCACAGGTGCTCTGCTGCGGATGGAATGACACATACTGATGGATGTCGTAAATAATGATACCATCCATCAGCCAATCCACGACCGTATTGTTCGCGGCGATATAATAGGCCGCCATCGGGTAAATATCTTGTTCCTCTATTGGCTGTGTATCTTGCAGATAGTAGAGAGCAAGATTGTTCTGCCCGCAAGCGATGTCGGTATATGTTAAGAACAAGATGATTGCCAGTCGGCCTGCTGTTTTGCTGATAGAAAATTGCTTCTCCCAATGCGACCAAATATCTGAGGTCATCAATACGCTCACAATGTGTTTGTTATTTTTGGTTAACGTTTTCATTTTTTAGACCACTAATAATTATTTTCACCGTATTTTTAATAACTAATGAAATAACTATTGTGTCTTTTAAAAGCAACAAACGTGCCAATTACCGCCCTTGAGTATCAACATGTTTGCAGACAACATGTTAAGTGAAAACGGAGGACGAGTGTAGGGGAGCGGAAGGGTGTAACAAAAGTTACGGTATCCGGCCAATTTTCAAAGGTTACTTTTTGATCATCAACATCTTAAACGGTATTGCACAAAAAGTTACGTTGTACAAAAGTTACGCTATTATCAAAGGGCATCGGCCATTTCAGATCAGAAAAAGATAATTCGAAAGATAATCATTCTTCCGTTAACATGGATATTACATTACTTAACACTGCCCGGAGGGGGCCGCCGCCAAAGCCGCAGAGACTAATAAAAAACAGGAGACTTCAATCCTATTTGCAGGAATGTCATGATGGATTGTTTACCGCAATAACGAATCAAAGATAGCAGGAACTTTTTCGTGATTTGACCGGCTGATATTCCATATGCCAACGGGTTCGAAGGATATCTCAAATGGGCTGGGATTTTTTGAGTGCTTTTGCCCGTTCTTTTTGCTATTGTTTTTTTCGTCTTTTCAATCCCATCAAAAATAATGGGATAATCTCTAGGATACTTAAAGCGCGTATGACAGATAAGGAGCATAATGAGAAAAGAAGCGTCGTTGCCTGTGCGTTTGGATACTGATTTAAGCGACCGTCTGGACCGCGCCGCGGAACGATTGGGTCTGACCAAGTCCGCCCTGATCCGTATTATGGTAAAATCGTTCGTGGATCAGATGGAGGCGAACGGCGGAAAAATCACTTTTCCCCTGCGCTGGCAGGAGCAAAATTCACCTTCCCCGTTGAGATACGTTGCCGAGCCCGGAGCAAAATACGGACGCAAAGGCGGCAAGCGCTGATTTCTAATGCCCGGTATTATGAAAAAAAAATCCGTCATGGTCATTGCCGGCGAAATATCCGGCGATTTGCACGCCGCCGCTCTTATTCGCGCCGTGCAACGACACAACAGTGAAATCCGTTTTTTCGGCATTGGCGGCGAGGAACTGGAAAAGGCCGGCATGGAAATCTGTGTTCACGCGCGCGATATGGCCGTGCTTGGAATCAGCGAAGTCCTGCGCAAATATTTTTTCTTCAAAAAAACTTTTCATGATATGCTTCGCCTTCTGCGGGAGCGCAAGCCGGATGCCGTGCTGCTCGTTGATTACCCCGGTTTTAACCTGCGCTTCGCGAAAGAGGCCCATAAACTCGGCTTTAAGATTATTTATTACATCTGCCCTCAGGTCTGGGCCTGGAACCGGGGCAGGATTCCATCAATGGCAGAAAATGTTGATCGCTTGATTTCAATTTTTCCTTTTGAAGCCGATGTCTTCCGGGAAACGAAACTAAAGGTTGATTTTGCTGGCCACCCGTTGGTCAGCTTGACAGAAATGGCGCGCTCGGAACCATTTGCGCCCCTTCCATGGAACGGCAGTCCGCGCGTGGCCATATTGCCGGGCAGCCGAAAGCAGGAAATCAAGCTGATATTGCCGGTTATGACAAGGGCGGCCGATATTTTAAAACAAGGCAATCCGGATGTCGTCTTTATTATCGCGGCCGCTTCGCGCGATGCAATCGGGTGGATCGAACAAACTTTGTCATCAATTGGAATGACCGACCGATTTACAGTTGTCGCCGATAAAACCCGCCAGATCTTGAGGCAGGCCGATGCCGCCTGGGTGGCCTCGGGAACCGCCACCATTGAGACGGCTTTGATGGGCTGTCCCATGGTCGTGGTCTATCGCGTGAGACCGCTGACCTACCTTGCCGGCCGGATGCTGATCCGCGTGCCGTTTCTGGGCATGGTAAATATTGTCGCCGGAAAACAGATTTGCCCTGAATTCATCCAACACGCCGCCCGGCCGGAAAAACTGGCGGCGGCAATTGAACCGCTCATTGTCGAAGGAAAAGCGCGGAATGAAATGATCAACGAGCTTGACCGCGTCCGAAGCATCCTCGGCGGGCCCGGCGCGGAAGAACGCGCGGCAAAAATTGTTCTTCAAGAATTATCATGAAAACAAGCGTTATTATTACCGTCTATAACCGGCCTGAAATGGTTATCGCCTGCCTGCGCGCCCTGGCGCTGAATACCGCGCAAATTGACGAAGCCATAATTTCCGACGATGGTTCCGATGAGCAATGCGTTCAGACGATGCGGAACGCTTTTGGCGAGTTTCCTTTCCCGGTCCGCTACGTGCGCCAGGAACACAGCGGTTACCGTCTTGCCGCCGCGCGCAACAATGCCATCCGCGCCGCGCTGGGCGATTATCTGATTTCCATTGATTGCGATATTTTATTACTGCCGGAAACGGTGGCAACGCATTTGCGGCATGCAAGGCCGGGCTGTTTCCTCGCGGGCAATCGCGCCATGCTGAGCGAAAGCAACACCAACTTTGCGCTGAACCAAAAAATAAGTGCGCGCATGCTGGATACGCTCTGGAATGAAGCCGATAAAAAACATTTGTCCAAAACCAATGTAAGATTTCAGCGGAATCTTTTTCTGCGCCGCCTCGGATTAGCCGCGCCGCACAAGCCGAAAATTCTGGGCTGTCATTTTTCAATTTTCAGGGAGGATATCAAACGCGTCAACGGGTTTGATGAAAAGTTTGTCGGCTGGGGGCTTGAGGACGATGATTTTGCGCGGCGGTTGTATAAGGCGGGCTTGCGCGGCCAATCGGTCGTCCTTGAGGCGCGCGCGCTCCATCTCTGGCATCCAGCCGTCGGGTCAAAGCCGCAATCCATCTCCGCCAGCCCGAACATGCCTTATTTCAAAAGGGGCATTATTCAATCCTACTGCGAAGAGGGATTAAATAAACGCACGGACCATTGAAGGACGCTGGCGGCCTGAATGAAACTTTTTTACCTCTTGCCTTTTTAAATTCAATCTTTTATTTTCCTACCCGGACGCTTAGCTCAGTTGGTAGAGCATCTGACTCTTAATCAGAGGGTCGCGGGTTCGAGCCCCGCAGCGTCTATCCGCCTTAGGCGGACAGATATTTTAACCGCATGATCACGCTCTATGTGATTCAATCAAAGGTTACTCGCAAGCGATATGTTGGCATCACCAACAACATCCAACGTCGCTTGGCGGAACACCGGCGGGGTAATACAAAAGGCGGCCAAATCCTTGGCGATTTTGATGTCCTGTTGACCGAAATATACCCCAATTATATCCAAGCCAGACAGCGGGAAATATTTTTAAAATCTGGAAAAGGCAGGGGATGGTTAAAAATAATTAATTCGCGGGCTTGCTCGCCTCGGGCGAGTTCGACTCCGCCTTAGGCGGACAAGCCCCGCAGCGTCTACCATCTTATCTGGTCGCGGATCCGTCGGCCGGTCTCTTGGAAATCGTTCATAGCTTGGCTGATTTTTGGGTCGCAAGAACGTTATTTTTTATTTTTAGGCCTGACCCTGATATGTCGGGTTTATCCCTCTTCAGCAGGTCCCGGATTTCAGCCAGCAGTTTTTCTTCGGCGGAAGGAGCGGGCGGGGATGGGGGCGCCGCTTTCGCCTCTTCACTGCGGCGCATGACGTTGACGCCCTTTACCATCAGGAAAATGGCGAATGACACGATAATGAAATCAATAACCGTGTTGATAAAAATACCGTAGTTGAGCGTCGCGGCCCCGGCCGCCTTGGCCGCCGCAAGCGACTGGTACGAGCCTGCCCCCAGCACGATATACAGGTTGGAAAAATCCACGTTCCCCATCAATTTCCCGATCGGCGGCATTAAAATATCCGCGACCAGCGAGGAAACGATTTTGCCGAAAGCGGCCCCGATGATTATGCCGACCGCCATGTCCATCACGTTGCCGCGTATCGCAAATTGTTTGAATTCTCTGATCCAATTCACTTCGTCCTCCTTTTTTTATGACAACAATTTCATCAAAGAGTTTCAGCGCCGTCAACCCTTAATCCCAACCCCCAGGAAAACGAGTTTATTTTTGTTTTTATCATAAAGTGAAGCACCTGCGGCGCCTGTCCGCCAATCAAACAGAGCGAATAAGCGCCAGAAGCTCTTTGGCTGCCTGCCGCGGATTTTCAGCGGCGGTGACGGCGGTGACAACGGCAATTGTTTTTGCCCCGGCTCTGACCAAGTCCGGAATATGCTCCGCCTTGATTCCACCCATGACCGTGAATGGAATTTGTATCTTTGCCGCTATTTGTTTCATTTTCGGAATACCGAGGAATTTCTCATTCCATTTTTTTGTTTTGGTAGGGAAAATGGGGCCAATGTTGATATAGGAAGCTCCTGCCTTCTGGGCCGCAATCGCCTCCTTGAGCGAATGGGTTGAGGCGCCGATAATCAAGGCCGGAGCGATTTTCCTGGCATAGGCCGCCGGCAAATCATCCTGTCCGAGATGGACTCCGTCCGCCTCCACAGCCAGCGCAAGGTCAAGGCGGTCGTTGATGATCAGCAAAGCGCCGGCTTTTTTCGTCATGCTCCGTATTTTTTCCGCCAGCCGGAACAGTTTGGAAAACGGCATTTCTTTCTCGCGCAGTTGAATCAAGCGCACCCCGCCGGCCAGCGCCAGCCGGACAATATCCTCGGTGGAGCGTCCGCGCGAAAGCCCCTGCGAAGTGACCAAATACAATCCGGCCCGTTCAAAGCGGGCCATACGTTCACGATGAACGGAATTATTATTCATTATGCTTGATAATGCATCATCGGATTTCAATCCGAAATCCGGCAGGCGAAAAATGACATATCAGCCGGCAATAATGGCGTTCACGTCTTCCTGCAACCGATCCATATCTTCTTCCAGAATTTCCCAGACGATCTGGTCCTCGATGCTGTCATAACCGTGAGCCAGAATATTTCTGAAGGAGATGATGTCGCGATAATCGCGTATGCGGCTCAAAATCGCGGGGGAATCTTTCTGTATCCTGTTTAACGCTTCACCGATAATCTCGAACTTTCTTTCCACGCCGCTCCGCAGAAGTTCGTCGGACGCGTAGTCGTTAAAGCTCTTACCGGCGATGAAGGTTTTAATGGCGGCGACGGCCTCGCGAATGTCATGGAGATGTTTGAGCAGCTCATCCTTCATAGATTGACACTTTTTCTTTCATTACCCGGCGTTTGAAATACGGGTTCCGCAGACCGTTCAAGGTCAGTAAGTCAACTCGACAGCCGAGCGTATCTTCGAGACGGTGTAACAGTCCAAAAAACCGTCTGGCAGGAAACCGGGCGGGATCCTTGAATTCCACCAGAAGATCCACATCACTTGTTTCGCGGGCCGAACCGCGGACAGTGGAGCCAAATACATCCAACCTTCCGACGTCAAATTCCCGGCATACGGAAGGAGCAATATTTTTAAGTTCAATAAGTGTCATGTGATAAAAATATATCCTTTTCTTTAATCAAATCAAGTCCAGATCGAATATCCATAAAACAGCTGTTTTTTTCATTGTTTTATAGAATTGGTTGTCGCCTTTGCGTCCCATGGGATGGGCGTATATGTGTCGCCGGCCACCCGTGCGCGAAGGTTATCGTACAGCACATCCAATTCAGTATCCTTGTCCCGCGCCTCCAAATCCATCCACATTGAGGTGATTGTTCCGATATCGCCGTAATATTTCAGGATTCCCAGCAGTTGATCGTCTGCGTAGTAATATATGCTCATCTCGGAACGATCCAGCACCATCCGCATTTTATGAAACACCTGCGTCTCGTTTCCATATTCAAATCCGTTGAGTTCTTTTTCCATCTTGACGGGAATGTTGATGAATCTTTGCTGAATCACATAGCCGCGATTCATGAAGCACATTTGGCCGTTTCCTTTCTCGCCCTCAAAAAACATGCAGATGCTGCCGGCTTTTGTAGTGCATCCCAGGGCGACTAACTGGTAACCGTCTGATTTGGATATTTTAAAATCGCCGGATACCTCAATCAGGGCGCGGGTATCGCCGGTAATTTTGCGTTCAACTTTGCATCCGGCCCACTTGCCGAGGGTTGATTTTCCGGCAATGCGTCCGCATTGGTTGCTCACTGTCCATTGTAATCCAGGGTCAGACGATTTTGCGGTAAAACTTTCATCGTTGCCATTGTCAAAATTGACTTCCGCTACTGTGTCCCAATTAAATTTAGATAAGCGCGCAGAAATTTCGGCCTGATCCTTTGCCATCGTCTTCGGATCCGCTTTTTCCGGATTGAGCAGGCAATGCGATTCCCGGAGCTTGGCAAGCATCTCATGGAGCATTGAAGACGATTTTATCAAGCTCTCTATTCTTTCTTTGAGCCCAGCGTCTTGAGCGGTTATCCCGGAGATGAGCGATGGCGGTAAGATATTTTTGTTCCAATGACAGCTCAATACCAGGATAAAAATGAGGGCTATTGTGGTCATTATCTTGACATGCGTGGTCCGGCGGGTCAGATAATGATACGCGATAATGCCTCCGCCGAGAATAACAGACATTCCACCCTGAATCAGCATTTTTGAAAATATCAAGCCGGCCAGTATCTGGGATAATTCCGGCGGTTTGATCCCATCTGCCATGCGGTTTATTGTCGGCATCAAGAACATTACGCTAAGCGTTGACATAAGGCCGATATATACCCAGATGATGGCAAATGTCACCAATAAGGCCGTAAATAAGCGTGAAGTGCATAAAGCCGCAATCCAACAGAAGAAAATAAGACTGATTGCGTAAAGAAAAGAGTAGGAAAAGACGGAAAGCCATGAATTGATCGGTATATTAGAATTTGCGGCAACCGATAGAACGGACGCAGGCAGTCCCACTAATAAAATAAGAAAACATGCCTTTGCCACCAGAAGCGCCCAGCTTGGAATTGGCCGGGTCAGCCAGAAAGCCGTCTGGCCGGTTGGCGGGTCCTCCTGAACCACCCGGATGATGAATATGTATTTGAAAATACCAATTATGATTGCTGGAATACTCACGATTAATAATCGCGCGAATATTGATGTTCCCGCCGCTGTGGTTAACTCCCAGATGATCCCAATCAACCCGAACCAAGCAACCAGCCACCATTTGAACCGCCGGATGTCTTTCCATAACAAATGCCAGACCATGTTCATTGTTTGTTTCCTTTCGTGGTTAAATCAATATTGCATTTCAATCTGTCATTTCCGGGTAAACTGGAATCTAGCCTCCAGTTTTTCTGTCACTGGATTCCCGCTCAAGGCGGGAATGACATTTAATCTACAACACTGGCATGGTTCAAATTCGTCTGATTTCCGGTTCCGGTTGTAGGGGCCGCGCTAGTCGCGCGCCCGTTTCCAATCCAGCCATTTGCAGGCGAAGTCTCTACAAGACTGTAACCCTGTTTTGAACCATGCCACAACACTTGTAACTTTGGATTTTTCATCCCTGAATTTATAAAACCAGAGCGGAATGCCGGGGGCATTGCCCACCGCGAGGTATTCGCCGTTCTGCAGTCGTTTAACACACCAAATACTGTTGGCTTCCTGAAACGTTTTTTCATATTTCATGCTTCCATCTGTATCCAGTTTGGCGAGCCAGGCGTTTTTATCTTTCCTTCCCGCAATAAAATATCCTCCGGCGTGGGCCGGACAATTCGCATCAATACTGCCATCAAACGTCTTTTCCCATATCAGGTTGCCCGTGGCATCCGTCTTGAAAATCCATCCCTTCATGCCGCTTTCCACTGTCTTTTTCCAGCCGCGCAGGACGTATCCGCCGTCAATTGCTGGCATGACGGAAAACACATCCGATTCGCTGTCAGCGGCAAATGTTTTATCCCAGATGAGGTTGCCGTCCTTGTCCAGCTTCAACAGCCAGGCGGTTATATGACCGTTTGTTCCGGTGGTGTATCCGCAGGCCGCATAACCGCCGTCCGGAGCTGATTGAATATCAAAACCCCATGATGTTTTCCTGCCGCCGTAGTTCTTTTCCCAAAGAATATTTCCTGCGGCATCGAATTTGGCGATCCAGACATTGCCCGCCTTCTGATTCTGCGGCGTTATGACGCCGCAGGACACATATTCGTTGTTGGAAATCGAAATGAGGGAATTAATCCGCTGATATGTACCGTTGCCGACCAGTTTTTCCCAAAGCAGTTTTCCGTCCCCGTCAATTTTCCAGAGCCAGGCCGATTCATCGCCCTTGGAAGATTCCGTCTGTCCCGGCTTTTCGGTTTTTTTTTGAAACCCGCCGAGAAGGAATCCGCCGCCGGAAGCCGGACAAATAGCACAGCACCGGCCATCAATAAATCCCTGATGTTTTTGGGGAGCATATTCTTTTTCCCATTTTGTTTTTCCGTTGAAATCAAAACGAATACATCTGGCAAAGAGAGAGGCGTCTCCCGTCAAAGTTGCGCCTTGGAATTGGAAAGAGTTGTCGGCCGCCGTGATGATATAGCCGTTATTAACCGGCAAAATTCTGGGATTAAGCCCTTGCTTGAAAGATATCTTTGCCGTTACGTTGTTTGTTTTTTGTTTTGGCCAATGATGCCCAAGCAGAAACCCAATCAAGGTTTTTTTCATCCCGTTTTCTTGCCATTCAAAATCAGGAAGTTTTGCATATTCGGGCAATCTGGGAGGCAGTGTCAACATGGTTTCTTTCTTGGAACAGCCGTGATCCTGCCATTGAAGCAATTTTTCAGTCACAATAATTTTATTCCATTGGCCGCCCAGCACGAGTGCAATGATTAATGCCGCGCAGACTGCAATAATCGGGCGGCGAATATTCGGCAGTTTGAAGTAACAAAATGTTATGATAATTCCCGCCATAATGCATAAGAAGGCATCCTGAATGAGCCATTTCGATGCGAAAAGGTATACAAACTCTGTTATATTGGGATTGTTAAACGATAAGAGCAAAAGGTTGGGAATAATATGAACAATGACATTCAATGCCACGTAGCCGCAATAAACACCCAGGAACAGGATTGCGGCCGAGGATAACCGACGCGTGTATAATGCCGCCAGCCATGCGGATAATATCAGGATCAGGATTCCTATGATTTTCGGGATACATATAAGAGCTATATCAACGGCGGAGATGTTACATAAGCTAAACTTCAGTGCTAAGCCCGCGATCTGAGGCAGAAAAATGAGTAAAAAAATAAAAAGTGTTTTTGACGCAAAAATCATTCCTGAACTTGTCGGTCGCGTGCGCCAGAAGGCGGCCGGATCCATAAGCGCATCCTCCTGAACCACGCTGATGATAAACAGCATTTGAAGAACATCTGTTAGTAGCGAGGCAAACTTTAGCGATAACATAAACGATGGTTCAAAGTTGAATGTTATGGCAGGAGAGGGCGGTAGATTTATTCCTACAAGGACAAACCACGCAACCAGCCACCATTTGAACCGGCGGATATCTTTCCATAACAAATGCCAGACCATGTTCATTGTTTGTTTCCTTTCGTGGTTAAAAATCAGCCACAAAAATGCACAAGATTCACAAGACGGATATGCTTTTCTCCGCATCAGCCGGCGGCTGTTTTTTTGTGTTTTTTGTGCATCTTTGTGGCAAATATTCTTATGTTTCCATCTTGTAACTCTTTGCCAGCGCGACAAATATCTCCCGCAGGGTCATGCCAGCCGTCTCAACGTTTGCGCAATCCGCGAAAATCCGGCGGATGGAATCATTCGTGGTTTTTTCCTCATAGGCGCTGTCAATGAACGCCACGGCGCGGTTTTCATGTTCAACCTGCAGCCAGGCCGGCGGCAAATTTACCGGCAGAGATGTTAGCGGCGCGGAGAGCGTAACCGTTACTTTCCTGAAACGCGTCTGCAATGATTCCAGCGATTCGGAGAGTTTAAGTTTGCCATGATCCAGGAAACCGACCACGTCGGCCAGCGTTTCCACCTCGTGAATATCATGCGAGGAGATAAAAACCGTCCAGTGTTCGGCATTGGTCAATTCAAGGATTCCCTGAATCAATTCATCCCGCACCAGCGGATCAAGGCCGGTAAAAGGCTCGTCCAGGACCAGCAGGCGCGGACGGTAGGCGATGGAAATAAGAAGAGCGGCCTTGATTTTCATGCCGCGCGAAAAGCCGCTTATGGCCCGGTCAAGCGGCAGGTCAAACTGCCTGGTCAACCTGCCGCAAAAGGTGTCGTCCCAGGCCGGATAGAGCGGCTTGCAAAAGGCGATCAGTTGCTTGACCGTCATCCAGTCGTATAGTTTCTGATTTTCCGAGACATAGCCGATTTGCGAAAATTCCGCCGGGCCAAGTACGCCGGATTTTACGGAAAATATTCCGGATGCGCCGTTGTCCGGAGTGATAAGATTCAAAAGCAGTTTGATCGTGGTGGTTTTACCCGCGCCGTTTGGGCCGAGGAAGGCGAAAATACTGCCCTCGGGAACGGAGAGGGAAAGGTTATCCACCGCCGTCAATTTGCCGAATTTTTTTGTCAGGTTCTGAGTTTTGATGATGTTGCTCATTGTTTTCATCCTACATTTAAATATTAGCCACAAAAAAGCACAAAATTCACAAATAAATATCATGCCACAGGCAGATTCGCCAGTGGCGGATTTTTGTGCTCTTCTTGTGCATCTTTGTGGCTAAAACTTCGTCCATCGCTTATGCACGGCTTGATTCAAATCGCGTTCGTTCAATCCCAGCCGTTTGGCTTCCACGACCAATTCTTCAATCTTTTTTCCTAAAATATCCGCGCGTTGTTCCTCCGTGGCGGGGAAGGCCGAGGCCACCGTACAGCCGATCCCCGGACGGACTTCAATGATTTTTTCATGGATCAGGCGCGCCATGGCCTTCTGCGCGGTGTTGGGATTGATTTTCAACTCCTGGCTCAAGTTCCGGACCGAAGGCAGGCGGTCGCCGGGCACGAGCCGGCCAAAGGCGACCGCCTTTTTGACGGCATAAATGATCTGCTCGTAGACCGGCATGCCGGCTTTAAGCTCAATTTGGAAAGGAATCATGTTGTTTTGTCTTTTCTCTATTCACGCCGCCAATTTTTCCATTTGCGACCCAGCTGTACTATATTGCATAGTACACGTCAAGAACTTTTTTGAAATATTTTTATGCGGGAAAGCGCGGGAGGGAATTATTACGCAGGACCGCCGGCAAACACGGCATCCCAGTTTTTGAACACCGCCTGAAGCCCTTTTGCATCCAATACCCTGCGGAACGATTTCAGGGTGCGCGTATCAACCACGTCAAACTGGCCCGGCTCGGCATGATGATCAGTATTATAGCCGCCGACGGTTGTTTTGCTGGCGATGCTCATTTTTGATATGCCGATGCCGGCAATGCCGTCGCGGAATCCGGGGCTTTCACGGGTTGAAAGCGTGAGGTGAATTTCCGGCAGACAGATCCGGAAGGCGAAAATCATCTGGGCCAGGAAAGAATCTCCGACCGGATTTGCCGGCGTAAATCCGCCGGCCTGGGACCGCACTCTCGGGAATGAAATCGAAAACCCGCCCTGCCAATATTCGCGGCGCAGGCATTCAATATGCTGAAAAAGGGCGACCGCCTCCATGACCGGGTCGGCCAGGCCGAGCAATGCGCCCAATCCGACAGAGCGCATTCCGGCTGAAAGCGCGCGGGCCGGAGTTTCAAGCCGGTTGATGAAATCTTTTTTCGGTCCCCAGCGGTGCATTTTGTCGTAAATTTCCGGATCGTATGTTTCCTGATAAATTGTAATGCCCGTGCATCCGGCTTCAGTCAATTTTTTGTATTCTTCCATTGTCATTGGGAAAGACTCCACCGTTACCAGGGAAAAGCGTTCCGCGGCAAGAATAACCGCGTCGCGGAGGTAGTTAAAATCCGCCTGTGGCGTTCTTTCGCCGGTCAGGAGCAGTATTTCCTCAAAACCCATTTTGCGCAGGGCTTCCATCTCCGATACAATCGCGCCGCGTTCCAGGCGTTTTCGGGGATGTTTGCGGTCGGCGGCAAAGCCGCAGTAGGCGCACCCGCTGGAGCAGTAATTTGAAAGGTAAAGGGGCACATAGAGTGCGATTGTCCGCCCGAAATGGCGGCGGGTAAGGTTAAGGGCCTTTTGGGCCATCGGTTCAAGGAAGGGGAAAGCCGCCGGGGAAAGAAGCGCGGCCAGTTCATTCAGTCCGGGGGACTCTGAGGCCATGGCATTCAAGACATCGCGAGCATTTGCCCGCCGGCTTATTGCAACCCCTTTTCCGGGATTAAGCCAATCTGGCAGGGCATTTTTCAAGGCTTTGACACTTCGTGACGTTCAATTCGCCGCTCAATTCTTTTGCGCCAGACCAGGAGAAAAACAAAAATAGAAGCTGCAGCCAGAAACATAATGAGCCAGAACGCCCCCACGTGTTTCTGGCTGATAGGCATGGCCACGTTCATCGAAAAAATGCTTACCACCAGGGTTGGCACCATGATGCTGATGGTGATAATATTAAGGGTCTTCATCAGCATATTTAAATTATTGCCGACGATGGAGGCCCGGGCATCCATCAGGCTGGCGAGAATGGTGGAGTAAATTTCGGCCTGCTTAATGCACTGTTCATTTTCAACCATGACATCATCCAGCAATTCGGCGTTTTCCTGGGTCATGGCCAATTTGGCTGAGTTGATTTTTAATTTTTCAATGAGCATGGCGTTGGAATGAATGGCGCTCAGGTAATAAACAAGGCTTTTTTCAAGAGTGAAAAGATTGAGCAGATACTTGTTTTCCATGGCGGTATTGATTTTCTGCTCGAGCGAATCGGTAATCATGTTGATTACTTTCAGGTGCTCCATGAAGTGGGTGATAGTGCGCCCGATGAGACGCAGGGTAACATCGAGCAGCGAATTCACCCGGCTGAACAATTTGCCGGAAAAGATTTGAATATCATCGGTCATAACCACGATCAGGTGCTCTTTGAAGAGAAAGACGCCCACGGAAGCCACTTTGAAAAGAAAATGATCTTTTGATGAATAATTTTTTGGGCGCTTGAAAATCATCGCCACATGGTCCGGCTCAAATTCAAGCCGCGAAACCTCATCGGGATCAAGCGCCGAATTAAGCGTGTGCTCATCGAGATTGAATGCCGCCAGGAGGTGTTTTTTTTCATCGTCATCCGGACTGATATAAACGTGTATCCGGGCGGCTGATGATTCCGACTCAACAACTTTGGCATCAACGATCTGGTATTGTTTCAGCATGTTGCTTCAAACTAAAATCGGATATTATTTCGATACAACCTCAAGGAGCAATATATATCCTTTCCATGTTCATTTTCAAGAAAAATATGGCTTGGCACCATTAAAAAAAATCATTTTAATTTATACTGGACAAATAACAGCCGATATGCTAAAAATAAATCGTTATTTAAACAAGAACCAGATAAAATAAAAAGGAGGAAAACATGCGTTCAATAACAAGCAAATATATGATTTCCGGGACAATTGGGCTCCTGTTGGCCGTTGTCGCGCTTTCCGGAAAGGTTTATGCCGACAGCATCCCCGTTCCGGTGGCGGAACCTATGGCCGGGATTGAGCTTTCAGCCCCGGCGGAATCGCTTGGCATCGTATCTGCCGCGTCAAAGGGCAATTACGAAAATTACGCGTATTATTATAACCTCTACTCGCAGTATTATAGTTATTATCAGTCGAGCGGGAGTTCTTTATATTTAGCCTATGCCTATGTCTATTATGGATACGCGTATTATTATTACCTGCTGTATTATTACAACGATGCATATATAGCCAACTGTTATTTAGATTATTACATGGCTTACGCCTATTACTATTATTTCGCCTATTACGGCTATTATGATTATGCCAATTCCTATTACAATTATTTCATGGCCTACACGTGGTATTATTACGCCTATTACATTTATTATTATTACATGTCTTATGGCGACAGCAGTTCGGCCAATTACTATTACAACTACTACATGGAATGGGCCTACTATTATTATTACCGGGTGTAATGCCGCTTGAACGGGGGATTAAAAACCCGCCGCCTTTAATCATTGGCGGTAAAAATTGACAGAAAAGCCCCGCCCATCAAGGCGGGGCTTTTTTTGTTACTTTCCATGAATCTTTATGCCTTTATCTTCCGCTTGATGGTTGGTTTCCTAGTCATTCCTCATTGTGTTCATGGCGAAGCCGGAACTGAAGATGAACTCTTCCGTCAGCAATGCGCTGTTCTTGCCCAAAATGCGGAAAAAGAAAACGCCATGGCCGTTGCCGGCAATGACGGCTGGCTTTTTCTATCTTCCGAGCTCCGTCATCTCGGCGTCGGACGATTCTGGGGCGAAGCGGCGCCAGGTGTAAGCCGGGCAACCGGGCCAGAAGCCGCCGATCCCCTGCCGGCCATTCTGGATTTTAACGGCCAGTTAAAGAAAATCGGCGTGGAATTGATCATTGTGCCCGTTCCGCCCAAAGCCGTTATTTATCCGGATATGCTCCCCGGATACACCAAGAAAAATTCAACAACGCGGCTTGATCGATTTCATCAGGAATTCTATGCGCTGTTACAGTCAAAGGGAGTCAAGGTGCTGGATCTGACTGATTTTTTTATCCAAAACAAAAATAATTCCCAGGGGCCTTTATACTGCCGCCAGGATTCCCACTGGTCGGGCAACGGATGCGTATTGGCCGCGGAAAAAATAGCGGCCGCGGCGCGCCCCATCCTCGGGGATGGCGGCCGGAAAACGAATGCCTACCAATACGAATGGCAGACAATTGAAATTAACGGCGATCTCCGGCAGACGCTCAACGGCAAGAATATCCCCCGGGAGAAATTGCGCATAAGAAAGATTGTCAAGTCCGGATCGGACGAACCGGTTGAGCCTGATGCCGAAAGCAAGATTATTCTGCTTGGCGACAGTCATAACCTCGTGTTTCACGCCGGAGAAGATATGCTTTGTTCCGGCGCCGGCCTGCCCGATCAACTGGCGTTTGAGCTTGGCTTTCCAGTTGAACTGGTTGCCGTGCGGGGATCGGGCGCCACGCCGGCGCGCGTTAATCTGATGCGCCGCGCCCGGCAAAAAAACGATTATTGGAAAAATAAAAAATGCGCCATCTGGTGCTTTGCGGCAAGGGAATTTACCGAGAGCGACGGCTGGCGCAAAGCGCCAATGCCGGCACTTAATCAAAATACAAAGAAAAAACAAATGAATGAGTCCGAAGTCAAAGAAATTACCGCCATCTCGTCCATTGATTCTTCAGCGGAACAGTCGTTATTTTATTTTCCTCCCGGTAAAACAAACGCCGTGCCCCTCGTGGTCGGCTTGCATACCTGGAGTTGTGAGCGGACCAACCAGCTTGCCGCGCTTTTGCCTTTATGCCAGAAACGCGGCTGGGCTCTTTTGCTTCCTGAGTTTCGTGGTCCTAATTTGACCGGAAATCCGCGCGCCAAACAGGCTTGTGCCTCGCGCCTGGCCAAACAGGATATCATTGACGCCCTGGATTGGGTCATTAAAAACAATTCAATAGATGAGAAAAATATTTTTCTTGTCGGCGGAAGCGGCGGCGGACACATGGCCCTCATGATGGCCGCTTATGCTCCCTTCCGTTTCCGGGCCGTCAGCTCATGGTGTCCGATAACCGACCTGGCCGCCTGGCATGGGCAAAACGCCGGCTATTCCGCTCATATTGAAGCCTGTTGCGGCGGAAAGCCGGGCGCCAGCCCCGCTATTGACCATGAATACAGCGCGCGCTCACCGCTGTTCCAGGTTGCCGCCATGACCAATGCCAACCTGTCGGTTCATCATGGACGGTTTGACACATCGGTTCCTTATTCCCATACCATGAATCTTGCGGCGGAACTTGAGAAACTGGGCGCTAAAAATCTCTTCTTTGAAATTTTTGACGGCGGCCACGAAATCCGCAGTGATGTTGCCTTCCAATGGTTTGACAAACTGGCCAAACCGGACGCAAATAGCGAAAAAAAACTTACGCGCTGATCCTGCCCCCCCCCCCTCAGCCATCTGGGGGAATGGATGAGACGCGGCGACCTCGCCCCGTTCATTTCCGGCCTGTGGCCAGGCCCTGGCCGACCCGAGTCCGCGGCCGACTGTTCTTCGTAATGGACAAGCCATTCTTTTTATACATTCTGAGGTTACGGAAAATAACCTTTTATCGTTGCAAATCCATTCTGCTCTTATATATTTATTTTGCTGATGGTGCGTCTGTTTTTAAAAACATTTATCACGCTCCGCCACGGGCGGATCGGTCTGTGGCATGATCTGAGGCGTGACTCACGGATAGGATTAAATTATGGCGCTTGACCAAAATTTCAAAGACAACCTGACCCTGATGGGCAACCGGGACAATCCCCGCTATTTTGTGCCGTTGCTTGCGCTCCTGGCCGTTGCCGTAATCGCCGTCATCATTTATTATGCCTGGTCTCCTCATAAACAACGGACGGGAAAAGCGGACGCCGACCTTCCCAGAAAACCGGCCATCAGCGCCAAGATGGATCAGCGCATGCTCGGCGCCATTAAAACCCTGGTGGCCAGCAATAATATCGCGTCCGCGCGGCAAAAATGCTACGAGCTTCTGCAGAACACAAATTCAGCGTCTATAAGCGAGACGGAGAAAATCCTCGGTCAAATTAATATTAACCTTCTGCTGTCGCCCGCGCCGATGCCGGAAAAAACCGAATATATTGTCCAAAGCGGCGATGTTCTGGAACTATTGGCAAAAAAGAACGGCACAACGGTTGAATTGATTAAAAAATGCAATTCTCTTCAGGGAAAAATGATCCATCCCGGCGATCGCCTGCTGATTTTTAACGCCAAGCTTGCCATTATAGTCAATAAAAGCCGGAACGATCTTTTACTCACGGCTGACAATCGTTTCTTTAAGCGCTACCTGGTCGGCACCGGGAAATTCGGGACGACTCCCAAGGGAACTTTTGTAATTTCGGACAAGATCAGCGAGCCGCCCTGGTGGCGGCCGGACGGAAAAATGATTCCTTACGGCGACAAGGAAAATGTGTTGGGCACCCGCTGGATGTCGCTGGCCGCCACCGGCGCGACCCCCAAGGTGCGCGGCTACGGCATTCACGGCACCTGGGAGCCGGATACAATCGGCAAACAGGCCAGCGCCGGATGCGTGCGGATGCTCAATGCGGAAGTGGAAGAATTATTTCTTATTGTCCCGGCCGGCACGCCGGTGACGATCGTGGAATAAACTGAAGCATAGGAATGTTAAAAAGGTAGGGACGGACAGTCCAGCCTTCGCAGCCAGAGGCTTTGCTACGGCGGAGTAGGCCCTGTCCGTCCGGCGTCACGAAAGAAAGAATAGCGCAACGGCTGTTGCGCCCTACCATAGTTAAAGGAACCAAGACATGGCTGAAAAAAAAACCAAGACAGAAGAAACCGGCGACGTTAAAAAACAATCCGCCGTCCTTGAGGGCGTCCTGGCTCAAATTCAAAAGGAGTTCGGCGACGGCGCCATCATGCGCCTGGGCGACGCTTCCACCAAGGTCGTCGTGCCTTGTATTTCCACCGGAGCCTTCTCGCTTGATCTTGCCCTTGGCGTCGGCGGACTTCCGCGCGGACGGGTGACGGAAATATTCGGGCCTGAATCTTCCGGGAAAACCACCCTCACCCTGCACGTCATCGCCAATGCCCAGAAAAACGGCGGGGTGGCCGCGTTTATTGACGCCGAGCATGCCATGGACCCCCGTTACGCGAAAAAAATCGGCGTTAATATTGACGACCTTCTTGTTTCCCAGCCGTCCTCGGGCGAAGAGGCCCTGACCATTGCCGAAACGCTCATTCGCAGTAACGCAATAGACGTTGTCGTTATTGATTCCGTCGCCGCGCTCACGCCCCGCGCCGAAATTGAAGGCGAGATGGGCGATCCGCAGATGGGCTTGCAGGCGCGGCTCATGTCGCAGGCTTTGCGTAAACTGACCGCCGTTATTTCCACCTCAAAGACCTGTTGTATTTTCACCAATCAGTTGCGCGAAAAGATCGGCGTTATGTTCGGCAACCCGGAAACCACGCCCGGCGGCAAGGCGCTTAAATTTTACGCTTCGGTCCGTCTGGATATCCGCAAAATCGGGTTTTTAAAGGACCCGACCGGCAAGATCGTCGGCAACCATACCAGGGTCAAGGTGGTCAAAAACAAAATGGCGCCGCCGTTCATGGAGGCTGAATTTGACATTCTCTATGCCGAGGGCATTTCCTGGGCCGGCTCGGTGGTGGATGCCGCCATCCAATCCAATGTGCTGGAAAAACGCGGTTCGTGGCTCTCGCTCAACGGCGAGCATCTCGGCCAGGGCCGCGACGCGGTCGTGGAATTGGTGAAGACAAAACCGGATATTGAGAAAAAACTGGTTGAATTAATCCAGGAAAAGATGAAATCCGCGCCGATTTAGCATCATTTTCTATCGCCCTCTGTGTTTTGTCATTCCCGCAAAAGCGGTAATCCAGAATAGTCTGCCCGGTTTTCTCCTGGATTCCCGGTCAAGCCGGGAATGACAGAAAAGAGCAGACAATAATGAGAATTATTTATGCGCACATTGACCGCCAGAGAATTAAGGAAATTGTATCTTGATTTTTTCAAGGGCAAGGGCCATGCCCTGATTTCCGGCAGTTCGCTCATTCCGCAGAACGATCCCACCGTTCTTTTCACCACCGCCGGCATGCACCCCCTTGTCCCTTATCTTCTGGGAGAACCGCATCCAGCCGGCAAACGGCTCTGTAACGTCCAGAAATGCGTCCGCACCGGGGATATTGATTCGGTCGGGGACGCTTCCCACCTGACTTTTTTTGAAATGCTGGGCAACTGGTCGCTCGGCGATTATTTCAAGCAGGAGGCCATCGCCTGGTCGTTTGAATTCCTGACCGGCGGGAATGGCCTTGGCTTCCGCCCCGACCAGATCTTCGTAACCGTCTTTGCCGGCAACGACAAAATCGGCCGCGACAATGAATCGGCCGGAATCTGGGAAAAAATGGGGATAGCCGAACAGCATATTTTTGCACTGCCGATGGAAGACAACTGGTGGGGACCTGCGGGCCGGACCGGTCCCTGCGGGCCGGACACGGAAATGTTCGTTGACGTGGGTTTGCCATCCTGCGGCGTCAATTGCCGGCCGGGCTGTAATTGCGGAAAATATTTTGAAATATGGAATGATGTCTTCATGCAGTATGACAAGCAGGCCGACGGCGGTTATGCCCCGCTGAAACAGAACAATGTTGACACCGGCATGGGAGTTGAGCGGACAATCGCCATGCTCCAGGGAAAAAACTCGGTCTATGAAACCGAACTGTTCGCCCCAACCATTGACGCCATTGCCGTTGCCTGCGGGCATTTTCCCGATGAAAGCGGCGCGGTCGGCAAAGCTTTCCAGGTTATCGCCGACCATCTGCGCAGCGCCGTGTTTATTATCGGCGATGAACACGGCATTGCGCCCGGCAATCTTGGGCAGGGATATGTTCTGCGCCGGTTGATTCGCCGGGCGGTGCGGCACGCCAAACAGCTCGGACTCAAGCCCGGCTTTGCGGGGAAAATCGCCGGAAGCATCATCGGCGGTTATGGAGCTGATTATCCGGAGCTTGAACATAACCGGGAGCGGATCATCCGCGAGCTGAACGCCGAGGAGGAAAAATTTGAGAAGACCCTTGACCAGGGCATGCAGGAGCTTGAAAAAACCATTACAAAAATGAAGGAACACAACCAGTTCCTTCTGCCAGGGCGGGTTGCGTTCCGGCTTTACGATACTTACGGGTTCCCGGTGGAATTTACCGATGAAATATGCCGCGAACAGGGCATGACGATTGACAAGGACGGCTTTGGAAAAGCATTTGCCAAACACCAGGAAATATCCAGGCAGGGCGCCGACAAGGCTTTCAAGGGCGGCCTGGCGGACAACTCCGCGGCCACAACCCGGCTCCACACCGCCACGCATCTTTTACACCGCGCCCTGCAAATCGTGCTTGGGCCGCATGTCAAACAGAAAGGCTCAAATATTACTGCCGAACGGCTCAGGTTTGACTTTGCGCACAACGCCAAAATGACGCCCGAAGAAATCGCAAAGGCGGAAGTGATGGTCAATGAGATCATCGGCAAAAATCTGCCGGTCAACATGGAAATCATGAGTCTTGAAGAGGCGCAAAAATCCCAGGCCACGGCGCTTTTCACGGATAAATACGGCGAGCAGGTCAAGGTGTATTCAATCGGCGATTTTTCCCGGGAAGTCTGCGGCGGTCCGCACGTTGACAATACGGCCAAGCTGGGCAAATTTAAAATAGTGAAAGAAGAAGCCTCCAGCGCCGGCGTCCGCCGGATCCGCGCCGTGCTGGAATGATAGAATGATACTTTCCTGCTTGATTTTCTGTAGAAAATGATTTGAATGATCAGCGCAATGAAACGAACCGTCACATTTTTATGTTTTACCGGTGTATGTCTGATATTTCTTTCCGGTTGCGCAACCTATGAAGGGTCACAGGCGGCCACGCAGGACAGGGAAGACATGTTGCTCCTTCGCGAGGACGTCAACCGGTGCAATGACCGGATGAAAACGATGGAAATCGAACAAAAAAATATTTTCAGCGAAATCCAGCAATTGCGCGGCAAGGGACAGGATGAAAGCACCAAGGCCAGGCTTGATGAGATTGAACGCCGCATTGCGGCTTTGGATGCCGCCCGCGCGGCCGACAAGCAGGCCATCGTAGACCAAATTTCCGGCAATGTCGCCAAAATGATGGGCGGCGCCTCAGCGCCGAAAACTTCGACTAAAACAACTAAAACAGCGGCGGACTCCTCGTCCGGCACGGGCTATGAACATGTCGTCAAGGCAGGCGAAACGCTTTCCGCCATTGCCACCGCCTACAAAACTAAAATCACGGCGATTATTGAAGCCAACGACCTCAAAAAGCCATATATCCTGCGCAAGGGACAGAAACTTTTTATCCCCCAGCAGTAAAAACCAGCGCGCGCCACAAGTTCTATTTGCCGGAAAGAGTTTCTTTCTTGATCGGCAAAATTCCGGAGGCTCCCACAAGATCGCCGATAATATTGACCCGCTCAGTGCTGGCTGGAACAACGATTTTCGTGTTTTTGGACAGCGCGGTTTCGACGATTTCCAGGCGCCTTAACCCGTCTTTCCCTGTTCGCGGATAAAATCTTCTATTTTTGAAATACGATCTTCATTTCGTTCTTTATTTTCAAGGTTACGTATTGCGAAAGGACTTGTGTGGCCGACCAAGCCTGTTGTCTAAAAGCGCTTTCCTGTGCAACACTGGAGGCTCCCGGAGAATTGGATAAATATTATTCCGAAGAATATGCGGAACAGCCGCCGTTGCCGGCATTAAAACACGCCCGGACCGATCTTGAGGACTGTTATACACTGTTGCCGGCCGGCGAGACTTTGCCCGTCTCCAAACTGCATCCGCGGGAGAGTATTGCCGGTAAGACATATTTCAGCCTTGCAGAATAGTGATTTTATTAGTGGAGGAAGAAGCAAATCAGCGCGGAAAGAAAATCGGATTGCTCCATGCAATTTTCCCGGACGCGCTGACAAATTCAATCCGGACGTATCTTTTACCCTGCGGAACGGTCCAGACTGCCTCGGTCAGGCCTTCAACGGCCGCAAAGATACTGCGTCCTTCCCAGCCGTTGGTGATAAAGTTAATCCGCATGACGGGCGAACAGGCGGTCTTTATTTCCCGGCCGCGAATTACGATGGATTTGATTTCCGGCCCCTGCGAGGAATAAAAATGTCCTTTGCGGATAGCCGCCAGGATGGCATCGGGCGTTCTCGCTTTGGCTTTGACGACGATCCATCCGCTGGCAATATTGGAAGTATTATGCGTATCGTCAACGGCAAAACCGACAATGCGGTGTCCGGCGTCCAGCAAATCATCCCAGTGGACAGATGAATAACCTTTGCCGTTCATCCTGTCGCTCACGTTGTTATAGATTTCCACACCCGGACAAGCCAATCCTCCCGGATAAACGCACTTATGGCTGGGGGTCCCGCACCAATAAGGATGCGCCAGGACTATGAATACGCCTTCGCGCCTGGCCCGGCCCAATAACTGCATTGGAGAATGAAAAGACTCTGATTTCCATTCTTTTTTAAGTCCCAAACAGACAAAGTGATAACCGCAGCCTTTAAAGGAGAAGGCAATTTCCTCGGCCGGGATAATCAGCGGCTTCGGGATTTTCTTGTGGGGCGTTGTTAATTTCTCGTGATCGGTAAGAAAGACAAAATCGTAATTATTGCGTCCATATTCCAGCGCTATTTCTTCCGGGGTGCATTTCCCATCGGAATTGGTGGTGTGCGTATGGATGTTTCCTTTCAGCCATGTTCCTTTTTCAGTCCACATGTTGCGGTTAGTCGCCATGATTTCCTTTAATATTGGTTAAATTTGCTCATAGACCGCGGCTGAAATCAACTTGAAGAATTGAGAAGTCGTCGTCCAACGCGCCCGGACCGTGGATCGCGCGCACTTTATTTTCCAGATCTTCCAGCGCCGGCCGGCCGGCGTCTGTGGCGTCGGCGAGGAGTTTGACGTAATCATTAAACGGCCAGATGGTTCCATCTGCCAGTGTAATCTCAAACGTGCCGTCGCTCACCACGTAGAGCGTGCACGGCAATGACAATTTTTGAGTCTTGGTGGCGTATTTTGTGCCCGCCATGCCGCCGAGGACCATCCCGGGGGTGGCGAGTTGTTTTACATCCGGCGGGCCGTTTGCCTGGCGGTTTATCAGAAGCGCCGGCGGATGGCCCGCGGAGGAATAACTCAGGGTCATTTCCTTTGGGTTGTATATGCCGTACCAGATGGTGAAATACATATTATTGTGTTTTTCCATCAGGAAGGTCTCATTCAGGGCCGAAAGCGTCGCGCCGGGGTCCCTGAAATCCGTGCGCGGCAGAGCCTCGGAACGGATGACGTTAATGGCCGAAATTGAAAGCAACGCGGCGCCGACCCCATGACCGCAGACATCAAGCAAAAAGATGCAGAAGTGGTCGTCATCAATCCAGTGATAGCTGAAAGCGTCGCCGCCGAGCTGGGTGGAAGGGATAAAACGCCAGCTTGTGCCGATGGGCGGGCCCTTGACCGGCATTGGCAAAATCGAGCGCACATAAGCGGCGGCCTCCGCCAGCTCGGCCGAAAGAGCTTTCTGGCTTTCAACGAGGGCCGAATAAGCTTCATTGCGCTGAAGGAGGTTGATATAACCCTGCGAATGATGCCGGATGCGCGCGATAAGTTCTATCCGGTCGGGCAGTTTCACCAGATAATCGCTGGCGCCCAGCGCAAAAGCTTCCGCCTTGACTTTCGGCTCCTCCTTGGTTGAGAGCACAATCAGCGGTATCTCGGCGGTCTTCGGCGCCTCGCGGAATATTTTTACGAGCGTCAGCCCGTCCATTTCGGGCATGACGAGGTCCTGCAGAATAATGGTCGGACAGAATTCTTCCGCCGTCTGCAAAGCTTTTTTCGGATCGCCGACATAGCGGAAACGGATGTCTTTTTCGGGCGCAAGCATTCTCCGCACCGCCTCGCCGATCATGGCCTGGTCGTCAACGAGCATGACCTTGATTTCATGCTCGGTCAGGGCGGTCTTCAGTACTTCATTTGTTTTGGTGTTTTCAAACATATTCCAGACTCCAGACTTCCGTTTTTTTACTCCGTCCGGGCAATATACGATATCAATTCCGGCGCGATCCGGTCAATCGGCAAAATTTCTTTGGCGGCGCCGCATTCAATGGCGGCCTTCGGCATGCCGAACACGACCGATGTCTTTTTATCCTGGGCGATCGTCCGCCAGCCGGTTTTGCGCAGGCTCAAAAGGCCTTCGGCGCCGTCTCTTCCCATGCCGGTGAGAAGCACGGCTGTCCCCCGCGCCGGCCAGTTAATGGCCACGCTATGAAAAAAAACATCCACGGAGGGGCGGTAGAAATTGTCTTTTGGTTCGGCGCAATATGACAGGGTTTTTTCAGCGGTCATTATCAGATGGTCGTTCGTTCCCGCAATCCGGATTATCCCCTTTTCCGGCTGACAGCCGTCTTCGGCCACTTTAACCGGCAGAGGGCATTGCCGGCCCAACCAATCGGCGAGGTCGGAGGAAAATAAAATGTCCACATGTTGGATGACGACAAAAGCGGCCGGAAAACCATCCGGCAGTTGCCCGAAAATTTCCTTCAAAGCCGCCGGACCGCCCGTTGAAGCGCCGATGACAACAAGTTGAGGCAAATGATGGTCTTCGGCAACCGTATCGCCCAGCGCAACCAGCGCCGGGACAAGTTGTTTGCCCTTGCCGACAAGCTTGCTGATGAGATCAATTTTTTTCTCAAGTTCCGCGGCGCCCGTCAGCTTGCCGTCCGCCCCCAGTCCCGGGGTGTTGATCGCGTCCAGCGCCCCATGGCCCATCGCCTCAAAGACCAGCTGCATATTGCCTTCAACCGTGGCCGTTACAACCAGGATGGCGCAGGGCGAGTCGCGCATAATCTGTTTCGTTGCTTCGGCGCCGTTCATAACCGGCATAATCAGGTCCATCAGGATTATGTCGGGCGTATCCGCGGCGCATTTTTTTACCGCTTCGGCGCCGTCGCGCGCCATCCAGGCAATCTGCCAGTCGGCTCTTTTGGCAATCACGCGCCGCATGGCCTCCAGGGCCATCAGCATATCGTTGACAATCGCTATTCTCATCCTTCGGCTTTTCCAATCAGATCGGCAACCGCTTTAATGAACGTATCGTCCTGAAAACTGCTTTTTGTCAGGTAATAATTGGCCCCCGCCTCCAGGCCGCGCAGGCGGTCTTCGTCGCGGTCCTTGTAGGAAATAATAATTATGGGCAGGGCCTTCAGGCGCGCATCCTGTCTTATGCGCCGGACAAGTTCAATGCCGTTCAGCCGCGGCATGTCAACATCGCTGACGAGCAGATCGTATTCAAAGGCGCGCATGCTGTTCCAGGCTTCCATGCCGTCAACCGTGACATCAACCTGATAGCCCTGATTCTGGAGCAATTTTCTTTCAAGCTCGCGGACCGTGATTGAGTCATCGGCCACCAGCACCCGCCGGCGGCTTTTCCTGCCTTTATTATCTTCAATCCTGGAGATTGTTTTCAGTCCGCCGCCGGCCAGGGTGCGGTCAACGGAACGCAGAAGGTCATCAATGTCAAGAATAAGCGCGGGCGTGCCGTCGTTGAGCAGAGTAACAGCACCGATATCCTGGACTTTGCCAAGCCGGGCATCAAGGGGACGCACAACAACCAGACTTTCGCCGATAAGACGGTCAACAATCAGGCCGTAATGATTATCCTGATCGCTGATGATTACAACCGGCCAGCGGCTCCCGCTTATCCCGCCTTTCAGTTCCAACGCCTCGCCCGCGCTGATCAGGCCGATATTCCTGCCGTTGTAGTGAAGGTAACGCTTCCCTTCCAGGGTTACGGTTTCAGATGCGTTGACGGTTGCCAGATGCGCGACGCGGGCCAGCGGGAAAACAAACGGTTCGCGGGCGATTTCAACCAGGAGCGCCCGGATCAACGAAAGCGTAATCGGCAGTTGAAGGTGAAAGACAGTTCCGTTTGGCCGGCGGTTTTCAACGCGGACGCTGCCGCCGAGCTCCTGGGCAAGATTGAACACAATATCCAGGCCTACTCCCCGTCCGGAAATTTCCGTCACCGATGAACTGGTGGAAAAGCCGGGCAAAAAAAGAAAATTCAATATTTCCTGTTCGGAAAGGCGCGCCGCCACATCGGCGGAACTGAGTCCCCTGGCAATAATTTTTTGCCTGATATTTTCAAGATCAATGCCTCCGCCGTCATCGGCAACCGTGATGTGCAGTCGGCCGGAATGATGGCGCGCTTTGAGAGTAATCTGACCCTCCTTTGGTTTGCCGGCGGCCGCGCGCTGATCCGGCGTCTCAATGCCGTGGTCAACGGCATTGCGCAATAAATGCGCCAGGGGCGCTTCCAGTTTGTCCAGTATCTCGCGGTCAACCTTTGTGTCCTGCCCGGCAATTTCAAAACGCGCGCTCTTTCCGAGCCGGCGGGCGAGGTCGCGGACCATCCTGGGAAAACCCTGGACGCAGTCGCCAAACGGCCGCAGGCGGCTGGCAAGCGTTTCCCGGTAAAGGCGGTCATTAAGTTCCTCCGCGCGGCGGCTGAAGTCATCAATATCCGTGATATGCGAAACGGTTGTTGCAAGGCAGTCTTTTGTTTCCAGGCAAAGGTCGTTAACCTGCTGTTTCAACAGAGTGTCATCCTGCTTTCCCTCAAGCAGCAGGCGCAGATTGTCTATTCTGCGGCCGAGCGCAACCTGCTTTTTCTTGAGCGCGGAAAGCCGGCGGATGAACGGCTCCAGCCAGCGCATTTGGACAATTGATTCATCAACCATGCCAAGGATGCGGTTGAGATGCTCGGCCGTGATCCGCACGGTCTGTGACTGTGTTTCAGCGGCTGGCGCTGTTTTATCCGTTTCTTTTGCCTTCCCGGCCTCGGCCGCCGGCGGCTCTGCCCGATCTGTCCGCCCTGCGGGCGGCGCGGATGGAGGGGACGTGGGTGGTGCTTCCGTTTTCACGGCAGTTGCCGATGCGGTCTTGATGCCGGCGAGGCGTTTCAAAATATTTTCCGCCTCCGGCTGGAGCGCCGTTACGCCGGCGGCAATATCGTTGTCGGGATATTTTGAAATTTTGAGGAGGAAATCAACGCCTTCAAGAAGGACATCCGTCTGGCCGGCCGTAATTGTGATTTCACCCTGCTGGGCGGCGACAAAAATATCTTCGAGCGTATGGGCCGTTTTGACGGCCAGCTCAAGCCCCATGATGCGGGCGGCGCCCTTGATGGAATGGGCCGCCCGCATAAGAGGTTCCAGTTTTTTCCTGTCCGCCGGATCATGTTCAATGGCCAGAAGATTGTCCGTGAGGACGGCTGTTTGTGCGGCAACTTCCTGCCGGAAGAGTTCGGCCATTGAAAAACTGCTCAGATTTTGCTCGGTGGATTCGGTCATGAGAGGCTCCGTTCAAAAGCCGCGAGGAGAAGATCGTCGTTAATCAAACCGGTCTGCCGGTTGTTGATCGTAATTACTCCGACGGTATATTTTTGCAGGGTCTTGGCGACCGTAACGGGAACCGGTTGCAGTTCATTTTCCGCATAACCGCCCAGTCCGTGGACCTCGTCGGCCGGAAAGACCAACGTCCGGTTAAGCTTGCTTATCACGCAAAAGCGCCGCAGAAGGCCGGCGGATGGCGCCGCTTTGCCGTCCTCCGCCGGATGAACATCAAGCAGGCCGCCAACGGAAAAGCATAATTGGATATCGCCCCGGATACTGACCAGGCCGAGGAAAATGGCATTGCTTCGGTGGGGGATGCGTCTGATCGGGCGCGGCCGCGCAAGTTCAACAAAAAGACCGGCCGGCAGGGCGAGCCATTCCGCGCCGAGGCGGAAAACCATGACGGTTTGCTTTTGACCGGCTTCCTTTATCTCCGGCTCCGCGATAATTTTTGTAAATTCTTCAACGTATGTTTCGGGCGGTTCATGGTTGAGAAGACCGCGGACGGCCGATTCATAGCGCTGGCAATTGCGGCAGTGGACATGTTTTGAAAGCTCGGGACAGGAGCGGTCGCCGCGGATGCCGATGGTTGTCCAGCAATATCTGTTGGTCGGGTTTTTCATTGAGGCCGCACCCCTTGCATATTGATTGCCCCGGCGCGGCGGCGGAGCAAGTCAGCTCCGGCATTGTCGCCGCATTGTTCTTTAAGCACCGCAAGGTGCAGAATGGCTTCGGTGAAATTTGCGTCCAGATAAACAGCCCGGTTGAAACATTCTTCGGCGCGGCCGTTGTCATCCCGGGCCTCGCTGATAAGGCCCATAAGGAAATGGGCCGGCGCGCTGCGTTGGTCGGCTTGAATGATTTGATCGCATAATTCGGCCGCTTCATTGAGCTTTCCCTGGTTGGCAAGCATGGTTGCGTATTCAAGATTTTCGGATGCCGCGGCCGTTATCGTTTGCCGCCCGGTCATTGCCGGTTCGGCTTTGATTGGCGGCTGTTCGGCGGCTGATGGGTTGGCGGCAACGGATGGTGATCCGGCCGACAACGGCGGAAATTCCGTTCTTTGCCCCGCACCCGGAAGAAATGTTTTGACTTGCCTGAGAACCGGTTTGCGCAGGGCAAAGGAACCTTTATGGCTGACGGTTTCGTATGTTTCCATAAGCGACGGACTTACCTCCGCATGGCCGATAAAGAGCAGTCCGCCGGGCGCGAGGAGGCGTTCAATTATGGCAATGGTTTTTGAACGCGCCTGATCATGGAGGTAGATGAGAAGGTTCCGGCAGAAAACGATATTATAATGGGCGCATCCCGGCAGGGCGTCGGCTTCCAGTATGTTGGCCTTGAAAAAATGGACGCCGGCGCGCACATCCGGCTTCAGTGAATATTCATTTCCATTGGGAACAAAATAACGCTCGCGGAAGGCAGTGTCGGTTTCGCGGAATGAATTGCGGCCATAGACGGCCTTTCTGGCCTTGTCCAGGAATTTTTCGTTTATATCCGCGGCATCAACGGCAAACCGGCCCTGTTTCAGCCCGCAATCCAGACAGGCCATGACAATCGAATAGGGCTCTTCACCGGTCGCGCATGGCGCGCTCAGGATGCGCAGGGTGTCTTTTGAGTGAAGCAGATTCCATTCGGCGCGGATAAAATCAGCAAGAAAAACAAAAGGCTCGCGGTCCCGGAAGAACCACGTTTCCGGTATGACAACCAGTTCAATCAGCTCTTCAAGTTCTTGCGCTGAAGTTGAAATCAAGGCGGCATATGATGAAATCGAGTTCATCCCGAGCAGGCGCATCCGTTCGGAAGCGGCCCGTTCCACGGCTTTCAGGCCCAGCGAGGAAGGCTCCAGCCCGATGCGGTCCTTCAGCAACTGCTCTATTGTTTTATATCCGTTTGCAGGCATGTTAAAAGTCAGGCTGGCGCGGTCAACATGGTCTCCAGCTCCGTTGGCACAATTTCTTCAACCTTCACGAGTTGAACAAGCCGTTCGTCATCCCGGAACATCCTGCCGAGATATTTAATTCCGGGCGTATTAAGAACATTTTCCATCAAATCCGCATGGTCCTTTTTAACAAGGGTGGTAATGTCCTCGGCCAATAAGCCGAGCAATATCCTTTTGCCGCCGGGAGGCGTATGCTCCGTGATAATAATTCTGGTGCTCAAAAAGCGCCGGCAGGGCGTATTATTAATCAACAGCCCCAAGTCAATAACGACAACCGGTCCGCCCCGGAAATTCAATATGCCGGCAATATAAGCCGGCGCGCTGGGATGCGGGCGCAACCTGACATACGGCACGACCCGCAAAACACCGGCTGTTTCCAAAGCGTATTGATTTTCGCCTGCCTTGAAGATCAAGTAGAGCATTATAGGTTATCCGGTTCAAGGGCCTGCTTCGCCGTAGCAAAGCCTCCGGCTGCGAAGGCTGAATTCAGAGTTCAGGGTTTCAGAAAACACAAAAAATTTCCCTTTCATGGCAACTGTGAACCGTGAACGCCGAACCTGGAACCTTGATTCAGACCTTGAACCGTGACACCTCGGTCTGAAGCTCATGGGCGGCCTCCTTCAGCTGGGAAGTGACTTCATGGAAATGTTTGAGCGATTCGGTGGTATTGCGGGCGCCTTCCGTAAGCTGGGTCATGGCATCGCTGATTTGCTGGGCGCCGGAGGCTTGGGAACGCATGCCTTCATTTACGGAGTCAAAGCGCGGAGTCAAAACCTTGATCTGGGCCAATATTTGATTGAGCTGGCCGCTGATCCCGCCGACCGATTTTACCCATTGCGCGACTTCTTCGCTGAATTTATCCATTTCCATCACTCCGGCCGAGACGGATGACTGCATTTCCTTGACGGTTTGTTCAATATCAAGCGTTGATACCGCCGTTTGATCGGCCAGGCGCCTTATCTCGCGGGCGACGACCGCAAAACCGCGGCCGTATTCACCGGCTTTTTCGGCCTCAATGGAGGCGTTGAGCGAGAGCAGATTGGTTTCATCCGCCACCTTGGTGATGGTTGTTACCAGATTGTTAATGGCGCCGGCCTTTTCGTTGATGGTCGAAAGCTTGGTTGAAATTGAAGCGGTTGCCTGCGCCAGCTGGCCCATGGAGTTCTGCATATTGACGAGGCCGGAATGTCCTTTGTCAGCCAGGTTTTCCGTGTTGCCGGCCGTCTCCTTGATGTCCTGCATTGTCTTTGCCAGTTCCTGGGACGTGGCCGAAATCTCCTTGACGGCAGCCGCGATCTCGGTGGTTGATGCGCCGAACTCGGTAACGGTTGATTCCTGCTCCCTTGAAGCGGCGGCAATTTCCGTTGCCGTTGACACCATTTGAACGCTTGAACGCTGCACCTGGCCGACCAGCGAAGCCAGATATTTGGTCATCAAGGCAATCGCCTCAATCAATTTTTCAGTTTCATTTTTAATGGCGGATATTTTGGTCGTTTGGGTTTTGTCGCTGGAAATTCCGTCCAGGTCAATCCGGGCGGAAATCCTGCGTTTTGCTTCGGCCAGATTGCCGCCGGCGATCTGCTGGGCCACGGCCACCACATCGCCGATTGGCCGGGCAATGGCGCCGCCGAGATAAAAGGCAATAATGATCGCCAGGATCAGCACCACGCCGCCGCCGATTGCGCCGGCCGACATTATCCGCATTGTCGCGGAAACAAACTGAGTGATGACGCCGTAATAATCGTCTTCATACATTGTGGCATAGATCACCCAATCCCACGGCTTGAAATAGACAATGCCGGCGCATTTTTTGCGCGGCTCAGTTTCGCCCTTGTTTTTCCATGAATATCTTTCCAGCTGAACCTGCCCTTCCGGCGCGGCCATGGCTCTTTTGATATGCTCCTGGACAAAGAGCTTGTTATCGGCGTCGCGCACGTTCCAGATTTCAACTCCGTCGCTTTCGCCGTTTTTGGAGATAAGATAACGCCCTTTCCAATCGCCCTGGCCGCCGAGCACGGCGATGTAGCCGGTTTTTCCGAGCACGATTTCCATGACTGTCTCGCGCAGTTCGCGGTTTATTTCATCCAATGGAAAGCCGATATACAACATGCCGACAACTTTTTTCTTCTCCTTTGAATCCCAGATGGGTTCATAGACGGCGGCATGCCACTGATCCAGAACCAAGGCCCGTCCGAAATATGTTTCGCCGGCGAGCGCTTTGCTGACGGCCGGATTCTCGGTTCCATCCGGAAGGAGGCGCGGTATAAACGTTCCCACGGCCCTTTTCTTTTCCGTGTCCGGGACGGAAGTGCACACGCGGACCATGTCGCCCTGTTCATTCATGCGTTGAAAGACCGTGCAGTAAGCATGAGCAAATTTGGTTACAACATCAACGAGGGGAGCTTCAACATTAAAGTCATAATTGGGAGCCAGGCATGTTTGTCCCAGATATATTTTCGGCAAAGCCACCTCGGTTTTTTCCCTGGTCAACTGGTTGCAGACCGTCCAATTGACAAATTCATTGGAAAATGAAAATCCGCCGAGCCGCTCCACTTCGGCATCGGCGCCCTTCAAATGATCGGCGAGGCGTTTCTCAATGCCAAGCTGGGTAACCTTGCACATATCATAAATAATATCGGCAACCTGCATCGTTTCGTAACGGGCCATGGTATCAACCTCATGGGCAATATTTTTGCTCATAATATTGCGCTGAATGGGAATAAACATGACCATAACCAGCACCGGCAGGACCGCCGCCAGAACCGCCAGCCCGATAATACTTCCGCGTAATGACATTTTCATGATGGACTCCTGATATAGTGCTTCAGATAATTAAGTTCGAAAAACGGAAACCGCTCAACATTCAACTTCCAACATTCAAAGACTTTGACAATGTTGTCCGCCGCAGGCGGATTCGCCTATGGAGAAAACGTTCTCCGCCTTGGCGGATCCGCTTCAGGCGGAAGAGTCGGGGCGTTGAATGTTTTCTTCGATAGACATTACGGCATCATGGCCAGGGCCATGGCTTGGGCGATTTCCCGGATTGATCTGGTAACTTCCTGTCCGATCAAATCAAGTTTGGCCAAAGCCTTTATGCGCGGTTGAACGCGCGCGTATTCCTCCTCGGAAAACAAGTCGTCAAAAAGACGGCAGGCATGGGCCAGACTGATCAGGACGGCCTCCCGCGGGTCGGGGATTTCTTCGCCGAGAATAAGCTCGCGCAACCTGGTCTTGACTTCCTTTATTTCACGGTTGTCAATCATCGGGTAACGCCTGGTTTTGAAAACCCAGAGGATTTTCTTGTCCTCCATTTTCAAAATGCCCTTGGCGGTAAGCTGGGCGAGCACCTGTTCCTGGATTTGTTTCGCCTGTCCGGCAAGGAACGCCAGCCAGAAAGATATCGGCTGCGCGTCGCTTTTGCGTTCAATCTGGCGCAGGACATCGTCCAGCAATGCGTTTCCGGTTGGTTGACGGTCAACGACCCGCAGGCTTTGCAGGTCAATATCAATCCTGTTCAGGAAAGCCAGTTCCATGAGTAATGCGCCAGGCAATGCGTATTCAAGCGCCGAAACCGGCAGCGGTTTGATTGATCCCTCGTGGTCATTGAGGGCAAGCAGGAAAATTTCTTCCGCAAAACTCAGCATGTTTCCCTCTCTTTCTTAAGGCGGTGCGTTTGCATAAATTATGCATTGTCCAACAGAACTTATTGAAACACTACAACGTTTTTTATCCGAGAGCAAGAGATTTTTATTGTCCGCCGGTGAGAGGGGGGGGGCGCTTTTGCAAGCGGGTGTTCATAAATGAAACTGTCAGAACCTTGCGAAAAGCTCATGGCTGTGTCATGCTCACGGCTCACCGGGACGGTTCGCCCTACCCGCCCGGAATATGGCCGAAATAGGTGTAGGGCGAATCCCGCGCGGCGCGGGACAGGGCCTCCGGCTGAGCCGTTGTGCACGTCAAGGATCGAGCATGACGCAGCCATGGCGGAAAACCGGCCTTGCCAGGTTAAGTTATAAAATTTTGCAGGAATGGAGATTGACAACCGTGAATCATCACCTTATCTATATCACAAACGCGGGGGCGTAAGGCTCATCCCGTTCCGAAGACAAAAATTTTATGGCGGAATCAAAACCAGTAAGAACGCGCATTGCGCCGTCACCGACCGGCGCGCCGCATATCGGAACGGCGTATATCGCGCTTTTCAATTACGCTTTTGCCAAACGAAATGGAGGTCAATTCCTCCTGAGAATCGAGGATACCGACCGGGGCCGGTGTACGCCGGAATCCGAGCGGGCCATTCTGGAGGCTCTGCGCTGGATGCGCCTGCCCTGGGATGAGGGGCCGGACATCGGCGGCCCGGCGGGTCCCTATCGCCAGAGCGAACGTCTGGATATTTACCGTGGCCACGCTCTGAAGTTGCTGGAGGCGGGGCATGCCTATCCTTGTTTCTGCACCGCCGGGCGCCTGGCGCAGCTTCGTTCGGAGCAAACCGCGGCCAAGGCCAACCCGGGCTACGACGGACGGTGTGAATCAGTCCCGGCCGGTGAAGCTCAACAGCGCATGGCCGCCGGGGAGCCTTACGTCATCCGGATGAAGATTCCCGTGGAAGGCGACTGCGTTTTCCATGACCGGTTTCGGGGTGAGATCAAGATCAGCTGGGCCGGCGTGGACCGGCAGGTGCTCATGAAATCGGATGGGTTTCCCACCTATCACCTGGCCAACGTTGTGGATGATCACCTGATGGGGATCACGCATGTTATCCGCGGCGAGGAATGGATCAGTTCCACCCCGAAACATGTTTTGCTCTACCGGTATTTCGGGTGGGATGCCCCGGAATTTGCGCACCTGCCGTTGTTGCGTAATCCTGACAAGACCAAGCTGTCGAAACGGAAAAATCCGACCAGCATCCTGTATTATCGCGAGGCCGGCTATCTGCCGGAAGCCCTGGTCAATTACCTTGGATTGATGGCCTACAGCATGCCGGACGGACGGGAAATATTCGCTCTTGACGAGTTGACGACCGATTTCGATCTCGACCGGATCAGTCTCGGCGGGCCGGTATTCGATCTGCAGAAACTGGCCAACTTTAACGGCCAGTACCTGCGCCGGATGAACGTGATGGAATTGATTGACCGGCTTGCCCGATGGAAATTGAATGAGGGCATCTGGAAACGCATTCTCCCGCTCGTTCAGCCCCGGATTAACACGTTGTCCGAATTGGTGCCGAAAACCGCCTTTTGTTTTGCCGACAAGCCGGACTATGCTTCGGCCGCGCTCCTTGGCGGCGGACTCGATGGTTCCACTACGGCAAAACTCCTCAAGATTGCCCAGTGGGAGATTGAAAAAACCGCGGGGTGGACGCCGGATATCATCAAAACCGTCTTCACCCGCATGGCGGACAAGGAAAACATCGAGCTCAAAGCCCTGCTAATGCCATTTTATGTGGCAATCGCCGGTTCAGCGGTGGCCCTGCCGCTTTTCGAAAGCATGGAAATTCTGGGCAAGGACATGGTATTGCGCCGTCTTCAGTATGCGTTTGCCTCGCTCGCTGAACAGGGTTATGTTCTTAAAGGCAAGGATTTGAAACAGTTGGAGGCGAGATACGAGTCCGATTATAAATAACCATGAATACACCTGAAACAACTCCCGCCGGCCATTTCATCCGGCGCATCATTGAAGACGATCTTAAGACCGGAAAATATGATGGTCGCGTTGTAACGCGGTTTCCGCCCGAGCCCAACGGCTGTCTCCATATTGGACACGCCAAATCCATTTGCATGAATTTCGGGCTGGCCAGGGACTATCACGGCGTCTGCCATCTGCGTTACGACGACACCAATCCCAGCACCGAAGAGGTGGAATACGTGGAATCCATCCAGCGCGACGTCCGTTGGCTGGGTTTCGATTGGGGCAAAAATCTTTTCTATGCCTCGGATTACTACGAACAGCTTTACGAATTCGCCGTTCAATTGATCAAAAATGGCAAGGCTTATGTGTGCGAGCTGAATGTCGAGGAATTCAAGGAGTATCGCGGCGTGCCGACCCGGCCTGGCAAGGACAGTCCCTGGCGCCAACGCCCTGTTGAGGAGAGCCTGGATCTTTTTGCGCGCATGCGCTCCGGCGAGTTTGATGAAGGCCGGTACGTGCTTCGGGCCAAAATTGATATGGCATCGCCCAACCTGCACATGCGGGATCCGGTCATTTACCGCATCAAGAAAGAGACCCATCACCGGACCGGATCAAAATGGTGCATCTATCCGATGTATGACTTTGCCCATTGTCTTTCCGATTCCATCGAAAAGATCACCCATTCCATCTGCACCCTGGAATTTGAAGTCCACCGCCCGCTCTACGACTGGATTCTCGACGCGCTCGGCGTTTATCATCCCCAGCAGATCGAGTTTGCCTGGTTGAGCCTGTCCTATACCATCTTAAGCAAGCGCAAACTCCGGCAATTGGTGGAAAACAAGCTTGTTTCCGGTTGGGACGATCCCCGCATGCCGACGCTGGCCGGGCTCCGGCGCCGTGGTTATACGCCGGCGGCGATCCGTGATTTCTGCGAACGGATCGGCGTCACCAAGTTCATCAGCCTCACCGATGTGGCGCTGTTGGAACACTGCCTGCGGGACGATCTCAATAAGACGGCCCGGCGGGCTCTTGTTGTGCTCAATCCCCTGCGGGTGGTCATTGATAATTATCCCGAGGACCAGGAAGAATATTTTGACGCTGTCAACAATCCGGAAGATCCATCCATGGGCGCGCGGAAAGTGCCGTTTTCGCGGACGCTTTATATTGAGCGCGAGGATTTCATGGAACAGCCGCCGAAGAAATTTTTCCGCCTGGCGCCTGGCCAGGAAGTCCGCCTGCGTTACGCCTGTTACATCACCTGCAACCGCGTGGTGAAGGATGAAAAAACCGGCGAGATTCTAGAATTGCATTGCACGTATGATCCCGCGTCGCGCGGCGGCGCCACGCCCGACGGCCGCAAAGTCAAGGGCACCATCCACTGGGTGTCCGCGCGGCACGCTGTCAAGGCTGAGGTCCGGCTTTACGACCGCCTGTTCCTGCACGAGAATCCGGAGGAAACAGGAGACGCCTTTATGAACTATTTGAATCCCAACTCGTTAAAGGTCATCACCGGCTATCTGGAACCCAGCCTGGCCGGAGCCAAACCCGGCGACCGGTCCCAGTTCGAACGGCTGGGCTATTTCTGCGTGGACAGTGTGGATTCCGCCTCCGGTAAACCCGTCTTCAATCGTACCGTGCCCCTGCGGGACTCCTGGGCCAAGGTTGAAAAGGGTTCTTAATCACCAACGCATGTATAGGCGCTGAGAATGGCGTAACTGTTTCCGACTACTCCCCGACTGCGAAAAATTATCGGACGGTTCGGCTCGCCTGCAGCGTTATGCGCAGCATTGCGGGCAGGCAGGGACGGCTCGCCCTGCCAATATTCAAATTCCTATGCCTCAAAAAAAATGGCCGCAGTTTTTGAAACTGCGGCCATTTTCACATTCTTCCAATTACTTCGCTGCCGGAGCCGCTTCAGCCGCCGGAGCCGCAGTAGCCGCCGCGGGGGCAGCCGCAGGCGCAGTCGCCGGGGCAACCGCAGGCGCCGCCGCGCCGCCTTCTGTAACCGGCTCAACGTTCTTGACTGTCAGAATCCTCTTGCCGCCTTCATGGCTAAGCGTGCAGGTTACTCTGACTTTCTGGCCGTCCATGGCCTCAAGCGGTTTGCTGCCTTCATCCAGTTGAATGTCATAACTGGTGACAATCAGCTTGATGGCAGTTGCCTTGCCGCTGGCATCCTTGGTAACATTGACAATGCCGGTCTTGCGCAACTCAAGGGGCATCATTGCCGGAGCCGCAGGAGCGGCCGCCGGAGCTTTGGCGTCAACCGCCGGGGCGGCGGCCGGAGCAGTGGCATCGGCCGCAGGGGCAACTGCGGCAGGAGCGGCAGCGGCCGGGGCGGCCGCCGGAGCGGCGGCTTCCTGGGCCAGGACCGAAGCGGTTACAAACATCAGACAAATTAACGAGGCAATAATTTTACTCTTCATTCTGTGAATTCCTCTTATTCTAAAATAATATTTCTTTCGGTTTAAAACGTTCAAGGATCAACCAACAGTTTATTTCCGGTCCTGATGATAAACCATCTTTAACTCGCCTGAAAGGCTATGACGCGACAAGCGCCGCGGGGAGCTTCACTGTAAAGACGGAAGCAGTTTTATCTCAGGATCCCCTGATTTTACGAATCACCTCCCTCCTTATTCATATCTGGCTTAAAATCTATTAAAACAGGCGGCATTCGTCAACTACTTTCAATAAAAACATTTGACTAATGATTCAATTCGGTGATACCTTATGCGCGTATTGATTTTGGGGGATTAGCTCAGTTGGCTAGAGCGCCTGAATGGCATTCAGGAGGTCGAGGGTTCAACTCCCTTATCCTCCACTCTTCGCGCGAAGAGTGCCCTGCGCAGCTGAGACTTTGAGAAATGAAGCGGGGTTCTTGTCTTATCAATTTCGTCCAAATGGCTTCCGCCGGGTAATTCATTCTTGCTTAAGCAACCGCGATTGATAAGCTGAAAAAATGAGTATTCTTCAGGCATTTGTTTTGGGCATGGTTCAAGGCTTGGGTGAATTTCTTCCGATTTCATCATCCGCCCATCTCATCATCGTGCCCTGGTTTTTTCACTGGAAAGATCCGGGGCTCAGTTTCGATGTAGCCTTGCATTGGGGCACCCTGGCCGCTGTTCTCGCTTATTTTCGGCAGGATATCTTTCTCATGATTCACGGATTTTGGCTCTCACTGTTCAAGTCAACCCGTGATCTGCAACATGATATTCATCAGCGCCTGGCATGGTTCCTGGCCTTGGCCAGCATTCCGGGCGCGGTTGCCGGAAAACTTCTTGAGGAGAAGGCCGAGACGATCTTCCGAAGTCCGCTCATCATTGCGGCGACGGTCGGCGGATTCGGACTGATTCTTCTGGCCGCGGACCGGCTGGGCAGGCGGAGCAAAATTATCGGCCACATGGGCTGGCTGGACGCCTTCCTTATCGGCTGCAGTCAAGCCCTTGCGATTGTTCCCGGCATATCCCGCAGCGGCAGTACGATTGCCGCAGGTTTGGGACTTGGCTACCGCAGAGAAGATGCGGCCCGCTTTAGTTTTCTTATGTCCATACCGATCATTCTTGGCGCCGGCCTTGCCAAAACAGGGCATTTCCATGCCGGGATGGGCTATCAAGCGCTGGCCGCCGGATTTGTTGCCTCGGCATTGTTCGGATTTTTTTCCATCAAATTTATCCTGCGGTTCGTTTCAAGACATGACTTCACGCCGTTTGTCTTCTACCGTCTGTTCCTGGCCGGCGTGATTCTTGTAACTTTCTTGATCCGCAGATAATACCACGTGGCGCTTCACTTTTTACGGCTGAATCTTGATGGGGCGCCGTAGAGGTGCCGTTTGCATATTTTCCGGAAGTGGTAACCATAGATGGCGAGGGTGATGGCCTCGGGAAAGAGCCGGGGACGCCGGAATTGGGTCCAAAGCAAAAGCTTCCAGTAATGAAAGCGCTCCTGGCCCAGAATACCGAGCCGGACGAGAGAATGCGCCAGCGCAAGGACACTTGAGAACCGGAAGGGTGTCCGGACTTTGGGCGACTTGTATTCACGAAGAAATGTCCGGATACGCTGGTAATAGTGTTCCGGAGAATAGATATACTGAAGGATCTCCTTGTAACCTTCGCGCAATGTTTCAAGGCTCATGGCCGGGACGATGTTCGTCGTGCCGTCCGCGTTGTCGCCCGATGCCGCTCCCTGCAAACGGCCTTCTTTCTTCATGCGCTCGTAAAGCCGTGTTCCCGGAGGGGCTTGCAGCAAACCGACCATGGCGGTCACGATCCCGCTCTTCTGAATAAAATCAATCTGCTTCTTGAAAATGGAAGGCCGGTCGCTGTCAAATCCGACAATGAATCCGCCCTGCACTTGAAGTCCGGCCCGCTGGATGCGCTTGACATCTTCCATGAGATTGCGGTTTTTGTTTTGAAATTTACTGCATTCAGCCAGGCAGTCCTCGTCCGTGGTCTCGATGCCGATAAAGACCTTGTTGAATCCGGCTTCAACCATCATTTCCATCAACGGCCTGTCTTCAACCAGGTTAAGGGATGTTTCGGTGTTGAACACAATTCCGATTTTGTCCTTGCGCCATCGGATCAGGGCCGGCAAGAGATCGGTTTTCAGGAACTGCCTGTTTCCAATGAAATTATCGTCCACGAAAAAGACGTCGCCGCGCCAGCCCAGGGCGTACAGATTGTCCAGCTCGGCGATAATCTGCCGTGAAGTTTTGATGCGCACCCGATGGCCCAGCATGGCCGTGACATTGCAAAAATCACAGTTGAACGGACAGCCGCGGGAGAATTGAATGCTCATGCAGACATAATGCCTGAGATCCAATAATTCCCAGAGGGGCCCCGGCGTCTGCTGCAGATCAGCGAATTGGGCGGACGAATAGATCCTCTGCGCGCAACCCCGGGCCAGGTCCTGAAGAAAAGGCGGAAGCGTCAATTCCGCCTCGTTCAAGATGAAATGATCAACATCCTTGAACTGTTCGTGCTCAATATGAAACAACGGACCGCCGGCAACAATCTTCAGCCCCGCCGCCTTGCATTGAGCGATAATCCGGCGCGCCGACTCGCGTTGGACAACCATGGCGCTGATGAACACGTAGTCAGCCCAAGCCAGATCTTTTTTGGCAAGGCCGCGCACATTGGCATCCACAAGACGTTTGGCCCAATCCCGGGGCAGCATGGCCGCGACCGTCAGCAATCCAAGCGGCGGCAATGCCGCCCGTTTGCGCACAAATTCAAGCGCGTGTTTGAAGCTCCAAAATGTATCAGGAAATTCAGGATAGACTAAAAGAATATTCATTCGGAACCTTTCCTTTTCACATCTTTTTATAATACTGCAAAGCGGCCGGCAATACAATCAGTAAATTATTCATAACTGCAAAAAATGAAAGTTGCCTTTAATAAATATTTTAGTAGTGTTTCCGGCAAGGCGGTGTTCTCAATTTCCATGAAATTCATTTTAATCGAGGTGGCCCATGCAATTCAGAATTTTTGATCTCCTTCTGCCCCGCGAAACGCAATTTTACGCCTACATGCATCAATTGGCCGATGTCCTCATTGAAGGGACAAGTTTTTTCAAGGATTTTATCAGCCGCTTTGAAAAACTTTCCGAAACGGATATCCACTGGAACCTGACCAGGATCAAGGATTACGAGCTGAAGGGCGATGCGGTTGAGATGAAAATTATTGATGAACTGCATAAAACATTCATCACTCCGCTTGACCGGGAAGATATCCACTCAATCGCCATCGGCATTGACCGCGGCATTGACATCCTCAACAGCGTTGCCCAAAAGCTTGAAGTCTACAATATCAAAAAATTTCCGCCGAATGTCGTCTCGTTTGCGGCCCTGATCGCCGATATTGCCCTGGAGATCAACCCATTGCTGACCGCGCTTGAAAAGAGACAGAATGTCAACGGGGTTTTTGAAAGAATGCACGCGATAGAAAACAAGGCCGATTATCTTTTTCATCTGAGCATGGCCGACCTCTTCGGCGGAACGTATTCAGCCATTGATGTCATACGATTCAAGGATATTTACGAACACATGGAATCCTGCGTGGACTCGCTTGACTACATCGGCAAAGTAGTGCGGGGCGTGCTGGTGAAAATGGGTTAAAAGCATGATTGATATCGCCCACCTTGCCATTATCGTCATTGCGGCCGCGCTCTTGTTTGATTTTCTAAACGGATTCCATGACGCCGCCAACGCGGTCGCGACCATCGTCGTTACCCGCGCCTTAACTCCTCTGCAGGCGGTCATTCTGGCCGCCATCGCCAATTTCATCGGCGCTTTTGTTTTTGGCGTGGCGATTGCCAACACGGTCGGCAAGGGAATCATTGATATTCAATACATAACGGTTCCGCTCATTCTGGCCGCGCTCATCGGCGCTGTTATCTGGAATATTCTGACCTGGATCTGGGGATTGCCGACCTCCAGCAGTCACGCGCTCATCGGCGGACTTATCGGCAGCGCCATCGCGGCGGCGGGCTGGAAATCCATAATATTCGGCGGGGTAATCAAGATATTTGTATTTATTTTTGTCGCCCCGCTTCTGGGCATGCTCGGCGCCATGATTTTCACAACAATCATTATTTGGTTGTTCCGCCGCGCTCAACCCGGCATTGCCAACGTAATTTTCAGGCGTCTCCAGTTGATATCGGCGGCATTTTACAGCCTCGGTCACGGCACAAACGACGCCCAGAAAACAATGGGCGTGATCGCCTTGACTCTCTATTCGGCGCACATGGCAGATTCATTTCATGTTGCCTCATGGATTATCCTCTCCTGCCAGGCCGCCATCGCGCTCGGCACCGCTTTCGGCGGCTGGCGCATCGTGCGCACCATGGGCACGCGCATCACAAAAATCCGGTCAATGGAAGGGTTCTGCGCCGAATCCGCTTCGGCGCTTGTCCTGCTGGGCACCGCCCATTTCGGCATACCGGTCAGCACAACGCATGTGATTTCAGGAGGTATTTTCGGCGTGGGCTCGGTTGAAAACGTGGGCAAAGTGCGCTGGGGCACTGCGCGTAAAATCATCTGGGCCTGGATTCTGACCATACCGTCAACCGCGTTCTGCAGTTGGGCGGCTTACCACCTGCTGTCGTTGCTTAAACACCTCGGGGCCTTCAACTTTTAGCCTCCAAAGCTGACCTCTGATCTCTGACTTCTGATTTCCGCCCTGCCATCGCCACCAGCGCGGCGGGAATGAGCCAGATTTGGGCGGTCTGGACAATGTTGTCGGGATAATCGCCCAGGCCGTAGAGATGGATGAACAAGAGCATTAAAGCAATTACGCCGGGCAGGATACGATCATCCACCGTTCGCGCCGTGAATATTTTGCCAAGCAGACTGACCGCCAGCATCAGCCAGACCGCCGCGTACAGGCAAAAACCAGTCCAGCCGTACTCAAAAAGCAGTTTCAGCCAATACTGATGACAGTGCGGAAAATGGTAATTGGCCCGCGGCGGCCGGGAAGCGTAATAGTTCATTTCAAAGTCGCTCTTGCCGTAACCGTGTCCGAACCAGGGCCGCTCCTTGACCATCTGCCAGGTGTGGGTCCAGACCCTGTCCCGCTCGCTGAAGCCGGTCATGGACGCCCTCTCTGCAAAGCGGGGATTAATGTGCTTATAACTTGCAAAAACCAGAACTCCCAAAATAATTATTACCAAAATCCAGATCAGCCTTTGCCGCCAACCCGATAAAATCAAACCGGAACAGGCGAAAGCCAGCGCGAATGCTATTTGCGGGCCGCGCGAGGCCATAATCACCAAATATGCGAGACAGATTGCGATCCCGGCGAGGCAGGTCAGCGCCGGCAGCAAAGATTTGCGGCATTGCCATAAATAATATATCAGCACAAAAAACGAGAGCCCGGCCATCATGCTGCCAACATTGGGATGATTGAAGGCGAACGGCCGGAATGAATGCGCCTTGGCTAAAATATCGGGGCCGAGATAATAAGTCAGCCGGATTAAATCGTAACCTGAAATGAATGCTATGCCGGCCGCGCTGTAAAAAAGAGCGCGGGAAATTTTTTTATCGCTGTTAAATACAACCGGAATGGCAAATGCGCCCGCCAAAACTTCAAACAGACGTCCGGTGTCACGCACTGACATTTCCGGCGAAACGGAGAAGGGGAGGCTTGCAAGGTGATGGACAAGGAGAATAACAAACGCGACGCCGGCCGGCTGTTTCCAGGCCGGCCAGCCGCGCCCGGCGTGGAAAAGGGCGTAAATAAACGCGCCAAAAACAAGGACGTCGCTCAGGGCATTGGATGAAAACTTCCAGACAAGAATACCAAGCGCCGCGCCAATGATAAAACGCGCTCTCCGGTCGGTTAATAAACCGTTGATAATTATTTTCACTTTTTCAATCATTACGATCCGTTTTCCTGGATTCCCGCCTTTGCGGGAATGACAGAACGCGAGGGCAATATTCTTTAATAAACATTCCTGTCGTCCTGTCAGACTGCTTTAGCGATTGTCATTCCCGACTTGCCACGCGCAACGCGTGGCGAGATCGGTAATCCAGGATTCTCTTGCTCCGGTTTATGGCGGCTGTCTTATTTTTCCCGGGCGACGATATATTCCACGATCGCCTTCAACGGCCCGATATTTCCTTTCAACGGCGCCAATGATCTCACCGCTTCCCTTGCCAGCCGCCCGGCCGCCTGCTTCGCGCCCTTAAGACCAAGAACCGCCACATAAGTCATTTTGCCGCGCGCCCGATCGCTGCCTGCGGCTTTGCCCATGCTTGCGGGGGATGAAGTTTCATTCAGGATATCGTCGGCAATCTGAAAAGCCAATCCGGCCTTTTCGCCATAGCTGCCGAGAGCTGACAATTCGCTTTTGCCCGCCCCGCCGCAGATGGCGCCGATGCGCACAGCGGCGCGAATCAGAGCGGCTGTTTTATGGAGGTGGATGAATTTAACCGCGGCCGCGTTCGGCTTTTTCCCTTCGGAGGCCAGGTCCTCAACCTGTCCCCCGATTACGCCCCGGCTTCCGGCGGCATGCGCCAGTTCCCGAATTAGATCGCCGGTCTTGTATGGTGGAAGCGGCGCTGCCGCCGCCAGCCATTCAAAGGCAAGCGTCAGCAGAGCGTCGCCGGCAAGGACGGCGTTGGCCTCCCCGAAAACAACATGGCTGGTCGGCTTGCCGCGCCGCAATTCATCATTGTCCATGCAGGGAAGATCATCATGAATAAGAGTGTAAGTATGCAGGATTTCTATCGCCAGCGCGGGCATGCGGGCGTTTTTTTCAGCGCCGCCGGCCGCTTCCGCGGCGGCCAGGCAAAGAATCGGCCGAAGCCGTTTCCCGCCGGCAAGGACGCTGTAGCGTATGGCGCGATGCAGAATTGCCGGCCTGGCGTTTGCCGCCGGCAGATGTTTCTCAAGCTCCCTGTTTATGAGCGCGCTTTTACGCACCAGATATGGTTCAATGTCAAACAAAGTCATCCCCGATTGCCGTATGGCGGCCTATAAAATTTCTTTAACAACAGTGGAATTGTAGTTTGCCGGCTGATTTTTTCCAAGCATAAACAAGAGCCGCCGTTTAACCTTGTTCATTTACCGCTTTACGATCTCCCCGATTTTTATATAATTCCTGCCAGTTGAAAACATTGGCCGGATTCATAATGAACGATTAAAACCTGCTGATATTAAAAGGAATAAAAGTGATAAAAAACAGATTTGCTCTATTTTTCGGCACCCGCAGTTTTTTCCCCGCCAGCCTGATTCAGGAAGCGCGCCGGGAACTGCCGGCCGCATTAAGGGAATTGGGCCATGAATGCCTGATGATGGATGCCAAAGCCACGCCGCACGGCGCGGTGGAAACTTTCCGCGAGGGAAGAATTTTCGCCGATTTTTTGCGAAAAAACCGCGGACATTACGACGGCGTGATCATCTGCCTGCCGAATTTCGGCGATGAAAACGGCGCTCTGACCGCCATGCGGGAAGTCAATGTTCCCATCCTGATTATGGCTTATCCGGATGAACTTGATAAAATGGGCCCCTCGTCAAGACGCGACGCATTCTGCGGCAAATTGGCCATGATGGATGTTTTCGTTCAATCCGGGATTAAATTCACGACCCTTGTCCCGCACACGGTTCATCCGCAATCCAGCCAGTTCAAGGAGAATATTGATTATTTTGCCGGTGTTTGCAGAGTCGTCAATGGAATGAAAGAAATGACTGTCGGCGCAATCGGGGCGCGGACCACGCCTTTCAAAAGCGTCCGCTTTGATGAAACCACCTTGCAGAAACATAATATCACGGTTGAAACCCTTGATCTTTCCATGGTTTTGCGGAGAATCGCCGATAGATCGCTGTCTTCCAAACAGGCGAAAGCAAAGGCCAGGCTGCTGGCGGGTTATGCTTCCTGGCAGGGGATCCCGCGCAAAGCATTTGAAAACAGCGTGAAAACGGCCGTGGCGCTTGATGAGATAATCAAAGAGTTTGACATGGATGCCATTGCGGTCCGATGCTGGACTGAATTCCAGCTTGAACTCGGCGTTTCCCCCTGCGTTGTTTTGAGCTTGTTAAACCACAATCGAATCGCGGCGGCCTGCGAGGTTGATGTCGGCAGCGCGATTATGATGCGCGCGCTTGGGCTGGCTTCCGACGGCATCGCGGCCTGTCTGGACTGGAACAACAATTATGGCGAGGAAGAGGATAAATGCATCCTCTTTCATTGCGGTCCGATTCCGGCCGAAATGATGCAGGGCAAGGGCCGGATTCAAGACCATGCCATTCTTGCCAATTCCGTCGGCAAGGGCCGTGGTTTCGGATGCAACACCGGCCGCATTGCGCCCGGCGAATGCACTTTCGGCGGCCTGCTGACCGACGGCGGAAAGATAAAATGCTGTCTGGGCGAAGGTAATTTCACGGATGATGCCATCCCCGATGAATTTTTCGGCTGTGCCGGCGTGGTTGAAATTGAAAACCTGCAAAATGTCATGCTTTACCTTGGACAAAACGGCTACCGCCACCATGTAGGCGTTACGCGCGGACACGTGGTCAATCCGGTTTGCGAGGCTTTGAGCCGATATCTTGGATTTGAAGTTGCCAGGCCGCAAATTCTGGCCTATAAATAAATCAACATTTAGTTTTGTTCATAATTGCCTGTTGAAGCCGCAGAATGGCTGTTTATTGGAGGATATAACGAGCGATGCCGACCTATGAATATGAATGTAAAAAATGCAAGCGGACTTTTGAAGAATTTCAGAGCATAATGGCCAAGCCTCTGCAGAAATGTCCAAAATGCAAAGGCGAGGTGCGGCGGCTTATCGGCCGGGGCGCCGGTATTATTTTCAAAGGAAGCGGATTTTATCAGACTGATTACCGCAGTGATCATTATCTGAAACAAGCCGCGCAGGAAAAGAAAAGCGTGGCGCCGGCCGCCGCGGAAACAAAAAAAAGCCCCGCGAAAAAGCACACCGGCGCGTCTCCGGAAAAGCATGCCAAATAACCAATGATTAAATGCGCAAAATGCGGTTTTGACAATCCACTCGGGCGCCTTCATTGCACCCGTTGTAAAACAAGGCTGAGTTTGGGGCAGATTACCAGGGAATCTTTTTTGAACTCCGGGAAACATGGCGTCTATTTCCGGCAGATATCACAGTATATCCTCCTGATAATCATAATTTGTTTCGCCCTGATGTTATGGCCGGCGCAATCCGATGATGTCAGGATATCGGGCCCCGATCTTGGCAAGGCGCGGAACAAGCTGACCCAACTGCAAAAAGGCGTGGCCACAAGCCCGGTTGAGTTTTCCGAAGAGGAAGTCAATATCCTTTTTAATCATCTTCTTCAGGAAATCCGCCGCCGGCCGGATTGCCAGGCAGGCTTGGGCGCCATTTATACCGGCCGGGTGATTATTAATCAGAAAACATTAACCATTTACCTGAACTACCAGATCGGGCCATGGATCCTCGGCCCGGTTACAATCGGCCCTTTCTGGCTCACATATAAAGTAACCGGCCGGCCCGAAAAAGGACCTTCCGGACTTCGTTTTGCCGCACTCAATGGCGCCATAGGTCATCTGTCGTTGCCGGCGCTTGGCCGTAGTATTGGAATGGCGCGATTGCAGCAGATTTTTTCCCCATTTAAAAATGCGCGCGGTTTTCTCAGCAGGCTCGAAGTAATTGAAATGAAACAAGGGAGCATCACGGTTTTCGGCGCCAAATAAATTAAAACTGGGCGACAGAGCCGTGCCTGAACACGCTGTCGTATGAATGTCATTCCCGACTTGATCGGAAATCCATCCGCCACTGGTGGATTTTCGGGATTCCCGCTTCCGCGGGAATGACAAAGAAAGGATCAAAATACTTGAAACACACCTATAAAACAACCGTGGGACTGATTGATGCCGCTACGCTTGCATTTACCGTCGGCAAGGATCCTGATCTTGACCGGCGTCTGATTGCCGCCGACTGTATCGGCTCAGCCGCGCATGTCACCATGCTGGCCGACCTGCCGGTCAGGCCGCGAGTGATTATGCCGGCGGAAAAAAAGCGCGTGATAAAAGAGCTGGCCGGCATAATCCGCCGGGCGCAAAAGCGCGCCTTCCGGATTTCTTTTAATGACCAGGATGTTCATCTCGCCATTGAACGGACTCTGACGGAACGGCTTGGAAAGACGGGAAAAAAAATTCACACGGCCCGCAGCCGCAATGACCAGATTGCCGTGGATTTGCGTCTTTACGGCAAGGAACAGATCTTGGCGCTGGCTGAAAATGCCTGCCGGCTCGGCACGGCGCTCTTGCGGCTGGCAGGCCGCCAGAAGATGACGCCCATGGTCGGCCGCACCCATATGCAGCCGGGCATGCCGGGCAGTGTGGGCCTATGGGCCTCGGCCTATGCGGAAAGCCTGCTGGATGACATTGAAGTTTTGAAAAACGCCTACACCTTGAACGACCGTTGCCCGCTCGGATCGGCCGCCGGCTACGGCGTGCCGCTCCCGATCAACCGCCGGCAGACCTCCGGCCTTTTGGGGTTCAGCCGGCCAATCCACAATGTGCTCCATGCGGGCCACACCCGGGGCAAAATGGAAAGCATTATTCTTTGCGCGGCCAGCCAGTTGATGGTTACCCTTTCGCGGCTGGCCCAGGATTTGATTGTCTTCACCATGCCGGAATTCAATTACTTTGTCCTGCCCGAAAAAATGTGCACCGGAAGCAGTATCATGCCGCAGAAAAAAAACCCCGACATTCTTGAACTGATCCGCGCCAAAGCCGCGCGGGTTTTTTCCCATGCGCTCAGCGCGCTTGAAATCACCCGGGCATTGCCTTCGGGATACAACCGCGACCTGCAGGAGATAAAGGAGCCGTTCATGGACGGCCTGGACATGACCCTGGCAAGCCTGGGCGTCATGGTCCCGCTGATTGAAAATATCAAAGTCAACCGCGACGCCCTGCGGGCGGCTTTCAAGCCGGAAGTTTTTGCCGCTGATTATGCGCTTTTATTGGCCGGCAGGGGCATGCCTTTCCGCGACGCTTACCGCCATGTGAAAGAGCATTTGAATGATCTGGCGGATATTGATCCAACGGCGGCGATCCGGCAGAAACGTCATTTAGGGGCAACGGCCGGCTTGGACCTCAAAACGTTTCAGGTCCGGCTGGCAAAGGAACAGAAATTCTTTGGAAACGAAAAAAACCGTTATTATCGGTGTATTTCCCGCCTTCTGGGCGTAAAATATCCGGTAAAAGAAAGTCAGAAGGCAGAATGAAGAATGCAGAAAATGAGTTTGGGAAACCGGCGTCTTCCATCTTTTATTCTGTATTCTGCATTCTACATTCTTAATTTCTGCAATGACAGCAGCCATAGAAATACATGACCTGACGGTTGAATTCCCCGCCCGCAATGCTTCGCGTCCGCCCGCAACGCTGGCGCGCAGCGACTGCGGGCCGGGTAGCGATGCAGGCGGGAGGACGGGCGGAAATGTCGTTTCCGCTCTGCAAAAACTGAATTTAAGCGTGGCCCAGGGCGAAGTCTACGGGTTTATCGGCCCGAACGGCGCCGGCAAAACCACGACCATGCATGTTTTGCTGGGTTTTATCGCGGCCACTTCGGGGACGGCGGCGATTTTCGGCGAGGATGTCCGCCGCTCAATTGCCCGCCGCCGGATCGGCTACATGAGCGAACACCCGCAACTGTATCGCTTCCTGACCGGCCGCGAGCTCCTGATCATGACGGGGCGCTTGTTTGACATGCGCGGCCGTCTTTTATCCCGGAAAGCCGAAGAGCTTATTGATCTTGTAAAACTTTCCGGCGCGGCCGACCGCCGGATCGCGGAATATTCGCGCGGCATGATGCAGCGGATCGCCCTGGCGCAGGCATTGCTCAACGACCCCGACTTGATTATTCTGGACGAGCCGACCGCCGGTTTTGATCCCATCGGCCGGATTGAAATCCGCAAAATAATCGCCGGATTGCGCGCCGCGGGCAAAACAGTGTTCTTCTCCTCCCATGAGCTTTCGGAAGTTGAACGACTCTGCGACCGGGTCGGCATAATTGCCGGCGGACGCCTTGTCGCCGACGGCAATATTGCCCGGCTGGTAAAAGCGGGCGAAAGCCTTGAACAATACTTTTTAAGGATTTTGACATGATCCGCATTCTGGTAATTGCCCAGACCGTCTGGCGGGAAATTTTCCGGCGCAAAGATATTTATGTGCTGGCCATCCTTCTGCTTGCTTTTCTCCTGACCCTCATGACCCTGAATATTTTCGGGTTCCGGAGCCTGGCCGGTTATATAAAGGAAATTGGCCTGCTCCTGGCATGGATTTTTGCCTGGATCCTGACCATCGGCGCGAGTGTCCGCCAATTGCCGGAGGAGGAAAAAAACGGCACGATTTTTTCACTGCTGGCAAAACCGGTGCAACGCTCGGAACTGATTATCGGCAAATGGCTGGGAGCATGGGGCATCGCCGGGCTCGCGACAATGTTATTCTATCTTCTTCTGGCCGGAATCGTGGACGCGCGCGGCGGAAATTTCAGCTTAGGTTTGGCAATGGAAGCCTGGATTCTGCACTTTTGCTTTATCGGTATTCTGTCAGCCATGGGGATCTTTTTCTCAACCAGAATGAATGGCGATGCCGCGGCAACCACCACGGCGGTTTTAAGCGTTTCGGCTTTCCTTCTTCTGCCGCAGGTGCCGTATCTGGCCGGCCAAATAAGCGGATGGCGAAGGGAAGGTTTGATGGTTATTTACTATGCCCTGCCCCACCTGGAACTTTTTGATCTGCGCCAACGGCTGGTCCATGACTGGACGCCAATGCAGCCGGCGCCGTTTTTAATGATTATCCTTTATGGTTTGGTGATGATGGCGGTTTTCATTCTTCTGGGCTGGCTGGCTTACCGTAATAAGAAATTTAGCCGGGACACCGTTTAAAAATGCAGAAGTCGGAAGTCAGAAGTCAGAGGGCAGAGGGCCGAGGGCCGAAATCAGCATGGCTTCTGATTCTGGCGCTCTGGGGTTTTGCTTTTGCGCTCGCCTGCCGGTTGACGGGTATGCCGGAGCCGCAGAAAAATGCCGACAGCAGTCTGGTTGCCAAGCTGTTCGGCGGCGCCCGGTTTGAAATCAGCGAACAGTTTTACGAACAGGCCGACCGCGTTTTTCACAAAGGCGTCGGCCATTCCCGCCCGGCCGCCTTTAAGGATTGGTTCGCCAGGATGAGGGATGAAGTTGCGCCCTCCGGCCATTTTCATTTGCATAATGAAGATGTTTTTGAAATCATGCCCTGGCTGTATTTCGCCGCCCATGCCGATCCCGGCAATGTTGAGGCCTATATTGTGGCCGCCTACTGGCTGGCCGGCGATGGCGGCCGGCCGGATCTTGCAGAACAGACGCTGAACGAAGCTTTACGGAATAATCCCTCCGATTATCGCGTCTACATGGAAAAGGGCAACCTGGCGTTGAAAGAAGGAAAATATGAGAAGGCGGCGCGTTTTCTGGATGCGGCCTTTTCCCGTCTGCCGGACACCGCCAACCCGGACAAAGATCAGGAGCGCGTTGATCTTGCCGAGATGTTGACATACCGGGGGCTTTTATACGAAATTGACAACAACCCGGAAAACGCTTTGCGCTGTTACCGCGAAGTGGCGCGCATGTTTCCCGGGAGGACACAGCTCAAAGAAAGAATAACAGGGCTGGAAAAGAACGGCCGCTCGCCGACTCCGCCGGAAGAGCTTGCCAGAATTATTATGCTCCGCCCCCGTCATGTCTGCGCCGGGGAGGAAGACCATAAATGAAAATTACAAATCCCAAGCAACAAATTCCAAACAATTTTCAAATGTCCAGACACCAAGCTTCAAACAAAAAATATTTCGGTCATTGGATTTTAGCGATTGGAATTTATCTGTGACTTGCGGCTTGGTCATTGGAGTTTTTTAATTATGTATCTTGAATATTACGGACTGAAAGAGGCGCCTTTTAATTTGACGCCGGACCCGAAGTTTCTTTTCTTCACCCATAACCACCGCGAGGCTTTTGACCATGTGGTCTACGGCATAAACAACCGGAAAGGTTTTGTGGAGTTGACCGGCGAAGTCGGGTCGGGGAAAACGACCATCTGCCGCGCTATTCTCGCCGGTCTGACGCCCAGCGTTAAAACTTCGCTTATTTTGAATCCTTTTCTGACCGAAAATCAATTGTTGCGTTCAATCCTGAACGATTTCGGCCTTAAGATCAAAGGACGGGACCGCCTTGCGCATGTTGAGACCTTGAATTCATTCCTGCTGGAAAATCTGCAATCCGGAAACAACGTGGCCTTGATTATTGATGAGGCCCAGAATCTGAGTCCGGCCGTGCTGGAACAGGTGCGTTTGCTTTCAAACCTGGAGACGGACCAGCACAAGCTTTTGCAGATTGTGCTCTGCGGCCAGCCCGAGTTGCGGCAGAGACTGGCTTCGCCCGGTTTGCGCCAGCTGCGTCAGCGGATAAGCGTGCGTTACCATCTTTTGCCCTTGAACGAGCCGGAAACAATTCAGTATATTGAATACCGCCTGAAAATGGCGGGCTGGCAGGATGGACAATTATTTGCGGCCGGCGCCGTGCGCCGGATCCATAATTATGCCTGCGGTATACCGCGGCTGATAAACTCAGTCTGTGATATCGCCCTGCTGGCCGGATATGTGGCCAGCGCCGCGATAATTGACATCGGTTGCGTCAATAAAGCCATCAAGCAATTGGAAGGTCAGTCATGAGTCTGCTTCAGGAAGCATTAAAGAGAAAAGAGAATGACGAGGCTCAACGCCAGCCGGAGACGGCCGGCGCGGAAAAGATTCCGGTTGACTTGTCCCATCCCGCTGACGTTAGCTTATCCCTCAAAAAACCGGCCGCTAATGATCAAAGCGCCGGGCTACGGCAGAATCCTCCGCCCCAATCAATGCCCGTGCTTGCCCCGTCTCAGCCCGCCGCGAGTCCGCCTGCCCTGGCCTCCACGGCTCGCCGCGATGAGTCGGCGGAACGGGCGGAGTCCGGCGAAGCTCCGGTTGAAAAGCCCGGGCTTCGGAAGACATCATTTTTGTGGGTGATTGTGGCGGCGATTGCCATCTTGGCCGGGCTGATGGTTGCGGCCGGATTCGCATTTTTTCTCTATCGCTCCTTATCGCCGATAAAGGAGGGCATCGGCCGGCAAACACATCAGGTTGCAAAAGTTGCCCCCATTATATCCGGCGGCACGAACATGGTTATTGGCCAGCCCATAATTGTTACACCTGCTCCCGCGCAAGCCGCCGCCATGCAAAATGCCGGAACAAACGCCGTCCAGCAGCAATCCATCGGCGATGCCGCGCGCAAACCGGTTTCAATCAAACAAGTTCCGGCTAGGACTGCGGTTGTCAGATGGCCGGCGCTCAAGCTGACGGGCATATTGCGCGGTTCCGGGCCTGCGGAAAGCACGGCGCTCATCAACGGCAAAATGATCAGCGCCGGGCAGACAATTGATGGTGTGACCATCGTTGAAATTCAGGCCGACGGCGTGCTCCTCAAATACGGCGCTGAAAACAGATTTTTACGGGTCGGGACTACCTCATACTAAGACGTGAAGCGTGAAGCGAACGCCCGACGATGGATAAAATTCGGGACAGGCGGGATACGCTTCACGAGACGCCCCGGGCGTCCGCCTGCGGCGGATACGAGGAACGAGATCAGGCCGCGGGCGCGGCCAGGAGTTTTTTGACTTTGCCGAGAGCGCCGTCAAAATCTTCCGGCGCGACAAGGAAATAATGGCAGTCTTTGCCGGTCAGGCCTTCAATATCCATTTTAAGCTGATTGTCGTATGGATTGAGGATCGCCGCCAGCGCGTCGTCTCCGATAGTTTCAAAAACAATGGCGCCGCGATTTGTCATGAATTCCCATGAAAGGAGGGCGCAGACTTCTTTCTGGATCTCAAAATTGGCCAGGCAGATCACAGGGGTATTGCAGGCCGTCGCCACAAATGACATGATTTCATTTATTTGCGGATAATTGCGGTCATGCAGCGTATGAAGGGTTGAAACGGGAATATCACCGGCTCGTCCGGAATTTTCCGAGAGATCATGCACGATCAGCGAATATTCCTCCTGGCTTAGTTTTTTGGCCTGAAGAAGATTCCAGGCAAAAGAAATCTCAGCGGCAATATGCCCCTGGCGGCTGGCGGGAGTATGTCCGCCGTCAATGACAACCGCCATTACTTTTTTAGACTGCAAGCCTTCCAGGCGGTCGGCGGCGTCTTTCACATTCCGATCCGACTGGTCCAACAGCTTAAGCTTCTGTAACGTGTCTTGAGCGGCGTCTTCATCGCCTTCATCGGCCAGCACATTGGCGAGGCGCAGCAGATAATCTTTTGCCCGGGTGTGATCGCCTATCTTTTCGTAGGCGTCGGTGAGCGTCTCCAGCGAAAAGCGGTCGTTAGGCATCACTTCCAGGATTTTTTCAAATTGCCCGATCGCATTCCAGATGTCTGATTCCGCCTGACTTAATTCCTTGGGAGGTTCTTTGCTCATAAATTATGACAAGATAAACTTGTTTTTTATATTGTTTAAAATATAATATCGCCATCTCTAAAATTAGCAATACATAAAAAGCATTCAGCCGGCTGGCGGCATGACTGCGTCATGCTCGATTCTTGACGCGCATAACGGCTCAGCCGGAGGCCCTGTCGCGCGCATCGTGGGATTCGCCCTGCCTATTTCGGCCATATTCCGGGCGGGTAGGGCGAACCGTCCCGGTGAGCCGCGAGCATGACGCAGCCATGCGGCTGATGTCTTTGGCGGCAAACGAGGGAAAATATGGATCGCGAATCGTTCAGCGGACAAATCGGCGCAATCTTGACGCGCCGAAACCTGATTGAACCGGCCCGGCTTCAGCAGATCTTTGATTCCGCAAAGGCGGAGGGGAAGAGGCTCGAAGAATATCTTATTGAAAAAAAGATAATATCAGACACCGAGTTGACTCTTGTCGTTTCGGAATATCTGGGCATGGCGCCGATAAGCCTGGCGCATTTTATCCCCGACAGTCAGTTGCTTGAGCTGATCCCGGCCGACAAATTGCGGAACGCCGCCGCAGTGCCGGTGGCGCGCGTCGGGAAAACCATGACGGTTGCCTTCGGCGATCCCTTTAACACGGCAAATATAGACGAAATTCAGACCTTGACGGGCCTGAAAATTGAGCCCCTGGCCGCCTCCGACCGCGATGTGAAGGAAGTTCTGCAGAAATTCCTGGAGCAGTTTTCTCCCGATCTTGAGGATATTTTTAAAAACATGGCGGAAAACGATGATATCGAAGTCGGCCATGAAAAAAAAGATGAAGTAAGTCTTGATGAAATGCTGGAGAGCGCCGAGGGCGCGCCGGTAATCCGCATCGTGAATTCGATTCTGGTTGAGGCCTTGCGCCGCCACGCGAGCGACATTCATATTGAGCCCATGGAAAAGATTCTGCGTTTGCGCTACCGCGTTGACGGCGATCTCTATGAGGTGCCCAGTCCGCCCAAAAATCTGCAATCAGCCATCATCTCCCGCATCAAAATCATGTCGGACATGGATATCGCCGAAAGGCGCATTCCGCAGGACGGACGGTTCAAAATAAAGGCATTGGGCAGGGAGGTTGATGTGCGCGTGAACCTGCTGCCGCTCGTTCACGGCGAAAAAATCGTGATGCGAATCCTGGATAAAAGCGACCTTGCCCCCAATCTTTCCGCCCTGGGGCTTGATAAAAAGGCTTACGATTCCCTGATTTATGCCATCGCCCAGCCGCACGGGATCATTCTTGTGACCGGTCCGACCGGCAGCGGCAAGACAACCACGCTTTATTCCTGTCTGCAGGATTTGAATAAAATTGACGTCAATATTGTCACCACCGAGGACCCGGTTGAATATCAGTTGTCGGGCATTAACCAGGTCCAAATCAATGAAGATGTGGGATTAACCTTCGCCGACACATTGCGCGCCATCCTGCGGCAGGACCCCGATATCGTCATGATCGGAGAAATCCGCGACCAGGAAACGGCCTCCATCGCCGTGAAAGCCGCGCTCACCGGACATCTTGTCCTGAGCACCCTGCATACCAATGACGCCGCCGGCGCCATAACCCGCTTGCGCGACATGGGGATTGAGGCGTTTCTGCTCTCTTCATCGGTCATCATGGCCCAGGCCCAGCGGCTGTATAAAAAACTGTGTCCGGTCTGCAAAAAACCATGCAAGGTTCCCGGGGAGCTTCTGCGCCTTAATAATATTGATCCGGAATATTTCAATGACATCCAGCTTTATCAACCCGCCGGTTGTCCCAAGTGTTTGAACACCGGATTTAAAGGACGCAATTCATTAATGGAAATTTTGATGGTTGATGACGATATCCGCCAGCTGATTCTTCAGAATGTAAACGCCAGGATATTGGCGGACAAGGCCATTGAAAAGGGAATGATGACCTTGCGCATGGCTGGTCTGGAAAAGGTCCGGGATGGTATTTCAACCCTGGAGGAAATCCTGAGTGTAACCGGGGGAGAGTAATGGCCGTATTTAAATCAACCCTGCAATCGCCGGCAGCGCCGGAACGGGCACGGCCGGCCATATCCCAGCCGCCAGAGCAAAAACCGCCTTCTCTCCAGGCCGTTCCCGAGAAATCGGCCAGAGAGCAGAAAGGCGTTGCTTCTGAAAAAGTATTCGGCGCAAAAAAAATCAGGTCGAAAGAACTGCCGCCTTTTTCCCGCCAGCTTTCATCCATGCTGCTGGCCGGCATGCCCTTGATCCAGACGCTTGACGCCCTGCAGGACCAGACCAGCGACAAGCGCTTCCAGACTGTTATTCTCGGACTGAAAAACTACCTGCAGGGAGGGGCTTCTTTTTCCGAAGCCTTGCAGCATTACCCGGCCATTTTTGACTCGCTCTATGTCAATATGATCAAGGCGGGTGAATCGGGCGGCAAGCTGGGAGAAACAGCGGGGCGTCTGGCCGGCTTTCTGGAAAACTCCGCGCGATTGAACCGCAAGGTTAAATCGGCCATGAGCTATCCGGTGGTTGTGCTTTTCATCGCCCTGGCGATTGCCACCGCCATGATTCTGTTTATCGTTCCTGTCTTTGCCACCATGTTCGCCGATTTCGGGGCCAAACTGCCGGGGCCGACTCAATTCATGGTTGATTTGAGCGGCATCCTCAGAAAATCCGGAATTTTTATCCTGGCATTTCTGGCGATAGGCGTCGTTATTTTTAAGAAATGGAAGCAGACCCCGGCCGGCGCCTATCAGTTGTCTTCGTTTTTTCTCAGGTTTCCGGTCATCGGCGAACTCAACCAGAAAGTGGCGACCAGCAGGTTCGCCAGGACTTTTGCCCAGCTGCTGAAAAGCGGCGTGCCGATCCTGCAGGCCATGGAGATCGTGTCGCGCGCCACGGGCAACAAGGTTTTTGAAACGGTCATCCTGGAGGCGCGCGGCACGGTGGAACGCGGCGAACCGCTCTCCAGCGCCCTGGTCAAATATCGGTGCTTTCCAAAACTGCTGGTGCACATGATGGCGGCCGGCGAAAAAACCGGCAAGATTGACGAAATGATGCAAAACATCGCCGACTTTTACGACGATGAAGTTGAAGTGATGCTTGATGGGTTGACCGCATTGATTGAGCCGCTGCTGATGATTTTCCTGGGCGTCACCATCGGCAGTATCGTGATTTCAATGTTCCTGCCCATCTTTAAAATGGGCGAGATCGTCGGCGGGGGGTAGCGGTCATTTTGCCGCGCGTCTTCCGAAATCAATCCTCAAAAAAATCAGCCTGTCCAGTTATTTATCATTGGAATAAATAATTGCCGGGGACTTGTTCCCATGACCTTGCGGAATTGCCGCGAAAAATAATTGCTGTCGTTAAATCCCGTTTGAAATGCCGTTTCGGTCACGTTCAACCTGCCCTGGCGCAAAAGTTCCGCGCCGCGCATGACACGCAGGCGGATAAGATATTCGTTCGGTGAAAGGCCGGTGGCGGACTTGAAATTACGATAGAGATTTCGCATGGACATGTGGACCGTTGACGCCAAATCCGCCGGATGGATTGGTTTGGCATAATTTTGCTCAATATATGCAATGGCGTCGGAAATTTTTGCCAACAGCGGCCGGACGCGTATTTGCCGCTCCTCATAATATCGGGAAAGAAAAGAGATAATAAGCATAAAGAACGCTTTGGCCGCAAAAGAAAAACCCGGTTTCTTATCTTTCAGTTCCTGTTCCAAAGAGCTGATCAGACCGGCGACATACGATAATTGTTTTAAGTCAAGCCGCAGATGGCTTTTTAAGCCGTAAAATTCGCGGGGGCGTTGTTTGGTTTCAAAAAGGGCGTGATAACCGCGCAAGTTATCAAGTTCTTTCAAAGGCAAGGCAAGCTTGTCCGGATAAAACAGCACGTTAATCAGCCGGAGATTATTGGTATTTGAATATTCGTGCGTATCATGTTTCCGGATAATAAACACGTCGCCGGCCGCAATCGGATATGATTCCGTTTCCGCGAAGTGAAGGCCTTGTCCGCTTTCAATGAAAACCAGTTCCATGAAGTTGTGGTAATGAAAAACAGTGGGGGTTTGGGGATTCATCCGTCTAACGACCAACGGAAATTTGCCGAATCTCCACTTCAATAGGATTGCTTTTTTGCAGGTCATATATTGCCGTTTGTGATTTTTTGCCAAAAATTATCTGGCAGTATTGTGCTGGTTTTTGGCGGAATAATCAAGGCCTTAATTTTCCGTTTGATTTATACTGAGTCAGTTTAAAATTTAAAGAATGATAGACGATATGCGATTATACAACCGCGCGCTCAGCGCCGATGAAATGTGGAGCATCTATCAACAAGCCGTTGCGCCCGCAGGAGGCGTCTACGGTATGTCCGGTTCAGCGAAGCCAATATCTTCGTTCAGTGGCGCTTGCGCCGATTACGACGGTGATCGGAAAGCTGACTTTGCGGTCTATGACGAGGCCGCCCCTTCGACAGGTTCGACAAGCTCATTGTCGGGTGCGAATGATTCTCTTATGGTCACCGATTTCAACGGTCTTGGCGGACCGGGCTGTGTTTCCGTTTCGGCGGATTACGATGGCGACGGCAAGATTGATCCGGCCGTGTATCGGGAGAGTAACGGGGTATGGGCGTTTCTATTGTCGAGCGCCAATTACGAAGTGGTAGTGGTGTTATCGCAGACTCTGGGAGGTGTTGGTTACAGCGCATGCCGGCGGATTATGACGGTGATCTGAAGGCCGACCCGGCGATCTATGGAGAAAGTAACGGTGTGTGGGCGTTTAGGATGTCAAGCGCGAACTATCAGACGACCATATTGACCCAGTCATTGGGCGGCGCCGGTTACATTCCCGTCCCGGCCGATTACGATGGCGATGGGCTTGCCGATCCGGCCGTCAAGAGCAAATCCGACAATGAATGGATTGTAATGTTCTCATCCGGCAATTACACCCCTGTACATCTGACGATTTTATTTAGCAACTGATCAGGCAGATGGCAGATAGTCTGAAAAATGTGGGGGCCAGACTTTCAACCATATCGTAGATTGTTGAGTTTTATGCTAACTTTTGGCGCTCCGTCTTCAGTATATTTGTCTATCTAATAATCCAGTCTCCGAAGAAAGCTCTGGATTCCCGCCTGTGCGGGAATGACAGATCGAAAAGTCGTAGTTTTGCGTAAGTAATTAACCCTTCCAGAATGACTGGAAGTTTCTGGGGAGGAATGAAAAGATGAAAATCATCCAAATGTTGGTTGTTGGCATGTTGTTGAGCGCTAATGCGCTGGGTGCGTCCTGCGATTATGCGCGGTGGCTTTTTCCCACAAGTGAAGTCGTAACCCCGCATAGCGAATGGTTCAAGCCCAACAGCCGGGGCGCGGTCAAGGCGCTGTTTATTACCTACCGCGGGGGGATGCGCGAGGTGATTGAATTGGCGCAGAGAATGGATCTGGATTATACCGTCCTGACCACGGAGTCGCCAAATATTTTTTGGGGTGACGCATCGTCTAGGGATTTGCCGTTTGATCGTCCAAAAATGATTGGCGATATGGAACAGGCGCTGGGCGGCAAATATGATGTCATCGTTCTGGCCAACATCAATTGGGCGTCATTACCCAAGCGAATAAAATACCTTATCCTGAAACAGGTCAAGACCGGGACGTCATTGGTGGGCAACATCAATGGCGGCGATGAATACTGGACCCGGGCCAATGCCGGGAAAATCAGGATGGATATGCCCTGCCTGTTGCCTTATAAGGCCTTGCCGGCGATTTCAAACTATCCGACCATGACCGCGGTGACGGACAAAATTGTTGAGACCGCGCAGTTCGGCAAGGGGAAAATACATTCATTACGCGGTTGTAACGCCGCTGGCGGTCAGAGCCTTACCCCCGCCCCATCCCAAGATTCGCGGCAGATAGAGTATGACTATTATCTGGCCTATATCTGCCGTCTGCTTCTGTATGCCGGCAATAAAACACCGGTCGCGCAAATATCCGGCCGGGATTATATCCGCCAGTCGCGGTCGGCCGGACTCTTACTGGATTTTACGGTCAACAGTTTGTTGAAAATATCCGCTGACTGCGAATGCGTGGTCCGGAGCGAGGATGGGGATATAGTTGCGAACAGGAAAGAACGGGTGGGACTGCAGGTTGGGACCAACACGGTTTCCATGCAGTTTGCCGCCCTGCCGGCCGGGCGCTATTTTGCGGACATGTTTGTCAGAAGGAAAGGCAAAGTCATAGATTGCGGCTCAATGTGTTTGGACCTGGAATCCGGGGTGCGCATTGATAAGATTGAATTAAGCGCACAATCGTACGGGGTGCGGGAACCGGCGAAAGGGACGATAACGATTGTCAATGAGACTGATGAGGCGGTCAATGTGCGCGTTATCGCGCGGCAGAGGGATACGCTGGGCAGGATCACGGCCAAAAAGGATATTGCGGTCGGCGCAGTCCAGGCCAAAGGCCGGCAGACGGCCGGGTTTGAACTGCCGGCAACCATGCCGCGGTCAATCATGCAGTATGCGTGCGTGGAGCTGATTGACGACAAAACGAACGATATCGTGGATAAAGAGAAACAAAGGTTCTCATATTGGAATAATTACCCAAAAGACGATGTCCGCCTGTTCGGGTGGTTTAGCCCGCCCAGCGGATATCTTGATAATGCCTTCTGTTCCGTGGCAAATAAAGCCGGTTTTGATTATTGGACCATTTGGAATGATTTCGAAAATGATGCCGGAGTATCAGACCGGGCAAAAATGCAATTCGAAATGGGCGCATTGAATAATTTATACATCATACCTTATACAACGCGGTGGTATGACAAAAAAACGGATCATTATCCGCATCCGAAAATACCAGTCCGTACAAAGGATGATCATGTCAGAATGCCCTGCTTGAATGACCCGGGTTATCTGCGCCGGGAAGCGGCTATATTGACCAATATGGCGGCGGCGGTGAAACCGTTGTCCGCCCGCGAATTTTCAATGGGGGATGAAGATCAATTTGTTCACGGCCCTTATGAATTATGTTTTTGCTCCAATTGCGTTCCGCGATTTCATGCCTATTTGCAGACCCAATACGGGGCAATAGACAAACTTAATAAGGAATATGGCAGCGCATATACCTCGTTTGCGCAGGTTCAGCCGGTAACTCTGGAGGAGGTCAAGGCCAGGCCAACGCTTGGACCGCTATGGGTGGATTACCGGATGTGCATGGAGAGCGTCTGGGCCGGCATGTTCAAGTTTGCGGCCGGCACGATCAAGGCGGTGGTTCCCAATGCTAAAATCGGGTATGAAGGCAGCGACGTCCAAATTAACAGTTATGGTTCTCGAAGTTGCGATAATTGGAAAATGATGCAGGCCATCCAATGGGATAATCCCTATTATTGGCCGTCAATATCACACCTGGTAACCGATTTCAGTTGTCCGGACGCCATGCTGGGTATTGGCTGGTATGGCGGTTATCGCAGTCAAGCCAGTGAGATTTATCACCGGTTCTTTCCATGGAAAAGCCTCTTGATGAAAGCAAACTTATTGGCTGTGTTTTCCGTGGGTTTGGAGTATTGGGATCCTGTTATGACTCCCGACCTGTCGTTTCGCGACTCTTTCAAGGCCGGTTTGAAGGAAATCCATGAATTAAAGAACGGCGTCGGCAAATTGTTGATGTCGGTTGAAAAAGAAAATGACGGCATTGCCGTTCTTTATTCAGTCAGCAGTGTTCATGCGGCTACGCTGACCGGAGGATTTCCATCCATGGAAAACGTGCTGAACGCCATCGTGCTGTTGATGGAGGACAGCGGGCGTCAGTTTGTGATGATTTCTTATGAGCAGTTGAAGCACGGCATCCTCAAACAAAAGGGGATCAGACATTTAATATTGCCTTATGCGCAGGCCTTGTCATTGGAAGAGGTTACGGCCATCAAATCATTTGTCCACGATGATGGCGGCGTGGTCATCGCGGATATCCGTCCCGGGGTATGCGATGAACACGCGAAGCCTTATGAATCCGGCGCCCTGGACGAAATATTCGGCGTCGGCCAGGATACGAAGTCCCCGAAAGCCCTTCAGGTTGGAATTGTCATTGACAAGGAAGGCTATCCGGAGAAGTATCCGGTGGCAGCGTTTGCGGATGCGTCATTAAAAGTGACCACCGGAAAATCATCTGCCCGCAGTGGGGAAACTCCGGCCTTCATTGAAAACACTTATGGGAAAGGCAAGGCTTTGCTGTTGAACTTTTCATTGTCCGGATATGCGACCGGAGTCGGGGCTTTGGAAGGCCGTTCCATGGCTTTAAGCAAGGATGCTGAAGCAATAAGGCTGTTTTGGAAAAAGACGCTGGCCGGCGCTGGCGCGCATGCCGGCATAACGTCCAATCCTGATATATTCGGCGTCAGGACCTATCAATTCAAAACCGGCGGCCAGCAATACCTCGGCATATTGCAGGAATTGCCGGAAGCATTGATGAAATACGAGGAAGGCACCGCCAGTCCGCTGACAACGAATGCTATAACGTTTACGCTTCCCAAAAAGGCGTATGTATATAACGTGCGCACAGGGGGTTTGATTGGCATGACGGACCGGATCACGGCTGATATTACGCCCGGGATCGCGCAATTATACAGCATCATGCCATACCAGACGACCGGCCTTGACATTCAAATTACGACAGAGATTCATCAGGGCGAGGAACTTGCCTATAAAGCAAGCATCAAGGCGGACAGCCGGGAAATCGGTCTGCATGTCTTTCACGTTGAGGTGCTGGCGCCGGACGGGAAGGAAGTCTCCTGTTATGCCGATAATATAGTGGCGGTCAAAGGAGAGACGAGCGGAGTAATCCCGTTGTGCCTTAATGATCCATGCGGAAAATGGACGCTTAAGGTCAGGGACGTTGCAACCGGAATAGGTAGTGAAAAAGTTTTTCATGTAATGCTGAAATAATAAGAACAGGGAAAGATGTGACTGACATATTCAACAAATCATCATTGAAATTCGCGCGGGATTGGGCCGGGGCCGCGTTCGGCGGCCTTGATTCCACGCCACAAATGGAGATGGAGTGCCGGAGCCAGGGTTGGGGACCTCCCATGCATGGAAAATCAATTACCGGCAAACCTCTTTGCATAGGCGATCGTGTTTTTTCATTCGGCATCGGCACGCATGCCGATAGCGAGATCGTGTTAAAACTACCCTCGGGTGGAAAACGATTTTGCGCCTTCGCCGGAATGGACAAGAACAATGATTCCATGAAATGGCATGCCGCAAGAACGCAAGACAAGTCTATCCAAGAGACCGGGAATCCGCTCTCCGCCACGGTAATCCGGGAATATCCCTGTTACCGGCTGGCGCCTGAGCCGGTCATTGACGGCAAGTTGAACGGCGAGGTTTGGAATACAATCCCGCCCTGCCGGACAATTTATTTAAATTCGACCTTGTTCGCAGTATAAATATTTATAGATCATTCTGAAAAAACATGGTGAATGAATCAATTTAACCCACCCCTGCCCCTCCCTGGAGGTTGATCCCCTCCAACGGAGGGGTGGCGCAGCCGGGGTGGGATGTAAATGAACCAAACAGGTTTTTCTTGAACGGAAACTGATTTCGCAAACATATTTTGAGGAAAAAAATGATTTCTCCAAAGTCAATAAATAATGGATTCAACTATGCGCCCGCCCCCTTCTGGTTCCTGAATCACAGGCTCGAAAAAGATGAAATCAGGAGACAACTCCGCTTGATGAAGGAAACGGAAGTGTCTGGATTTTTCATTCACCCCAGGGCGGGACTGCTCACTCCATACGGTTCCGCCGAATGGCATGAAATGGTAAAATTCATCGTTTCAGAATCGGAAAAGCTGGGGCTCAAAGCATGGCTTTACGATGAAGACCCGTTCCCTTCCGGGATAGCCGGCGGTAAAGTCGTGTTTGACAATCCCGAATTCAAGGCCAGGGGAATAAAGTTCGCAAGGCTGTTCCCTGCCCCGGACAGCGAAGGAAAAATATCCGGACTTCTCGGGGAAACAAAAATTATCGGGGCCATCGCAATAAGAAAAGAACGGAACGGACGGATCATTGAGCAAAAAGACCAGTCGCGTCAAATCGGGATTCTACGTAAAAATTATTTCAAGAGCATTTTTCACTCCTCCTATTACCGGGGATTCCGGGAGGAACAGAAATATGAACATCTCCGGGCGGAAACATTCTTTCCGGAAATGGCGTTTGAAACAAAACTGGCCGGCGAAGGCTGGATGGTGATCATTGCCATGCTTGAAGAGGTAAAGGGAGGCAGTAAATTCGGCTGTTGGCCGGACAATCTGAATAAAAAATGCGTCCAAAGCTTTATCAATGCCACCCATGAGCGTTACTCGGAATATCTCGGCGACAAATTCGGCGGCATTATCCCGGGCATTTTCACGGACGAGTCTTCAGCCGGAGGAGGCCGCCTGCCGTGGACGGATTCGCTCGAGGATGAATTTCTGAAAGAACACGGCCAAAGCCTGACGGGAAACATATTTCACCTTGCCGAAAATCTGGACGAAAACTCGCGGGAAATACGGCGCAAATACTGGGAAACAGTCAACCGGCTTTTTGAGGAAAACTTTTTCGGCCAGATCAGGGATTGGTGTTCGGCCCATAACCTCCTTTTATGCGGCCATCCGCTTTGCGAAGAGGAGCCGGACACGCAGATACTGCTGGGAGCAAACTTGTATTCCGTTGAAAAAGTCTTCGACATTCCCGGATTTGACCATATAACCCCGAATATTGCCGACCGCCAACACCCCTCCCTGAACTTCGGCGGGAAAATGGTTGCGTCAGCGGCCCACCAGAAGGGGATCAGGCCCGTCCTGTGCGAATCTTTCGGGTGCAACGCATTCAATTTCGGCATGGCCGGCCTGTTGCAGTCGGCAAATTGGCTCTTTTCGCTCGGCATCACATGGCTTGTGCCGCACGGATTCTATTATTCATATGACGGGAACAGGAAATTTGACGCCGGCAAATCATTTTTCTTCCAGGACCCCGGGTTCCCGGACTTCAAGAAGTTTGTCCGCTATGCCGCCCGGACCGGCGGAAAACTCGCCGGGGCGGACCATGAATCCGATTTATGCCTGGTAATACCGACCGGAGCGTTCCGTGAATTTTTGCCGGTCGAAAAAGAAGCGGCGGATAAATTGACCGACAGAATTTATGAAATGGTAAGGATACTGCTTGAGGAACACATCGAATTCGACATAATTGACGATTGTTCCGCCCTGAAAGCGCCCATTGAAAAAGGGCGGCTCCTCTGCGGCAAAGAGTCTTATAAAGTCATGCTCTTGCCCATCACGGAAGAAATGAGCCCGGATTATTTGGAGCGCTTTGCCCGCATTAAAGGAAAAATTTCGGCTTTTTTCCATGGTCTCCCCGCCGTCAGTAAAATAAGGGCCGAGCATCCCGCCCTGACCTCCGTCACAAACCTTAAATCCGGAAATGACTTCAGCGGGCGCGAAAACCTGATCTGCCTCAGGAAAAGGACGAAAACGTCAAAAATCATATTCATTTTCAATAATTCCGTAAGGCCGGGACTCTATCAGATAAATGACGAAGAGGAACATCCGTTTGCCTATTCATACGACGCCTTTGATGACAAATATTATTCGTTAAAAACCGGAGACGGAAAAATCGCCTTTGCGGTCGAAGGCTTCAAAGCGGCCTTGATCGAGTTCCGGAAGAAAAAAATTAACAACGCCGGAAGTTATTCCATTCCCGATATTCCGGGCAAAACCCGGATGCTCCATATCGAAAACCCGGAGTGGGATTATACGCCGCCCGTTGGAATCGCCGCGGCAATAAACAATTGGGACGTGGAAGTCAAAGGCAAATATAAGTCGTTCAAGGCCAAAAACAGGCATTTTTGCCTGGTAAGGGATCTGCTCGGAACCGAACTTGACTATCTTAAGGAGAAATTCCCCAGGCCGCATTTTGACACGGCGGAATACGAAAATCACCTCTACCCGGCGCATGCTGTTTTCAAAGCCGTATTCAAGGTTGAAGAGAAATCCGGGTGCGTCCTGCTGTTTGAAAACGACACCTTCCATGGCAATTTCACGCTTTCAATAAACGGGATCGCTGTCCCGCCGGCGTCTTTCCGGCGCGAAAAAATCTACGACCCTTTCAATTTAACAGCCGAGGTGTCCTCATATATAAAAACCGGCAAGAATAAAATCAGGGTAGAATGGCTTGCGGCCCGGGAATTCGACGGGATTAAAAGTTCAATTTACCTGATGGAGAAATAAAATGAGCGCGCCAGGACGTTATTCCGGCGGCGGATGGAAACGGCAACTCGGCCATTCGATGATCAACGTTATGCGGGATTTAAAGGCTGGCCGGTTTTTTTATCCGCCAGATTGTTGATCGCGTCCTGCGCGGCGTTTTGCCCGGCTTCGCGCTTGGCATGTTAAAAAAATATGGAATCTGTTCTTTCCTGCGAAAGTCGGGCTAATGTACGATGTAAACAGTTCCATTGTTGATGCGTTCGTAGGCGCCCATGTCAACCGTCCCGTAACGGATGCGTGATCTGCCGTCCAGATCAACCGCGTTCGTCATCCAGCCCTGGTTCACCCCGGCATTGATACACGGTGAATTGGCGCTCAGACGATAATTACCGCCGGCCAGACTGACCAGGCCGGGATCATTCGTGATATTGCCGGACGCCCATCCGCTTTGCTCCGGCGCTGTGCAGCAATTTGTAAAAGACAGAGATGCGCTATTGTAATAATTCGATCCGCTAGTACCCGCTGTATTATTATAAACGATGCAATTATACAAAGTTGCGTTATGATATACACCGCCCCCCTGACTGGCTGAATTGCCGATGATTGTGCAGTTATACGCAGTGCCAATATAAAAACCGCCGCCATTAACGCCAGACGAATTACCCATTATCAGGCAGTTATATAGCGTACATGAGTATGCCCCGCCAACCCAAATTGCCGCTCTATTGCTAATCACACTGCAATTATATAATACTGCAAGCGCCACTGCACCGCCATAACCTGAACCTAAGACCGAATTGCCGATAAAAGCGCAGTTATACAAAGTACTTTTCAGTCCGCCTCCACCGTTCCCGCCAGACGCCGTGTTGTTGGCTATAACGCAATTCGATATGAAGGCAGCGGTAGAATCGGCATAAAAACCACCACCGGCTATATCTGATGAAGATCGGGAGGGCGAGTCGTTGGTCGTCAGCATCGTGTTTCCGTTGGTCAGCGTGAATCCAATCAGCCAAGAATTATTGGTCAGATACACGCAACGAACCGACGCCGGGCCATTCGTTTTTGCCGGGTCTTGCGCCCCAACAATAAATGTGGCTGCCGGATTGTTGTTTGCGCTGCGCACGGTGATGACCTTGTTAATCGCCAGCCGGTTAGTCAGAGATGAACCAACAGGGTAATTCGTAACCCCGCCGACATCATACACGCCGTTCGACACCAGCACCGTATCGTTCGCGGTGGCCGCGTCCACCGCCCATTGAATGTTCGTGGCCGCCGATGCCCATCCGTTTGTATATGGCGATATGCTCGCGCCATTCGTTGAAACATAATGCGTATCAGAGTCGGAAAAAACCGAAAGGAAAGAGGAAAACACAACAAACACAAAAGAAACAGACAAAATCATATTTTTAATAAACATATTCATGACTCCTTGGCAGGAAATCCTGCCGCTCATTTTTTATCATATTTTTTTTATTTCCCATAACCGTCGTCTGATTTTTCGGCGGCTATTTCGCTTCTTTCTCAGACCAACATTAATTTTTAGATGTTATTTTTCCTCCCGGTGTGTCAACCTCATTTGTCACCGCTTCTGCCTGCGGCACGAGACAGACCACGACCGTTGCCACACAATCACCAAAATTTTATTCATCATATTCGTCTCCAAAAATTAACAGCCCAAGATATGACCGCAACACATCCGCGTTCGTAATATTCGGATCAAACGCCCCGTCACTTGCTTGTCCTGTCAATTCAATGCAATCAGCTGAAATCATTTCAATACGATCCATACGTTTTTGCCGTTTCATACATGGCAATCACGTTCTTTGTCGGCGAATTATCTTGGAGCTGGTGCGTGGGCGCAAAACAATAACCGCCGCCCGGCATCATAATATCCAATGTCTTGCGGCAATAGGCCACCACGTCCTCAACGCGGCCGTATGCCACCGGGCCGGCGGTGCTGATGCATCCATGGAAGGCCAGCCGGCCGCCGAATGTCCGCTTGAGATATTCCGGCGCCATGTTGGCCGCCTCGGGCTGGAGCGTATCCACCGCCTTGATGCCCATCTCAATAAAATCCTCATATGCCCAACTGCTTGAGCCGCAGGTGTGAATCATGACGGGGATACCGAAACTTTTTGCCAAATCAACAACTTCTTGATGGAGAGGACGGATAGTCTGCCGATAGAGCTCAAGGCTGATAATGGGAGCGGTTTGCGTTCCAAGATCTTCTCCCATCCATAAAAAATCTATCCCCCCTCTTGCGGCTTCAAGCGTTCGGCGGATGATTTCCAGCGTGATGTCGGCGCGCCGCCGGGCCAGCAAAAGTCCCGCCGGGTCGCCGCTTATCAAATCAACAAGGGTTTGTTCCATTCCGCGCAACATGCCGTTGCCATTGATAATGTCCGCCGCTCCGCTCACAAAAACGGCATATTCCCGCCGCCGCCGGCAACTTTCCGCCATGGAACTATAATCAAAATCGTCCGGCGCGGGCATTGGCCAGCCAGCCACTTCTTCTTCCGTGGCATTTTGAAGGGGAAAATCGCAATAGTCCCAATAGCCGCCGCTTTCATGTTCGACCCAGCGACGATGAATGCCCCAATCGTCAACCATGATCCCGCGCGCGGGAATATCCTGATGGAGTTTGCGGCCGCGGTAGGGCGGCCAGACGCCCCGGAAATCAACGCCGAGGACTTGGAACAATCCCTCATCATCTTTTTCATCCAACCCAAAGTGCGCTTTTAAACGCCGGTCTATGCCGGGATTGGCGGAATAGTCAATCGGCACGCGATCCGCCGCATGGTTATTAAAAAAAGCAATAACGCGTTCTTTTGATTTCATTTTACTTTTATCAGTGATATATCATCAAACCATGCCCGCATGTTACCGCCGTTGATGACAAGGCGGATACAGATTGTTTCGGTCCCCTCGGGAATTGTAAACCGTCCTGTGTTACACTCGATCCATGTGGAAGTGGTCGTTGCGCCGGCCGGCTTGGTACCGAATGTTTTCCCCCATCCTCCGCCGCGGGTGCGTCCTTGTATAAAGAAACCGGCCGATTTTTTATCGCCTTTTTTTGAATCATCCGGATCGAGCGAATCCATATCGGCCTTGATATAGCCGGTCAATACATACTGTTCTCCGGGATTCACCGGGATTTTATTTTCGCTTTCCAGCAATACCATCCCCTTATCGCTGGAATTTACAACACAAAGCGATTTCTCTCCATGATAGCTCTCTTTTGTGTCCAGCTTGACGGTTGCATTGGAACCGCAAACGCTTATTACCCACCCGCTGATGGCCCCATTCACTTTCAATGGCTCTTCAAAACTGGGATTGCCGACAAGGTTTGAACCGGAACCCGCCGCCGGCCATGCTCCGCAGGGTTTAAGAAACGTCAAGTCCCCGAAGCGTGACTTGTCCTTACTGCCTGCGCCGCAAATCCCCGAGTATCCTTCCAGGTAACCCTTCCAGCTCTTGCCGTCGTTCTCCTGAATGACAAAACTGAAGCCCACGGCTTCCCCCGCTTTCGGTCCGGGCGTCGCAATCTCCTTCCAGGGGATGGCCGCCTCATACACCATCTTCCCATCGCTTCGTTTTGTCTTGAGAACCGCGCTTTTCACTATCCCCGCCTCGCCGCCTTTCCAGCAGTAGACCACCGGACCATTTGATGTTTCGGCCAGCCCGCCTTCCCAGAAGTCGGCCTTGTCCGACGGCTGGTAGCGAAATCCGGAGGGTTTCAGGAAGGGTTGGTCCTTTTTGCCGAAGGCCGGGTCAATGGCGATCTGGATGCTGTCACCCTTCCAGATATCCCCGTTCTCATACGGCTGGGAAAAGACGTCGTCCTTCACCTCTGCGGCAAAATAGAAGTTCGTTTCATCCCAGCAAACAAACACATCGGCGCTCAAATCGTCTTCCCCTTTCCAATCGGTAAAATTTTTTATCCTGCCTTTCGTGTTGAGCGTCCACTGGGAAGGATTGGTCCATTCACCCGTATCGCCATCCATGACCGGGGTGAATTTATGGCAAACGTTGAAATCAAGCGTCGCTGCGGCCTTGCCGATAGGCGCGCCGCCGGCGTTAAATACTTTTACCGTATAATGGTTCCTTGTGGGCAAAAGTTTATCCTTGTTCAACCTGATTTCGTATGTGGTCTCTTCCGACGCCGGCCGACCGGTCATCACTTTATTTGTATCCGCTCCGGGACCTTCAACCAGCAAATACCCATCCAGCGCAACGGACATTGAATTCTTTTTCAACGTTACCGCCAGGGCGGTTTCCGAAGGGTCCTTGATGGCCGGGATTATCGTTATCGCCAGAGGATCTCTTGATAACTTCTGGACATACCGGACCAGCCCGAAATGTTTATTATCTCCATATAGGTCCACCGTTACCGGATATTCTTCCCCGTCCAGGATATGCCGCGGCATTAAGTTGAAGATTGCGCCTTGTTCCTTCTTCATCGTTTGCTCTGCCGGCGATATTTCAAAGTCAGACGATTCTCTGGCCATCAGCCTGATTGCCTGGGAAGACACCGAATTGGATAACGACATCACAACCTCTCCACGTCCTTTGCGCCACATCCCCTTGCCCCGGATATTTAACGAACTTTCCGATACTTTCAAGGCGCCCGCATCAATTTTCCCGCAGAGATAGACCGGGTTGCCGGATACCGTTACGGTAATCCTCCCCTCAAACGGTTGCAGGGTTGTCTCTCCGCCCAACAGATCCACAACTTTGACGGGTTGCGTCGCGCTGAAATCCAGGATATGCGATTCACAATCAATGCTCCAAGCCGCCACGACTCCGTCCCCGGACGGTTTCCGGAAAGCATAAAGAATCAACCCCTTGGCCGAATCCACCTTCTTTTGAAACTTCATCCCGTCAAATATCCGCGTGAGGTTGGCATAGGCAAGGTAGGCAAAACGGGGGGTAAATTCCGTAGTATTGTCACACAGTCCAAAAGACCCATGTCCTTCGCCAACTCCTTCGCCGTTGTCCGTATAGGCGTAAACAAAGAATCTTTCCATCCCCGCCTTCAGCATCGGAATCATCTCTTTTACAACTGCTGCCGCCTGTTTGCTTTCTGCGAGAATGGGGTTTTTCTTCCGTTCGACGGTATTTACAGCAGCGCCGGAGTAACCCCCCTTAAACAGTTTTTTAATACCAAACTCGTTCTGAATCTTTCGAATCTCCGGGATGCTATCGGCAGAGCTCAAAACCCCGTCGGATTCACCGCCTCGTTTAAAATATTCCCTTAGGAAATCTGCACCATTGTATATCCAAATCACAGTGGTAAGTGTTATCATACAATCCGGGTCTGCTTTCTTACCCGCAGGATAGGCGGCTTTCATCAGGTTTACATAGTCTTCCATACATCTGTCGTTCGTTTCTTTATACTCAACAAAACCACCTCGCTCATCAAAGATAACCCAGGTTTTTACTTTTCCCTTGAACGCGGCCGCCGCTTCCAAAAAATGCCGGGCGTATATTTCCGGGTCAGGCATCGGGAGAGCTCCACCTTGGTTCCAGGCTTTTCCATTGAGTTTTTTATAAAAATCCAGGCGTTCTTGAGAATAGGCCTCCGGACAGCTCCCCGGATTCATCCAAAAATACGCTTGCAGGTTTAAAGCGCAGTCTTTTGTTATGAAATCAACAATTTTTTTGCTATCTTCGCTGGCATCCCACAAGGCGGAGTAGAAGAGCCACTTGATCCCCAAGTCGATGATTTGCCGCCAACCCTTTGCATCGGTTATTTTTGGAGCAAAGGGACTGTGCATAAAAAGCCCAAATGGAGAATCTTCCGCCATGGGAACAGGTTTGGGCGCGACAACAGAGTATTTTATTTCTTTTACACTCCTCTCTTTTCCATCAATCCCGAACGCAAAGCGCGCCTGGAATTGGCCAACCATCGCCAGGGGGTATTGAATCGTCCCGGCGGATGGCTTGCCCGCTTCCAAGGCAACCGAGACCTCATTGCTATATACCAACTCCCTGTTGAAAAGGTCTTCAATTTGATAGTGAACTCGGGCGGTTTTAGCTGTTTCCGCAAAGTTGACCCGGTATTCAAACTCAACATTGGCGCCGCGCGTGAATACCTTCGTCCCATCGCGAACATTAACTTCCAGGGCATTGGTTACAGGCTCACCCGATGCCGCATTAATCATCAACAATGAAACCACCATCACAATAATTTTTCGCATACGATTCTCCTCCTCGTGTTTATTGACTTTATCCGAATGCAACCGTTAACCTTCCGCTGAAAAGACCGTGCCAACCATCGCCATAAAAAAAGATATCATCATCACTAACCCGCATATCTCGCAGGCGGTTTTCGCCTGTGAGATATGCGGACTAATTTTACATTTTCATTGATCATGATTCCTTCCTTGACAGGTCTTATAGTCATTATATTTTATTCTACCTGAATATTGCGCGATTTTCGCACAATATTGGTTAACCTCTTGTCTGCCAGCATTCATGCTGGTTGACGACGGCCCGAAGGGTGAAAATTGCACGGCTTCGTGCAATTTTCAGGTTATATATTTAATGAAAACTCAATCGTTTTATATCACCATGCCAAAAATCGGCGCGGATTATCAATCAACATTTGATCAACTTCGCGCGCCTTTACTCCGGCCTTCAGCAGTTTGGGCACAGCTGACTTGAACACATGGGCATAACCGCACGGGAAATGATATTCGAGGCCCTTTTCCCTCACGAACAATGCCTGATCCACAGACAGCATGATCTGCTTAACATAGCCCTTCCGCACCAAATTGGCCACTTGTTGGACAATAATTTCTTCAGGAATTTCTTTTTCGCCGCCGATATTGGTAAATGTCAGGCCAATACCCGAACGGGCCGCAGCCTTAATTTCCACCCATGAACATGCTTCAACGTGTCCCAGAGTGACTTTTTCCAGATCCGCCTTGTGACTAAGGAAAAAACGCATCTGTTCGCCAAGCACCCACGGAGCGTGCGTGGTGATCGGCACGCCCAGTTGTCGTTGCACGCGAATTGCGGCCTGAAACATTTTTTTCTCATGCTTATGAAAAGACGGCGGCGAACTGGCCAGCTTGATGACTCCCGCCCGCAGGTTTGTTTCATTCATACCCTCTTCTATTTCGCGGATCATGAGTTCAACCAAGGCGTCCTCGTCTAGTCGCCGTAGCTGGCGCGGGATATCTTCCTCCACATAAGCGCCGGTTGAGGCAATGATATGCAATCCGGAGCGCTCCGCCACCTCGCGCCAAAGAAACGGATCACGTGAAGCCATGATTGGCGTCACTTCAATCAGCGCATTACATCGATATTTTTTCAGTTCCGCCAACGCCCTGTAGATACGGCGGTTAAACTCCTGCAGATACTTCCGGTCCAGATTCCGTATGGTATGCACCAAAAGGTGCTCATGGGCAAGAGTGCACTGCAACGCATCCGGAACGACATCCCCGCAAATTGTCCTGACTTTCATGGACTTGACCTCCAATATGTTATCCTGATTCCGTGACGGCTTTCGCCGTAACGCTGTTTTGATCCGGATAATTCGTTTGACACGGTTTCGCTCCGGAGTTTACGATGACCGCGCCACGGAGTATTGAATCACACCCACGGATGGCTTGCCCGCTTCCAATACAACCGAAATCTCATTGCTATATACCAACTCCCTGTTAAAAAGATCCACAATCTGATAGTGAACTCGGGAGGTCTTAGCTGTTTCCGCAAAGTTGACCCGGTATTCAAACTCAACATTGCCGCCTTTTGTGAATACCTTTGTCCCATCGCGAACAGTCATTTCCAGGGCATTGGTCGCGGGAATATCCTTTCCATGCACCGGTTGAATCACCAACAACGCCAGCCCAATTGCCAACATTACATTTTTAGCTGACATAATGCTCCTCCTTAAATACTCGCAACTATTCATGTACAAACGCTAAAAACAATGCATCCGATATCCGCCCATAGGCGAGGGAAAAGGACAATCCGCGCAAAAAAAATACATCCCCCCATTAATTACCCGCTCTTCAAAATCATTCCGATTGCTTTTGCCGCCGGTTTAAGATTTCCTTCAAAGTCTATGATCGAAGTATTTGCGGCACAGGGAAAGCAGTCATGTCCCATCCAGACACAGATGCCGCCGCACCGCGGGAACCGGTCTTTGCACGCTTTGATGGCGATGCACAGGGCTTGTTGCTGACGCTCCTGACTCCAGACAACATATTCTTCCACATTGACGGGATGCCGGTTATGTTCGTTTATGAATTGGTTAATTTCCAGCCACCAGTTGATCGGACGTTTCCATAACGGATTATCCCCGTTGATCGGCAAGGGATTCATGTCCCCGGCGTATTTACGGATCAGTTCAACCGGACTGGCGCCGCAGGCGCCGAGTTCGGATCGGAACAGGGCGTCATCGTTCAGCCAGTATTGCCGCCATTCTTCTAATCCTCTCTCCGGACGCCATGGACCGTGTATATCCCAATGCAGGCCATATCCGAAAGTCCCGGGATTGCCATGAACCGTTGGGCCGGAAGGCGAGGTTACCAGAAACCTGTGAATAGGATCCAATTCGGTAACCGTAGATTGCAGTTGCCGAACCAGGGGATGGGAGGCATCTACCGGACGGTAAGCGTCGCCTTCCCTGGTAATCAACTCGTTGCCGCCGCACCATATTAACAAAGACACATGATGGTGACGGCGGGCAATATAGGTTTTGGTAACGGCAACAATATCCTGAATCGCCTGCGGTTCGTCGGGGGGATAATCATCCACGCCTGATGAGGACAGAGGAAATTCCTGCCATACCATTATCCCCAGCTCATCACAAAGACGATAGAATATTTCTTTTTCGAGCATGGCCCCGCCCCAGACCCTTAACAAATTAAATCCCAAATCACGATACTGGGTTAAATACCGGCGATAGTGGTCATCCGTCACATCCGCAAAGTTCGGACGTATCGGCACCCAGTTGACACCCTGCAAAAAAATATCCTTGCCGTTCACGGAACAGAGCCATGGATCGGCGTGCGGCGGCGCACCCTGGCAAGGTTTCCACTCCACATGCTTAAAACCGATCGTGCGCTCCCGGCAGTCAATCACCTGCCGGTCGCCATCCAAAGCCTTGACCGTAAGCCGGTACAGCGGTTGATTCCCATGCAAGTTAGGCCACCATAAATCAACGGGCAGGTTCCAGTCTGCTCCCGAAAGATTGAAATCCGCGGGATGTAATTCTTCCGTCCGCAGGATTTGCCCGTTTTGTTCCAATGAAATACTAATCACGGCGGCCGCGCCTTCCACCCATCCGTTAACCTTCAATGTCCCCGACGAATCGCCCGGATTCGCGGCCGCGCAACAACGAAGCTCCCGAATCATGTTGCCGTCCGTAACCTCGAAATAGAGTTTATCCCAGATACCCAACTGCACCAATCGCACCGTCCAGTCCCACATATAATTAAAACGAACTTTCCATTCTTTAATCCGCGACGTGCGGCCAAATTGCCCCAGCCATCGCGGCGGCATATCAAAGACAATTTTGAGAATGTTCCCATGTTCTTTTAGACGGTTGGAAAGGTCAAAGACATGCGGCATGTGTGACCCGCGGAAGACGGCAACTTCTTTTCCATTTAAGACAATCCATCCGCTGTAATCCAATCCTTCACAAACCAGCCGGTATTTCATGTCCTTTGTCAACCACGTGTCCGGAATGGCCGTCTCATAAATCCAATGACGGTTTTCCACCCACTCGCAAAGCCGGGCATTATAACCAATGTTCCAATCGGGAATAATTCCGGCGGATCGCAAGGCGTTCTGGACAGAGCCAGGCACAACAACAGGAACAGAAGAAATTTCCGCATTTGCATCCAAACCAAGTTCCGCCGTTTTCTGCAATCGCCATAATTCCGGCGTCCAACCGGTGAGATTCCATTCAAGCTGCGACATGTCATGTCGTATTCGCATCGTTGCCTTTTTATTTTTTTCCCGTTTGTTCCATTGAATTGCGGATATGTTATCCCTTCTTCGCCGGAAAACCCTGTGGCAAGCCACGAGGCACTTCACTTGACAAACATTAAATCCCCAAAGCCCGTCTTGTCCTTAGCGCCGCCGCAAATCCCCGGGTACCCTTCCAGATAACCTTTCGAACCTTTACCGTCATTCTCCTGGATGACAAAACTGAAGCCCATGGCCTCCCCCGCTTTCGGTCCGGGAGTCGCAATCTCCTTCCAGGGGATGGCCGCCTCATACACCATCTTCCCGTCGCTCCGTTTCGTCTTGAAAACCGCGTTTTTCACGACTCCCGGATTGCCGCCTTTCCAGCAGTAGACCACCGGGCCATTTGACGTTTCGGCCAGCCCGCCTTCCCAGAAGTCGGCCTTGTCCGACGGCTGGTAGCGAAATCCGGAGGGTTTCA
>Ga0074199_1000375_pt1 | contig 76800 bp, 64 predicted proteins | sample EPASupsiteSAE347_FD_64528 | JGI IMG/M metagenome (GOLD analysis project Ga0074199, IMG submission 64528) | Bioremediated contaminated groundwater from EPA Superfund site, New Mexico - Sample SAE3-47 | ecosystem: Environmental > Aquatic > Deep subsurface > Groundwater > Contaminated ... | reverse complement strand
CCTGCCACTCCAGCCGGAAACTGATCGCGCCATCCCGGTCATGGATCGCGGGGAAATGGGTGATCCGCACGCCGTTGGAGTTATAGACCAGATTGCCGATCAGTTCATACGGACATTCGTGCGCTACTAGGTCATATCCATCCAGGCCGTTGGTCAAACCGGTGGAGAGAAAGCTAAAACTTTCCCGGTGCCACTCGGTAATGGACTTGGTGGTATCGCAAAAATAGGTTACGCCTTCATTGGTGGTGTCACCCGTGGGCCCCCAGACGTGCACCGGCGTCTTGCGGTCCGTGGATGGTCCGAAAGTATAAATGAACATCAAATCGCTCATGTGATCGGCATGCAGGTGCGTCAGGAAAATCTTGTCCATGCGGGAGTAGGCCACGCCCATGGCGACATATTTTTCAATCACGCCGGCCCCGCAGTCAAATACAAAACTCTCCCCGTTGCCGCACTCCACAAACACGCTGTTGGCGGCCTGTAAAAGGCGGGGCAAAAAAGAAGTGCCCATGAACGATATCCGCATTTCGTTCGTTGCCAGGACTTCGCCGGGATAATAGTAACCACCGTTTATCACTACGGGCTGTTGATTAAATCCCTCCTGTGCATTCTGCGCTAAAGCGGTATAAGCCAATCCGGCCAAAACGAATGTCATATATATAAAAGCTTTAAATGATTTCATGGTAGGGACGCTCCTTTTTTTTATCAGCTCTGAGGAGCCTTTATTAATTTTTGATAATTACTCGGCTAGGCATGGCATGATGCCCGTCACGAACGCAGAGTAGCCTTTCCCGGCGCGGAAGCAATAAAAAATTATTACTGAAGAAGTGCGCTCGGGGCTATGCTAGGCTTAGCCCCGATTCTTTCCGCCGACGCTTTCCCGACCGGCGAAAACGTTTGTGAGAAGATTTCAAGGTTGCCAGGGCTGGATTATGTCTTTGTAATTACCGGCGAACGGATGTAGCATGGCGCAAACCAAAGGAAACAAAGAAACAAATTCATGTTGTCACCGGATATAAGGAAATTATTGCTTGGTTACCAGCGGGACGAAATCACCGAGCATCACATTTATCGCCGCCTGGCGGACATGCAGAAGTCTTCCGAGAACCGAAGGGTGCTGGAACGCATAGCGGATGACGAAAAGCGGCACCATGAACAATGGAAAACATACACCGGCGAAGATGTTCTTCCGAATCGGCTCAAAATATGGACTTATGGCTGGATCTGCCGCATTTTCGGCCTCACCTTCGGCCTCAAGCTCATGGAGCGCGGCGAGGCGGCCGCGCGCCAGTCTTACGCCGGCCTTCCCCTGGCGGTTCACGAAGCCAGGGCCATCGCCCTGGAAGAAGGCGACCACGAAGATAAGTTGCTGGCCATGCTGGATGAGGAGCGTCTTCGGTATGTCGGCTCTATTGTCCTTGGTTTGAATGATGCGTTGGTGGAACTGACCGGCGCGCTGGCCGGGTTGACGCTGGCCCTGCAAAATACCAAACTTATTGCCTTGACCGGATCCATTACCGGCATCGCGGCGGCATTCTCCATGTCCGCTTCCGAGTATCTTTCCACAAAAACGGAGGGATCCGGCCAGAATCCCTTCAAGGCGGCCCTGTACACGGGTGTGGCCTACATGTTGACCGTGGTTCTTTTGATCCTTCCGTATCTCCTTCTTTCGAATTTCTACGCGGCGCTGACCTGCACTCTGTTGACGAACGCGAGCATCATTGCCTTGTTCAACTACTATATCTCGGTGGCCAAAAAACAACCGTTCCGAAAACGGTTCGCGGAAATGGCGGGGTTGAGTATGGGGGTGGCGGCCTTTAGCTTCCTGGTTGGACTTGTCCTGCGGGCGTTTCTTGGCGTGGAAGTGTAATTACGAGTTTTGTTCTGGCGGACCCTTGGTCTGGAAAATTTCCGCCGCGTGGCGGACGATCCGGCCCTCGATGAGGTAGATTAAATCCTCGGCTATGTTCGTGGCGTGGTCGGCAATACGCTCCAGATGCCGCGAGATATGCATAATCTGGAGCAGAGCCTCAAATTGCCGGGGATTTTGCATGATGATTTCCTTCACCTGCTGAAATATTTCCTGATTCATATCGTCAATTTCATGATCGGCCGCGCATACTTCGCGGGCGGCCGCTTCATCAAAGTTCACAAAAGCGTCCAGCACTTTTTTGAGCGATTGCTGGGTCTTATTCGCCATCTGTTCCAGGCGGAACGGAATAGTGATGCGCGGTTGACTGCAAAGAAACAAGGCGCGTTCGGCGATATGGACCGCCAGATCGCCGATCCGTTCCAAATCCTGATTGATCTTGAGCACGGCCACGATATACCTCAAGTCGCTCGCCACCGGCTGATACAAGGCCAGTATTTTGAGACATTCCTCCTCCACGTTCACTTCCATAACGTTGGTCTCTTTCTCGCGGTTGACCACGTTCCGGGCTATGGCCGCATCCTGATTGTCGGCCGCCCGCACCGCCAGGCACACATCGTTCTCCACTTTGGCGCTCAGCGCCAGGATTTGCTTCTTTAGTTTCTCAATTTCTTTCTGTAACTGAATATTCATTTTTTCTCCTCCGCTCTGTTAAGGTTTAGTCCTTCGACATGCTCATGGCTATCCGAACCGGCCGGTGATATAATCATCGGTTTGCTTGTTTTTCGGTTTTGTGAAAATCTCCCTGGTCAAGCCGAACTCAATCAAAACGCCCTCATACATGAAGGCGGTGAAGTCCGATACCCGCGCCGCCTGCTGCATGTTGTGGGTTACGATGATGATGGTGTATTTTCCTCTTAAATCGGCAATCAGGTTCTCTATGCGCAGTGTGGCGCGCGGATCCAGGGCCGAGGTAGGCTCGTCCATGAGCAGGATTTCCGGGTCCACCGCCAGCACCCGCGCGATGCAAAGCCGTTGCTGCTGGCCGCCGGAAAGCGACAGCGCATTATCGTCCAACCGGTCTTTGACCTCATCCCATAAGGCCGCATCAACCAGACTGTGCTCCACGATTTCCGCCAGCTTGTTCTGACCAACCCGGCTGTGAAGTTTGGGTCCATAGGCCACATTGTCAAATATGGATTTCGGAAACGGATTGGGTTTCTGAAAAACCATGCCGACGCGCCGGCGCAGCATGACCACATCCACGTCCGGGTCATACACATTCTGTCCGTCAAATAAAAGTTTTCCCTTGGCATAACATCCCGGCACCAGGTCATTCATCCGGTTTATGGCGCGCAGAATGGTGCTCTTGCCGCATCCGCTCGGACCGATAATGGCCGTGACGTATCCCGCCGGAATATTAAAGGTAACGTCCCTGACCGCCTGATTGGCGCGGTAAAAAACGGAAAAATTATCAACCGCAACATGTGTTTGTTCAGCCGGCATTTGTCCGGCATTATTGCCGCTTAGGACATCCGCCCGGTCTGGCATGGTGATATTCAGCAGATTCATCTGTCTTCCTTTTCTTAAACGTTTTTTTGCATTTTTATGCCTGTCATTCCCACGACCTTCCTTCGCCCGCCATAGCGGCTACGCGAAGGCGGGAAGTGGGAATCCAGTTCAGAATCTTTTCTAATTCTGGATTCCCGTTTGCACGGGAATGACAATTACCGGCTCTGTGCCTTCTGCCTTTGTGCCTGCATTTTATCCTTTCAGCCTCCTGGACACGCGTGCCCGCAGAATTATTGCGGCCAGATTCAGAATCAGCACCAGGCTGACGAGCGTCAAGACCAGGCCGTATTGCACGTGGCGGATTTCATCAACCGCCTCATGCTCCGTCGCCAAGTTGTAAATGTTCCACGATAATGCCGGCGTCGGCTGGCTGAAAACCTGCCAAAGCGCGAGCGGCTTGCCCACGCTGACCGCGGCCGTGAAAATAATCGGCGCCGTTTCGCCCGCGGCCCGTCCCATGCTGATGACAATGCCCGTCAAAATCCCCGGCAAGGCGGCCGGCAGGATGACGGTCATGACCGTATGCCAGCGTCCGGCGCCCAAGCTCAGCGCCGCCTCTTTATAAGCATGCGGCACGGCCCGGATGGCTTCCTCCGAAGCGCGGATCAATGTCGGCAGAATCATCAGCGCCAGGGTCAGGGAACCGGCCAGTACGCTCTTGGAACTGGAGACTTTTAGCGTGTTTATAAAAAACGCCAGGCCGAAAAGGCCGAACACGATGCTGGGCACGCCCGCCAGGGTGCTTATGCAGGTGCGCAAAATTACGACCAGTCGCGTCTCCCGGGCGTATTCAGTCAAATAAATCGCGGCAAAGAGCCCCATGGGAACGGCAAACAACATGGCCCCAAGCGCAAGATAAAACGTGCCGAGAATTTCAGGCCAGATACCGCCGAAAAAGTGCGAATCAAACGAGTTATCCGTCAGAAATTGCCAGTATAAAGTCCGGCGGGGGAGCAATATCTTATCCAGATTTTTTTCAAGGTAAGCAAAGAGCGGTTCAACCGGCGTGTTGGCAAATTCGGCGACACGCGGTTTTGATTTTTTTATTCCGCCTTGCGCTGGATTGGAATAATCCCATTCTTCGCGATAGAGCGCGTTGCTCAGCTTTACCAGAGCGCGCTCCCAGCGCATCTGACCGTATTGATCGCGCATGAGCATGGATTTTTGCTCGCCCGGCGCCGGCCCGAGCAGACTGTGAAGCGCCTTCTTTAACTCGCGCATCGGCCCCGCATATCTTTTCCGATTTTCAGAATCGCTTTTTTCAAGCTGTTTCTCAAATTCGTCCATCATCCGGTAGACAGGAGCGCGCGCTTCGCGCGCGGCGTTGATTTCGGATGCAACCAGCTCCGGATTTCCGCGTTCAAATTTTTCCAACATAAGGCGCCGGTGTTCCACTGTGGCCGTGAAATAAATTGCGCCCCATCCGCGGATTAACATCGGCGCCAGGAGAACAACAAGCGCGGCGGCCATGAGCAGGATGGAAAAGACGCCGGATCCCGCAAACGCCCGGTCCAAAATTTTTCTTGTTTCCAGTTTCATTGTCTAAAAAATATTAAGTCTGTCATTCCCGCGAAGGCGGGAATCCAGTTCCAAATCTTATCTGATCCTGGATTCCCATTTTCATGGGAATGACAAACTGAAATCCAGTCATGCCGAGCATTATCCTCCTGTCCTTTTCCTGGCCCGCCGGATAATCCGCTCGCTCACAAGATTGCAGACAAAAGAAAATACCAGCAGGCAAAACGCCATTGCAAAGAGAACGTGGTAACGGGATGAACCGGTAACCTGGTCAGCCTCGCCCATATCGCCGGCAATGGTTGCCGTCAGTGTGCGCACGGGTTCCAGCATGTTATACCAAGGTTGCGGAATCTGGGCCGCATTGCCCGAGGCCATCCAAACCACCATCGTTTCGCCGATCGCCCGCATCACGCCCAAAATGACGGCCGCCAGGATTCCGCTGCCGGCGGCGGGCAATACTATTTTGACAATCGTCTCCGCCCGGGTCGCGCCCAGGGCATAACTGCCTTCCCGCAGTTCGCGCCCCACGGATTGAAGAGCATCTTCGGAAACGCTGACTATGGTCGGCAACGCCATGATGCCCAGAATAATTGAGACGTTAAACGCGTTCGTGCCGCTTGCGATCCGCAATGCGCTCAAAGATTTGCCGATCACCGCCAAACCAACAAGCATTCCACTCCCAAGAAGAACGATAATGCCCCACCGCATTAAAACTTGGAATCTGTCATTGAGCCAATCACTGACCACGTCGCTGAAGGCAATGATTCCGAGCGCCGCCACCGGCAGTCCGATGATCCAGACGGCCACGGCCAGGAGTTGTCCGCCCTGCTGCTGAAGAAGCGGCGCAAACACTACCAGGGCAAAAAAACCATAGGCCACGGAAGGGATGGCCGCCAGCATTTCAATGATTGGTTTGACAAACTGGCGCAGGGCGAACGGAATGACATCACTCAGGCAGACCGCGGCGGCAATGCCCAGCGGCACGGCAACAAGGATTGCTCCGAAGGTGACAAGGGCGCTTCCGAAAAAAATAGCCAGGGCGCCGAATTCAGGTTTGCCGGCGGAAGGATACCAGCGCGTGCTGGCAAAGAACTCGCGTAAACCTTCTTTTTGAAAGAAAGGCAGGGCGTCGCGGGCAATGAACAGGAAGATAAACAGAACCGCGAGCATCGAGAACGAAGTGACCGTCAGGAGAAAACCATTTCCCAGAACGGTAGCGATCCGCTGTTGCCGCCGCGCGCGGCTGGTTAACAGTAATCCCCGGTCATTTGCGTTTAGAACTATGTTATGGGTTTGCAAAATTAAATTTGTTTCCAGCTCTTAACCCTGGATTCCCGCCTTCGCGGGAATGACAGGATAGGCCTGTCGGCCGGCGGTAGATCTGTCATTCCCGATCCGCCACAGGCGGAATCGGGAATCCAGGGTTTTCTATTATGGCTCTGCCGCTTAATTTATTTCACGGGGACGAAACCCGTATCCTCAATAATTTTCTTTCCTTCCGGCGTATTTGAAATCTCGATGAATTCGCCGAGCGGCGTTTCCGATCCGGGCCGGCCGTTGGTGTACATATACAATGGACGCGCAATGGGATAAGTCCTGGCAACCACTGTTTCCGGGGTGGCTTCCATCCCGTTGACCTTCAGGGCCTTAACGCCTTCCCGGAAGGCCAGTCCCACATAACCGATAGCCCCTTCCGTGCTCATTACCCGCTGGCGGATTGCGCCGTTACTGCCGACATATTCCGTTTTTTCAGTCATCTTTTCCTTGTTCATGACCATGGTCTCGAAGGTCTCGTAAGTGCCGCTGTTTGTATCGCGGCTGATCACCACGATCGGTATGTCCGGGCCGCCGAGTTCTTTCCAGTTCCTGATTTTTCCGGTGTAGATTGAGCGGATCCGTTCCACCGTCAAATCAGCGAGCGGATTGCCCGGGTGCGCCGCGATTACGATGCCATCCATGGCGACAATGTGCTCAATCGGCAGAACACCGGCGTTTTTCGCCGCGTCTTTTTCCGAGTTTTTCATGGGCCGGGACATGGTCGCCACGTCGCAGGCTTCGTTAATGAGGCTCTTGGCGCCGTTGCCGCTTCCGGATTCGCTCACCGTGATGTTTACTTCCGGATGTTTGCCCATATAGTATTCGGCAAACGCCTTGGCGATCGGGCCGACCGTGGTGGAACCATCCACCACTATTTTATTGATGTCTTTTGCCGCCGCCATTCCTCCGCCAATGATTGCCGCCGTTAAGATTCCCGCCATCAGTTTTTTCATGGTCATTTCCTTTCTTTTCTTTTTTGACTTAAGTGAAACAAATGAATGTTAGAATATTGTTAGGACGTTGTTAGAATTTTATTTAAACGATGATGCTCGATATTATCTTCCGGATCATCAAACAACAGCCTTGCCGCCCTTTTGAGCCCTTTGAACCAGCGGTAGCGGCTTGTTTCGATTCTTGCCTGCCTCTGCTGAACGCGCAGGCGGAAAAAATCCATATCGTCATTTTCATAATCCAGCGGCCTGAGGCGTTCAATTTCACGGCGTTGAATCAGCGTGTCCAATATGGAAAGGATAGCGGCTTTGGAACAGCCGGAATCGCGGCAAAGGTCGTCAATATTCATGAGATCATGAATTTCCAGCATTTTCCGGATCCATTGTTCCATACTGCCGGCCTTCAATTCGTTTCGGAAGATATATTTCGTTTCCATGTTTGCATCCTCCTTCCTCATTTCAGAACGCCGCCGACAGGTCCACCTGCAAGCGGTTATAATCCGCCTCATTTTTCGGATCGGATATTTTCTTTTTATCAAGGAAGAACGTCACGGCAAACTGCAGATATTTCGTGATCTGGTATTTTCCGTAGAACCGGCTTCCTTTGCCGTCCGTGCCTCCGCCCCAGCGGTCGGAATCCGTCCACATGCCGAGCACCGCGTCCTTTTCCAGCTTGGTATAACTGTAGCCAAGCTCAAAAGTCCGGGGATTCTTGGCTTTGAAGAGTGAAATGCCGCCCAGATAACCGTTCTTGTTGTCGTCCGCCTTCGGATTCGTAAGCGCCTGGCCGTAAATTGTCACGGGAACTTTCCAGACGAACATATCAAGATTGCCGAATCCCATGACCGGCGTGAAATCGCAGGCCCAGGCCTTGTTGGTGGTGCCGTTGCTGACGGTTCCTTTCATTGTGCTGTTGCCGTAGGAGTTGTTCTTGCTTTCCCAGTCAATCACGTCATATCCTTTAATGTTTTGAAACGCCAAATAACCGCCGCCAAGGGTCAGACTGACTTCCGGAACAAATGCAAATTGAAACGCGCCCTGTCCGCTCCAGGCGGTTGCGTTGGGTTGCGAGTCGCGGTCCTTTATATAAAGGCCTTCGGCATTGGCAAGGAAAGTCAGCCAGTCGTTGCCGAACCTCGTCTTTGCGGCGATGCCTTCCGGCGTCAGGTCGGAATCCCAGACCAGGTCGTCCGAACCATAAGTGATCAAAGGATTGTTCATCTTTCCGCCGATCGCGCGCAGTTCGGAGGCAGAATCGCCCAGAAAATTGTAATCCAGGTAGGCCAAGTCAAGCCGGATTTCCTTTTTCTGGTCCCCGTCGCCCAGCGTCACGTTTCCGGAAACGGGATCGGCCCCGCCGGTTGAAATGCGGATGCCGGTCTTCAAGTCATCCAGTTTTGCTTCCGCGCCGAGCCGCGCCCGGATGCGCAGGCGGTCGCGCGTGTAATGCTCCCCCGATGCGTTCTTTTTTGAATCGTCGTTGATCGTTTCCATGCGCAGGCGCATGTCGCCTTTCACCGTGACATAATCAGTCCAGTTTTTCGGCGCGGCCGCGGTCACCGCGGCTGGTTTCTGGACCGGCTCCTGCATTTGCGTTGCGTTCGTCTGCGCCAGGCTTGTTCCGATAAAGCCGAGCGCCAGCAAAAGCGCCGCGAGGGCGCTTTTCACCGACATTATTTTCCTCATGCTTTTTTCCTTTCTTTCAGCCGCGTTATTTCTGTCATGCGCCCCGATTTTTTCGGGATCAATTTCACGACAGGACGCGTCTGAATTACATGAGGAAAATTAAAAAAGGCCGGTTAGGAAGAAATGAGGGCCAAGTTAGAAGTTGGTTAGTTCATGCAAAAGCGATAATTGCGGCCTTGACGCCGCGCCCACGAGGGTTAGTATGGGTTATGGAAGGTAATCATGACAAAAAAACGCGCGACAGCCGGCATTAAGAACTGGCCGCGGGATGACCGGCCAAGAGAAAAACTGCTGAAGAATGGCGCTTGCGTCTTGAGCAATTCCGAGCTTCTTGCCATTCTTTTGCGCACGGGCACGACCGGCGCCAGCGCCATAGATATTGCCCGCAGGATCGTTGAAAAATTCGGCACGTTCAGGAACATGATTCAGACCGACCAGCGTGATTGGAAGGAATTCAAGGGGATTGGTCCGGCCAAAATCGCCCATATCCAGGCCGCGCTTGAAATCGGGCGGAGGTTTCGCGAGGTTGAGGCGAACGCGGATAAACGGAAAATTGCCTCGGCCAAAGACGTTGTTGATATCATCATGCCGCAAATGCGCGATTTAAAGACCGAAGTTTTCAAGATCGTTTATCTGGACAGCAGTAACGGAATTATTGATATTGCGGAGGCGGCCGTTGGCACGGTTGACCGCGCAATGCCGATTGTGAGGGAAATAATCCATGCCGCCCTGCAGAAATTCGCGGCTTCAATCATCTGCGCGCATAATCACCCCTCCGGCAATCCCGATCCCAGCGCGGAAGACAGCGCGTTTACAAAAGCGCTTTGCCAGGCCGGCAAAATGATGCAGATTAAGATTCTTGACCACGTAATTATCGGCGCCGACAAATATTACAGCTTTGCGGATGTAATTCGGGGTCAGACCTAAAAATAAAAAATAACGCACCGATGAATTGGTTATAACCGCGGGAAGCTGATTGTGAATATACTGCCTTGACCAAGGGAGCTGACCACGCCGACGAAACCGCGGTGGGCGAGGGCGATATGTTTAACGATCGCGAGCCCAAGCCCGGTGCCGCCGAGGGCGCGACTGCGGGCCTGGTCAACGCGGTAGAAGCGCTCGAAAATCCGGTCGAGGTGTTTCCTTTCAATGCCCGGACCCTGGTCGGCCACGCTGATTTCAATATCGTCCCCGGTGAGTTTGGCGCTTATGACAACGCGCGTCCCTTCGCCGCTGTATTTGACCGCATTGTCAATCAGGTTTCCCACGGCCTGTTCCAGCAAGGCGGCGTTGACGGATGCCGTCAAGTTTTCCCGGCAATCAACGGTTAAAATAATTTTTTTATGTTCCGCCTGTTCCCTGAAAGTATCTGCCGCGCGCCGCAAAATATCAGCCACCGAGCCTTGTTCAAGCTGGATTTTACCGCGCCCGGAGTCAAACTCGATTTTAGAAAGGCTGAGCAGATCGTTGACGATCGCTTCCAGCCGGTCCACGTGCCGGGCCATCATGGTCATAAAACTTTTTCTTTCCTGAGCCGTAACGGAAGACTCGTCCGTCAAAGTCTCCACACAGCCCTTGAGCGCGGTAATGGGAGTTTTGAGCTCATGCGAAACATTGGCGACAAAATCGCGGCGAACAGTCTCAAGGCGTTTCAAGCGGGTAACATCATTAAGAACCACCAGGGCGCCGATATTCATGCCGGAGACGTCGGTCAGGACCGTGCCGTGCAGTTGGAGAAAATGATCCTCATTGCCGTAAATAACAATTTCACCGTTCAGTACGCCTGATTGCGCAAGGGTGTTAATGAGAAATTTCTGCAAGTCGGGGTTTCTTATAACTTCCTGCATGTTATGGCCGCGCGCGTCCCCGCTCTTCAGTTCCAGCAAGCCCGCGGCGGCCGGGTTAAGATGCAAAATCCGTTCGTCTTTATCAATGGCAAGCACTCCTTCAACCATGCTGTTGAAAACAGCTTCCTGTTCGTTGCGTTGTTCCGTGATAATGCGCACCCGCTCGCTTAACTGAGCTGCCATTTGATTAAGCGCGCGCGCCAGCGCTTTGGTTTCTTCATAACCTGATTCCGGAACACGCGCGTTAAATTCGCCCTGCGCCAGTCTTTCGGCCACTTCGCGCATATTATCAAGCGGACGGCTGATCTGTCTTAAAATTAACAGCGTAACGACCGCGAAAAAGGCGGCAATAATCACTCCGCCGAAGAACATGTGCTTGTAGACGGTGTGCAGCGCCCAGTCAATGACCGATAACGGCAGTGAAGTTCTTACTACGGCTATTATTTTGCCATTGCGGTGCGCGGGAATGGCCAGATACATCATGGTCCGGCGCAAGGTGGCGCTGAAGCGCACGGATTTGCCGGTTTCGCCCTTCAATGCCGCCGCGATTTCCGGCCGGTTTTTGTGGTTTTCCAAGGAGGCGGGATTTTCTTCCGAGTCGCCCATCACCCGGCCGTCCAACGCCACAATTGTAATCCTCGTCCGGGTCAGACGGCCTGAATCCTTGCAGAACAGGTCAATTTTTCCCGTGCCGGCCTCCGCCGGATATTCCGCAATTTCATTGGCGATGAGTTGGGCGCGGACAAGCAGGTCATTGCCGACCTGCTCCTGATGAAATTGACGCAGCGATAAAATTGAATACCATGTAATGATGGCAAATGCAAACATGGCGCTCGCGAAGAACGAGAGATAAATGCGCCACAAGAGTTTTTTTGGCCGATTCATTCCTTGAAGCGGTATCCCACTCCGCGCACTGTTTCAATATAATCGGCCCGGGCGCCCAGTTTTTTCCTGATTCCGACGATTTGCACGTCAACGGCGCGGTCGGTTACGGCATAATCCTCGCCGCGCACCGCGTCAACAATCTGCTCCCGCGTCATCACCCATCCCGGCCGGCCAGCCAGCAAGTGAAGAATCCTGAGTTCGGAAAAAGTCATTTCAACCGGCTTGCCTTTGACCAGGACTTCGTGGCGTCCCGGATTGATCATGAGATCGTGAATGCGAATTACGGTGTTTTTATCCGTGGACGGTCTGTGCTTGCGCCGCGATACGGCGCGGATGCGCGCGATCAGCACCTTCATGCTGAACGGTTTGGTAATATAATCATCGGCTCCGAGTTCAAGACCGGTTATGATATCGCTTTCTTCGCCCTTGGCCGTGAGCATGATAATGGGAATATCGGCTGTTTTATTTTCCTTCTTCAGGATCCGGCACACTTCAAGTCCGTCAATTCCCGGGAGCATCAGGTCGAGCAGGATCAAATCCGGCGGCTTTTGGGTGACGGCCTTGACCGCGTTTTCGCCGTTGGCGGCCGTTGTCACCTGGAAGCCTTCACGTGTTAAATGATGGCAGATAAGCTCGAGGATATCTTCTTCATCATCCACGACAAATATGGATTTCTTTGACATGAAATATCTCCAGCGCGCAAAATCATGGCTTTTTACGGACAAATAATAACCGACATAAAGGAATAGTTAAATATTATTTTTGTTAGAAATTTGTTAAAATTTTGAAAAAAGCAATGTGGGGGGCGATTTCCATATGAGCCTGTTGGCTCACGGGAAAAAGACGCCGAATCAAGAGGCAGGAATTGACATTCGGCGACTCATGTTTATTGATTGGATATGATACGTTATTATTCATGCTTGTCCAGTCTGATTCTGTCCGTCCTGGGGGGGAGCTCCCCCCCCCTCTGGAAAAGTTGGCGCTTTCTTTCATTGACATTCTCGTCTCCTGTGCTAATCTGCAAAAGTTTTTTTTCACGTCTAAAAATCCATTGTAAAGGAGCATTATTAAGATGGCAGCTAAAAAAATGACAGCGCACGGTAAAAACAAGAAATACGTCTATATCTTTGGGGCCGGTAAATACACCGAAGGCGGCGCCGATATGAAAAACCTTCTGGGCGGCAAGGGCGCCAACCTGGCGGAAATGTGCCGGCTTGGCCTGCCGGTTCCGGCCGGTTTTACCATCACCACCGAATGCTGTGTTGATTATTTTAAGAACAAAATGAAATTCCCGTCTGTGCTTAAAGCGCAGGTTGAAACGGCGCTGGCCGGAACCGAACGGCAAATGGGCATGAAATTCGGCGACGTCCAGAATCCGCTTCTGGTTTCCTGCCGCTCAGGCGCGCGCAAGTCAATGCCCGGCATGATGGAGACCGTCCTGAACGTCGGGCTTTGCCCGCGCACTATTCCCGGCCTGATTGCCAAAACCGGGAATGAGCGGTTCGTCTATGATTCCTACCGGCGGCTCATCATGATGTATTCCGATGTTGTCATGGAAAAGGCCGAAGGCATTGAGCCGGCGGAAGGCAAAGGCATCCGGGTTCAGCTTGACGGCCTCCTGCAGGAAATGAAAAAGGCCAAAGGTTGTCAGAAAGATACCGATCTGACCGCCGATGATCTCAAGCAACTGTGCAATGATTTCAAAACGCGCGTGCGCGTCGTGCTCGGCAAGGAATTTCCCGATGAACCAATGGCCCAGCTCTGGGGCGGTATTGGCGCGGTCTTCAAAAGCTGGAACGGCCGGCGGGCGATCGCTTATCGTAAAATAGAAGGCATCCCCGATGCCTGGGGCACGGCAGTCAACGTTCAATCAATGGTTTTCGGCAACATGGGCGAATCTTCGGCCACCGGCGTCGCCTTTAGCCGCAATCCCGCCACGGGCGAGCATAAATTTTACGGCGAATGGCTCTCCAACGCCCAGGGGGAAGACGTTGTCGCCGGAATCCGCACGCCCAACCCGCTGAATGAGGCGACCAAGTCGGAACATAATGCCGCGCTCATGTCGCTTGAAAAAGCCATGCCGTCCGTTTATGCCGAACTGGATAAAATCCAGAAGAAACTGGAAAAACATTACAAGGACATGCAGGACATTGAATTCACCATTCAGGAAAGCAAGCTTTACATGCTCCAGTGCCGCGTTGGAAAGCGCACCGGCACGGCCGCACTCAATATGGCCATGGATATGGTTGCGGAAAAACTTATCAGCGAAAAGGATGCGGTCATGCGTCTTGCGCCGGCCCAGTTGGACGAACTCCTGCACCCGATCGTTGATCCGGCCGCGGAAAAACAGGCCAAGATCCTTGCCCGGGGATTGCCGGCCGGTCCGGGCGGAGCTTGCGGACAGATTGTGTTCACCTCCGCCGCCGCCGTTGAATGGGCCAAAACCGGCAAGAAAGTTATTCTTCTGCGCGAAGAGACCAATCCGGAAGATATTGAAGGCATGCGCGCCGCGGAAGGCATCCTTACCGCGCGCGGCGGCATGACCAGTCATGCCGCGCTCGTGGCGCGCGGCTGGGGTAAATGTTGTATTGTCGGCGCCGGCAATATCCATATTGACGCCGTCTGCAAAACAATGACCGTCGGCGACAAGGTTCTGAAAGAGGGCGATTTTATCACCCTCAACGGCACCAAGGGATATGTTTATGACGGCAAGCTGGCCATGATCAGCGCCAGTGAAAATCCGCGCTTCAAGAAATTCATGGCCATCGTTGACAAATATCGCAAGCTGGGAGTCAGGGCCAACGCCGATACGCCCGCTGACGCCAAAAATGCGCGCGAATTTGGCGCCGAAGGAATCGGACTTTTCCGCACCGAACACATGTTTTACGGCAAGGGCAGTGATCAGCCGCTCTTTATTCTGCGTAAAATGATTCTTAGCCGGACGGCGGAAGAACGCCGCAAGGCCCTGGATGAATTATTCCCGTTTGTTAAGGCTTCCATCAAGGCCACGCTGGAGGCCATGGAAGGCCTGCCGGTCACCATCCGTCTGCTGGATCCGCCGTTGCATGAGTTTGTGCCGCAGGATCCCGCAAAACAGGAGGAACTTGCCCGCAGTCTTGGTATTTCTGCGGAGGATATCCGTAAACGCGGCGAGCAGTTGCACGAATCCAATCCGATGATGGGCCATCGCGGCGTCCGGCTTGGCATTACCTATCCGGAAGTGACGGAAATGCAGTTGCGCGCCATTCTTGAGGCGGCGGCGGAACTCATCAAGGCCGGGAAGAAATGCAAACCAGAAATCATGATACCGGTCACGTGCGATGCGCGCGAATTGAAGAATCAGAAGGATATTGCCTTGCGCGTTTATGATGAAACGCTCGGCAAAATGAATATGCGCGCCATCCCGCATATGTACGGCACCATGATTGAAATTCCGCGCGCCTGCCTGCTGGCCGACAAAATGGCGGCCGAAGCGGAATTTTTCTCATTCGGCACAAACGACCTGTCCCAGATGGGATTCGGGTTCAGCCGCGACGATATCGGCGGCTTCATGCCGGACTATCTCAACAAGAAAATCATCGCCGCTGATCCGTTCCAGACCATTGACCAGGAAGGCATCGGCCAGTTGATTGAAATGGCGGTTAAAAAGGGGCGTTCCGTCCGCAAAGACCTTAAAATAGGAATTTGCGGCGAGCAGGGCGGTGATCCGGCTTCGGTTGAATTCTGTTTCAAGACCGGGTTGAATTATGTCAGCTGCAGTCCGTTCCGCGTGCCGATCGCCAGATTGGCGGCGGCCCAGGCGGCCATCAACGCGGGCCAGAAAAAGAAAAGCAAATAATCTCAAAACCGAAGAGCGGCCGTGACGAAACACGGCCGCTCTTCGGAATGACGGACCAATTTTTCACAGCTTCCGGCCAATTATCAGAACCGTCCTTATCTGATTTACGGCTCATTCCACCCGTTACACAAAATCACTATTGCCGGCTTTTTATTCGCCGGCAGTATTTTTAAAAAACGGAGAGCATTTCGGTTTATAACATCAGGGGTACCGGAATCAGGCGTTGTATCTCCTCAATCGCCCCGCCTCGGGCGAGATTTGAAGCGGCGGAGAATAAATCGTGAAATGATGGGGAGAGCCTGTCCGGCCGCAGTCCAAGGAATTTCTTGCCTTAAGGCGATGCCGGTTTATCTCCGGCGCCCCGTTGCCAGACTCTGCGGCGCACTAAATAATAAACGAGCACTATCGCCGCCAGAACGAACAGAAGAGGCTTCTCATAAAGCTTGATATCCTCAATCAATATTTCAAGGACATGGCCGAAGAAATAACCGGCGGATAAAATGACCATTGTCCAGAGCGCCGCGCCGGCCGCATTCAGGGCTGAAAAATAACCGGGACGGATTCGCCCCATGCCGCTTGCCGTGGCGGCCATGACCTGGGCGCCATAAATAAAACGGAAGCTCATGATAAAAAGCGTCTTGTGCCGTTCCAGCCGGGTGGAAAAACGCGGATAATTCCTCCGCCATAACGGCCATTTTTCCAGCAGATACTGTCCGGCAAGCAGCCCGATAAAATATAAAAACTCAACCACCAGGAAGGTGGCGGCGAACGCCGTCAAGAAAACACCAATAACGTTCAAGTACCCCTGATGAGCCAGGAAACCCGCCAATGTCAGGGTAAGCGGTCCTTCCATGAAAACGCCGCAAAAAACGGCCAGATATCCGTACTGTTCCAGCCATTGTTCAATATTCATTGTAAATTACCATTCCGGCAGAATAATAACCTGGTTTTTTATAGAATGCCGTCTTTTTCAGGAATAATAATCATTTGCATCCAAACAACAATATCAATATATTATCGGTGCGCGGTTTGAAACCGCCTTCCATAAAAATAACATGGAGCAGATTCCATATCCCGGTCAGCATATTCTGGCATTCTGCGGCGACACGCTTGAATTCATCCTGCGTGTTCCGCGGGGAGGAGAGGGGCGCGCCTGGCTGAGGACAAATATCGGGCATGTGGATACGGCCCGGCTGGCGATCATTGCCGAAACCACCCTGCGCCAGAAAAGACTCGCGGAAGACTGGTTTGATATCCCCATGATGCCGGCGGGTAATGAAACCTACCGCCTTGTCCTGCCCATCACCGAAGTCGGACATTTTGAAGCCAAGGCATTCTTTCTTCCCGAAGGCGCAAAAATCCCGCTCTGGCCGCAGGGCGATAATACTTCCATCAATGTTCATCCGGCGGAATATTGCTGTGGCAACGGTCTCTATAACGCCTTTGTGCGGCTTTTCGGACAGGAGCGCCGGCCGGAGCGTTCTTGCAAAGATTATGCCCAATATAAGAAATGCCAATTACTTGAAGACCTTGGATTTGCGGTAATCCCTCCATCCGGAACATTCCGCGATGTGGTCCGGCAGTTGGATTTTATCGTTGGCAGGCTTAAATGCCGGATTATAATGCTCCTGCCCATTCATCCAACGCCCACGCTCTACGGACGGATGGGCGAGTTCGGCAGTCCTTATGCCTCGTTGGATTTTATGGATGTTGATCCGGCTTTGGCGGAATTTGACCGGAAAGCCACTCCCATGGAACAATTTTTCGAACTCGTTGATGCGATTCATGCCCGCGGCGCAAGGCTTTTTCTGGATATAGCAATCAATCATACGGGCTGGGCGGCCAAAATTCATTCCCAGCACTCGGAATGGCTCATGCGGGAACCGGATGGTTCCATTCGTTCGCCGGGCGCCTGGGGCGTAACGTGGGCGGACTTGACCGAGCTTGATTATAAACGTCCCGAGTTATGGAATTATCTGGCCGAGGTTTTTCTGACCTGGTGCCGGCGGGGCGTGGATGGTTTCCGATGTGACGCCGGTTATATGATTCCGGTCTCCGCCTGGGAATTCATCGTTGCCTCAGTCCGCCGCGAATTTCCAAACACTATTTTCCTGCTGGAAGGTCTCGGCGGCGGCATTGATGCGACCAAATCCCTGCTGAACTATTCCAATCTGAATTGGGCTTATTCGGAACTGTTCCAAAATTATGACCGCGCCCAGATTGAAAATTATCTTTCCTTCGCCTTCCGGGTCTCGGAGAGCGACGGCCTCCTGATTCATTTTGCGGAGACACACGACAATGACCGCCTCGCTGCCCGCTCTCATGTCTACGCAAAGATGCGCACCGCGCTTTCGGCGCTCTGCTCCAGCAACGGAGCCTTTGCCTTCGCCGGCGGAGTTGAATGGCTGGCCGCCGAAAAAATTGACGTGCATAAAAGAACCTCGCTGAACTGGGACAATCCGGTCAATCAGGTGGACCATATCGTCCGTCTTAATTGCATCCTGGGAGCTCATCCCGCGTTTTTCAACGGGGCGCGTTTGAAACTTATTCAACATGGCGGCGGCAACAGCATTGCCCTTCTGCGTCATCATCCGCCGACCGGCAAGAAACTGCTGGCGCTCGTCAACCTGGACGATAAATCCGTTCAGCCGGTCAGTTGGGCCGAAAGCGATGCGCAGTTAGGCGCCGTCCGTTTGACCGATCTTTTGACCGGACGGGAGTTGTCAGTCGCAGAAAAGGAAAACACAATTAAACTTTCTCCGGGCGAAGCGCTTTGCCTGACGCCGGACGCCGATGATATGCATCTTGTTCTTGAGGGTAAAAAGGAAGCGACGGCTGTCTGTCCGCAACTCAGGCGCCAGCAACTTAGGGCAAAGGCGTTGGAGGCGTTTGTGGCCGCCGGCCATATCGGCGACATTTCCGAAATCAATCCGGACAAAATGGCTGATGAACTGGCTGACGATCCGCGTTCCTTCTGCCAGCGGTTAAACCGCCGGCACGACGAGGAAAGAGTCGTAATTTGGAACTGGCCGAATGATATTCAGCGCGAGGTTATGATTCCTCCCTCCTATTTCCTTCTTGTCAGGGCGCCGGTTCCGTTCCGCGTCCAACTCCGGGAGGGCCGGAACGTATTGAACCAGCAGGATGCCATCCGCCAGACAAACGGCGGCTATTTTGCGCTCTTCATGCCCCGGCCGCCCCCGGCTGATTTTCTCTCCTGTATCCTTGATCTTTCGGTTTATCATGCCAAAGGCGTGATTGATGCTCCGGCAGGAACCCAGCACTCTCAGGGACATATCTTGTATTTGCCCGAGGCCGGTAAAATGCGGGTTAAAAGAATATTCCGCCGTAATGAACTGCCGGCCGCCAATCCGATTTTTCTGGGAACAAACGGCCGCGGTGGAATGATGCGCGCCGCCGTGAAATGGGGGGAAGTCCGCAGTAAATACGACGCCCTGCTGGCCGGCAACCTCAATTCCCAACATCCCGAGGACCGGCGCGTGATGCTGACCCGCTGCCGGATCTGGCTGGTCTACCATGGCTATTCGCAGGATGTTACCATTGACCGCCTGGAACAGTTTGCCGCCGGCGAAAATCATGCCAGCTGGCAGTTTCGCGTCCCATTCGGTTACGGCAAGATGGTTTTTATTGAGGTTGATTGCTCAATGCTACCCGGACTTAATGCAGTCCGTCTTTCCTTCAGGAGACTGTCGGCCGTTTCTCACGGTTATTGCCTGGCTGACCCGGAAAACGTGCGCATTATTATCCGTCCCGATATAGAAGATAGAAATTTTCATGAGGACACCAAAGCCTTTCTCGGGCCTGAAAAATATTTTCCGAGCGCGGTCCGCCCGCAGTCGGATGGTTTAATTTTTGCGCCCGATCCCGGCCGGCAATTAAAAATGACCGCCTCGACAGGCAATTTCATTTCCCAGTCCGAATGGCAATATATGGTCTACCATCCGGTTGAAGCGGAGCGCGGTCTTAATTCAAATTCCGATCTGTTCAGCCCCGGCTATTTTCAGGGCGAATTGAAAGGCGGAGATGAAATTACTCTTTCCGCCCGGATCGTCACGCCGCAGGAACACGAGGAACCGGATGTGCTTCCGCCGCATTACACGTCCATGGCGCATCTGCCGGCGGAAGAAAACATTTTGAACGTTCTGAAAGGCGCAATGAAGCAGTTCGTTGTCAAACGCGAAGAACTGAAAACAGTGATTGCCGGTTATCCCTGGTTCCTTGACTGGGGACGCGATACGCTCATTTTCTGCCGCGGCATGATCACCGCCGGATTTACCGACGACGTCCTCAGTATCATCCGCCAGTTTGCCTTGTTTGAGCAGGAAGGCACTTTGCCCAATATGATCATCGGCGATAATGCCGGCAACCGCGATTGCTCCGACGCTCCGCTCTGGCTTTTCACCGCCTGCGCTGATTTAAAGCGGGCTCTCGGCAAAAGCGACTGGCTGAATGAAAAATGCGGACGGCCGCACGAAAAGGGCGGGCAACGACCACTGCTGGAGGCGCTCCGTTCAATAGCATCCGCTTATCGCAAGGGCACGGCCAATGGAATTATTTGCGATTCGGAAAGCGGCTTGATTTTCAGTCCGGCCCATTTTACATGGATGGACACCAATTTCCCGGCCGGCACGCCGCGCGAAGGCTATCCGATTGAAATTCAGGCCTTATGGTTTGCCGCCCTGAAATTCCTGGCGGAAATTACCGGCGAACAGCAATGGAACAATTTTGCCAGCCTTGTCCGGGAATCGGTCTTGAAACTTTATTGGCGCAAAGAGGATGGATTTTTTGCCGACTGCCTGCATGCTTCCCGCGGACAACCGGCGGCAAAAGCAAAAGCCGATGACGCCTTGCGTCCGAACCAGCTCCTGGCGCTCACGCTTGGGCTGGTTGGGGATGAAAAAATATTTGCCGATACTTTGTCTGCTTGCGCCGAACTGCTTGTTCCGGGCGCCATCCGCACGCTTGCCAACCGCAGGGTTGATTATCCGTTGCCGATTGAGCGCAATGGGAAACTGATTAACGATCCCAGGAATCCTTATTGGGGCCGGTATGAAGGCGATGAAGACAGCCGGCGCAAACCGGCTTACCATAACGGCACGGCGTGGACCTGGATGTTCCCATCATTCTGCGAAGCCTGGTTTCAACATTACGGCAAAGCCGGACAATCCACGGCGCTTGCCATCCTGAACAGCAGTCTGCGCATTATCAACCGCGGCTGTCTCGGCCAGATTCCCGAAATTCTGGATGGTGATTATCCGCACATCCTCCGCGGCTGCGACGCCCAGGCCTGGGGCGTGAGCGAACTCTACCGGGTGTGGAAGATCCTGGCCGAGGAAAGATAACATTGGGAAGGATCAGCAACCCGCATTATTATCCAACATATATGTCATGGAGGAAACCAAAATGATTAAAACACAAGACACAGTTATCACGGTCTTGGGAGAACCAAAATATCATTCGCCTTTGCGTGAAAAAAAATGGGGCGCGCGCGGAGTGTCTTTTGTAAGCGACAAGGCGCAGGCCCGTTACCAGGCGGAAATCGGCGTGGCGCACGAGCGGCCGGCGGATGTATTTTTCGAGATAGCCGGTCCGCGCGCGATGATTTTCTTCAAGCCTCCGGAAACAAAAGCGGCGATTGTAACCTGCGGCGGCGTCTCGCCGGGGCTCAACAATGTTATCCGCTCGGCAGTGCATGAATTGACCATGAATTACGGCGTGCGGGAAGTTCTGGGCATCCGTTACGGCTACCAGGGACTCAATCCCGCCGCAGGCCAGCCGCCGATGCTTCTTGATATTGATGCGGTTGGCGGCATTCAGGAAGACGGCGGCACAGTCCTCGGCACGTCGCGCGGCAAAGTGGAAGCCGGCATTATGGTTGACTATCTGCAGAAAGAAAAAATAAATATTCTGCTCTGCGTCGGCGGCGACGGCACCCAGCATGGGGCGCAGGAAATATTCGGCGAGGCCCAGCGCCGGAAAATTCCGCTGGCCGTTATTGGAATTCCAAAAACGATTGATAATGACATACCGTTTGTTTCAAGGACGTTCGGCTTTACCACCGCGATTGAAAAGGCAAAGGAAATTCTGGATTGCGCCCACACGGAAGCCAGCAGTGTTTTTAACGGCATCGGTCTTGTCAAGTTGATGGGGCGTTTTTCCGGTTTTATCGCCTGCGGCGCAACCCTCGCCAGCCAGAATGTCAATTTTGTTCTTATTCCGGAAGTGCCGTTCAAGCTGGAAGGCAAAAACGGATTTTTGGAGGCCCTGCGCAAACGTCTGTTGGCGCGGCGGCATGCGGTGATTGTTGTGGCCGAGGGGGCCGGCCAGGAGCTCATGGGCGGATTGCGCAAGGAAACCGACGCTTCCGGCAATGTGCTTTTCAACGATATCGGCGAATGCCTTAAACAAAAAATTGAGGCTTATTTTAAGGAACAGAACATGCCGGTTGGAATTAAATATTTCGACCCTTCATATTTTATCCGCAGTGTGCCGGCGGATTGCGCCGACAGCATTCTCTGCGACCAGCTGGCCCGGATGGCGGTGCATGCCGGCATGGCGGGAAAGACCGGCATGCTCATCGGCCTTACCAACAACGTCCGCATTCACGTTCCGATCGCAACCGTTATCAAGGAAAAGAAACGGGTTTATCCCGACGGCGCTTTATGGCTGAGCGTTCTGGCCGCGACCAACCAGCCGCCGGCCTTCTGCTAAATGCTCATCATAAAGAGGGAAAATGCGCAAAACAAAAATAGTAGCCACCATCGGTCCTTCCTCAAATTCACCGGACAGGCTCAGGGAACTGCTTAAAGCCGGAGCAGACGTGTTCCGTTTGAATATGTCGCATGGGACACTGGATGAGCATCTCCGGACTATGGCGAAAATCCGCTCCGTTGGCAAAGAAGCCGGGCGCGAAGCGGCCATTCTTCAGGATTTATGCGGGCCAAAAGTAAGGGTGGGCGCAATGGAAGGCGGCGCGGTTGAATTGCAGACCGGACAGGAAATTATCATTACAACCGAGTCCGTTATCGGCACAGCCAAAATGTTCAGCACGCAGTATGATAAACTTGCGCAGGACGTGCGGCCATCCGACCGTATTCTGCTCGATGACGGCGCTATGGCTTTGGAGGCCACCCGCATTAAAGGCAATAAGATTTATTGCCTGGTCCGCAATGGCGGACTGCTAAAGGACCATAAGGGAATGAATCTGCCGGGCATTAAATTATCAACGCCTTCCGTTACCCGGAAGGATATGAGCGATCTGCGCGCCGGTTTGAAGGCCGGGGTTGATTTTGTGGCGCTCTCCTTTGTGCGGCACCCCGACGACCTGAAGGGGGTGCGGCAAATGATTAAAGCGGCCGGCAAAACGACCCAGATTATCGCCAAGATTGAAAAGCCGGAGGCCCTGGAATACCTGGATGCGATTATTCAAGCGGCGGATGGCTTGATGGTGGCGCGGGGCGACCTTGGCGTTGAAATGAATATCGCCGATGTGCCTATGATTCAGAAAAGAATTATCCAGCGGGCGAATGAAAGGGATAAGTACGTAATAACTGCCACGCAGATGCTGGAGTCAATGACTCATAATCCCATGCCCACCCGGGCCGAAGTATCCGATGTGGCCAATGCTATTATTGATGGAACGGATGCCATCATGCTTTCCGGAGAAACTGCCTCGGGCGAATTCCCGGTGGAGGCCGTGCGGATGATGGACGAAATTGCGCGGCGGACCGAAGACTACCTTGACCTGAACCGGCCGAACTGGAACTGGCTGCGTATTAATCCACGGCATCCGGTTCAGGATGCGCTCGGCCATGCCGCTTCAAAAATCGTTGACGATTTAAAGATAAAACTCGTTGTTGCTTTTACGGCGACCGGCGGCACGGCTTTGTTTCTATCAAAAAGCAGGCCATGGGCCCCGGTTATCGCCTTTACCAGGACGGCGGAAGCTTACCGGCGCATGCGTTTGTTCTGGGGCGTGGAACCGGTTCTCGTATCGGAAATTAACAACAGCGCAGATTTGCGGGTCAAGGCGCAGGAATATATCAGGCGTAATCAACTGGCGCCTGCGGGCGGCCGCATACTGTTTATTTTAGGAACCAATTTCGGCCAGGTCGGCGCAACCGATGCTTTGGAAATCGCCACGGTGGAATAACCAGAACAGAAACCAGGATTCCCCTGGCCGCCTATGCCCGAGCGTCGGCCAGGGAGCTGACGGCGATTCACGCTTTACGAGATATGTTTTTCGCTTTTCGCCTTGAGCGGCGCGCCCTTGAAGCGTCCTGCTTTTGGCAATTTGCCGACTAATGGACGCGCATAATCCAGAAATTCTCTGGTAACATCATTGCCGGCATTATTGATGAATTCGTCGGGCATATGGCGCGTGTTTTTGGCAACACTCTGCAAAGGCACGCGTTCAAAATATGCCTGATATTTTTTGCCCGGCCTGCGGCGGATGGCAATGGAGCCTTCGGGATGGCCGGCCACAGCTTCCCTGACCGCTTCAATCCCGACGGCGCGCGCCTCAACAGCATCAACTTCGGACACCAGGCCGGGGAACGAGCGCTGTAAATAACCGAATGTGTCCGCCCGGATACGGCTGATCTGTAATTTGGTTTTGATTTCGTTGGCAAGCAGATCGCCCAGGGCGCCGGTTCCGCTGAGCTGGACATTGCCGTGCGAATCGGTTTCCTTGATGAACTTGGTGGCGATGGCAATTCCATATTCATCCGAGATTCCTTCCGATACAGCCACAATGCATCGGCCGAGCCGGTCATAGACATTTTTAACGTCTTCACAAAATTTTTCCATGGAGAAAGGCCGTTCCGGAACGTAAATCACGTGCGGACCGTCGTCGGGATAAATTCTCGCCAAAGCCGAAGCCGCGGTCAGAAAGCCGGCATGCCGGCCCATGATGACGTCAATCTTCACGCCCTTGAGCGCGCGATTATCAAGATTATCGCCCATCACGGCGCAAGCCACGAATTTGGCGGCGCTGGCAAAGCCGGGCGTATGATCGTTTTCCTGCAAATCGTTGTCAATGGTCTTGGGAATGTGGAAACAATATAAATTATAATTCTCTTTTCGGGCTTCTTCATGGATGATGTTTGCCGTTTCCGCCGAATCATTGCCGCCGATATAGAAAAAATAGCGGATATCGTATTTCCGCAGGATCGCGAAGATCTTGACGCATTCTTCGCCGGTCGGTTTTTTACGGACACTGCCCAGCGCTGAAGAGGAAGTTTGCGCCACCGCTTCCAGAGTGGCTTTGCTCTCCTTGCGCAAATCAATCATTTTTTCTTCCAGCACGCCCTTGATGCCGTGCAGGGCGCCGTAAATGTTTTTTATCTGTTTGTGTTTTTTGGCTTCAATTATGGCGCCGACCAGGCTTTGATTGATAACCATTGATGGGCCGCCGCTCTGGGCGATCAGCATATTTCCTTTAAGTGAATTGGCCATGTTTTTTTCCTTTCTGAATTTAACCGGTAAAAGTCTGTAATTTAATAAAACCGCCGTAGAATGCAAAATAAATCCGAGCCAATTACAAACGCTTCTCACAGAGAAACATATTGCCCGGATTTATTCTACTTTCCGGATCAAAGACGCGTTTGACCCGGCGCATTTCTTCAATGCCGTCCTCGCCGAACAGCAAAGCGAGAAAGGGTCTTTTCAATTTGCCGATGCCGTGTTCGCCGGAAACAGTGCCGCCCCATCGGACGACGGTCTGCGCCAGTTGCAGATATATTTCCTTGCCGTGTTTATATTCATCCATGTTTTTCGGCAGGATATTGACATGGACATGATTATTGCCGATATGGCCGAAAATCACGTATTCAAGTTTTGCCTCGTCCAGTGTCCGGCGGTAAAGTTGAAACATTTCCGCAAGAAATTTGTCGGGCACGGCAAAATCGGTGCCAAGTTTTGTCAGGCCGGGACAGCTGGCCGCGCGTTCGCCGATCCGTTGGTTGATGGCCTCGGGGAGCGCATGCCGGAACTTTTTCAATTTTTCAGTTTCCTCCGGGCTTAATGCGGTCCAGGCGGTGTCGGCACTGCTGGCACAGTCCTCCAGCAGACCCAGCAGTTCCTCGGCCTGTTTTTCCATGTCCGCTTCCGTGGTCGGCAATTCAATATAGACGGCCGTGTGGGCCGTTTCCGGCAAGGCCGGGATTTCGGAGGAAGACCCGATTTTTTTCTTCTGGTCGCGCAGAAGATTCAGGGCGCGATAATCAAAATATTCAATGGCCAGCGGCTGTTTGCTCAACGGCGGCAGATTGGAACGATCAATATCTTCACAGGTAGGGCGAACCCTCTGGGTGAGCTGTGCTTTTTCAGACGGCTTGGCCCGCCTGCAACGCTGAGCGTAGCACTGCGGGCAGGCAGGGACGCCTCGCCCTACCTCTTTTTCGCCGCGCGCTGACCTGACAAATAAAAGCGCGGTTTCTTCCGAAGGAAAAAATCCTATCACTCCCAGAATTTGTGCCGGCGGGCGTACAAGCTTGAGTTCGGCTTCCGTCACAATCCCGAGCGTGCCTTCCGAGCCGATGAATAAATCAATCAAGTCCATGCCCGGCTTTGAAAAATAACCGGCCGCATTTTTGACTGCGGGCATGGTATAGGCCGGTATTTTCCCTTCACGCTCATTGCCGTCCGGCAGGCGCAGTTTGAAGGAGCCGTCGGTTGAGGCAAAAGCTTCGCCGCGCTTGATATCCAATATAACGCCGTCAGCCGGAACCAGCCGCAGGGCGGAGATATAATCGCGGGTTGGTCCGTAATGGAAGGTGCGCGCGCCGGAAGCGTTGCAGGCGATCATTCCGCCGATCGTGGCCGACTTTTCGGTCGGATCCGGCGCGAAGCGCCACTCGCCCGGTTTTCTGAAAAGGTCAAGCGCTGACTTGCTTTCCGCCGTCCAGGCGGACTCGTAATCAAACTGTTTTTCGGCAATCATTTTGTTCAGGGCCTCAAGGGTGATCCCGGGCTGGCAGCGCAAAAAGAAAGCATTGTTTTTTGCGTCAAATCTCAGGCCAAGAACATGATTCATTTTTTCAGTGCTCATCAGCCAGCCGTTTTCCGGCACAGCGCCGCCGGTGATGCCCGTGCGTCCGCCGGAGACGGTTACGGTTTTATTTTCCGGCCTGGCCGCATGTAAAATGGCGATGACATCGCCCTCCGACTGCGGGAAAAATATTTTTTCGGCATTACCATGCAGGCGCGATTCGTCGGAAAGATAAGCGGCCGCGTCCTGGGGATCTTTGCCCTGTTGAGCGCCCCGGCCGGCGTCATCCGGACCGCTTTTTGCCACAAGAAAGTTATTCATTTGGCGGTATTATCGCATATTATAGTTTTCAATTCAATAAAATCAAGCTTGCTTTCCTTCCTTTCAAAATTGACAATAACTATCGCAAGTGTATCTTTACGTTCGAAAAACTCGGCGTTTTTGAGATCAACAATGTTGAGGAGAAAACATGGAGTTTCCGGCGCTTAATATTTCCCCTGATGGTTATATTTTAGTGAGCTGTATGGGGTTGCGTCATTTTGACAAACATTCCCGCACCAAACCGCACGCCCATTCGTCGCCGGACATCATTTATGTGAGTCAAGGCAAAATGGCGCTGCGGGTTTATGGGCAGAGCATACTTCTCGGCGCCGGCAACGTGGTTCTTTTGCCGCCGGGCGTATTTCATTCCTTCGCGAACGAGGATCCGGCGGAATATTATTTTCTCAATTATATCGTCAATCTTGAGCGGGGGAACAGGTTCAAGCAGGGCGAGCCCGGCCGGTGGATGTTGTCCCCCCGGGTGATGGTCTGGAAAAACTCCGGAAATTTGCGTTTATTATTCGAGCGGATATTGAAGGGCGGACATCAAGCCGCAGCGCCGGATATGAAAAACCGGTTGTTCCGGCTGTTTAATGCGCTTGATGCGGGATTTAAAGACGCCGTTGAAATATCCGGTAAACCGGCGGATGCGACCGCCTATGACCGCCGGATTGCGGAGAGCATCAGGTATATGCGCCGGAAAACGTCGGAACATTTCAGCCTGATGGAATTTTGCCGGACCCATTTGGGAATGAGCTTTAGAAGTTATTCCCGTCTTTTCAAACATGTGACGGGATGCACTCCCCGTGAATACATGGTCGGGCTCAAGATGAAGAAAGCCGAATCCATGTTAAGAAAAAAGATGCCGGCCAAGGTTGTGGCCGCCAAACTCGGATATGAGGAAGTGCATTCGTTTTACAGGGCGTTTTATAAGATAATGGGGCATGGCCTGCGCGATTCCCGATCGTAGACTGCGCGGCCAATTGTGATACAAAACTGGCCATTCCCGCCATTTCCTTTTTGCGCAATATGTGTATAAATAGTCGTCAACTGAAAGAAATCCAAACCAACTCATGAAAGATGGAGGATAGTCATGTCTACCCGGCAAAGTTCCGCAATCAACAACGGCATGGTCCCAAAAGCCGTGCGCGCCAGGATCGAATCGGCGAATAATCACGCATTGCGCGTGTTGAAGCCCGCGCGGCGTGATTTGCAATATGGCTTGGAACTGCATCGGAAGATAGTGGTCTTGGACAGTTTTGGGTTTGCGCCTTCATGCGCGACTGACTTTGAGGTGATGGATGGCGCCATTGGGGAAGGCGCTTCGGCCGCGGAGCGGGGATCGTTGTGGGATGAGATGCGCGTCGCGCGATGCGTTGATGACAAAAACGAGCGGGATGAGTTCCAAGCCGTGTGGCGCGCGGCGGGCCTGACGGCGATTTTCCAAAACAGCGGCGGGAACGGATCGGAGACTTTTGCCAACTATTGCCTGGTGATTGACCGGATGCCGGATTTCCTTGTGCGCGCCACGACGCCGGCTGAGGTGCTCGCCGCCAAGAAAGCCGGCAAACATGCCATGCTGTTTTCCAGCAATAGCGTGCCGCTTTCCGGCGATGGCACTGTTCCGGGAGAACTGCGGCTGTTGCGTCCGTTTTTCAGCTCGGGCGTTCGGCAGGCGCACCTGACTTATAACCGGGCGAACCTGCTTGCCGATGGATGCGCCGAGCCGCGCAACGCCGGATTGACCGATTTTGGGCGCGCGGCCATTGCCGCCATGAACGACGCCGGGATCATGGTTGATGTGGCCCATACCGGCTGGCGGTCAAGCTATGAAGCGGCCAAGGCTTCCCGTCTGCCGATCATTGCCAGTCATACGGCCTGTTGCGGAGTTTTTGAACACTGCCGCGGCAAACCGGACGAAGTCATAAAAGCCATCGCCGAGGGCGGGGGCATAATTGGCATCGTATGGCTGCCGGCCTTTCTTGGCAAAAATGCGGATATGAACACCATGCTTGACCATGTGGATTACCTTGCCAGACTGGTCGGGACGGATCATATCGCCATGGGAACGGATGCCTGCTACCTGACTTGCCGATACAAGGCGGAAAACAAAAAGAAGCCCGTTAATCCCCCTCCAAAATCCCGCCCGGGATTGGAAAACTTCTGGCCGGCCGGAATGATCACCGACGCCCCCGACTGGAACATGGATCGCAAAGACAGTCTGGCCTGGGTCAACCGTCCTTACGCAACGGTCGGTTTGGCACAGCGCGGTTATTCTGATGACGATATAGCCAGGATCATGGGGGGCAATCACCTGCGCGTGTTGCAGGCCAATTTGGATGGACGAAAACTTCTCGGCGTTCCAATGCGGAAATTACAAAAATGAAAATTAAAAATATTACTCATCATGTTTTGGCTGATTATCAAGGCGCGTTGACCGGCTATGCCGGCGACCCGCACGAATTGCGGGAGAAAAATCCGCGGATGTTTGAAAATTCCGTTGCCTTCTGTTGCCTTCTGAACCATCCCGATGGCGGCCTTTATTGCGGGTTGACGCGATTCAACGGGGACGTGTTTTACCGCTTTGATGTTCACGCCAAAAAATTTGAATCATTGGGCTATCAAAAGATCAGCGAGCCGTTCGAATGCAAAATTCACCGCTCGCTGGAGTTGGCGTCCAACGGCGTCATCTATGGCGCCACGGCCTGTTTGCACTATGAGAACTATCGGTTGGAAGCCCCGGGCGGAGCCCTGTTTCGCTATGACCCCGGTAACAGGCAACTGACCAGGCTCGGTGTTCCGGTGGCCCATGATTACATCCAGACCATCACATTGGATGATACCCGCCAGCTGATCTACGGCCAGACCTACCCGGTTTTTAAATTCTTTGTGTATCATGTTGCGGATGGCCGCGTGGATAACTTTGATTTCACCGGCAGTATCTCGCACATCAGCGCCCTTGATGATCAGGGCGGTTTCTGGTCCACCTGGAACGGCGCAAATCACTGGCTGTTCCGATACGATCCTGAGGAGGGGAAGGTGCGCTGGTTTCGGCACGGTTTGCCGAATGCCAAAGCCGATTCCAACATCATGTATCCGAATGCCGGTCCGATTGATTCCATGGTCAACGGGGGCGATGGCTGGCTCTATGCCGGCACCTGCGGCGGCTCGCTCTGCCGGATCCATGCGGAGAGCGCCCGGGTTGAGTATCTGGGGCATCCCGCGCCGACCCGGCGCATGCCGGGCTTGAAGAATTTTAGGGATGATTTGCTGTTAGGCTGTTGCGGGGACGAGGACGGCGGCTGTCTGTTCATATATAATAAAAAGAATAAACATTTTGACGTCCTGGGGCCGATCATTGACAGCCGGACCGGCTTGTCATTGTATCGGACGCACGACCTGGAGATCGGAAGCAACGGCCATATTTTTGTCGGCGAGACCGATGTTCCCAACCGATCCGGCTACTTGTGGGAGATTGAATTGGAATAGCGTTTTGAAACCGGCTCATTATTATTGGAGAATATGCCATGGCGAAAAATGTAAAAAAAAGCTTATGTGTGGATAAATCAAAGCTGTCATCTAACCATCCAAGACCGGCGATGCCCGCCGGCCAGGCGGTTGGGAAGCCCTTGACCCGGCCGCCGTTCATATACGTCATAGATTATGGCGTGAAATATTACGAGGATTTTGAAAGTATTGAAAAGGATTTCCGGTCCGCGCCGCCCGGTCTTATGCACATCGGCAAAACCGTGCCCATCACGCATCTTTGGGGCCCGGCGCCGATCTTCTGGGGTGAAAATCAGATGACATGGCATCCAGCGACCGGCAAGCCGGGCAAGCTCGCCCTGGAAAACATCCGCCTTCTCTCCCCCGGGGAACTAAGCGAACGCATCAAACGCATGAAAGACTATACGGATAAATTTCACGCGGCGGGCGTCACGGCGCTCATTCCCTATCTGTGCTCGCGGACAATCGCCGGCGATCATGAGACCAGAAAGGGGTTCTGGGAATTTTACGATAAATGGAATGACTACGCGCAATGGGTCGGCCAACGTCCGCCCGAAGACCCGTTTACGTGGGTGACCAGGGACAGAAGCGGAAAGATTACCGGCGACTATCCCTACGCGCCGGATTACTTTGCGCCATGGCACCGCTATCGTCCCTGCGTGAACAATCCGCACTGGCGCAGTTACCAGCAAGCGCTGGTGCGGCTTGTGGCGGAAGCCGGCTATGACGGGGTCTTCATGGACAACAGCCATCACGACAGTCTATGTTTCTGCAACCATTGCCAACAGGCATTCAAGAATTATATTTTGACACTTTCAAAACAAGAGCTTGAAACGCTCGGCGTGAAAGATCCTTCAATAATGGATCTTCTTTCGGAAACGGCATCAGCCGAGCTTGTCCGGCGTTTTCTCGTTGTATCCATTGCCCGGCATCTGCGCGCGCTGAAAGAGGCGGCGCGGGCCGTGAACCAGCGTTTTCTCATCTTCCCCAATATCAGCCGCTATCAATGCATGATGGCCTACGGCGATTCCTGTGACATCTATATGTTTGAAGGCGCCCGTCCCCCCGGTTGTTTCTTCATGGGAAATACAAAAGAATGGGTTATTGCGATAGACGTGAAAGAAAAGGCCGGGAATTCAAGCCGTTCACAGCATATTTTTAAATATGCCGACAGCAACACTCTCGGCGGCGACAACGGTCTTGTGCAGATGCAGGCGCAGATTGATGTGCCCGTCTCCGCGGCGGTGGGGCAGGAGACCATGCTGGCCTGCAAGCTTATCAAAGTGGGGAATGATAAAAATCACGATTGTGCGTTCAATTTTGAGTTCATTCTCACTAACAATGCTTCCGGCAAAGAGGAAAAAGTGGCATTATTGCCGAAGATCACCGTTGGTTACGGCGGGGAACGGCCTCCCATGGAACTGAAAGGCCGATGGATCCCGGGGGAGAGCGGCGCATACCGATTGTCGTTCCGGTATAAATATACGATTCACCGGCCCGGTAATGATGCCGAAATGAGCCACTATTTCATTTCCGACAGTATCTATAGCACGCACATCGGGCAGTATCTTTATTACGCGAATGCGTCCGCGCGCCACGTGACGCTTGAAGGCGGATCGCAAAATGACGCCACGCCGAACACGGGCGAACTCTGGGCGGCGGAATGCGCGGCGTTCAGCAATGGCAGTCCGCATGTCGCGCCGGCCGTGCGGGAAAAATATCATGCCTTCTTCAGCCGCACGAAACATCTCTATGATGCCTTTACGCCATATGCCGATATAGGCCTTCTCTATGGCTATTGGGGACACAACCCCAATGAGATGGGATGTTTTCCGGAGCGCGAGCCGTCGCCGGCCGATAATATCGCGGACGCTCACCGTCTCCTGCGGGTTTTCATTGATAAAACAATCAATACCGATGACTTTACCGGCCTGAAAACGCTCATTCTTTGCGGAACGTTCATGGAGTTGACGGAAAGCCAGGTCCAGGCGATAAAGAAATTCAGACAGTCCGGCGGCGAGGTATACGTCTACAAGCCGGAGACAAAGATCAATGGCCAACCATGCCAAGACGTTATCGGAGACACCCCGCTCTGGCAGCCCGGCAAAAACATTGCGGGCCATCCGCCGCTCATGAAGCACGCGGAAGGACTGGCGCGCGGTCTGCGTTTCGCGGCATATACGAAAGAAACGGGAGGCAAACGCGTGATGGCGTTGCACGTGGTGAATTATAACGTCATGTTGCCCGGCATGAGCGCATTGCAGGAAGTCGGCGTTGTGAAAGGCGCCTCCATCACCATTCCCGTTCCCCCCGCATGGAGAATCAAATCCGTCAAAGCCTGCGATCCTGATTCGGAAAAGACACAAAGTCTTTCGTTTCAAGCATTGGAAGGCCAATTACAACTTATCCTGCCGGATGTCCGCATCTACAAATTACTGGAAATAAGCGCCGAATAGATTCCTTTATCTTCATAGAGTTTATTTCTTGAGGGAAACAAGTCTTAACTGACCGCAGGCCGCGTTGATATTGCCGCCCTTGGAAACTCTTACCGTGGCATTGATGCGGGCGCGGTCGAGAACATCAATGAACATTTTTGCCGTCTCCGGCGAGGGAGTGGCGCCGTCAAATTCGGCCACCGGGCTCAACAGCAGTAAATTGACGCGGCTGTGAATCGGCTTGATAAGCCGCGCCAATTGTTCGGACTGTTCTTTTGAATCGTTGACGCCTTTAATGAGCGTATATTCAAAAGTCACGATTCTTTTTGTCTGATCGGCGTAATGCCGGCAGGCGGCCAGCAAATTTGCCAGCGGATAGATTTTATTGACCGGCATCAATTTTGACCGGAGCGCGTCATCAACGGCATGGAGCGAGACAGAAAGTTCCACCTGCAATCCTTCCCTGGCGAGGCGTTCAATGCCGGGAATGATCCCGCAGGTGCTGATTGTTATTTTGCGCGCGCCGACGCTCAAGCCCTCGCCGTCATTTATGATCCGGACGGCCTTCAATACGTTGTCGTAATTATCAAACGGCTCCCCCATGCCCATGAAAACCACGTGGGCCGGCGCGCCGCCAAGGCGCCGCGCCGCAAAAATGACCTCGCCGACAATTTCGCCGCATTCCAGATTACGGCAAAATCCGCCCTGGCCGCTCGCGCAAAAGGCGCACTTATATTTGCACCCGGCCTGGCTGGATACGCACAGGGTGGTTTTTCCCTTGGCGGGGATGAACACGATTTCAACGCATTCCTTGTCCGGCAATTCCAGGAGAAACTTGGAAGTTGAGCCGGCGCCGGCCTCGGTCTGTTCTTTGACGGCCGGAAGCGGTTCGATTGAAAAACGTCCGGCAAGTTCGCCGCGCAACTGCTCCGGCGCGTTTTTCATGGCGTTGAAATTTTCCGCGTAATGATGATACAGCCAGCGCCAGATTTGTTGCGCGCGGTAAGACGGCTGGCCGAGCTCGGCGCAAAGGCGCGCAATTTCTTCGCGGTTCAGGTTATAAATTAAGGCTTGTTTCAAAACATTTCTTTCTATAAGATGCATTAAAAACAACATATTATAACAGCGGATGAAATTCAAGACACTATAAAATGCCCATAATCAGCAGGTTTTTCGGAATAGTGATTTATATGCTCTGGCGTGAACACAGGCCGCCGCATTTTCACGCCAAGTATGGCGATGACGAAATAACTGTTGAAATCGAAAGCGGTAATGTTAATGGTAATATGTCAAAACGAGCTCTGAATCTGGTTCAAGAGTGGCGCGAACTGCATAAAGAAGATCTTATACGCGAGTGGGAATTAGTTGAGCGGAAAAAATCTCTATTTCCCATACGACCATTGGAGTAGAAAACATGATTTTACATGTAAAAGAGGCGAAGTATTTGCACGATTACGTGATCTGGGTGCGTTTCAACGACGAAATTGAGGGTGAAATTGATTTGGAAAATGAACTGGAAGGCGAAGTGTTTGGCCCTCTAAGAGACAAAACAAAATTTCAATCTTTTAAGGTAGATCCTGTTCTTGGAACTATCGTCTGGGAAACCGGCGCTGACCTTGCCCCTGAATTCCTGCATGATAATTTAAGAGTCCTGGTATAATTGTTTTAATCGGTCGCAACCTGAAACTCCAGTTTGCGCAAACAGTTGGCCAGGGATTCATCGCCGTTGCTCAAAACAACCCGCGTATAGCGGAATTCGCGGCGCATGGGATAATTCTTGCGCAACAGCTCAAAATTATCGCCCCTTGTCCCGGAATCGGCGGAAGCTATGTCCCGGAGCCGGCGGTCATCGGCGGCAATGTCGTAAATTCGGCCGACAATATTTACAAGCGCTTTTTCCTCCGGCAGGTCGGCGGCGTCAAAATATATTTCCGGCACGGGCGGCGGCGGGAGCAGGGCGTCCAGGGATAATTTCGGTTCAATGCCGATAAATTTGCACAATTTACGGTAGACCTGCACCGTCCCCATTACGCGCCCTTCAAAGGAGTAGCCGGCAATATGGGGGGTGGCAAGGTCGGCCGCCGCCATCATATCAAGCCTGAACGCCGGTTCGCCTTCCCAGCAGTCAATCACCGCGTGCGAAATAGTTCCCTGGAGGCGCGCATCAAGGAAAAAATCCGAATCAAGAACGGCGCCCCGCGCCGCATTGATAAAAATATGGCCGGGTTTTGTCCGGCTGAAGAAATCATGGCCGGCAAGATGGAAGGTGGGATAATTGCCCGTTTTTGTCAGGGGAACGTGAACGGTGATTATATCCGATTTAGCCAGCACTTCATCAAGAGGGCGATAGGCCGCATCTCCGGTCTGTTCATAGAGCGGAGGATCGTTTAAGAGAGCGCGCATGCCGAGCGCCTTGGCTTTTTTGAGCACGAGACGGCCGACGCTGCCAACGCCGATTATGCCGATGGTTTTATCCCGCAGTTGAAAGCCATGTCTTTTGGCGAGGCACAGCAAAGCGGCCGCCACATATTCGGCCACGCTGTTGGCGTTGCATCCCGGCGACGCGGTCCAGGTGATGCCGTTTTTTTCCAGGTAGCCGGTGTCCATGTGATCATGCCCGATGGTGCAGGTGCCGACGAACTTCACTTTACTGCCTTCAAGCAAGTCCCGGTTGACTTTCAGTGTTGAGCGGGTGATTAAAATATCGGCGTCTCTGACAATGGCCGGCGTGATTCTGGCCGGATCCACTATCTGCAGTTCTCCCAGCGGTCCGAAAACTTCTGTGGCGAAAGGGATGCTGGTTGCGCAAATAATTTTCATAGGATTGAATCCAAAATATAGAACTGCCACAAAGATGCACAAGAAACACAAGGAAGAAAAGAATCTTTTTTTGTGCAGTTTGTGCTTTTTTGTGGCTAATTAAAGACTTATCTTTTCCAGTTGCCTGATCAACGCCTGCGTGCCGAGGCGCGCGCCGCCGTCCGATTTCAGCTGTGCGTATAATTTTTCCGCCAAAGCAAGGGCCGGCAAATTCAGCTTCATGCGCCGGGCTTCGCTCAGGGCGATTTGCAGGTCCTTGACAAAATGCTCCACGTAGAATCCCGGGCCCAAGTCTCCCTTGAGGATGCGCGGGTAAAGGTTGGCAAGGCTCCAGGAGGCCGCCGCGCCGCCGCCGACACTTGCCAGGACAGTTTCGGGATTCAACCCCGCTTTTCTTGCATAAAGCAAGCCTTCGCACATGCCCATCATTATTCCGGCAATCATGATCTGGTTGACCATCTTGGCATGCTGGCCTGAGCCGGCCTTCCCCTGATATATGACTGTTTTACCGAGACGTTGGAAAATAGGCAATGCCCTTTCAAATGCCGCTGATTTACCGCCGACCATGATTGAAAGTTTCCCCTCGCGCGCGCCGATATCGCCGCCGGAGACCGGCGCATCAAGTGCGGCAATACCGCGCTTTTCCGCCTTTTCAAATATCTTCAATGCCAGCGCGGGACTGCTGGTCGTGAAATCAATGTAAAGGGATCCGGGTTGCATGCTCTGCAATGCGCCGTCAGGTCCCAGAAAGACTTTTTCCACATCCGCCGGATAACCGACCATTGAACAGACGATTTCCGCGCCAACGGCCGCTTTCATGGGACTGTTTGTCCAAATAGCCCCCTTTGAAATCAAGGCCAATGTTTTTTTTCTTGTCCTTGAAAAAACAGTCAAAGCATGACCGTCCGATAAAAGATGGCCGGCCATGGACTGTCCCATGACACCCGTGCCTATCCATGCAATTTTCATCATTATTTTTTCTTCATAACGCAGAAATAATAGCAACTGTCAAATAAAAGAAAATAAAAAGATTTTTTCATGGTTATTTATGAAGGAACGGAGTAGAATCACTGCAAATAAGGGGGTGAAATTATGTGTAAAACATGCGGTTGCAAACCGGTTAAAAAGAGCGCCAAGAAAAAAGCCAAGTCCAAAGGCAAGAAAAAATAATAAGACATTGTCAATTCCCGACACTTCCCCGCAAGGCGGGGAGTGATCGGGGATGACAAAATGATTGGATTTTCGTTTATTGTAACAGTTGGATAATAGCTTCGGCAAATTGCCGGGCGGCCTGCGGGCCGACGGCGGTTACAATCCGGCCGTCAACAACAACATTTTGTTTTATCAGTTTTGCGCCTTGATTGACAAGCAGGTCTTCTCCTGACGGAAAGACGGTTGCCTTTTTATCCTTCAGCAGGCCGGCATGGGCGAGGATGACCGGCGCGATGCAGATGGCGCCCAATACCTTGCCTTTGGCGGATGCCTCGCGCGCCAGGGCATGTGCCGCGGCGCTGTCAAAATATTCGCTCGCGCCGGGGCCGCCGATAAACACAATGGCATCATAATCATCGGCCTTGCATTCGGTCAGGGCGAAATCCGGGGTTACCTGCCGGCCGAATTTTCCTTGGGCGGCCTTGCCCTTGCGCGAACAGGCAATTTTGACGGTCGCGCCAAGCTTGGAGAACAGATTGTAAGGCTGGGAAAATTCATCGTCCTGAAAGCCTTCCGCCGCCACTATCATCAATACTTTTTTGCCGCTCAACGTTGTTGTCATATTTTTTTCCTCCCCGCCGACCGATGTTACGGCCGCAATGGCAATAAACAAGGAACAAATTATCACGCGCATAATTTTTTCCCTCCCTTTGAATCAGAACTCATTTCCCGCGGCAATTCAAACCCGCGATATAAACATAATATATCCTCCGGCGGATATGGCAAATATTTTTTACGGCGGAGCGCGCTTGACTTAAAGCGCGTCCGATGTAAATTGTTTTACCCAACGGGCAATACAAGATTGATAAAATCAACAGCGAAGGGGGCAAAAACATGCAGAGGCGGAAACGTTATGTTCAGGTTGGCGTTGGAAGTCGGGCTTGGTGTTACACGGCGGCGCTCGTCAAAACCTTGCGCGCCGAGTGCGAGTTGGCCGGGATCTGCGATAATAACCAGGGACGCCTGGAACTGTGCAACCGTCAAATCGTGAAGGAACTGAGCGGCCGCGCTGTTCCAGCCTATCTTGACACGCAGTTCGACCGGATGATCAGGGAACAAAAGCCGGACGTGGTTGTGGTCACTTCCAAGGATTCCACCCACGATAAATATATCGTCAGGGCCATGCAGCTCGGCTGTGACGTTGTCAGCGAAAAACCAATGACGATTGACGAGAAAAAATGCCAGCGGATTGTGGATGCGGCGAATAAAACCAAACGGCGCATAATGGTAACCTTCAACTGCCGTTATATGCCGCCAATGATGCAGGTCAAGAAACTGCTGATGAGCGGCGTCATCGGCAAAATCCTTTCCGTTGATCTGCGCTGGATGCTCGATGTTGATCACGGCGCCTCTTATTTCCGCCGCTGGCACGCGGAAAGGAAATCTTCCGGCGGACTGATGATTCATAAGGCCACCCATCATTTTGACCTGGTGAACTGGTTCTTATCCGCAAATCCGGTGGAAGTTTTTGCCATGGGCGCCCGCCGTTTCTACGGGGCCCAAAGCGACCTGCCGGAGCGGCTCGGATTGAAAGGGCATGCCCAGCTCTGTCGGGATTGCCGCTATAAGAAAAAATGCCGGTTTTTCTCTGATATCAGCAGGGACAAAATGTATTTGCCGAACGAAAAATATGACGGTTATCTCCCCAACCGCTGTGTTTTCGGCAAGGGCATTGATATTGAAGACACCATGAACCTCGTTGTCCGTTACGATTCGGGAGCGTTCCTTTCGTATTCCCTCAATGCCTTTACGCCGTGGGAAGGATACCTTTTCGCTTTCAACGGAACCAAGGGCCGGCTGGAATTTGACCATATCGGCGGATCAATAGGCGGCGGCGCCAAAATACCCGATTCCATTCCGCATGGCGATGCCATCCGCATCTATCCGCATTTTAAACCGGCCATAAACATCCCGACCAAGTTCGGCAAGGGCGGGCATGGCGGCGGCGATGACGCATTTATGAAAGATCTCTTTTCGGCGCATTCGCCGAAAGATCCTCTCCTGCGCGCCGCTACCTATGCCAGCGGCGCGATGAGCATCCTGATCGGGACCGCCGCCAATATAAGCATGCGGACAAACAAGCCGGTAAGGATTGACAAGCTGGTAAAGGGCTTGCCAAAGCCCAAACTGCCGCCGATGCCGGAATAGTAAATTCCAAAAAACAAGCATCAAATTCCAAACAATTTCACTTTAGTGCGTTGGTATTTTGGTTATTGGCGCTTGTTTGTGATTTGGAATTTGGCAATTGGAATTTAATTGAGGAGGGAATAATTAGATCGTGTTAACGTTAATTTTTACCATTGCCATTGTCCTGTTTGCCGCCGCTTATTTTTATTACGGGCGTTTGCTGGAGCGGTGGCTCGGCGTCCACAATGCCAGACCGACTCCGAGTCATACCGAGTATGACGGCATAGACTGGGTTCCCGCCCATCCGATGGTATTGTTCGGGCATCATTTTTCCGCAATCGCCGGCGCCGGCCCGATTGTCGGGCCCATCATCGCCTCATTGGCCTTCGGCTGGCTGCCGACGCTTTTATGGGTGCTGATCGGGGCGGTTTTCATCGGCGGGGTGCAGGATTTTTCAGTCCTGCTTGCTTCAATCAGGCACGGCGGCCGTTCCCTGGCCCAGATTGCCCGCAATTCGATGTCGCCATTGGCGTTCCGCCTGTTGCTGTTATTTATCTGGCTGGCGCTTATTTATGTGCTGACGGTTTTTACCGATCTGACGGCGGATACTTTTGCCGAGGATGGCGGGGTGGCGACTTCATCGCTGGCCTTCATGGCCCTGGCGCTTGGTTTTGGGGTTGCGGTCTACCGGTTGAAAAAGTCGGTTCTTGTTTCATCGCTTATATTTGTGCCGCTGGTTTTTCTGTTTGTCTGGCTTGGCCAGTTACTGCCCATACCCGGGTCAATATTCCGGGATTGGGCCGGGGTGGACCCGAGAAAAGCGTGGTGCGTCATCCTGGTTATCTATTGTTTCATCGCCTCGATCGTTCCGGTCTGGATTCTGCTTCAGCCGCGCGATTATCTTTCCTCGTTCTTGCTTTATGCCTCCGTATTGGGCGGATTCGCGGGCATCCTGCTGGGCGGATTTGCCGTGCAATATCCGGCGTTTAAATCCTGGCATGATCAACAGCTCGGGCCGCTCGCTCCGATCCTGTTCATTACCATTGCCTGCGGGGCATGTTCGGGGTTCCACGCCCTGGTGGCTTCCGGAACTACGGCCAAACAGATCGACAAGGAAAATCACGCGCGCGCCATCGGGTATGGCGGCATGCTGGTGGAAGGCATCGTGGCCGTCATGGGCCTGCTGGTGGTGGCCATGCTGCCCGTGAACAGCGAAATGGCCGCAAAGGCGCCGCTGACCATTTACGGCAACGGCATGGCAAAATTTCTGGGCGTCTTCGGCGTGCCGGCAAAACTTGGTTTTTCGTTCGGACTTATGGCGCTTTCCACATTTATTCTCACCACTCTTGATGCGGCCACCCGGCTGGGGCGCTATATCTTTGAAGAATTTTTCAACATCCGCGGCGTCTTGTCCCGTTATTTTTCAACGCTCGCCACGCTTGTTCTTCCGCTCGTTTTTGTCTTGATAACGCTCAAGGATGCCCGGGGCAATCCACTGCCCGCCTGGAAAGCCATCTGGCCGGTCTTTGGGGCGACCAATCAACTCCTGGCCGGGCTCGCCCTGCTGGTGATCATGATCTGGCTGAAACGGAACGGAAAACGAACATTGTTCGTTTTTTTGCCAATGGTCTTTATGATAGCTGTGACGGTCTGGGCGCTTTGCCTCTTGATCGGACAATATAAGCTTTCTTTAATCGGGATTATTGCCGCGGTCCTGCTTCTGCTTGCTTTTCTTATGATTATTGAATCGGTGCGCGTGTTGAAATTTAAGCCCGCGGTTTCCGTTCCGCATTCTTCCTGAAGTTTTTTACCATTCTTGACGCGCGCGCTTTCTTATGCAAATATCGTTTCCTTAAGAGAGGCAAATTATGAAAACAATCAAACGCGCCCGCGAGATTATCAATGTTGAGATCAATGAGCTTGACCGCGTCAAACGCAGTCTCGACAAACGGTTCAGCCGTTCGGTCCGGCTTATTCTGGAGAGCCTGAAGCAAGGCGGCAAAATCGTCGTGACCGGCGTGGGAAAAAATTTTTACATCGGACAGAAAATTTCCGCCACGCTTTCCAGCACCGGATCAACCAGCGTTGCGCTGCACCCCTCCCAGGCATTGCACGGCGATTTGGGCGTTCTCGGCAAACAGGATGTTCTTCTGGCCCTGAGCTACAGCGGCGAGTCGGCGGAACTCATGGAAGTTATTCCGGCCGCGAGAAGGCAGGGGGTTAAAATTGTCGCCATAACCGGAGTTGCGGAAAGCGCGCTGGCCAAAGCCAGCGACGAAATTATCTATGCGGCCGTTGCCCGCGAGGCCTGTCCCTTTAATCTGGCGCCGACCGCCAGCACCACCGCCGCTCTGGCGGTGGGCGACGCCCTTGCGATCGTGCTGCTTGAGGCGCGCGGTTTCAAAAAAGAAGATTATGCCAGACTCCATCCGGGCGGAGCAATCGGCCGGACTCTTTTGCTCAGGGTGGGGGACATCATGCGCAAGGGCGACCGGCTCGCGCGCGTTCCGGTCAAGGCCAAAGTCAAGGACGCCATTCTGGCAATGACCAGCGCGCGCTCCGGTTCGGTGGCCATTGTCAACGGAAAAGGAAAAGTTGCCGGCATTTTCACCGACGGCGATTTGCGCCGGATGATTGCGAAGAAGCGCAATATTCCCGAATGCCCCGTCCGGGAAGTGATGACCCCTTCGCCGGTTACCATCCGGGAAAATTCCCTGGCGGTGGACGCCCTTAAAATTTATGAAGAACTGGCGATTGATGATTTGCTGGTCGTTGACGCCAGAAAAAGACTTGTCGGCATGGTGGATATCCAGGACCTGCCGAAGTTCAAGATATTATAAGTTCAAAGGTTCAGCGTTCACGGTTCAAAGTTGCCGGCCTGAAGACTGCATTTTCAAATGTGCAAAATACAGGTATCAGAAGGTAAAGATAACCGAACCCTGGACGCGGTGGTCGGTGGCGCTCGCGGCGTTTTTGTAGGACGTGGTCATGTTGACATATTCGACGGCGAAGGTTATCGGCTTGATGGTGTAATATAAGGTTGTAAAGAGTGTTTCATTCCTGGAACGGTCATTGGCGTTGAGGTCGGACTGGCTCGGGGCGTCCAGGCCGTAGCCGAGATTCAGATTGATCCGCTTGGTAATATCAAACAGGAATTCCGCCCAGCCGCCCTGCGCCGCAATGGCGGTATGGAGTTTTGAATTGATGCCCTGGCCGATGCCGCCATAATACGAAGTCAAGTCCTGGCCCTGCCAGACAGCTCCCTGCAGGCTGACCCGGCTCATGATCGGAAGCAACAAACTTCCCATGACGGAATAGGAAGTATACCATTCCTTGTCGCTTGCGATGACAACGCCGTTTGTGGAAATTTGATCCAGCGTTTCCATGCCCCAGTGTCCGGAAACGCTGACTTTGGCGGTTTTTTCCGTCCATGATTTTGTCTCAAGGCACAAGTTATACTGGGCCGATGGAAATCCGGCGTCAACGCCGTCTTCCTGTCCGCCATTATCCAGGTCGGCGCCGATCGTCCGCGCGGCCGCGGCGCTGGCCACGATTTTTGTGTCTTTTGAAAATTTCAAAGCCTTGCTCAGCCTAAGCTGGGGACGCCTCACGCCAAGGGCGCCGGCATCAGCTAAAATGGCAACGTTGTTCATGCGGGGGCGGACGGTTATAAACGTGTCCCAGTCCTGGCCGGCCATCAGAGAACCGATATCCTCATTGACGACAGTCACGTATGCCAGGCGCATGCGCAAGTTGGGCGAATTGGCCGTGCCGGACTGGCCGTAGAAGTCCACTTCCAGATTGCCTTTGACCCTGGTTGAGCCGATGTCCGGGCTGATAATTTCAAGATCAAGCCTCGTCTCTTTGGCCGTCATGTTGAATTCGTTGTCGCTGACGCCGTTGATTTTTGGAAAGACATAATAGATATAATCCCCGTTCTGGGCCCGCTGGGTGTCGTATGCGGCGTCAAGCTTGATATAACCGTAAATGCGGATCTGGAATGCGTTAGTCTCCGGCCCGGCGGCCTGCAGCCGGGGAGTCGCTTGCGGCGAATAGGCGGCGGCCGGCGCGCTGAATATAGGGGGAGTAACGCGCGGTTGCGCAGAGGCCGGGGTTTGCGCGCTGTCCGCGGCGGAAACATCAGCCTGTTTTGCCATGAAAGGCAGATCACAATTGATGGTCAGGCGGTCCGGCCATCCTTGCGGCGTTGTCTGGGTCTCGCCGGCGGCATGCGCGCTGAAAGTTGCCAGGAGGCAAATTCCGAGCAACAATCCCACCCAGGCTTTCGCCATCCCTCCCCTGGAGGGGATCAGAAACTTTATATCTGCCGGCAGTATTGATCCCCTCTTGGCCCAGGATCCGCGGGGGGTAGGGGTGGATTCAATAAATTGTCTATGAAGTTTTTTCATAATGATCGTCATTTTCTATAACCCGTTCAGGTTTGTTTCATTCTTAAAAACAAGCTGGGCGCAGCCGATCATGCCGGCCTTTGCGCCGAGCACGGCTGGAATGATTCGTATCCTTTCCGCAAAATACTTATGCAAACGCTCTGCAAGATGACGCCGCAAAGGATTAAACAGCACCTTCCCGCTTTCGGCCACGCCGCCGCCCACAATGATCGCTTCCGGCTGCAGAAGATAAGTCGCCGAAGCGAACGCGGTTGCCAGGCAGTCGGCCGTTTTATCCATTATTTCCAGCGCAAGATGATCGCCTCTGGCCGCCGCGCCGGCAATGATTTTTGGAGTAATCTGCCTCAAATCGTTTTTGACCAGGCTGGAAATGAGAGATTGTTTTCCGCGCCGCAGGGCGCTGACGGCATATTTAACTATCTTCCGGTTGCCGACATATGTTTCCAGGCCGCCGCGTCCTTCCGGAGTTTTTCGTCCGTTCATGTTGATTGGAACATGTCCGATCTCGCCGGCCATTGAATATGCCCCGCGGTAAAGTTGGCCGTTGATCACCAGCGCGCCGCCCGCGCCGGTGCCGAGGGTGGCGAAAAAAACATGTTTCAGCCCCTTTCCGGCCCCGCAGGCATGCTCGCCCAACGCCATAGCATTGGCATCGTTATCAACGCAGACGGGCAGGCCGAATCTTTTGCGCATTATTTCGGCCAGCGGCACGGAAGTCCAGCCCGGCACATTCGTAAGGTTGTAAATAAACCCCCTGGCAAAATCGGTGAACCCCGGAACGCCCACGCCAATGCCCGCCAGTTTTTGTTTGTTGGACGCGCAGTCCGCCACCCTGCGCCCGATCAGGTCAAGCCATTTTGATTGCGTGGGAAATTCAGAAGTGGCGAACAGGTTTTCTTCCAGGATACGGCCCGTTTCTTCAACGAGTCCGATTTTGATTGATGTGCCTCCGAAATCAATGCCCAGCGCTTTTCTTGCCGTTTTATATTTCACCTGATTGAACACCAGCTAACATTATTCAATTCTCATGCATTCCGGAGAAATCTCATGGATTATCAGAATCATGTCAATGTTTTTTTGAATTACAAAATATCTTGACAGGCGATGGTATTATCTATTGAATACCCCAATTTGCGAAATAGACGGATGAATATGACCGGAAACCAAAAGTTAAATGCCTGGATTAATGAAATCGCGGCGCTGTGCGCGCCGCGTTCCGTTCATCTCTGTGACGGTTCGCAGGCAGAATACGACTCGCTCGCATCCGAAATGGTCAAGGGCGGAACCTTCGTCAAGCTGGACGGCAAGCTTCGTCCGAACAGTTACCTTTGCCGCTCGGATCCCGCCGATGTGGCGCGGACCGAGGACCGCACTTTTATCTGCGCCCGCTCTCAAGACGAGGCCGGCCCCACAAATAACTGGCGCGCGCCGGCTGAAATGAAGGCGGAGTTGACAAGGGTTTTTCGCAATTGCATGCAGGGGCGGACAATGTATGTGATTCCGTTCAGCATGGGGCCGATCGGCTCGCCCATTTCCCATATCGGGATAGAAATAACAGATTCGCCTTATGTTGTCGCCAATATGCGCATTATGACCCGCATGGGGCGGGAGGTCCTTGATGCGCTGGGCGCCGGCGATTTTGTGCCATGCCTGCATTCAGTGGGCGCGCCCCTCAATTCCGGCCAGGCCGATGTGCCCTGGCCATGCAATGCCAAGAGCAAATATATTGTCCATTTTCCGGAAGAGAGGTCAATCTGGTCTTATGGCAGCGGCTATGGCGGAAACGCCCTGCTCGGCAAAAAATGTTTTGCCCTGCGGATTGCTTCGGTCATGGCCCGCGACCAGGGCTGGCTGGCGGAACACATGCTGATTCTGGGACTGACCCCGCCCTCCGGCAAAACCATTTATATTGCCGCGGCATTTCCGAGCGCCTGCGGAAAAACAAACCTGGCCATGATGAATCCGACTTTGCCGGGCTGGAAAGTGAGCTGTGTCGGCGACGATATTGCCTGGATGAAATTCGGGGCCGACGGCCGGCTTTACGCCATTAATCCCGAATCCGGCTTTTTTGGAGTTGCGCCGGGTACTTCCATGCAATCCAATCCCAATGCCGTCAAGACCCTTGTAAAAAATTGTATCTTTACCAATGTCGCCATGACTCCGGAAGGCGACGTCTGGTGGGAAGATTTTACCAAAGCGCCTCCCCAGAAGCTGATTGACTGGCAGGGCAAACAATGGGAGGCTTCATCGGGCCGGAAGGCGGCCCATCCCAACGCCCGTTTTACCGCGCCTGTCAATCAATGTCCGGTCGTGGATCCCAACTATGACAATCCGCAAGGCGTTCCCATCTCGGCCATATTGTTTGGCGGAAGAAGGCCGTCGGTCATTCCGCTCGTCTTTGAAGCGTTTAACTGGGCGCACGGCACTTTCCTCGGTTCAATTCAGTCTTCGGAAACTACCGCCGCGCAAACCGGCGCGGTGGGCATTGTCCGCCGCGATCCGATGGCCATGCTGCCGTTCTGCGGATATAACATGGGCGATTACCTTGCCCATTGGCTTCAAGTGGGGCGGGAAACAAGTCCGGCCAGCCTCCCGAAAATTTTCTATGTCAACTGGTTCAGAAAGTCAGGGGAAGGCAAATGGCTCTGGCCGGGTTACGGCGAAAACAGCCGCGTGCTGAAATGGATTTACGAGCGCGTGACCGGGACGGGGCAGGCGGTTGAAACGCCAATCGGGTATCTTCCCTCCGCATCGGCCCTGGATGCCAAAGATCTTGCCGTTTCCAGGGAGGATTTGCGGGAATTATTACGCGTTGACCGGGAAGGCTGGCTCAAGGAAATTCCCGATATCCGCTCCCACTACGCAAAACTCGGCGACCGTCTCCCGCAGGAATTGCTCGACGAACTCGCGCGCCTTGAACGCCGCCTTGCAGAAAAAACGTAATTTGCCGCCGGTCTGCGCAGGGCCTGTTCGCAACGGAAACGAGATGGCGCTCAACCGGCAACGCATCCGGGATTATCGAAAAGTTCTTGGCGCGCTGATTTTGTTATAGTATTTTGATACCAAAAAGATATTGGAGACATAGCATGAGCGCTGTTCTTATAAAAGATCTGTCGTCCACCTTGCACGAAAGATTGAAACAGGAAGTACAGGCCAATCATAGGTCGCTCAATAAGGAAATTATCTGGAGGCTGGAGCAAACGGTTGCCAATAGGCATAAAATGAAGACGCTGGGCGAGATCGCGCCGGTAAGACCATTGAAGCCGATCAGGAAATAATTCAATGGATTTAATTGTCAAAATTATTGCCCTTGTTTTTGCCGTTGTCATCCATGAGGTCGCCCATGGTTACGCGGCCTATCTGCTGGGAGATCCGACCGCCAAGCGCGCCCACCGGCTGACCTTGAACCCGATCGCGCATCTCGACCTTTTCGGTTCAATTATTCTTCCGCTGGTTCTGGTATTTACCGGCAGTCCCGTCCTGCTCGGCTGGGCCAAACCGGTCCCGTTCAATCCGGGATATTTCCGGGACCCGCGCCGCGGGATTATGATTGTCGGGGCGGCGGGTCCGGCGGTGAACTTTCTGGCCGCGCTGGTGAGCGCGGCGCTTTTCCACTTCGCCGGATCGCTGGCGCCCCTGTTTGCGCATTTCCTTGTTTTCTTTTGCGCCACGAACCTTATTCTGGGCATATTCAATCTCATTCCCATTCCGCCGCTGGATGGATCCCGGATATTGCTGGGGATTTTGCCGGATGATCTGGTTCCGGCTTATCTTCGGCTGGAACAATTCGGCTTCATCATAATTTTCGCCCTGCTGTGGCTGGGTCTCCTTGACTATATTGTTTTCCCTGTTTTTCGTTTCCTGCTCGGGTGGCTGTTGCCTTCGAACTAGCGGCTGCAAAAATCAAATGATCTTGAGAAAGGGATTGGACTCAATTTCACGGCCAATCGTTGTTGCCGGGCCGTGGCCGGGATAGACTTTTGTCTCCGGCGGCAGGGCGGCCAGAATCTGAAGTGATTTGGCCATTTGAGCGGCATTGCCTCCCGGCAGGTCGGTTCTGCCAACGCTGTCCTGAAAGAGCGTGTCGCCGGAAAACAGGATCTTTTCTTCCGGGAAATAAAAGCAGACGCCTCCCGGCGAATGGCCCGGTGTGGCAATAACCTCGTACCGAAAATCTTCTTCCTCCCATTTTTCTCCGCCATGGAGGATGCGCTCAATATTTTCCGGACGGTGCGGGACGGAAAAATACGGCGGCATCTGGTTGGCGGGGCTGAACGCCCATTTGAGGTCCAAAGCATGCATGGCAATGGGGGCCTGAATCTGCGCCCAGAGCGGCGCCAGGGCGCTGATATGGTCCGTGTGGCCGTGGGTTATCAGATAAGTCCTTACTGTCAGGCGGCAATGGCTGACGATTCTGGATATGGCTTGGGCATCCGCGCCCGGATCAATAATCAGCGCATCAAGCGCTTTTGTCCAGATGACGTAACAATTGGTATTAAAAGCGCCAACCACGATTTTGGTGATGTTTAACATATTTGAATCGGCGCCATGATACTATCGAGTCAATTCCAACGCCAGCCGCAAAATTTGCGGGTAACGGCCTCGGCTTGTCCGTATAATCACGCCTTTGGCGCGATAAGTCCGCGGTGAGAAACCGTAAATAATAAAAAAATCATTTTTTTGCTTGCAATAGGCGGAAATATGTGATTTCTTCTAAGCTAGAACAATGCCAAGACTTCAATCTCGGCGGATTTGATCAAAACCGCGCATTGATGCGCTCGGCAAATAACAATAAACAAAGGAGGAGTCCAGATGGCAAAGTCCCTGACAAAAAGCGAGATTATCACTGGCGTTGCGGAAAAAGCGGAGATCAGCAAGAAACAAGCGGCCGCCGCTCTTGATGCTCTCGTCGCCATGGCCTATAAGGGCGCGAAAGATAAATTTACCCTTCCCGGTCTCGGCAAACTGGTGTTGGTCAATCGCAAGGCCCGCAAAGGCCGTAATCCGGCTACCGGCGAAATTATTGACATCCCGGCCAAGAGAGTTGTCAAGTTCAGAGTCGCAAAAGCGGCCAAAGAAGCTATTCTTAAATAATTATTTAATTTTAACAGGTTTAAAAAAGGCCGGGGAAAAAGTTTCCCGGCCTTTTTTTTCCTCCGATGAGGAGTAAAATCAAATTCTGGAAAATGCACGGCGCCGGCAATGATTTCATCATCATTGATGACCGGCCGGCAAAGTTTCCCGCTTCGGACCGGCGTTGGATTGAGCGGATGTGCGCCCTTCATAGCGGGATCGGAGCCGAAGGATTGATTCTTATTCAACCCTCGGACAAGGCTTCATTTTGCATGCGTTTTTTCAATCCCGACGGCTTGGAAGCGGAAATGTGCGGGAATGGACTGCGTTGCGCCGCACGGTTGGCTTATGATTTGAAAATCGCCGGCAAAGAAATGACCATAAAAACCAAGGCCGGTATTTTAAGCGCCGCAATAACAGAAAACGGCGTGCGGGTTGCCATGCCGGTTTCTTCCGGCATACGGCTGAATTTTACCGTGCCGGCGGACGGGAAATCCATTATTTGCAATTTTATCAATACCGGCGTGCCGCATGTTGTTGTTGAGTCCGGCAATCTTGAAGCGGTTGATTTACAGCGCATGGGACCGCTTCTGCGCCGGCATGAGGTTTTTGCGCCGGCGGGCGCCAATGTTGATTATATGCGCATTACCGGCGGCCATTCCTTAAGCGTGCGGACTTATGAAAGAGGCGTTGAGGCCGAAACTCCTGCCTGCGGCACCGGCCTGACGGCCTGCGCCATCATTGCCGCGCTTTTGAACAAGGTTACGCCGCCGGTGCAGGTGACGTGCCGGCACGGCGACACGCTGGCAGTTGATTTCAAAAGAAGCGGAGACGGCATTGAAAACGTCACTCTTTCAGGTCCGGCCGAATATGTTTTTGAGGGGAAAATCCTGTATGCCGGAAGTCGATAACCGGCAAGAGATAGCCCGCTAAACACGCGAAAGGACGCTAAAAGGGAATTAAATGCGCAATGCAATTTCCGCCAAAGGCGGATCTGCCTGCGGCATGAAAAGCTTTTCCGCAATTTATTTTCCGCGTTATGCGCGGAAGAAAAATTGCGGAAAATATTAGCCTTTAAAATATTAGCGTAATTTAGCGTGTTTAGCGGGAAAATTCTTTGTCTTTCCTTGTGCTTTTTTGTTACAAAATCATTCCGGGTTTTTCGGGGCGCTTTTCCAGAGACTGTTCTGAACTTGCTGGCGGTAGTGCAGAGGACTCAAGCCGCATATTTTCTTGAAAAGACGGCTGAAGTGAAATTCGTCCTGGAACCCGACCAGGCCGGCAATTTCGGAAATCGAAAAATCGGTTGTGAGCAGAAGATTTTTGGCCTGATCCATTCGCTGTTGTTGCATGTATTTCATGGGGGGCAGGCCGAGCGCTTTTGTAAAAAGCGCGTGGAAATGGGATGGTGAAAGGCAGACCATTCTGGCCAGGTCTTTAAGCGCGAAAGCGCGGGCGGGGTTTTCCTGTATGGCGCGGAAAACCGGCGCCAGCCGTTGGGAGACATTTAAAAACGAAAGCGCATCCGGACGAAGCGCGGAACCGCCCGCGATAATGGAAACGAGTTCAAATCCAAGCGCTTTTTGCCGGAATAGATTATTGAGACCGACTTTGCATGCCGCGAGTTCCGCGCATATTTCTCCCATCCGTTCGCTTTCTTTCCTTTTGAATACCGGAGGAATTTCCCACCAGGCCAGAGTGTCAACGCTTCCAAGCATATTGACGCGGAAATGAGCCCACCGGCTGATGCTCGCGCCGGTTGAAGTTTTGTCTATCCGGTGATGAACATTGGTGGGAACGATCAATGCCTGGCCGGCTTTGACCTGATGAGCTTCCGTGCAATCCGGAACTTTTCCAAAATCAGAATGAAACAATGTGTGCGAATGACCTTCCGGACGTGTTTTCAACTGAAGATTCGCGCATCCATCCAGAATCTGGGCGCAAACCATGAAGGGAAGCTGTCTCCATCCGGTTGAATGAGGTCCGGGCAGGGTAGTAACGTTGCCGTCAAGGTATTCGAAGCGAAGTGAATGCTCAATGAGTTTCAGCGAAGCGTTTTCCATACAGTAAAAAACGACATGAAAAGAGTAATTTCATCCATGTTAAAAATAATATTCATGCGTTACTTTTATAATATAAATAAAAAGAAAAGACCATTTTAAAATAAACCCGAGGTTTGCAATGGCAGGCGGGATGATGAGAAGGATAAAACCGAAAACATGGAAACAAAAATTCAGCGGAATCCGGAAAAATATTCAGCCAATCCAGCCAGCCGCACAACTAACAACGCCGGGGAATTACAGCGTATCATAGACGGCGCAATCGCGCGCCGGCGCCGGGCAATAACGATCCCGCCCGGAACCTATTATTGCGCAAACCCGATTGTCCTGGCCAAAGTCCACGACTTGGCACTCAATGGCGAAGGCGTCCACATAATCATGACGGACCGCGGAAAGAGCGGTTTTATTTTTCATAACTGCGCCGGAATCACGATGAAAGGATTCTCCATTGATTACGATCCTCTGCCCTTTACCCAGGCGACGGTTGTTGCGCGCAACGCTGAGGCGACTGAATTTGAGTTTGAAATTCATGAAGGCTACCCTGGTTTGACCGGGCTGGATTATGACCGCCGGGCGGAAGTCTTTGACAGCAAAACAATGCTTTGGAAAATGGCGCCCGGTTTCGGCCCCGGGGGAGATTTATATTATATTGAAAGGCGCGCGCTATCATCGCGACGCGGCTTTCTGAAAATCAAAACGCCGGCGCCATCGTTTGAACCCGGGGATTATTTTGCGCTGATAAGCCGGGAAAGAGATTTTATCGCTTCGGCCATCGAGTTCAAACATTGTTCTACAGTGCGCCTGGAGGACCTGGTCATTCTTGCCTCGCCGTCGATGGCTGTCTATTGTGTTGATATGGATGGCGAAAATTATTTTAGCTATACCATAAAGCGCGGCCCCCAGGGCCGTTACGGCGTCGGCCGGCTCATATCCGCCAATGCCGACGGGCTTCATTATCATGGCGGCCGGCGCGGTCCGATCATCAACCGCTGTGATTTTTCCTTTATGGGTGATGATTCGGTCAATATTAACGGGCCGGCTTTTGTGATCAAAGAGCTGGAAAGCCCGCAGGTCTTGTGGATAGAGGCGAACGAATTTAATGCCGCCTGTTTATCATCCGCGGCCGAGGGGGACACCATCCGTTTCATGAATGCGGAAAATTTTGACATTGTGGCGGAAGCCCGCATTGCATCAATCAGCAATGCGCAGGTAACAGATGAAGTTACCGATGCCCGATTAAGACGGTACACAAGCGGCGCCGGCCCCTTGTTTAAACGCGGTTACATCGCCCGCATGGCGTGCGCCACTCCCGTGCAATTATCCGGCAATGAATATTGTAATATTTTTGAATTGAATTGTCCGGGATTTACGGTGCGGAACTCCTGTTTTCACGATCATCGCGCGTACGGCATGCGTATATTTGGCACGGATGGGATAATTGAAAATAATCGCATTGAACGCGCCAAAGCGGCGGCGATCGTCGCGGGCCCGGGATTTTACGGCGCCCATGACGGATGGGGCAAAAACATCACGATCCGGGGCAATACTATCAATGACATTCCGTTTGCCAGCGTGTTCCATCAAGGCGCCATATCGGTTTCAGCGTTTGAACTGAATCATAAGGTAAAATGTTCCCGTTGCGCGCGCGATATAACGATTGAAAACAATACGGTTACAGATTGCGGGGCCAGCGGTATTTTTATTAACGCGGCCGATGGCGTGCGCATCCAGGGGAACCGGCTTTGCCGGACAAATAAAATGGATTGCAGTCCATTTCTTGCGGCAACGGATCTTAAAGCGGAATACGCCATTGACGCGCAAAACGCGGCGCATGTCAGTATCTCGGACAATACGGTGGTAGAACCCGGCAAGTTCTGCGCGGGAGATGTGCGGCCGTGTGGCGGCGGACTAAAGTTCATTCCAGAAAAAAAACATGATGACAGGCGAACCGGTCAGGCGTACGCCAATCAGGGAGGAAACTAAAGATGAAAATTATCCAAGCGTTTATTGCCGGCATGTTGTTGTGCGCGAATGCGCTGGGCGCCTCCTATGATTATGCGCGGTGGCTTGTTCCCACCAATGAAGTCGTAACGCCGCATAGCGAATGGTTCAAGCCCAACAGCCGTGGCGCGGTCAAGGCATTGTTCATTACCTACCGCGGGGGGATGCGCGAGGTGATTGAATTGGCGCAGAGAATGGATCTGGACTATACCGTCCTGACCACGGAGTCGCCAAATATCTTTTGGGGAAAGGAGTCGTCCAGGGATTTGCCGTTTGATCGCACAAAAATGATTGGCGATATGGAACAAGCGCTGGGCGGCAAATATGATGTTATTATTTTATCTTACATCAATTGGGCGTCATTACCCAAGCGAATAAAATACCTTATCCTGAAACAGGTCAAGACCGGGACGTCATTGGTGGGCAATATCAATGGGGGCGATGAATACTGGATCCGGGCCAATGCAAAAAAAATCAGGATGGATATGCCCGGCCTGTTGCCTTATAAGGCCTTGCCCGCGCTTTCAAACTATCCGACCATGACCGCGGTGACGGACAAAATTGTTGAGACCGCGCAGTTCGGCAAGGGGAAAATATATTCATTGCGCGGCATATACACCGCGGGCGGCCAGGGACTTACGCCCGCCCCGTCCTGGGATTCGCGGCCGATAGAGTATGACTATTATCTGGCCTATATCTGCCGTCTGCTTCTGTATGCCGGCAATAAAACACCGGTCGCGCAAATATCCGGCCGGGATTATATCCGTCAATCAAGATCGGCTGGTCTCATGCTGGATTTTACGGTCAACAGTCTGCTGAAAATATCCGTTGATTGCGAATGCGTGGTCCGGAGCGAGGATGGGGATATTATTGCGGACAGGAAAGAGCGGGTGCGCCTGCAGGTTGGGGCCAATACGGTTTCCATGCAGTTTGCCCCCCTGGCGGCCGGGCGCTATTTTGCGGACGTCTTTGTCAGAAAGAACGGCAAAGTCATGGATTGCGGCTCAATGTGCCTGGATCTGGAATCCGGGGTGCGCATTGATAAGATTGAATTAAGCGCAAAATCTTACGGGGTGGGGGAACCGGCGAAAGGGACGATAACCGTAGCAAATGATACTGATGAAACGGTCAATGTGCGCGTTGTCGCGCGGCAGACGGATACCTTGGGCCGGATCACGGCCAAAACGAATGTTGCGGTCGGCGCGGTCCAGGCCAAGGGCCGGCAAACGGCCGGGTTTGAACTGCCGGCGGCCATGCCGCGGTCAATCATGCAGTATGCAGGCGTGGAACTGATTGACGACAAAACGAACGACATCGTGGACAAAAAGAAACAACGATTCTCATATTGGAATAATTACCCGAAAGACGACGTCCGTCTGCTCGGATGGTTTATACCGCCCCGCGGATATCTGGAGAACACCTTCTATTCCACGGCAAATAAAGCCGGATTTGATTCATTTACGCTCTGGACCGACTGTACAAAAGACGTCGTGGTCGCCGAAAAGGAAAGAATGCGGTATGAACCCGGCGCGAAAAACAACTTATATGTAATACCCTATACGACGTGTTATGAGGACAAAAAAACCGCGAACCACATGGAGAAGGGCATATCCATGCGCACAAAGGATGATCACGTCAGAATGCCATGTTTAAATGACCCGGTTTATCTTCGCCGGGAAGCGGCTATACTGACCAACACGGCAGTGGCGGTGAAATCTTTCTCTGTCCGCGAATTTTCGATGGGGGATGAAGACAGATTTATTGATCGCGAAAATTATGAATTGTGTTTTTGCTCCAATTGCATTCCGCGCTTTCATGCCTATTTGCAGACCCAATACGGGTCAATTAACAAGCTTAACAAGGAATATGGAAGCGCATATACCTCCTTTGCGCAGGTCCAGCCGATAACACTGGAGGGGGTCAAGACCAAGCCGGCGCTTGGGCCGCTGTGGGTGGATTACCGGATGTGCATGGAGAGCCTATGGGCCGGCATGTTCAAGTTTGCATCAGACACCATCAAGGCGGTGGTTCCCAATGCCAAGATCGGGTATGAGGGCAGTGACACCCGAATTAACAGTTATGGTTATCAGAGTTGTGATAACTGGAAAATGATGCAGACCATACAATGGAATAATCCCTATTATGTTCCGTCAAAAGCGCATCTGGTAACCGATTTCAGTTGTCCGGACGCCATGCTGGGTATTGGCTGGTATGGCGGTTATCGCAGTCAAGGCAGTGAGATTTATCACCGGTTCTTTCCATGGAAAAGCCTCTTGATGAAAGCAAACTTATTGGCTGTGTTTTCCGTGGGTTTGGACTTGTGGGATCCGGTCATGAATCCCGACCTGTCGTTTCGCGACTCTTTCAAGGCCGGCTTGAAGGAAATCCATGAATTAAAGAATGGCGTCGGCAAACTGTTAATGTCGGCTGAAAAGGAGAATGACGGCATTGCCGTTCTATATTCAATCAGCAGTGTCCATGCGGCCACGCTGACCGGAGGATTTCCGCCCATGGAAAACGTACTGAACGCCATGGTGCCGTTGATGGAGGACAGCGGGCGTCAGTTTGTGATGATCTCTTATGAGCAATTGAAGCACGGCATTCTCAAACAAAAAGGGATCAAGCATTTAATATTGCCTTACGCGCAGGCATTGTCATTGGAAGAGGTTACGGCCATCAAGTCATTTGTCCACGATGATGGCGGCGTGGTCATCGCCGATATCCGTCCCGGGGTATGCGATGAACACGCGAAGCCTTATGAAACCGGCGCCCTGGATGAAGTGTTCGGCGTCTGCCAGGATACGAAGTCCCCGAAAGCCCTGAAGGGCGATATTGTCATTGATAAGGAAGGCTATCCGGAGAAGTATCCGGTGGCAGCGTCTGCGGATGCGTCGCTAAAAGTGACCACCGGGAAATCATTTGCCCGCAGCGGGGAAACTCCGGCCTTCATTGAAAACACTTATGGGAAAGGCAAGGCCTTGCTGTTGAACTTTTCATTGTCCGGGTACGCGTCCGGAGTCGGAGCATTGGAAGGCAGTTCCATGGTTTTTGATAAGAATGCCGAAGCCATAAGGCTGTTTTGGAAAAAGACGCTGGCCGGGGTTGGCGCGAAGGCCGGTATAACGTCCAATCCTGATATATTCGGCGTAAGGACCTATCAATTCAAATCCGGCGCCCAGCAATACCTCGGTGTATTGCAGGAATTGCCGGACTCATTGAAAAAATATGAGGAGGGCACCGCCAGTCCGTTGACAACGAATGCCATAACCTTCACGCTTCCCCAAAAAGCGTATGTATATAATGTGCGTGAAGGGGGCTTGATTGGCATGACGGACCGGATTGCGGCTGATATTACACCCGGGATCGCGCAATTATACAGTATTATGCCATACCAGACGACCGGCCTTGACATTCAAATTCCGAAAGAAGTTTGCCAGGGCGAGGAGATTGCCTATAAAGTAAGCATCAAGGCGGACAGCCGTGAAATCGGTCTGCACGTCTTTCATGTTGAGGTGATGGCGCCGGACGGGAAGGAAGTCTCCTGTTATGCCGATAACCTGAAGGCAAGCAACGGCGAGACGAACGGAGTGATCCCGTTATGCCTGAATGATCCATGCGGAAAATGGACACTTAAGGTCAAGGATGTTGCAACCGGAGTATATGGCGAAAAAACGTTTCAAGTAATGGAGGCTAAATGAAAAAAACAGCGATAATCATAATGTTTGCGATGCTTGCCGGAATATGCGGGGCGATTGAACAGCCGGTCTATCCCTGTTATCGCCTGCAGAAAGAACCGGTCATCAACGGGGAATACTCAACGCCGGAATGGGAAACTGTGCCAACCACAACCGGCTTTTGGATGCTGAAGCAAGTCTATGCGTTGCATAAGCAGACCCGGTTTAAAGCCGGGTGGGATGATAAAAACCTGTATCTAGCCATTCAATGCGAGGAGCCTGATCCCGGCAAAATCGTCGCCATTCAAAAGGATGGATCGGATAGTTTATGGCAGGAGGATAGCGTTGAAATATTCCTGATGCCGGAGGACAACGGTCCGTATTTTCAACTGATTGTGAACGCCAAAGGCAGCCGTTCCGCTTCCAGACGCGACGGAGGAGTGGATGCCCCGGTCAACCACTTGATGCTAAAGACCGGCACACGGATTGGCACAAATGATTGGATCATGGAGCTCAGCATACCGTTTGAATTATTGGCGGTAAAACCCGGGGAAGGCAGGCGCTGGCGGGTGAATATCGGGCGCAATATGCTCAATGATCCGGCAACGGAACGTTGCACCAGTTGGTCCTGCCTGACCAAATGGTTTCATGAACCCGCTAATTTTGCTGTGTTTGAGTTTTACGGCACGGCCATATCCCCCCAGAAAGCCCAGACAATAGAGGCCCGGCTTCGCGAGCCGTATGTATCCGCACTCCGGCGTCAGGTTGATCTCATTGCCGCCCAGTCTGGCGCATTTGCGCCGGCGATTCATGAGGGATTGAAGATTGAAAAACTGCGCGCTCAGGCGCAAGCGTTGAAGCACTCCTGGGAAATGATCGGGAAGGTTGCGGGGATGCGGACAAATGACGACGGCATATTGCGCACGGCATTGGTTCAGGCCGGGGATTTGCCTGATGCAAGCAGGGATTTTGCCGATACGCTGGCTTTGGAGGAATTGCTGGAATAAAACCGGAGTTTGCAATAGCAGGAGCGATGAATAAGATAATGGGCTGTTGGAAAGGTAAAACTGGGATGAAAACCATGAAAATAAAGTCAGGCAAAAATAAGGCTGAGAATCAAAAAACGGCTTCCGGCGGCGCCCTTGAACCGCTCAACAAAAACAATTACATCACCCCGCTTTCCGGTGAAAAACCGGGTTGGCGATACGGATCGGATTGCGCGATTTACACCGAGCGCTTCGTGGACGGCCGCCTTTTATGCGCGGCTTACCAGGATAACGGCGTCCCAATTTACGAACGGGACGAGCAAGTCCATCAGCCGGCCTTTGATCTGGTTATTGATGGCGACTCACTTTATTTCGGATGGGAATTTATCGGGTTTGAATCAAGGAGAATCTCAAACGGTGCGATTCAGGGAACACTTACCTTGAAGCACAGCATAAAACCTCTGGTTTTGAAAATTGTTACCTGTGTCTGCGGCAATGGTTTTTTTAAAAGGCGCCTTGAAATCACCAATACTTCCAGGGATACCTCCCTGGGACTGACAGCCATTGCGCCTTTGTGCGGTATTCTCTGGCCGATGAAAGACAATCTGGAAGACAACCTGAATGACCGGAGGATTTCAGCTTATTCGGCCGGATATTTCCGGGATGTTTCATGGGGTAACGAGGGCAATTTTGAATGGCTGGACTTACCCGTCAATACGGAACTCTCGGTCGGATCCACGCATGGCCGAAGCGGGCACAACAGTCCCTTTGCGGTTCTCCGGAACAACTTGTACGGCGGATATTTTGTATGCCAATTGGGCTGGTCGGCCAACTGGCGCATGACTTTTCGCACTCATTATGAGGATGGCGTAAGACTGGGATTTTCCATGATGCCGGTTGCTCCGTCTCCCATGCGGCTCATAGCGCCCGGTGAAACGGTTGTTGCGCCCGAGGTCCATTTCGGCTTGAATCATGAAAGTTTTGATTCCGCGATTCAATCTCTTCATGCGTATTTGCGGACATTTGTGCTGAAGAAAGGCGCCGAAACTCCCCAGCCGGTCATTTACAATCACTGGGGTTACATTGAGCACGAAATAAGCGAGGAAAAACTTATCCGCGAAATAGATATTGCCGCGGAAGCAGGGGCGGAATTGTTCATCGTGGACGCCGGATGGTACGGCAACAGGGAAACGGAATGGTACGAGACAACCGGAAACTGGCGGGCCGGCGACCGGCTTCCCAATGATCTATTTCCGGTCTTTGACTACGCGCACGAGAAAGGGCTGAAATGCGGACTATGGGCCGAGGTTGAGAGCGCCGGAAAGAAATCAGAAATTGCCGCCGAACATCCGGATTGGTTCATCACGCGCTATGGCAGGACGGTTGAACGTATCCTGGATCTCAGCAAACCGGCGGTCAGGGATTATATTGAATCCGAAGTGATTCGGCTTGTCGAGCGGTACAAACTGGATTTATTCCGTCTGGATTACAATTTGAGAGCCCTGGAGGGCGGATTCAACTTGATTGACGGGCATTATGAAAACACCCTCTGGCGCCATGTGGAAGCAATTCACGGCATTTTTGACCGGCTTTCGGTCCGTTTCCCAAAACTGCTTCTGGAAAACTGTTCCAGCGGCGGCGGCCGCACGGATGCGGCGATGGTGAGCCGTTTCTCGACAACCTGGGTATCCGACTGGATGAAGATGCCGCGCACCGTCCGCATTCTCAACGGCATGAGCATGGCCCTGCCGCCGGAATATGTGAACCGCTTGTTCGGCATGGGGATGAACGGCAGTGACCGCGGGAATATGGACACCCAGATGCATGCCATCATCCTGGCGCATCCGACTTTATCCGGTCTTACGCCGGCCCTGGCCGAAGCCAATCCTGCGTTCATGGAGTGCGTGAAAAAATATGTCGGCATTTACAAGGAATTCATCCGGCCATTTCACCGGCAGGCAAAAGTGTATCATCACACGCCGGTGATTCCGGGCGGAGACGGGCGGGGCTGGTGCGCGCTGGAATATGTTTCCCGCGATCAATGCCGGGCGGTTGCGGCTGTTTTCCGGCTGGTTAACGCCGGGGAAAACGTCTACCGGCTGAAATTCCGCGGACTGAATCCGGCATTCACCTACCGGCTCAGGTTTGAGCCGGACGGCCATTCCGCCGCCGAAAATGGTTTTAAACTTCAGCAGGAAGGCATTGAAATGCGGCTTGACAACGCCTTGACATCCCAGCTTGTTTTATTGACGGCCGAGTGAATTGTCCAATTATGGGGCGGGTATCAGTTCTTATTTGACGAATTTTGCCAAAGCCGTTTCATAAATCCTGCGTAACGGCACATTAGCTTTTTCCGCCAGTTTGCGGCAATCCTCATATTCCGGCGCATGGGTAATTCCCTTGCCTTTCCAGGAACCGATTTTAACGCGTACTTTGCCATAGGGCGTTATGACCGTCTCAAGACGCCGCGGCAAAACCGTGCGCCGGACATCATATTCCCGCACGCCGAAGGTCGTGCTTTCGCGGAAGAGTGAATCAAGCATTTCATCTCTTTTATCCGGAGAACACAGAACGGTCAGCATGGCGCCCGGCCGGTTTTTTTTCATTTGAACCGGCGTGATGAAAACATCCAGCGCGCCCTGTTCCAGAAGTCGGCCGCAGAGATAGCCGGTTAGTTCGGGCGTCATATCATCAATGTTACATTCCATTACCAGGCAGGAATCAGCGCCCTGGCTTTTGCCGTCATGATTCAGCAAAAATGCCCGTAAGAGGTTGGGGCGGCTGTTCAAAGTGGAATGGCCGTAACCACAGCCGACCCGTTCCAAAACCGCTCCGGAAGGCGTCCGCTTGATGTTTTGCAAGGTTGTCAGCAGGGCGGCCCCGGTCGGGGTGACGAGTTCAAATGGTTCATCGGTCTGCTCAACGGCAAAGCCCTTTAATAATTCAACCGTGGCCGGCGCCGGCGAGGGCAGGATGCCGTGCGCGCATTTGATCGTGCCGCAGCCCAGGGGCAGGGGGCCGCAGGCAACCTGCTCCGCGCCGAGTTGTTCCAGCGCAATGCAGGAGCCGACAATATCAATGATTGAATCCAAAGCGCCGACTTCGTGAAAGTGAATTTTATCCGGTTTTACGCCATGCACTTTTGATTCCGCCTTTGCCAGCCGGCGGAACACGCCGACGGCGTGTTCTTTGACTGAAGCTGAAAGTTTGCCGGTTTTAATCAGTTTTTCAATATCGTTCAGGTTGCGGTGGTGATGGTGTCCATGGCCATGTTCGCCGTGACCGGCAACTTTAACTGTAACCCGCATGCCATTGAAACAGTTCATCCGGACCCGCCGGGCTTCGATGGAAAAACGATCTTTGACCATTTTTTGCAGGTCGGCCTCAATCGTTTTCAGATCTGCGCCCAGATCCAGAAGGCAGGCCAGAATCATATCGCCGCTCGCCCCGCCGGCGCTGTCAAAATAGATTGTTTTCATCGGAAATTTATCTTTTTGTCTTTGCCCGCTGCCCGCTGACCTCTGACATCTGACCTCTTTCCTCTCCCCCGGCGATCATTGCCGCCGCCACGCCGGCGCTGAAGCCGTTGTCAATATTGACGACCGAAATGCCCGGCACGCAGGAGTTCAACATGGCCAGGAGGGCGGCCAGCCCATGCAAACTGGTTCCATAACCGACACTGGTCGGCACGGCGATAATCGGCCGGTCAATCAAGCCGCCGACCACGGAGGGCAAAGCGCCTTCCATTCCGGCAACCACCACCAGCGCGCGTGATTGCTTTAGGGTGGGCAAATGTTTGAAAATACGATGAAGTCCCGCCACGCCGGCATCATAGATTCGTTCCACCCGCGCGCCCATGAATTCGGCCGTTACCGCCGCCTCTTCCGCCACCGGAATGTCGGAAGTGCCCGCGCAGACAACCGCAACCTGGCCGCCGGTTTCAGGCATAGGGGTTTTGATCAGCGTGATTGTTCTGCCCGGCTCATTATACAGGGCTTTTGAATGTGTTTTGCGCACAATTTTGTATTGTTCCGGCGCGGCCCTTGTTGCCAATATGTTTTGGCCGGAATTAGTCAGGACCTTCATTATATGCGCTATCTGTTGTCCAGATTTTCCGGGACAATAAATCACTTCCGGCAGTCCACAGCGTTTATGCCGGTCGAGATCAACCCGGGCAAAGCCGAGGTCCCGCTCGTACATGCCGTCAATCAGCTTGGCGGCCTGGGCGGCGGAAAGTTTTCCGGATTGGATTTGTTTCAAGATATCGTTTATATCCATAATATTTCTGTATGCGTCAATGATAGGGGAAAAATATCACTGTTATGTTGTATCTACGAACACGAATCAAAGATGTCATCCTCGCGAAAACGGGGATCCAGAAAAATCCAGATCAACTGGATTCCCATTTTCATGGGAATGACAAAAAACATTCAAATATCTTAACATTCGATTACAGCGTTTCCACGTCAACCGGCTCCTTCCGCGTGATTGATTCGCGCGCCGCGCACATCATGGCCAATCCCTCAAACGTGGTTTCCATATCAACCGGCGTCCGGCCGCCCTGGAAAAATGTCTTCACAAGGCGGAGGATGTCGCGGTAGAGGCATTTTGTGTCCAGGATATACGGCAGGGCGGTTAATTGTTCATTGGCCGTTCCCCAGATGGCGCCGCCGTAGACCCCGGCTTTGCGGGTCAATTCCACCGTGCCTTCGCGGCCATCGTTATATATCACGGACGCATTGACGCTTAAATCGGTTTGAATGGCCTGCACCTTTTTTGCGTCCCGGCCCATGATGCGCTGAAGATGCTCAAAAGTATGAACGCCGTACCAGATGAGCGAGTCGCCTGAGGGCGCGTCGCCCATCGGTCCGAAAACATGCGCCCGGATGATATTACCGGCGTTTTGCATGGTTTTTGCCAGCGGCGGACAGAAAGGAATGCTTGAGCCGCTCCAGACCCGGGTATTGTGTTTGCGGAGCAAATCAATAATGGACCGGCCGTCGGCCAGCGTCATGGCCAGCGGTTTATCCAGAAAAACCGGCTTGCCGAGCGCGGCAACTTTCTTGAAGTATTCAAGATGATAACGGCCGTCGTTAATCTCCAGCATGACAGCGTCGCATCCTTCAAGCGCCTCGTCAATATTTTCAGTTACTTTAACTCCCCACTGCTCAAGCTGTAGCTGGCGCTTGTCAAGCCCCGCCTTGTTCTGGAAGGGGGTTTCAAACCTGAGGCAGGTGATGGTTTTCATGCCCGGCACGCGCATTTTTTTCGGACAATCCGGCGCCTGCATTAATCTTGGGAATTCAATACTATGGCTCGTATCAAGGCCGATGACGGCAACTTTGATCATTTTGTTCCTCTTAATTACATTGCTATCAAGTTTTTTTTATGGGCAGTTTGTTTTGGCGGTGGGCCTCCTCCAGGATCGCGATTTGTCTTCTGACCTGCGGCTGGGTGATAAGAAGTTTTTCCTTTCCATGGAGCACGTTATAAACGTTGTTATAAAATCGTTCCGGGCCGGACGAGAAGGATTTCAGGGTATAGCCGGTGGCTTTTTTGGCCTGTTCCTCTTCAATCTTCCATTCCTTTTCCACCCAGGGCAGGGTTTCATGCGGATATTCACGATTTACGGACCATTTTGTCCAGAATTTATGTTTCGGCGCCTTCCGGGGATCATAATATTTCCAGCGCAATTCCAGCTCGCCGCCGGACAATCCTCCGAGTGTTCCCGCAATATTGTATCTTTCCGCGGAAGGGTGGGCCTGGTATTGGGAAATATTGATTTCTATGGTTGGGGCTTTTGGCCCGTAAATTGTGAGGGCGCAGAAATCATTCGCGTCGCCGCCCAGCTTGTTTTTGCATTCCATCCGGCAAAAGACCCCCGGCTTGACATACGTTGGGAAAAGCATCAGCGCCTGGTCAATCGCATGCGGGCCGGTGTTAAACAGACACCCGCCCATGTTTTTTTGAAAAGTCTGCCAGTCCCAGCGGCGGGCGAAATGCGACCAGTTGCTTCTGATGTAAATAATTTCGCCCAGAATGCCGGAATTGACGACCTCAAGGATCTTGTCAAAAAAAGGCTGCAGCCGGCTGTTCTGGAATGGCGCCAGAAGAAAACCTGTTTTCTTTGCGGCCAAAGTCATTCTGTCAAATTCAGCGGCGCTTTTCGCCATGGGTTTTTCGCAGACGACATGGTAACCGGCCTTGAGGGCCTGGATTGTCACCGGAACGTGCAAAGGCGAGGGCAGGGCGTTCACAAACAAATCAAATCCGCCGGCGCGGATAAGGCCGGAATAGTCATTATAAACCCGCGCGCCGAATTGAACCTTTGCGTCGCGGCGGCGCTCGGCAAGCTGGTCCGCCACCGCCGCAATTTTGAACTGATCCGGTTTATTTATCAGACATTGGGCATGAATGTTGTAACCACTGCGTCCCTGGCCGGCGATTCCGACCCGGATGATTTTATCCTGTACGGTCTTCATGGTTCCTTTCTTATTGTCATTGATGGCACATCTGTTCCCGGCAAATACGTCTGTATTTTGCATGTTCAGGCGTACAAATATGGATGTTCGCGCGCATGGCGTTCAAGGCCGTCCATGATCGCCCGGCAGCTGTTTTGCCAGCGTTCAGGCGGAATATCCTCGGTAATGCCCATGATTAATCCGTCAATATTGCCGGCCTGGTCAAGCAGATCAATCGTTGTCTTTTCAACTTCGGCGTCCGGCCGCAAATGCACCGATGATGGAAAATTGAGCCAGAGAACCTTTTTCGGCCAGGCTTGGCGGGCTTCAGCCAGCGTCATGTCCGTGTCCGGGGCCGGAGTAAAAGCCTCAATATAATCAAGATCGGTCGCGGCAATGGCTTTTGAGAGCAGTCTACAGTTGGCGTCGAAATGGCATCCGATGAGTTTTCCGTGTTTGTGCATAATCTCGGCCGCCTCGTTGTAGTGCTGAACATAGTATTTCTCAAATGTTTCAAGCCCGATAATTTCGGGCGTTACATTGCCGCCATAGTTGGCATGCTGTAACGGTGATTGCGCCACGATGGGATAGATCTTGCGCCGGTTTTCCACAATCGCTTCATAGAGCTTCATGATTTCATCGCGGTTATCCATCCACTCCGTGCAGAAAGTCTCCATTTTCATGATATTACTGGAGATAAGCGTTTGCAATGGTTCAAGGCCGAAACTGGCGCGGAAAATGGCGTCCTCGCCGAAATCATCCTGGGCGCGCGCCACCTGGTCATAGATCGGTTCATACACCTCGTCTTTGATCATGAACAGGATGGCTTTGTAATCATCCGGGCTTTTGAAAAGCATTTCGTGCTGCCAGGAGGTGAAACCGGCCGGCTCGGTTAAAGTTGATAAGGCGCCTTTGGGCGTTTCATAAAAAGTGCGGATCATTGTGCGCCCGTTTTCACAGGATGTCCGGCTGGTTGCCGTTACGTTGGGCATGCGGGTCGTGAAAACACCGGTGCGGTTGACGATGCACAAGCCCCGATTGCGCATTTCCCGTTCGGCGGCGCATTGGGGAATCTTGTTCTCATAAATTGTGAAAGGCACACGGTCGCTGTGTCCGCCTTTCAGCGCTTCTTCAACTCTTTTTTTCGGGGTCATGCTTCACCTCCAAATAACGGATGATAACTTACCGCCGACCGCTTAAAGCTTCAATCAAAAACTTGCAATTATGCTTTATTTTTAGAATTATTCATTTGGCGGAGAGCGATAATTATGTCTATTCGTATTACAGGCGGGTTATGGCGGGGCCGGCTGTTGGACGTGCCTCCCAAGGGGGTGCGCCCCACCCAGGATCGGGTCCGGGCGGCCATTTTTTCATCTTTGCAGGATATAGTGCCGGGGGCAAACGTTTTGGATCTCTTTGCCGGCACGGGCGCTTTCGGTTTGGAGGCGCTCAGCCGCGGGGCGTCGCTGGCCTGTTTTGTTGAAAATAACCGGTCAGTTCTTGCATGTTTAAGAAGCAATGTAAGCCGGCTGGTATGCGCGGGAGAGGCTCAATACGGTAAAAAGACGGAAATCGGAAGGTTTCTGATAATCAGGTCTGATGCCATGAGCTTTTTAATGCACAGTCCGGATGATTGTGGAACGGATATTATTTTTGCCGATCCCCCCTATGATTCCGGCGGTGATTGGTCAAAAAAAATCTTGTTTCATCTTTCCCGCCGGTCTATTCTGGCGGAAAAGGGATATTTAATCATTGAATCCGGCGCAAAATCGCCTTTAATTGAAGCGGATGGATGGAATGTTTATTGGGAGAGAAAATACGGCGAGACGCGGATTTGCATTTATCAGCAGATGAAAACCGGTAATATAACATGAAAGATTTGGCGATCTATCCCGGGACTTTTGATCCGCTGACGCTGGGGCACGTGGATTTAATCAAGCGCGCCGCGCGCTTGTTCGGGCGCATTATTATCGCCATTTCCGCCAAACCGCGCAAGGCAACCATGTTCACGCCGGAAGAGCGGCTGGCGATGGCCAACCGGCTTTGCGCGCAAATCCCCAAAGTGGAGGCGGAAATTTTTGACGGCCTCCTGGTGGATTATATCCGCGAAAAAGGGGCGCATGTGATTATCCGCGGGTTGCGCGCTTTTTCTGATTTTGAGTATGAGTTTCAAATGGCGCTGACCAACCGCCAAATGGCGCCGGATATTGAAACGCTTTTCATGATGACGAAAGAATCTTACAGCTTTTTAAGTTCAAGCATGGTGCGCGAAGTGGCCGCTTTGGGCGGCGATACGGGCAAGTTTGTGCCGGACTTTGTGCAGAATGAATTGAAGGAGAAAATAAAAAGAAAGAGGTCAGAGTTCAGAGGTCAGAAATCAGCTCGATAGTCACGAACCCCCATGCGTTATTTGGGTTATTTTTCAGTTTTTTTTCTACGGATCTCTGACCACTGACCGCTGATCTCCATCTTTTTTACGGCCATGTCATTACTTATAGAAACCGGGCGTTTGCGCCAGAAGCCGGAAAGAATCTGCGGCAAGGAACCCGCGGCCTCATTAGAGATTGATCTGGGCGCCCAGATCCGGCCGGAAGGGGCTTTGGCATATGATTTGACCGTGCAGCGCGTGTCGGATGAACTGGTTGTGCGGGGCACGCTGAAAATCAGTTTTGGATGCCGTTGCGCCCGTTGCGGCGGTGATTTCATCAAGAATGTTTTTGTTTCTGATTTCTGCCGTAATTTTGCTTTAACTTCAAAAAACGAATTAATCAACTTGACCCCGGACGTGCGAGAGGATATTCTCCTCTCCTTGCCGATGGTAGTGGTTTGTTCCGATGCCTGTCAGGGACTATGCAGTGTATGCGGCGCTAACCGGAACCACGAAAAATGCGGATGCAAACGGCAGGCCGGGCCGGATGCCTGGCGCATCCTTGACGGTTTGCGCTTGTCCCGCGGAACGCGGGACTTGTAATAAATTTTTATTTGAATTTGACTCAATTACGGATAAGGAGAAAATTATATGGCGGTTCCAAAAAGAAAAACGTCCAAGAGTAAATCAAGAATGCGCGAACATTCGCACAAATTATTTTTGACGGCTTCCAGGCCTTGTCCAAACTGCGGCGAACAACAGATCCCCCATCAAGTCTGCCCCTCCTGCGGGTATTATCGCGGGCGTCAGGTTATTTCTGTCACCGCGAAAGATTAAAAATTTTATCTCGTATGCAAATTGCCATTGATGCTATGGGCGGTGATTTTGCTCCGCGCGCGATTGTTGAGGGAGTATTACAGGCGGTTGCCTCTCTTTCAGACATTGAACGCATCATCCTGGTCGGCGATGAAGCCGCCATCAACCGGGAATGCCGCGCTTTTGGGAAAATTCCGCCCAGGGTTGAAATCTTCCATGCCTCCGAATCCATTGGCATGGAGGAAAGTCCGGCGCATGCCGTGCGCCACAAGAAGGATTCATCCATCAACCGGGCCATTGATCTTGTTAAGACCGGCCGGGTCCAGGCAATGATTTCGGCGGGTAATACCGGGGCGGTGGTGGTGGCCGCCACCCTGAAATTGCGCACCTTGCCCGGGGTTGAACGCCCTGCCATCGCAACCATGATGCCGACGCCTTCCAAGCCGTTTGTGTTAATTGATGCCGGCGGTAATACCGACTGTACGCCGAAATTGCTTTTGCAGTTTGCCGTCATGGGCCATGTTTATGCCAGGGAAATTCTGTCCCAGCCGGATCCGGTCATCGGTCTGATGAGTGTTGGCACCGAGGAGTCCAAAGGAAATGAGATTACAAAAGAGGCTTTTCGCCTTCTTGCGGCCTCCTCCCTGAACTTCAAGGGCAATATTGAAGGGCATGATTTGTTCAAAGGCAATATTGACGTCGCGGTATGCGATGGTTTTGTCGGCAACGTGATCTTAAAGACAAGCGAGAGCGTGGGGCACGCCGTGGGAACATGGATTAAACGCGAGTTCAGCAGTAATCCGATAAGAATGTTCGGCGCCATTTGCCTGAAAGGCGCGTTGAATAAAATGAAGCGGACCATGGATCCGGAAATGTACGGCGGCGCACCCCTGCTCGGCGTCAAAGGTATTTGTATCATTTGCCACGGCGCATCATCGGCCCGCGCCATTTTTAATGCGATCCGGGTGGCGCGTGATTCTGTTCATCAGCAGATCAATGACATGATCATTAAAACTATAGGTGGTTTGCCATGACTCCCCATACTGTTGAGCGCGACGCGGTTAAAATGTCCTTACGCCCGGTTTCGGTTGTTGCCGTCGGGTCTTATGTGCCCGAACGGGTTCTGACCAACGCCGAATTGGCGCAGATGGTGGATACTTCTGACGAATGGATCACCACCCGCACCGGAATCAGGGAACGGCATGTCGCCGCTGACGGTGAAGTTACTTCTGATCTGGCCGTTAAAGCCGCTCAACATGCCCTGCAAAAAGCCGGCATTTCGGCCGATGCCGTTGATTTGATTATTGTCGCCACCATCACCCCCGATATGCCTTTCCCCAGCACGGCCTGTTTCGTGCAGGAAAAACTTAAGGCATTCAAGGCGACCTGTTTTGACATCCAGGCCGCCTGTTCCGGTTTCATTTATGGATTGGAAGTTGCCCGGCAATTTGTGGCCAATGGAACCGCCAATACCGCCCTGGTTATCGGAAGCGAAAAGTTGAGCTGTATAACCGACTGGCAGGACCGCTCAACCTGCGTCCTGTTCGGCGACGGCGCCGGCGCGGCTGTTGTCACGAGCCGGCCGGGGACACGCGGTGTTATCTCAACTTCCATCGCCTCCAATGGCAAACTGACCCATCTTCTGAACCTTCCGGGCGGCGGAAGCATTTATCCGACGTCGCCACAGACGGTCAAAGACCGCCTGCATTATCTTAAAATGGCCGGCAAGGAAGTTTTTAAATATGCGGTTAATGCCATGGTGGATGCGGCCAACCAGGCGTTGAAAAAAGCCTCAATGAAAATAGACCAGGTCAACTTGATCATTCCCCATCAGGCCAATATGCGCATCATTCAGGCCATCGGCGACCGGCTGGGCGCGCCGCCTGAAAAATATTTTGTCAATCTTGAGCGTTATGGAAACATGTCGGCGGCCTCCATCCCGGTCGCGCTTGATGAAGCCGTGCAGAAGGGTCTGGTCAAGCGCCATGATATTGTTCTGCTCGTGGCTTTTGGCGGCGGATTTACCTGGGGGGCGACCTTGCTGGAATGGTAATGGTGAAAAAAATTCGAATATCGAAATCCGAAACAAATTTTAATGTTCAAGATTATAATATCTTAAACATGCTTTTGTTTCGAACATTTGATATTCGATCATTGGAGTTTGTTTCGAGTTTCGGATTTCGCGCTTCGGCTTTGATATCTTTTACATAGATATGAAATGCTTATCTGCCATTTTATGCGCCGGTCAGGGCGCACAAACCGTCGGCATGGGACACGACCTGGCCGATTCTTTTCCCGAATGCCGTGTCCTGTTCTCCAAAGCCAACGAAATCCTGGACTATGATCTTCAAAAAATCATTTTTGAGGGTCCGGAGCCGGAACTCGTCAAATCCAACCACTGCCAGCCGGCCATCTTCACCGTAACCGCCGTTTGCTTTCAGGCTTTGAAATCTCAAATCTCAAATCTGTTCTGCCAGGCCGCGGCGGGCTTGAGTCTCGGCGAATGGACGGCATTGCATCTGGCCGGCGCGATTTCTTTTGAGGATGGCCTGCGCGTATTGGCGGCGCGCGGGCGCTATATGCAGGAAGCTTGCGAGGAGCAGGAAGGCGCGATGGTAAGCGTGATCGGTCTTGAAAGCGAAAAACTGCAAAAGATAGCGGCGGAAAGCGGCGTTGAAATCGCCAATTATAATTCGGCCGAACAGACCGTGCTTTCGGGCCATAAAAAGAATATTCAGGAAGCTGAAAAAATGGCCAAGGCCGCGGGCGCAAAACGCGCGATTATGCTTAACGTTGCGGGCGCTTATCATTCGTCCCTCATGAAATCGGCCGGCGATAAAATGAGCGCAATATTGCGCAATATTTCCATCAGCGCGCCGCGTTTTCCGGTTGTTTCAAACGTTACCGGCCAGCCCCACGGTTCGCCGGAGGAAATCAAACAAAACATGGTCAGGCAGGTGACTTCTTCGGTAAAATGGATTGATTGCGTTCAAACCATGGCGGGTATGGGCGTGAATTGCTTTGTGGAGTGCGGCCCGGGGCGCGTTTTGTCAGGTCTGGTCAAGCGTATTCAGCCGCAGGCGCAGTTATGTAATGTTCAGGACAATCAATCGCTGAAGGCGGCGGTTGATTTGCTGACGAATGGTTAACGGCTTTCAGTAGTAGGGGCCGCGCTAGTCGCGTGCCCGTCTTTTATAAGGTCTTCGCAAGCGAAGACCCTACCTTTAGAAAAAATAGAATGTGGTGCGGAATGTCGGCACAGAAATTAAAACTTGGCGTCAATGTTGATCATGTGGCCACTCTGCGCCAGGCGCGCGGTGTTGACTATCCGAGCGTTCTTGAAGCGGCCCGCCTGTGCGTGGCGGCCGGGGCTTCCGGCATCACCATTCACCTGCGCGAAGACCGGCGCCATATCCAGGACAAGGATTTGTTCGATCTGCGCCGTCTGCTGAAAAAAGCCACGCTCAACCTTGAAATGGCCAACGCACCGGAAATCGTCGGCATTGCCTTGAAGGCCAAGCCGGATGAAGTCTGCATCGTGCCTGAAAAACGTCAGGAATTAACCACCGAGGGCGGTTTGGACGCGGCGGGGCAGAAAGAAAGTTTGACGATAAGTTGCCGTAAATTATCCGCCGCCGGCATTATGGTCAGCCTTTTTATTGAGCCCGAGAAAAAACAGCTGGATGCCGCCGTCGCCATCGGCGCGCCCTATGTGGAACTCCATACCGGAACATTCTGCAATGCGAGCGGTGTCCGGGCCAGGAAAGAATTAAAACGCCTGATTGAAGGCGCGCGTTATGCGCATGAGATCGGCCTGAAGGTTAACGCGGGGCACGGCATCAACCTCGATAATATTTCTTCCATATTGAAAATACCCTTTCTTGACACGCTTAATATCGGCCATAGCATCGTGGCGCGGGCGGTGTTTGTGGGCATAAAAAACGCCGTGCAGGAAATGCTCATGGCTATGACGGATTATCGCGTGGGTAAATAACGCGTCAATTTTATGACTTCTGTCATTCCCGACTTAATCGGGAATCCATCCGTCACTGGCGAACTAGATTCCCGCTTGCGCGGGAATGACAAAGCTGGTTTCGTCGCGGATATTTGGCGCGAGACAATTTTAAAATTGAACCTGATGAAACATGGCAAAATAAAATTATCCAATTCCAACGGTCAGATCATTGGCCTGGGCATTGACATCGTTGACATCCCGCGTTTCCGGAAAACGCTAGAAAAGCGCGGCAAAAAATTTATTGACCGTATTTTCCTGCCGTCCGAAAAAAAATATTGCCGCGCGAAAGCAAATCCCTGGATTCATTTTGCCGGCCGCTTTGCCGCCAAGGAAGCTGTCGCAAAGGCCTTCGGCACCGGCATCGGCAAGGAAATCGGCTGGCTGGATATGGAAATTCTTTCCCTGGATTCAAAAGCCCCGGTTGTCAGGTTAAGCCGGCGTGCCGCCATGCTGGCGCGTCAACATCGCGCAAAAAACATCCTTGTCAGCATCTCCCATACCCACGCCCACTCGTCCGCGGTCGCCCTGCTGACGGCTTAACCAGGAGTTATAGGCGCCTTGCATTTCATTCCGATCCGCCGCAGTTATCGTGGAGAGGAATCTCCGCCGTATTTCTTAACCGTTTTTGTCCGGCGGTGAGCAAGCGTTGAAAAAATCATTTGTGCCGGGGGATATTTTCTCTGAATTTTTTTGGCGTGAAGCCTGTCAGCCGGTGAAACACGGTGCTGAAATAGTTTGGATCAGAAAAACCGCAGGCAAAAGCCGCCTCGGTCACCGAATATTGTTCCATCGCCAAAAGCGACTTGGCTTTTTCAATCCGGAATTCCGTCAAAAGCCGGCGGAAAGATTTTCCACAGGCTTGTTGGATCATCTTGCCCAGATAATTGGGATGACAGCTTAACTGTGCCGTCAGATCGCCGATGCCGATATCTTCCCGGTAATAATTATGAATGAACGTATTGGCGGCTTGGGCATAAAATTCCTCTTTTTTCTGCCGGAATGTTTTATTTCCCAGCCGGCGCCAGCGCGAAAGCGCCAGGATCACGAAATTCGCCAGGAATTTTCCCCAGCGCCGCAATTGAGATTTATTTTCCGCGCTGACAGCGGCTATTGGCGCTCCGGAGTAAATTTTACCGTTGACGGATTTAAGCGTCCGGCCGGCGCGCAAACTTCCCAAATAAAGCACGCCCACGGTTTCGCCTTCAAAGACGACCGGATAAACCAGATCCCATATGCCGTAGCGGCAAATATGCTCAAACGGGCGTCCGGCTTTGGCCCGGTGAATGCTTTTTTGTTTTTCAGAGAGACATTTTGCCAGATTGCCCTGAAGCTTGACAAATTCACAGAAAGGGCCGTGATGCCTGCACATTTCCCCGGTCAGTTTCAAGTCCGGGATATCGGAAAGCGGCGACAGTTTGTCGAAATTAACCACGCAACCGGTCTCTTCTTCAACCCGGGCCATCAGGTCGTAAAAACTGAAGGTATTTAATTCGGACATATATACATTATGGAAATTACGGGTTAAGGCTTGATTTTTCAAGAAAAATAGATCTGATTTTTCAAGGTAATAATTTTTGATATGCACTACGATAGAGGAGAAATTAAAAAGAAAGGAAACAAAACCATGAGTGTGCCGGGCATAATGCTGGAAAACGAACTGAAAGAAATGGCCGGAGAGCATGGCATAGACAAGATCGGCTGGTTTAAATCCGCCGATTTTCCCATGTATTTGCAAGCAGTAGAATCCAGGAAAGAATATAGCCTGATCGAATATCGTTCCTTGGAAAATTTTTAAACCGATGGTTGCTGGGATGTGAAAAATGTCAGGAGGTTTGTCCCTTGAACCAGAAAGTACGCCATAAAAAAAATGTTGTCATGGTTCCGGAATTGAAAACCAACGGAATGATGATTCCAAATGCGGCTGGAATTTCAGTCCAACTTGTGCGCGAACAGCTGAATATCATCGCATCGCCCGGATATCGTCGTTATGTCTCAAAATTATTAGAGGAAGCGTAATCATGAACAAATTGGAAATTGGACGGAACATTATGAAATCAAACAAGACGATCGTTTTCAAAAAAAATCTGTCCGTGCGTTATACCACCGATATCCTTGTAATCGGCGGTGGTCCCTCCGGCGTGGCCGCCGCCCTGACCGCGGCCCGGCAAGGCTGTTCCGTGCGCCTGATTGAAGCGCATAGTTGCCTGGGTGGCATGGGCACGGCGGGCATGGTTCCAGCTTTTTGCCAATTTACTGATGGGATTAACTTCCTGGCAGACGGTATCGGAAAAGAAATTTTGGAATCCCTGCAAAAGGAAAACGGAACTTTTCCGTCGGATGGAACCGGAATTCGGGCGGAAGTTTTGAAGCGGGTTTATGACAAACTCCTGACAGAAGCGGGGGTGCCGTTCACTTTCCACACAAAACTATGCGACGTTACGGTTGAAAATGGACATATCCGCGAGGTGATTTGCGATGGCAAATCAGGTCTTTTTGCAATTCAGGCGCGCGTATTCATTGACGGCACGGGGGACGGCGATCTTGCCGCATTCGCCGCTGCGCCTTATGAGAAGGGCGATGCCGCCGGTAATATGATGCCCGGCACGCTCTGCAGTTTATGGGCGGGCGTAAACTGGGAAAAAGTTAAAAACAGCGGATTGGGCGCAGACAACAGCCGAATTGAAGATGCTTTCAAGGATGGAGTGTTTTCCCTTGAGGACCGCCACCTTCCCGGCATGTCTCAGGTTAGTAACTCGCTCGGCGGCGGCAATATCGGCCACGCGTTTAATCTGGATGGAACGGATGAGGAATCACTGACAGCCGCCTATCTATGGGCACGGAAATCAATGCGCGAATACGAGCGTTACTACAAGGAATACTTGAAGGGATTTGAAAATATGGAACTCGTTGCCACCGCCTCATTGCTTGGCGTTCGCGAGACAAGGCGCATTATCGGAGACTACGTCCTGAATATCAATGACTTCAAAACGCGCGCTGTCTTTGAAGATGAAATCGGCCGGTACTGTTACCCCGTTGACATTCATGTCGCAAAACCGGACAAGGAAAGTTATGAAAAATTCTGTAAAGAATTTACCTCCCTGCGCCTGAGCAAGGGCGAAAGTTACGGAATTCCATACAGAATATTGACGCCGAGGGGGATTGAAAACGCGCTTGTAGCCGGACGGTGCGTCAGCGCCGATAGAAGCATGCAGGCCTCCATCCGGGTCATGCCCGGATGTTACATCACGGGCCAGGCGGCCGGTATGGCCGCCGCCATGATGGTCCCACATCAGACGGATTCCCGCAAAATTGACGTCCGCGAACTGCAGGCGCGCTTGAAGGCAATGGGAGCGTTTTTGCCGAACTTCAAATAGGATAAGGAAAGAGGACAAAAAATCCTGCTTATACCGATTTGAAACGGCAGAACAATAACCTTACAGACCCCAAGCTTCGCCGCGGCAACGAGTCGGAGCTTGGATAATATGATAATTATTTTTTCCCGCCGTGTTTTCTGGCCCATGCGGCCTTCATTTTCTTCATTTCGGCATTGAGTTTTATCGGTTTGCCCGGGTATTGGTTTTTCCGGTCATACAGCCAGCGGCCCTTATTATCCCGCAGGACCGGCAGGCGTTTTTCGACCGGCGGCGGCTCCGCAATCCGCGCGGGATTTTCCGCGTACCAGTAGGCCACGGACGACATTTCGTTGGCCAGATGGTTGCCATGTCCGTGCTCGATGCTTACTTTAATTTTTTTCTGAAACCGGACCGGATTTTCCAGATGGAACACATAGCTTGTCTGATATCCTCCGTTATTGTCCCATGGAATGGAAGAAGGTGGAAGGGATGTATTTCCTTCAAAAATCGAGGAACCATTCCGCAGAAAAGCGTTATCCTGCATGCCCCAGGCCTGGTTCAAAAAATCTTCACTGCCGGTGCCGTGCAAGTCCGGCGGCCACTTGTAGCCATCCACCCAGATCATGTCGTCGCCCTCGCCCCACCAGGTGCCCTGAAAATTGGTGACGCTCAGGTTGCAGCCGATGTAATGCCCGCGCCCTTTGGCATCCAACAGCACAAAGCTTCCGGTTTCTTCCTTATGCAGAACATCAAAAGTGTCGGCAAAGGGACGCTTTATCTTCTGGTGGCTTCCGGTGGCAGATTCGCGGCGCCAACAAGCGTGCAAGTATCCCATGATCCTGGGCTGACTTTCAAACGAGCAATCAAAATGATAGAAGAATTTTTCAATCCGCTTGTCGCAGAGATTCTAAATGACAATTCGCGCTTTCTTCCTGAACGGCATGGGAATATAGGCGTTCATTCCCGTGAATTGATGATGCCCACCGGTGGAATTCATCAGGAACGATTCATACGGATGCGCGATGGAGTGTCCCAGGCAAAAGAAGTCGCCAAGCGGACAACAGATGGAAGGATAGGGAGCATCGTCCCAGTAGAACTTGAGAATCATCTTTCTGAGATAAAACACGTCCACGGAAAAGACCGTAATCCAGATATGGCGAATTGTTCCGGTCCTTTTATTTCCGCAATTGGTAATTCCGTCCGGGGCGGTATTGTCAAATAATCCCTGTTCCCGCCACGAGGATCATAACTTGATATTCGCGCTGTCCGCGGTAGTTTTGACAGGTCATGCAGGTTGTACATGCTTGCTCCTTGTTGTTGATTATATGAGTCTTTGATTAATTACGTTGCGCTATTTTGCAGGCTGGTGCTCCAGGAAAGCCTCATACATGGCGTATATATTATCCAACGGTGTCTCGGACATGATACATCCGTGGCTTGTTCCGCCGATGTATCCCCCGTTGAACCTTCCAAACAACTCGACCAATGCATGAACCTCTCTCTTGACTTTTTCAGGCGTGCCGTTAATCAGGGTGTCCTGAACGTCTACCCCGCCAAAGAAACATATCTTACCGCCATATTCCTTGGAAAGTTGTCTGATATTCATGGCTTGAGGTTGAATAGGATTCAGCACGTTCAACCCGATATCAATCAAATCAGGCAGTATGGCGGTGATGTTTCCGCACAAATGCATCCAGACGTGTGCTCCGCCTGACCGCACGCGATTAAACATGCGTTTATACGATGGCTTATAGAATCTGCGCCAATCGTCTGGGTTTATGAGCAGGTTTCTCTGGCCACCCCAATCATCTGAAAAGAAAACACCGTTGACTCCGCGTTCAAGCCATTGCTCAATGATCGCCAGGTTGTATTCCACAATCCTGTCTCTTAACGCGCAGAATTCTTTCTCGTTAACATAGGGATCCATCAGCATGTTTTCAAATCCGCGCAGCATCCACAAACGCTCAAAAAGTGTGAACCATACGGATGCGCAAACATACTGATTGCCGCGCTCTTTCAGGATCTTATCTGCTTGTTCAAATCTTCCGGCAATGCGCGGATCGGGAAGAAGATATTTATCCGGAGCGTTATATCCGCCACCCAACGGATATGTCTCTGTCTTTGCCCCATGGCCGTCATTCCTCCAGCCTGTGCCCCACTCATCTCTCCAAACTGTTTGCCGTGAATCTCTCTTCGTGGCTATGCTTGCGTTCAAGTAAATGATTAGATCATTCGGAAACCGACCGCGAATCGTCATGATACGTTCAATCTTTGAATTGTCTTTTTCATAAAGCAAATCGGGGTAGAATTCTATAAAGCAAGGAAGATACTCGGGGTCTCTAAATTCTATGGCACGACTGTAGTTTTCAATTCCAGAGATCATCACAACCTCTATTATCTGTTTTTTGCCTGTTTTTTTGCCCATTCTTTTTTGTTTTTTTGCATCTCGGCGTTCAATTTTATAGCCGGTCCCGGGCATTGGTTTTTCCGGTCATACAGCCAGCGTCCCTGATTATCCCGCAGGACCGGCATGCGTTTTTCGACCGGCGGCGGCTCCACAATCCGCGCGGGATTTTCCGCGTACCAGTAGGCCACGGACGACATTTCGTTGGCCAGATGGTTGCCATGTCCGTGCTCGATGCTTACTTTAATTTTTTTCTGAAACCGG
>Ga0074199_1000374_pt1 | contig 76835 bp, 91 predicted proteins | sample EPASupsiteSAE347_FD_64528 | JGI IMG/M metagenome (GOLD analysis project Ga0074199, IMG submission 64528) | Bioremediated contaminated groundwater from EPA Superfund site, New Mexico - Sample SAE3-47 | ecosystem: Environmental > Aquatic > Deep subsurface > Groundwater > Contaminated ... | reverse complement strand
TCCGCGGAACACTTCCCGAACCTGCCCATCTTGCGGCCATGTAGCTAAAGCCAACCGGCCAACCAGAGATGAATTTAGATGTGTGTCTTGCGGCTTCGCTGGTGCTGCCGACCACATCGCTGCTATGAACATAGCTTTTAGGGCTGAAGTCAGCCAGCCTATTGTGACGCGATTTTTTGTGCAGTCACAAGCCCCATCCTTTAGGGTGGGGTAGTTGACTGGGATTTAGCTCTGAAGATATGCAGGCTCTGGAGGATCTCAGAGAGATCTGGGGAGGTAAAGACCCAGCGGTTCGTCTCCTTTTGCAGGGGCTGGGCAGCAGGGAGAACTTTTGCGGCCCGGACACTGAGCGTGGCCGGTGCCAGCTCTTGGCAAAGTCGAGAACCTGGGTCTCTCGCACCCCCTTCCTGCCAACGCGCCACCCCAAGGTCACGCGGGCGGGCGTGCCCAAGTGCGACGCGCGGGGCTTGCAGATCGGCTGCCCGGAGCACGATCTATTGCGGCTGCTGGAGCCGGCGGGGTTTTCGGCACCGGTGGTTCTGGAGCCGGTAGCCGGCACGATCTTGGGCGACCGGATGGTTCCCTGGGCTAGCTTTGCCTGCCGGAGGAGCGGAGATGAGGGGAGGCAGGCAGCGGGGGCGGCTCGCGGCTTTCGGATGGAATTTGCGGAAGAGGTACAGGGGCCGGTGGCGGTGGGGTATGCGAGCCACTTTGGGATGGGGGGATTTGTGGGTGAAAAAAATAAAGTTTTATAATTGAAAAGCGGCAGCATCAACATTGCCCAAAAGATATTTTACCGGAAGAGCCTATCTCATTATTGAGGATCAGGAGAAATGACATGTGATCTAAGCAAGGAGGAGCTTGCAGTCCTATACGCACTTCATCGACACCATTGTTTTAACGACAAAGCAAGCTACAATCTTAAACAAATCGCAAGCGGATTCCGAATGGAATACGGTAGAGATCCTAATGATGTCGCAAAATGTCTAGCTAAAAAAGGATATGTGGCCCAAAAAAAGAAAAACGATATAAAGTACTATATTTGTGACATCAGAGCCGCTCGTTTTGCTCTTCATCTTCACGATTATAACGTTCCTCTTCCCAGATAGTCTGTTAAGTTGACTGTACATGCCTGTAAAAACATCTATATAGGTTGAAATTGAGTTGAGTTATGTGGTGGAGATCAATGGTTGCGCCGTTTGAGGGATTGCTTGGCGATACAAGCGAGTTGAGAACGATACAGTTTCTTTTGCCAACAAGTGGCATGAGGTTTAACATAAGCGAACTGGCGCGTGAGACACGTATCTCTCGCCAGACCATGATAAGGGTAGTAGCGAAGCTGACAAAATGGAACGTACTAAAAATAGCAGGAAGACACGGCGGGGCAAATTATTACGCGCTCAATCAAGATTCCGGCTTCATAAAGGCTTTCGAGGACCTGGACAATTTGATCATAGAACAGATGGAAAGCGAAGATAGTAAGATAAAATTGGCAGCAGAATCCCGGGAACAATGCCCTGTTTTCTCATCCATTCGGCCCGAAGATCATGACCTATCGAAGGCTGCTCAAATCTCTCAATGAAGGATGGGAATTGAAACGACCTTGAGATCCGGGTGATTTTGCAGGGTTTCAGCCAACCGCAAGATTTTGGCGGAACAGATCTAGAGCGCAGGCAGTGCCCGCTGCTGGCCCACTCCCGCGCCTGGATCTCTCGCACGCCCTTCCTGCCAACGCGCCACCCCAAGTGCGACGCGCGGGGCTTGCAGATCGGCTGCCCGGAGCACGATCTCTTGCGGCTGCTGGAGCTGGCAGGGTTTCCGGCACCGGTGGGGTATGCGAGCCACTTTGGGATGGGGGGATTTGCGAGCGGATGTTGAAAAGGTCGAGTGATCCGATAAAGAGAGGCTGATGGATTGAACGGGACTCACATACTTCTGACAACGTTAGGAACTTCGCCAAATGATGCTAATTATGGAATGGATGATAGAGTATACTCAGCGAAGCTTTCTCCGATCGCTCTCTTCAATCTGCTTCCTGAAACAGAGCGATTCAATAGAGTCGTTGCCCTCTGCACTGAGGATGCGCTAAAGGCCTCATTTCCGGTCCTAAGAGACAGCTTACCAATACCATGCGTGCCTAAAAAAATTCCTTTAGGCATGGATGATGAAGAACTTTCCGAGATTGTACATACAATCCTGCACAGCATACCAGGAGATTCAGAACTGACACTGGACCTCACCCATGGTCTGCGGCCCGTTCCATTCCTTTTTTTTACGTCTTGTCTGTATCTCCAGGCGCTAAAAGGCGTCAGGATCCGAAATGCCTGGTACGGGAAACTCGAGCGCGGAAATGTGGGCCCTTTTGTGGATCTATCTGTTCTATTTCACATGGTCGAGTGGTTCCAGGCGGTTCACTCCTTCAAGGATATGAGAAATCCAGAGGCATTGGTGGACAAGATGAAGGAAATCTCGATGAGCCAGCCTGAAGAGAAAGGCCCGAACAAATTCTTTTCAGATATTGTCGGCACCATTACTGATTTCACTATTTTTTTCGGTGCAGGACTGCCACTTGAGCTAGGCCGTGCTTCAGCCAGTTTTCAGAGCAAATATACCAGAATGAAGGAAAAATTTGATGCTTTTGCGATTTCTATTCCTCTGGCTGGGGACTTGATGGAGGAGATCGCTTCTGCTGCCAAGCCATTTGGCCTTTCTAACCAGAGGTCCGCTGGTGACTGGAAACAGAAACTTCTTCTGACTTCGGAGGAGATCCACAGAGAGGTCAGGCTGATTGAAATGTACTTCGAAGGCGGATTTTATAATAATGCACTTGGATTGCTGAGGGAGTTCGTTATAACCAGGTCCATGCTGAGCGCACAACAAAGTAACGATTGGCTTGATATGGACAGCCGTTGGCTCATGGAAAAGAAGCTGGGCGCTCTAATGAACTACTGGAAGAAGAATCAGGATGCACTTCCTGTGGAGCAGGGAGTCCTAGCATCTTTCTGGGATGAGCTAACGCAGGGTCGCAACGATCTTCACCACCACGGAATGAAGCGCAGCAACGTACGCGTAACAGAAAGGGCCGAGAGATTAAGAGTGAAGTGGATCTCCCTGAAGTCTCACCTGGACGATAACGATTTCTGGAACGCAGACTTCGGAGGTGGATCTGGAGGCTTGCTTATATCTCCTCTTGGGCTATCCCCCGGGCTCCTATACTCGGCTCTATGCCAGGTTAAGCCCAATGCGCTTCTTGCGATTGCGTCTGCACAATCAATAGATCTTTTACAGGAAGTTATTGAGCGTTCGGGAACGCAAGCAGATATTATCTCATTAGTAATGAAAAATCCGTTCCAGGGTTTTGACGAGATTTCGGGCATGATATTCACATCTCAGGAGGCGCTGCTAGGAGCCGATGAAATCATCTGCAATGCCACCGGCGGCACCACTGCTATGCAGTATGCGATAATGAGGCTCTCCGAGAGGGCCTCTAGTCTGGGTAGGCAAGTGAAGTGGATGGCAATGGTGGACAACCGACCGGCAGAGGATCAGCGCAAGGATCCCTATGTAATTGGCGAGATGATCGATCTGGAGAAATCAAGATGGGCATGACGAAATTAGAGGCTAAGTTCAGGATTGTGACTCCGCTGTTCATGGGTGGGGCAAAGCCAGAAATACCTGAACTGCGGGTGCCTGGCATAAAGGGCGCATTAAGGTTCTGGTGGCGGGCGATGGCCTACCGCGGGCTGAGCGGAGATCTGAAGACGATTAGAGAGCTGGAAGGCCAGATCTTCGGTAGCACCAAGCACGGACAATCGAGAGCGATCATGGAGATCTCTCAAGAAAAGCTGGAGCCAAATGGGGATCAATTTTTTAGAGGACGCCCGGGTTTGATGTATCTTGGATATGGACCAATTGAAAAAGGTGAACTTGGCCGGGAATATCTTAAGCCCCCAATAGATGCTACGCTTCGCATCTATATAAGAACAAATTGCAATAATGGCAATAATGCATTAGGCGATTCTGAGGTTGTAAATCAGATCTCTTCTGCCCTTAAGGCGATGGGGCTCTTTGGAGGGCTGGGATCGAGATCCAGGAGAGGTTTTAGATCATTCAATCTTTCAGATTTGAAGAGAGACGGGAATAGTATTTTCGAGCAGCCAAGTAGCGTGGAAGACTTGAAGAAGCGGGTAAGAGAGATTTTAGAGGGATCTGATCGCCATAAGGAGCTACCCGAATATACTGCATTTGGTTCTGAGACCGCTGTATACATTTATCATATTGAATATGCAGATCCAATAGAGTCTTTAAACGAAATAGGCAAAATGATGCTGCAATATCGAGTTGGCACCGGAGGACATCCCAGTAAGTTCAATTCAGACACTGATTTGGCAAAAAAAGCCCTCACTATGCAAGTAGATAGGCATCCACAACGCATCTTTTTCGGTCTTCCCCACAACTATCACTTCCCTAAACGTGGGCAGACCGGGCAGACCCTGGAAGTTAGGCCCATATCCTACAATAGAAACGTATCCCACGATAGAAGAGCCAGCCCTCTTTTTATCCACATACATGAGCTGAAAAATCGTAAATATGCAGTAGTCGCCACTCTCATGCCTGCGATCTTTCTCCCAGAAGGTGACAAAATTCTTATGAAACGCCAGAAAAAAGGTAAGTCGGGTCCAGAGTCTCTTGGATCTGAAGTCCAATTTGATGTGGAGGAGGGAAAAAGCCTAAAGGTGATCAGGGATTTCCTTGATTCAAAGTGGGAGACGGTGATTCCAGCATGAGCGATAGCACTAATGATCAGACAATTCACTTCACCATCGGCCCCGTTCAGGGCTTCCTGGCCCAAGCCAGGCGGACCAGAGACCTCTGGAGCGGCTCCTTCCTGCTCTCCTACCTCTCAGGATGTGCTATGGCGGAGATCAGAAATCCGGACGGAAAGTGGAACGGAAAGATAAGAATTCCTGATGTGACCGAAGACCCGCTCCTAAGATGGATCGAGATGAGACAGAAGGATGGCGAGTCGCCACCACGGATTGGCACCCTTCCCAACCGGTTTCAAGCAACGGCAGCAGATCCAGCAGAGGCAGCCAAGGCTGCGGTGGAGGGCGTCAAGAGCTCCTGGCTGAAGATAGCGGATAAAGTCTGGGAAACGTACATTGATAGCGAAGCTCTCGATTTAGGGGCAGACACAAAGAGAACCTGGAAGCGGCAGGTTAACAACTTCTGGGAAATCTACTGGACGGTTGGGGATCTGCCAGGCATGGAGGCTCGGAAGAACTGGAGGTTCTGCAGCGACTGGCAAAAAGGGCGGCCTACAATCGAAGGTGGGGATCACTGCACCATTATGGGAGATTGGCAGGAGCTCTCTGGGTATATGCGAGCCAAGGATAGCAAGAAGCAGGATGAATTCTGGAACAGACTCCGGCAAAATACTCGTGGGATGGATCTTCGTAGTGGTGAGCGGCTCTGCTCCATTGCTCTCATCAAGAGGATGTTTCCCAAGATCTCAAAAGAAACAATCGGGTGGTATGTAGAAGCTGACCGATGGCCATCCACGCTTTACATGGCAGCCATTCCATGGCTGAAGACTTTGCTTGAACGCGCAGAGCTGGCAGACGAGGCAGAAAAGTATGCAAGCAAGGCAATCGATGCATCAGAGGAAATAGAGCGAAAGGGGATTTCTGAGCAAATATTTGGAGAAATAGGAAAGGGGCATCGATTTCTTGAGATCGACGGCAACTTTTACTTCAAAGCAGCATTGAAGAACTCAAGGAGGACCCCTCTGAAGGAAACTCTAGAAGATGGAAAGGAATCCGAAAAAGTCAGAAAAATTCGCCAAGACCTTTTAGAATCTATTAATGCACTCTACGATAAATCAGGCAACATGCCATTTCCCTTCTACGGAATGCTCCTTATGGACGGCGATAGCATGGGTAAGCTGATTCGGAGCCAGGGCGAAACTGTCAGCAAAGCCCTAGCTTGCTTTACTAAGGAAGTAGATGGTATCGTCAGAGATCATGATGGGATTCTGATATACGCGGGTGGCGACGATGTTTTGGCTATGCTCCCACGGCTGAAATCACTTAGATGCGCTCACGCTCTCTCTGAGAAGTTTGAAAGGGCTTTTCAGAGCAATAGAATTCCAGAAGCAACGATCTCAGCAGGGCTTGTCTTTGCCAGCTATAAAGTCCCACTGCGCTCAGTCATGCGAGAGGCGCACTCCATCCTCGACGACATTGCCAAAGAGGAGAACGGAAGAGGGAGCATAGCAGTAAGCGTCCTTAAGGGCAGCGGCAAATACTGCCAGTGGGTCAGCTCCTGGAAAGGACTGACAAATGACAAAGGAATACTTCTCGATGAGATAGCAGATTCGCTGAATAAAGAAAACAGTCTGTCAAAATCCTTCTTCTACAGGATGAGAGAGATTCTGGTCATGCTATCAGGCGAATCCTGCTGGCGTCCAGGCATGTTCTTTGAGCAAAAAGGAGGTCTACAAGATCTCGATATCCAGGACCTGCTTTTTGCAGAATACGTCAATGCCTTGGAGCATACCACTGAGATAGATGCCTCTAAATTAGAGGAGGCTAAAATGAGCGTAGAGAAACTTCTCTTGGCCAGCCAACGACATAAAAGGATCGAGAAGTCCAAAGAGCCAGCGCCTCTCACACCTGCCTTTGGAGCTGATGGCCCACTTTTGATAAAGTTTCTAGCGCAGAAGGAGGTGTCTGAGTGAACTACCTCAAGCTTACACCCCTTGACTCCTGGTTTTTCAGGGACGGGCGTCCATTTCACCAAGGGGAGCCCTCGGCAGATGTAGGAAGCATCTTTCCTCCAAGCGCCTTCACAATTGCAGGAGCTATTAGGGCGTACCTTGCTCGCAAAATGGGCTGGAGGTCTGGGAATTGGGACGAGAAGATCACCAAGGTCTTGGGAGACGGCTACAACCTCGGACCGCTTAGGTTCAGGGGCCCCTTCCTGGGCATAGAAAACAAAGGAACAATAAAACCGCTCTTCCCGGCCCCCCTTCGTCTCCTTGGTAAATTTGAAGAAGGCAAAGGCAATGAGTTCAGCCTGCTTTCTCCAGGTGGCGAGATAGAATGCGACCTAGGAAAGATCCGATTGCCATCGGCCAAAGGCATTGAAGGAATGAAGACCCTTACGCGCCATTATCTACCTCGTGAGAGCCTGGCAAAGGTTCTTCAGGGCAGTACGGATGATCTGGAGATTATTGCCTCAAGGGACCTTTGGGGTGCGGAATATGTAGTAGGTCTTGCAAGGGATGAGATGAGCAGAACTGCGAAGGAGGGATATCTCTACTCCAGCTGCAAGGTCCGCCTGAATGAAGATAAAGGTGCTTGTCTTCTGATGGGAATCGAAGGTGTTAGGGATGGCCTTGATGATCAGTTTGCCTTCCCGTTGGGCGGAGAGAGCCGCATGGCCATCGCCGAGATGGCTGATATTCAGAAGGATCTTTTTAGCAGGCCAGACCTCCAATTTAAAGATGGGCGTCTCAGATTCACAGTGACTCACATCACTCCTGCATGGCTCGATAGATGGCCAGGCCCTGGAAAAGGGCTCCCGGAAGTCCCTGGAAGAGTTATCTCAGCTTGCCTGGAGAGGTCCTTCCGCATTGGAGGGTGGAGCTCTGTCAAGAAGGAGAGAGACACAGTCACCAAGGAACCTGTAGCATTAAAGCCTTTTATTAGGCCGGGCTCTACCTGGTTCTGCGAAGCATACGAGGGGAGCAAGGTGGATGTGCTGCGACTTCATGGCAGCCGGATAGGAGAATATACCGATTTTGGATTTGGAGAAGTGGCGATAGGAGCTTGGTGATTATGAGAAGCATGATCTTGGGTATGCTTGCTGAAACACCCGTGCATTCAGGGGCTGGACGGTCTGAGGGATTCATCGATCTGCCTGTGGCAAGGGAGGCGATAACCAACTATCCGGTTATTGCAGGCTCTAGCCTCAAGGGATCACTTAGAGATCTGGCGAAGGGCAAAGATATTGATGAGATCTTCGGAAAGGAGGACAAAGCGGGTGATTTTCTAATATCTGATGCGAGACTTTTGCTCTTGCCAGTACGAAGCCTCACAACTCAATACAAATGGGTCACATGTCCACATATTATCGAGCGCCTGGGCAGGGATCTCAAGCTCTGCCGTTTTAACTCAGCGTTCAATGATTCAGTACTTAGTATAAAGAAAGGGGAAGTTCTTGGAACAGGCAAAGGCAAACTGTTCTTGGAGGAGAGGGAGTTCGATGAAAAGGGAGAGGTTCCAAGAGATATCATTGAGATGGTATCCAATCTTATCATACATGAACGGACTCGGTCCCGCCTGAAAGATCAGTTGATTGTGATGCATAATGACGATTTCCAGTGGTTTGCAAGCTATGGCTTGCCTGTCAATGCTCGAAATAAGCTTGATAAGAAAAAGAAGAGCAAAAACCTCTGGTATGAGGAGTCACTAGCCCCAGATACGCTGCTTTATGCCATGCTCTTTGAGAGGAAGGAGAAAACCTTGAGTCGGATCAAGAGTCTATTTGATTCCAGACCTTATCTTCAGCTCGGAGGCAACGAGACTGTAGGCATGGGCTGGTTTGCAGTAAAGACCATCCTGGAGGAAACAGATGGCCGAAAATAGCCTTGAACAGAGAAGGGCAGCTAGGGCGCTGAAGAGCGTAAAAGAGATACAAGATGAGAGCTATGGCAGCAAATTTCGCAGCTATGTGGAGAAGCTACCAGCGTCCATCGTAATGAACGGCCTGGGCCAGGCTTTTGCAAGCGAGCTTGCCGCTGCTGGTAGAGGCGAAGAGGGAAAGATCGATAGCGAAGCGCATAAGAGGCTCTTTGTGGAGATCGAAGATTGGGTTCTGAAAGAGCGCAAAATCTATTCTGAAAAAACCGATCTTATGAGTGCCATTGTGAGCGGCTCACAGGATCAGTACGTTCTTGCTCAGGCAGAGGCTCTAGCATACTTGGAATGGCTGAAGAAGTTCAGCCAGGCCTTCCTCAAGAAGGAGGTATGAGATGGTCAGACCTCTTTACAAATGTTCCACCCCTACAATTCAGCCGAAAGGAAATTTCGGTCTTTTTTATGACAAGTTCTGTGATAAGTGGAATGAGGACTGGAAGGGGCTGGGAGACAATGGGAAGAGGGAATGGATCGAGGAAGTAGTCCTTAAGGGCGAGATTGGAGATCCAGACCTTATTAAGGAAATTGCTGAGCGCAGAAGTGCCCTCATATCTACCGTGGGAGGAATGACTCTGGTATTCCGGACGAAGGGACCCTTCGTAACAGGCCTTGGGCGCAGCCATCCCGTGGAGAACGGTTTTGCATGGCATAACACCTTAGGTGTTCCCTATCTTCCTGGATCATCGATCAAGGGTATGGTGAGGTCATGGGCAGCCAATTGGATCGATGTTGATGGAAAGGAAATTATCAGAATCTTTGGATCGGATGACTCCGCCAGCGTTGGATCAGTCGTATTTTTAGATGCGATTCCAAATCAACCTGTGCGGCTGAAGATGGAGATAATGACTCCTCATTATGGTCCCTATTACAGCGAATTTTCTAAGGAGCTAGAGCCTCCAGCTGACTGGCACAGCCCAATTCCCATACCCTTTCTAGCTGTCGATGCTGGACAGGAGTTCCTCTTCGGATTGATTCCAAGATGCGATGGGGGGAAGGACTGCAGGAAGGTTGATGCATGGCTCAAGGAGGCTCTGCATAGCATAGGTGCTGGGGCTAAGACTGCTGTTGGGTATGGAAGGTTCGCCTATTTGGAGCCCTCTAATCCGGGGCGCGAGTGGCTTGAGAGTTTTGCTAAGACCGAAGGAAAAAGTGTTGAAGATCTAGCCAAAGATAGTCCTAATGTACTTTTAGAGAAATGGGATACGATCGAAAAACAAGATCTAAAAGCTGCTGTGCACCAAGAGATCAGATCAATCTATCAAAAGATCGGTTATTGGGGCAATCCTCTGGGTGGGAGCGCTAAGAAGGCCATTAGGCAATACAAATCTTGGCAAGAGGTGGGTGGTTCCTAAATGGTGGAAAGAGAAACCATAACCTCTCCCGTCGTCTACTCCATCGCCGTCTCCTCGCCCATCACCCCCGCCGAGCCCCTGCCCCCGCTTCCCGCCATCCCCCGCGGCTCGCTGGTGATCGTCGAGGGCCGGGCTCCCATCTGGCGCTACGGCATGGCGCTGCACCTCTTGCACGGCTCGCCGGCGGCGGCCCAGGGCAGCCGATCCGCGCCTGGGTGCGGTCGTCGTGGCAACGCACAGCCTGGAGTGGGCCGTGGGTCAGGTGGTGGATGTGACCCTGCCCCATCCCGAAGAAAAATTAAGATCTTGATAAATAGCGCAAGATATTTCCCCTAATCGCTCCAAATTAGTTTTCATCATGTTCGCCGAATATATCATGGCAGCTCTGGAGAGGGCAGAGTACAAGGTCATTGACGATCCTGAACCAATATTTGTGGAAGTCCCGGAACTTGAAGGCGTTTGGGCAACAGGAAAGACTGTAGAAGAGTGCCGAAGAGAGCTCATTTCCGTCATAGAGGGCTGGATTGCCTTGAGGCTTAAGATGGGCGACACCATTCCACCAATCGACAATGTGGGCATAAATGTCTCCACGGAGCCGATAGCAGTTGTCTAAACTCGTTCCGGTATCGAGGCGTGAGCTTATTCGTCGATTGAACAAGCTGGGATTCATTGGACCTTATCCTGGATCAGATATAGGGGCAAGCCTCCTGGCAGAGATTTTGAGACGGGCAAAAATAAATCGTGAAGAATGGCTTTCAGTCGGATAGCTAATTAACCGATGTATTACTGCAATAGATCGCCGTCTTCTCACCTCGTGGGCTCGCCGCCCTCGCTCCCGGAAATCCCACGCGGCTCGCTCGTCATCAGCCACAGCCCAAGGTGGGTCAAGGGTCCAGATGGTGGATGTGACACTGCCCGGCAGAAATATAGAAAAAATTGAAGGAGAATTGCAGTGCCCTGGAAAGTGGAGCGATATGGACAAACAAGAGCAACTTGAAGAGTTGAAAGCCAATCCCAGGAAGATCCGGTTCACAAGATTGTGCCAAATAGCCGAGGCTTTTGGTTTTGAAACCCGAAAAGGAACTGGAAGCCATCGAGTTTATTTTCGAGAAGGAATATGGGAGATATTGAACTTCCAGAACGTGGACGGATGGGCAAAGGCTTATCAGGTCAGACAGTTTATAAAAGTAATTGAGAAATATAATCTTCAAGAGGATTGATGTACGCAATTGAGATCTTTTATAGTGAAGAAGATGAGGGGTTCATCGCCATTGTTCCGGAGCTTGCTGGCTGCTCAGCCTTTGGCGAGACTGAGGAGAGGGCTTTGCAGGAGGTCAAAGTTGCCATGCAGCTTTGGCTGGAAACGGCAAAAGATATCGGCAGAGCCGTTCCTGTTCCTCAGAAGCGAAGCCTCGTTGCGGGTCTTGCATAGAATGTACTAATAAATATAATCAATCGCTTCATTGCTGTTATGCCTCTCCGCCGCCGTGGCCAGTCTGCCGATCCGCACTTAGGGGGGGCGCTGGCGGCGGGCCACAGTATCATGATAATAGTCAATGAGGCATTTTCATAGATGCTGAGCACAAAGATATTTATCGTTCATTGCCAATAAGGAGGCAGCTTGATAGGCGGATATTGCAGTAAAGCTGTGGCCCAATTGAAAATATAGATAAAATGCCCGCTGCCGGCAGCGGGTTTATGCAGACTGACTTTTATGCCGATGACAAACCTCATCCCTTGATCGCTTTTACCCTCTCGAATATCTGCTTCATGGTATCCTCATTACTCTGTGTAAAGCTGAAGGGCGATTTTGTGAAGGGCTGGAAATAGATGGGAACGTCGTCCAATCGGTAGAAGGTTCCATCACACTCCATGGCATCGATCACACCCGGCAAGACCACCTCGGATATCATAGTAGTCGGGCAGGGGGCGATATCAATACAGGCCACCGGTATCTCTGCCAAATACTCAGCACAGGCAGCCGGAAAGTGCGAGACCGGATCTGCAGAGACAATCAATGCCGCATCCACATCTCTCTCTCTGAGCAGGTCAACCGAGGTGTACTCGCCAGGGTTGTAGCGCGGATAGCCGCGTGAGAAATCCAGACCGAAAGGAAAGCCGTAGAGATAAGAGGCAATCTGGTTGAAGCCGGCCACATTGCAATGACCGCGCAGCGCACCGATCACGAATTTGGTGTGGGCATTCAGCTCCTTGACCAGATTTAATGCCGCTTCTGCATTGCGGTGCTTGCCATAAGATGAAGCAATCCCCAGGCCTACGTAAATGGACCCGAATTTGCACCTCTTCATCATATCAAGCATCTCTTCCATCTGGGCGATGGAGACACCGGTTACCCTTTCAACCGAAGGGTGCGGCCTCTTGCCGTGCAAGAGCGTTAAAAGAGCTGAGAGAAGCTCATGGTCGGTGTTGGGACGAAGCTGGATATGCAGATCGGAATTCTCAGCAGTGATGCTCTTTCTTGGATCAACCGTGATAACCGTGCGATCGAATCTCCCCCGCTTGGTCCAATAGCCTCGCGGGTAGACGGCATAGCGAGACATGTGCCTGGGCATGGACTCCAGTGGATTGGAGCCCCAATATACAACCAGATCTGATCGAGATTTGCTCTGCCCGGCCGTAGCGCCCACGCGCCCCGCTTCCTGGATGCCCATGGCGGTGGGCCCGTGGCAGACGGTGGCATTGGAATCAACCACAGCGCCCAGGAACTCACCCAAATGAAGCCCTACCTCCATAGCCTCGCAGGAGGTCTCACTGCCCATAAAGAGCAGAGGGCGTTTGGCCGCTGCCAGAATCTCTGCCGTCCTCTCAATGGCTTCCTCCCATTGGGCAGGCCGAACGGTCTCCTTCTCCCTGAGCAGTGGTTGACGGATTCTGTGGCTGCTTACAATCTCCTGGAACTTGGCATTGCCCATCTTGCAGGCATTCTTTACCGTAATGCCATTCCCGGAGAGCTCCACCTGGATGTCGTCACAAGATGCCCCGCAAACCGGGCAGACGATGTTCTTTGATACATTTGACGCCATCGTTATCCTCACCCGCCCCTTGCATACAGCTTCATTGTCAAGTCTTTGGCATCCAATACATCATCCAATGTGGGCTGCACCTTCACAAGAGAGCCTTTGTAGAGTGGCGATCCGGTGGAGAATGTCTCCGGGTCCACCACCACATTGGCCCAAATCGCCCTGGGCATGAAGATCTGGCCCGGCTCAACAGAGTTTGCAGCATAAGCGTAAACCGCCACAGCACGCCGGCCGTCCATGGTGGATATCAATACCCTTTGCGGCGTACCCATGGCATGATAATCCAGGGGATTCATCTCGCAAACGGCGCATTCCTGGGTGTACTCCTCGGTGAGCTTGCTTCCTCCTTTGGCCAGCCTCCCCTCCTCAATGGTGCTTCCCGTATTAAGCAGAAATTCTATCATACTGTCTGCCACTCCTGAAAAATCAGCGAAATTTAGCATTGCCTGCATCCTCTAGCCCTCCTTGCAATAAAGAGTGCCTTTGGGATTCTTGCCCAGAGCATAATCGCCGGTGAACCTGGCATACCATCCCTCAAGCTGCACGTCTCCCAGCTTTGCATTTTCCTCACGGCCTGTCTCTACAAAACCGGGAGATGGTTGCTTGATGGCTTTGCAGACGGCAATTGTGCCTCCATTCATCTCCGCTCCTACGCCGCGTACAGCCGAGCCCTTCACCAGGATGAGCCCACCGCTCTGCCGAATGCCGCAAAAGTTCTCCACATTGCCGGCGATGATTATCCGCCCGCCAACCATTCCTCCGCCCAGCTGGCTTCTGGCGTTGCCGTCGATCAAAATCTCGCCGCCGGTCATTCCCCGCCAGCTTCCCCGGTAGCTAGAGCCGATATGATCAGCTCCATTTCCCATGATGTGAATCTGCCCGCCTTTCATCTCCATGCCAGTCCAGGCCCCGGCATCACCCTCTACCAGGATACTGCCTCCCGCCATCTCAAAGCCCAGGTGCATACCTGCCGAGCCGCAGACCATTATCCTGCCTGCCTTCATGCCCTGGCCGATGCGTTTGACCCGGGAGACATCCCCCTCGATGATGATGCTCGTCTCTTCAGGCTTCATCTCCTCCGAGGGCCGGGCCCGGCTGACATCCACATCGAAGAACTCGGCTAAAGCAAGCTGCCTAGCACCCTGCCAGACAATCAGCCCCTCAATCTCCTCTCTCTTCTTTCCGGCAAAAATATCGGGCCTGATAACCTCTGCCTCAACTGTGATTCCTATGCTGCCCTTGGATCTCAGAAGAATCTCTGCCATATCTTTACCTCCTCACCTGGGCCAGAGCTTCTTGGGGCTTGTTTACCGGGATGGCTACTGGATTTTTCAGATACTTGTCAGGCACCGGATAGTTGGCAAAGCCTACGGTGTAGTACTTGAACCAATCCTTAACATCGGAGAGCATCTCCTTTTCCAGGGCTTCGTCAACATAAGGCCGGCAGTAGTACCTCCTGCCCTCCGGCACAGCCACGATCTCACCTTGCCTGGCCACTATCCTGCCGTCCTTGATAGTATAATCGGGCCGGGCCAGCTTGGCAGTCAATGCTGCCGTCTCGTTCAAGTTCAGCTTCTCGGGATTGATGTCATAAACCGTAACATCCCCGTCCGCGCCCACTCCCAGGTGGCCTTTCCTGTAGGCCATGCCGATTGTGCGAGCGGGATTGGCGCGGGTGACTACGGCGATCTCATAGAGGCTCATCTCCCGGTCCACACTGCCAAGGCTTGATTTATCGTAAGCCCACTTATGGCACTCTTTGGCTGTGTCGTCCCTTGCTTTTTTGGACATGAGCCAGGTGATCACTTGCGGATAGGAGGTGAAGATGCCGCCGTTGGGATGATCGGTGGTCATAATGGTCTTCCAGGGATCGTCAATAAGCAACATAACCTCAAGGCCAATGGCCCACTGCACGCTGTGCACCGGGCTGCTCTTCAAATAAACCAGCGAGAGCACTCCTGATCCGCATTCCATTTCAACATCGCAGTTGGACCATTTCTGGCCGGTGAGCATATAGAGATCATGCTGAGCCGGTCCGTCACCGGTCATGGTTGTAGCCGGGCCAAAGGGAACACTTCCGCTGTCGATCACTACATCATCGACCTGGTTTATGTATTTGGCCAGATCCGGTGCACCTGAGCAAAAGTCCCTCCAGGATGTGCCGCCGTAGGCGCTGAACTGAGCGTGGGCCAGGTAGACGGTCTGCCTTCTTCGAGCGCTCTCTCGGGTCTCTGCCCACTCAAGCGTCGACTTATTCTTGGCGTCCAGTCCGGAGGTAATCATCAGCGAGTCCCTGGCAATCTCCCAGTTGCCGGGATGGCCCAGGTTATTGGCATGCAGATGCAAAGACATGGGCAGGCCCAGCATCTCATTGACCTGCGCCAGTCCCCGGATTAACTCTCTGGGCGTCACCTCAAAATGAATATTGGGCTCGTCCAGGCCGTGCACATTTTTGGCCCATCCCCAGTTCTCGACCCCTGCCGGATTGACGCATTTGATGCCGTAGGCCTTGTGTGTCCTCATCATCCAGGCCACGTAAGCGGCAGCCTTCTCCAGGTCACCTTCCTTGAGATAACGCATGATAAACCAATTGTTGCCCAAAACCATGTAGGCACCCATATCTAAAATGGGAGTGGAGCGCATCTCCTCATGGGTGTGGCGGGCCTCCAAAGGCGGCATGGCCGCTTCAAAGACTGTGGTGTAGCCCATGGCAGCGTAATCGTAACCCTGCTTGTAAACGGAAGGGACCGTGTAGCCGCTGCCGGAGTGGGTGATCTGGGTCTTTCCCCTGACGGATTTATAGTGATCCTCGGGGCGCATGAGACGACCGGTATTAACCTTGGCTCCGGCCACGTGCGAATGGGAGTCCACCCCACCAGGCATGACTGTCTTTCCTGTGGCATCTATGATGGTGGCATCTCTCTCCTCAGCGCTGCTGAGGCAGGAGACCACCTTTCCGTCTTTTATGAAAATATCCGAGACATCCCCGTTTATTCCATTGAGGGGATCGAATACGTAGCCGTTTCTGATAATAGTAGTATTAGTAGTAGCAGCCATTTCTATGCCACCTCCCGTCTCTCCAACCATATTGCCGCAGCAGGGCAGATCATGCTACAGGTGGCACAAGAACCGCAGACCTGCTGATCTACCACCCTGACAGTGCCGTTCAAGACTTCCAGCAGCGGTTTTTCATCCAGCTCATTGAGGTGGCCGGCAGCCAGATAGGGATCAAAGAGAGCATTGACCGGACAGGCTATGACGCAGTTTCCGCATCCAAGACAGGCATCCTCGTCGATCTTGAGAATTGAGGTTAAAGTGGGCCTGGCTGCCGGAGCACTCAATTTCTTCTCCAGAGCTTTCTTTCCCTTCATATCCGGGATTATGGCGCTCTTGGAAACGGTGATGGCTCTAACCGGGCAGGCCTCCTGGCATGCTCCACAGTAGATACAGGCATCCTTTCTGTGGGTCACCTTCTCTACCATCTCCGCAGCTTTCCCTTCTTTATTGAAGAGAGCATTGGCAGGACAGGTGTGAACGCAGGTTCGGCAAGCCTGACAGATGTTATCGTCCCGGAAGAACTGGCCGGCAAAGGGCTTTTGGTATGTTATGGCTCCGGTGGGGCAGACCTGAGCGCACCAGCCGCAGTGCACGCACCTGGCGAGGTCGATGATGGTCTTTCCTTCCATCCTCAGGCTGCCGTCTTCCGCCAGTTGCCGATCTAATATTTCAATGCATGACTTCGGGCAGACATCAACGCACAGGCCGCAGTGCACGCATTTATCGTTTACAGTCGTAGGCTGCAGCGCCGCGTTGAGATAGGACTCGTCCTTCTCAGCCTTGCCTGCCGTGCGAAGTTCCAAAGCCCCGGTGGGGCAGACGCGAGCGCACAGAGCGCATAAGACGCAGGCCCCGCTCCTTTTCTTCTCAATGAAGTCTTTATCAATCAGACCGCGGGCCACAGCGCCCACCGAGCCGATAACCAGTTCCCCCTTGGGGCAGATCTGGACGCATGATCCGCAGCCGATGCACTTTTCCGGCAGATAGACATGCTGCCTATCATCTCGGGATTCCAGCAATACCTCTCTCATCCGATACCCTGCCTCGATTGGTATGGGTGGAGAATACATAAAGAGGTTTTGCACGAAAGCTCATGAAGTAATGCATAGTTGACATTTATGTTTATATCATAACCTAGATGAATTGATGAACAACCTTTATATCCTTTAATGCTTATTCAGTACGCATTGGGTGATGAATCATGAATATCAACCTTGGTTCTCCATACGAAATGGCCATTAAAAGAATCATAGAGAAAGGCTATGCGGGAAATCAGACCGAGGTCATACGTCAGGCGGTTTTGGCTTATGAACGGATGATCGAGGAAGAAGAGCTTACCCTAGTGCATAGAGCAGTGGAGATGGAGATAGGAGATATTGAAGCCGGCAAGGAAAAAACCCATTCCTTACAAGAGATAAAAAAGGCAATTGAGCTGGGACGTTAGAGTGCCATGGATATTGTTTTTTCTGACTCTGCGAAGAGAGAGCTAGAGAGCCTTCCGCAAGATCTGAAAACCCTATTTTTAAGTCACCTGGAGAAGATGATGCTAAAGCCTCCTCGGAAGCATATGAAGCACGGGATACCTTGTCATGCAGAAAAGGTAACCAAGCAGGCGAGGATAATTTACCATATCAAAGGAGAATTGATTTACATCCTGCACTGTTTTGAAAGCCATAAAGAATACGAGCGCTGGTATAAATCGTACAAATGAATGCTCGATAGAACTTATTTAAGTCAGTAAATATCATCCCTTTTCATGTTCTTGCTTGGAGAATACTACGAGTATGAGGCCAGAGATATCGCCGACCGCCTTAAGAAAGTGGGAATGAAAGTGGATATCAGAACCTTCACTGCCAGCGAACTTGAGCTCTTCCATCACCTGGAAGGCCGCATGAGTGTGCTCAAAGAGAAACTGAAGGAAACTGACTATGCAAGGTACGAGCGATACCTAAATGCCCTGCGAAAGGTTCTGGCGGCAGGAGCCGGCCCCGAGGACTTCGGCGAGAGGGTTCATCTGGAGCTTGATCCGCAGATAATCGAAAAGAGAATGCAGTTTGCTGAGATATTGAAAGCCGATCTAATCGAGGAAGAGAGAGAAGTGAATATGAAAGCCTTTGCAGGCATAAAGGCGGATCTGTTGGATGTGTACCATGCCGAGGCCTTCATAGACACCGTTCTGGACCGAAATGATATCGAGATTGGGGAAGATGTGGGCAGCAAACTGGATGATCCGATCCTGCGTGTCATTGATGAGCAGGAGGATCTGGAGGAAGAGAGCGAACTGGCCAGGACGACCACGGTCTTCACGGTTGAGCCGAGAGCTCAGGTCTTTGTCGATGAATTTTATGCCGTTCTGGCTGAAGAGCTGGACGATGAGTTTGAAGATGAATATGAACATGAGTATATGTCCCTTGTCTTTTTAGGAAAGCTGATCTCAGACCTAAAAGAGCCGTCACCGGGAAAGGTGGATCTGGAAGCTTTTCGGGAGAGATGCCAATTTGAGATGGAGAAGAGTGGAGACCTGCTGGAGATTGATGGCAGCAGCGCGGCGCAGGATCTGGCCAGGTCGCTGGAGAAGAATGGGATAATTAAGCTCAAAGGCGATAGCATCAAGTGGAAGAGGTAAGGAGAGATCCGGTTGAGAAATGCAGGTTGGCATTTTTGGAGGCATGCGCTAATGAAACAATTATGCAGCAGCTCGCTGCATAATTGTTCCATGACTGTGCCTTTCTGGATAAGGTTAAAAGCCTTAAAGAATGTATTGGCGTATCCGCCCGTGACATATCTACATGAATGGAGAGGAATGTCCCGATTTCACAGATTGAGAGAGGCCTGTAAGAGATGCAGGTAGGAGCGCGGGTCTTCTTGAAGCCCGTGCGCGCGCGGGTGGAGGGGCGGGCACGAGTGGGAATGGACGCGGAGACGGCGGCGCCGTTCACCGAGATGATTCGCCGTTTTGAAGTTGCAGCTAACCTCATTTTTCAATCGATTTTGTCTCGGCAGAAAGAATCTAGCACTCTTGCAGCTATACGAGACGCACTTCTGCCCAAGCTACTTTTAGGTGAGCTTAGAATAAATGGAAATGGAGAATATAGCGAAGGGAGATAACGTCATGACAGCAATCCAGACTATTGAATCCCAGGATTTAACCATTGATAAGCTATTCGAGGATTTCTATATAGTTCCTGATTACCAGAGAGAGTACGTATGGGAAGAAATACAAGTAGAGCAGCTGATTAATGATATCTATGCGGAGTTCTTACTTGCCCAAACCTCTGGTGAAGCTGAGTATTTTATTGGGGGAGTTGTAGTCTGCACAAAACCAGATCGTGTATTCGAACTCATAGATGGGCAACAGCGGATGACTACGATTTATATAATCCTATGTGCTATCCGGGATTTCTTGCATGTATGCAAAGCTCCGCCAATTTCTACATTGGCTTCTAAGATAGCTTGGGGAGACGTGGATTCTGATGGTAATGATATATTCCGTTATCGTGTGGAACTTCAATATGAGGACAGTGGAGATATTTTAAAGGTCTTGGCCGACGAATCCGATGATATCAGCGCATACAGCAGTGAAACTCGATCCATCAAAAATATCAAGAACGCATATCAAGTTACTCGAACATTTCTGAAGAGAGAATTTGCAGAAGATATCCCCAACCTCCGCAAATTCTATTCATTCTTCACAAAAAAGGTAAAGCTAATTAGAATTCGTACTCAGAGCATAACGCATGCATTGAAAATCTTCGAGACTATCAACGATAGGGGAAAAGGACTCGACTCGATGGATCTGCTAAAGAACCTCATGTTTATGCAGGCAAAGCCCGAGAAATTCGAGCGATTAAAGGAAAGATGGAAGAAACTGGTAGATACCCTGTATAATGCAGACGAGAAACCATTGAGATTTTTACGCTACTACATCTTTGCAGCCTACAATGTTGAACAGCTTAAAGAAGAAGATATCTATGATTGGTTCAAAAAGAACGAGGACAAATGCCAATACCACTCTGACCCAATTGGCTTTATTAATGAACTTCTAATTGCTGCAAATGCTTATAAAAACTTCATTAACGGAAAAAACGAACTTGGTAACTCCAATCGTTACCTAGAGAACCTTCGCTATCTAAGTGGTTCGGCAAAACAACATCTTATTTTGCTCTTAGCAGGCCGCGACCTTCCAGAGGATTGTTTCACCGAGCTCTGTCGCCAAGTTGAGAACCTCTTCTTTGTTTACATAATAACGCGTGAGAATACCCGGGAGTTCGAGCGCAAATTTGCATTATGGAGCAGTGAACTTCGATCAGTTAATAATCATGAAGAGCTTGATGCATTTATAATCAAACGGTTTGAGCCTGCCAAACAGGAGCTATCTGCGCGCTTTGATCTGACTTTCAAGCAGCTCGACTCACTCGATTTACAGAGATATCGCATTCGATACCTGCTGGGAAAATTAACACAATATATAAACGAGCAGGCATTTGGCAGCTCTGGGTCAGAGACGGATCTTAAGACATTCGTGAATAAGAAAGTCCATTTAGAGCATATCCTACCGGAAATCCCCAGCATTGAAGCCTCAAAAGAATTCGGCAAACCAGATTTATTTGATTCATATGTTTATCGTCTTGGCAATCTAGCTCTCGTTGAAGAGCCCATAAATACTTCGCTTGGAAACAAACCATTTTCTGAGAAAAAGGTTGTATATCCCTCTTCTAAATTCCTTTTGACGAGAGTTATTAGTAAGAAAGACAACATCGGCCATACACAAATTGATATTGCATTACAAGGAATGGAGCCCTTTGAAACGTGGACACCTAATGATATTGATAACAGGCAGAGGATCTTAGGTCAGCTGGCCTGTCGTGTTTGGGGGATGCCTAGTCCGCCAGCTTGAGGGATACAATGGGCAATTCAGTGTTTGAACTCGTCTCATCTTATCTCGGGCTACTGCCAAAGTTTATTTCCTGTGAGATCATGACAAATGATGTGAAAATCCGTCGGAGACCAAGATATGACTAAAGGCGACCGCGTCAAGCAATCGGTTCCAAGAATCGAGTATCTGAAAATAAAGAACTATAGAGCCCTACATAACCTTGAGCTGAAAGGCATCACACCTCTAACGGTTTTTCTTGGGCCAAACGGCAGCGGAAAATCTACCATCTTCGATGTTTTTGCCTTCCTATCGGAATGCTTTTCAGTGGGCCTTAGAAAAGCACTTGATAAACGGGGTCGGTTCAAGGAGCTTCGCACTCGAGGCTCCATCGGTCCTATTGAGATCGAGCTGAAATATCGCGAGAGAAGTGACATGCCTCTCATCACCTATCATCTCTCTCTTGACGAGGGCATCACAGGCCCTTATGTAGCTGAGGAATGGCTGCAATGGAGGAGAGCACAGCAAGGAAAACCCTTCAAGTTTCTCGATTTTAAAAATGGTGAGGGACAGGTGATTGCCGGAGAAAAGCCGGTCGAGATGGGCGAGAGGATTCATGAGATGCTGACATCTTCTGATGTGCTTGCTGTGAATGCTCTTGGTCAGCTTGCTAAAAATCCCAGAGTAAGTGCATTGCGCCAGTTCATAACCGGATGGTATCTTTCATATCTTACTACAGATAGCACGCGTGGATTCTCTGAGGCCGGTCCTCAAGAGAGGCTGTCAGCAAACGGCGATAATCTGCCTAATGTTATTCAATATTTAAAAGAACAACATGAGGACCGGTTGAATCAGATTTTGGATATATTATCTCATCGTGTTCCTAGGTTGGAAAGAGTTGACTCCGAATTCATGCCTGATGGTCGGCTTCTCTTGCAGATTAAAGATGCTCCCTTTGAGCAGCCGATACTGGCGAAATTCGCTTCAGACGGGACCCTTAAAATGCTGGCCTACCTCACGCTGCTCTATGATCCACAGCCGGCTCAGCTCATAGGAATCGAGGAGCCTGAGAACCAGCTTCATCCCAGGCTCTTGCCGGAACTCGCAGAGGAATGCAGACAGGCGACAGCTAGAACCCAGCTTATGGTCACCACACATTCGCCTTTCTTTGTAAATGGCCTGAGGCCGGAGGAGCTTTGGGTGCTCTACAGAGATGAACATGGTTACACACAGGCATGGCGTGCAGCGGATATGCAAGGCATTAAAGAGTTCATGGATGAAGGCGCACAGCTTGGTTACCTCTGGATGGAAGGTTACTTTGAGGTAGGCGATCCATTGACCGCGTCAGGCGGTCCCAAACGTCCGTCATTAATCCAGACTGCAAAGTCCCAAGCGGAGTAATTGATTTATGCATATTGTATTTTTAGTGGAAGAGCTTTCTGCAGAAGCCGCTTTGCTCAATCTTGTGCCGAAGATTCTGTGTGCAAGCGAATCTTTTGAGATTCACCCCTATCAGTGCAAAGCCGATCTGCTCTCAAAACTACCAACGGTTATGCGTAGCTATGCCAAATGGTTGCGTGACGACATGCGCATTGTTGTCTTGGTCGATGAAGATAGGAGCAATTGCAAATTGCTCAAAGATCGACTGGAGAAGGCAGCGAAAGATGCTGGGCTGATTACTCGTACTATGTCCGATAAAGCAAGTAGTCGCTCAAGATTTCAAGTTATGAACCGGATAGCAGTAGAGGAACTGGAGGCGTGGTTCTTCGGAGATATAAGCGCAATCAATCAAGCTTACCCTAAAGTTCCTAAGACTCTTGGAAGCAGATCGAAATATCATGATCCTGATTCGATAGAAGGAGGGACATGGGAGGCGCTGGAGCGTGTGCTTAATAGCAGTAAAAGAGGCTATTTTCCCGGTGGTTTGAGGAAAATTGAGGCTGCAAAGACGATTTCCGCATTCATGGAACCGGATAGAAATAATTCAAAAAGCTTTCAAGTGTTCAGAGACGGCCTGCGAGAGATGGTTAAATGGGGGGTATAACTGAATTCGATATGATCTGCTCTGCTGAAATGGGATAGGGACCTGCCGGCCCCTCACCCCATCGCTTCTATCCGGCAGGCTGCCATCTTGTACTCCGGAATCTTGGCCACCGGATCAAGGGCATCGGAGGTTATGATGTTGGTCCCCTGCCAGTGGAAGGGCATAAAGACCATGCCCTGCTTTACCTTCTCGGTCACTCGGGCCCGAGCTTCAGTCTCTCCCCGAATGGTTTTCACCTTAACCATGTCATCCTGGCGCACTTTAAGCTCTGTCGCATCCTGCGGATTGATCTCAACATAAAGCTCAAAGTCCCTTTCCAGAAGCGAGGAACTGCGGCGCGTCATGGAGCCGCTGTTATAGTGAACAACAATTCTGCCGGTAGAGAGAAGCAGGGGATACTTGGCGCTGGTCTGCTCGGCGGCAGGCCTGTTCACCACTGAGGCGATATTTGCCTTTCCATTCGGGTGGGAGAATCTCTCCTTATGCAAGATATCCGTTCCTGGATGCTGCTCATCCGGGCAGGGCCAGCGTAGCCCTCCTATCTTCGATATCCGTTCAAGGGTCATGCCGCCGTACTGAGGCACAGTCCGGTTGATCTCCTCAAGCACTTCTGCAGCAGAGGGACTTCCCAGATTCAGCCCTAACCGTCTGCCGATCTCATTGATGATCCAGAGCCCCTCTTTCGCTTCGCCTACTGGAGACACAGCCTTGTCTATCCATTGCACCCGCCGCTCCATGGAGGTGTAGCTGCCATCCTTCTCAGCCCAGGCTGCAGCCGGCAGAACGAGATCTGCCATTCTTGCCGTGGCTGTCATAAATATCTCCTGTACAATAAGAAAGTCCAATCTCTCCAGGGCTGCCTTAGTCTTGTTGATATTGGCATCGCAGATGACGGGATCTTCTCCCACGAGGTACAGAGCTTTGATGCGGCCTTCCAAAGCCGCCTCTGTCATCTCCGTAGAGGTCAAACCAGGTCCCAGGGGCAGATCTTCTGCATTCCAGGCGGCCTTAAAGAATTCCACAGACTTCGGGTCCGTGGCTCTCTTGTAGCCGGGATAGAACTCAGCCATGCCGCCCATATCGCAATTTCCCTGGACGTTGTTCTGTCCGCGCATGGGCCAGACGCCTGCACCTGGCCGGCCCATTTGGCCGCAGATTAATGATAAGGTGGCGCAGGCCTTGACGTTGTCTGTGCCGCAAATGTGCTGGGTTATGCCCATGCTGTAAAGCAGAGCGGACGCAGGAGATTTGGCATAAATTCTAGCAGCTTTGATGATATCTCCTGGCGCAACCCCGGTCAGCTCAGCCGTCTTATCAATGGTAATCTCACTGAGATTAGCCAGAAGCTGGGCAAAGCCCTCCGTCCTCTCGTTGATGAACTCTTTATCAATCAAGCCCTCATCCACTATCACCTTCATCATGCCTCTCAAGAGGTCGATATCACTGCCGGGCTTGATTCTCAGGTGCATGTCAGCCATCCAGGAGGTGGAGGTAATGCGCGGGTCGGCCACAATCACCACAGCCCCATTGTCTTTGGCTTTTTGCGCCCAGCGAGAGACGATGGGATGAGCCTCGGTGAAGTTTGTGCCGATTGCAAAGATGCACCTCGAGTTTTGCAGGTCGATAAGATTGTTGGTCATAGCTCCCGTTCCCAGGACGCTGCCAAGCCCTACCACAGTAGGCGAATGGCAGAGACGAGCGCAGTTGTCTACATTGGGTGATCCTAAGAGACGGGCCAGCTTTTGCATCTGGTAGTCCTCTTCATTGTTGCAGCGAGATGAGACTAAGAAGCCTAGAGATTTGGCCCCGTGATTCTTGATGTTTCTGGCCAGTCCGCCGGCAGCCAGATTCAGGGCCTCATCCCAGGAGATTCTCACAAAATCCTCACCCATTCTCTTCATGGGATATTTGAGTCTCTCCTCATGATTCAAGACCTCCAAAACAGCGTTGCCCTTGGGACAGAGAGCACCCTCACAGGCCGGATGTTCGGTCATATACTCAATGCCGATAGCTTTGTCCTTCTCTACTACCAGATACATACCGCAACCTACTGCACAGTAGGGGCAAAGAGATGGCACCAATTTTATTGACAATTAGAATCCTCCGAAAGCAAGCAGACAGGCTTTAAGGCAGAGCGTACTCATCGGGTCTTGTCGCCAATGGCTATCCCGAATATAATCTATTGCGATATAATGCATCGTAACCGGCATATCGTCCCTGCCGCCATACTCATTCCGCCGGAGGTTTAATAACGTTTGCATTGTGGCTTACTTTCTACGGGAATGTAAATGAAATTCACATCATATTAGAGATCTACTCTTCGTTCACGAAGAAGATAAACAGAATTGGGCCATAGATTTGATCGATCAGCTGATTGGAATTAAGACAACCGTGGAAAAAAGAAAAAGACAAAGACCCAAAATCTGTTGGAGAGATTAGACAAGTATCGAAGAGAGGCTTTGGCCCTCTTTTTCCCATTGCTATCCCTTGTTGGATAGCATTGCATCTAAGAAAAAGTAAAATTATATCGGTATGAACCCGTTCTCAATAGCTATCTTCTGACCTTCAGGGCTTAGAATATAATCGATAAAGGCCTTAGCACCAGGTGAGGGCTCTCCCAAAGTGACAAAGAATAGTTTTCTGGCCAGCGGATAAGCACCACTCTTTATGCTATCAATCGAGGGCTGGATGCCATCCAGAGCAATCACCTTGGTGTCTCCTTTCATGACGAAGCTGTATCCCATATAGCCGATAGCATTGCGGCTGCGCTGCGTACTGAACTTTACCTCAGAGCTCTCCCCTGCATCATAAGATACTGCAGGAGTTTCCGCTTCTTTGCTGCCCATTATGATCTCATTGAAGGTGTCCCTGGTTCCCGAGCCTGGCCTTCTGCCAATTGCGAAAATTTCCGTGTTTGGCCCGCCCAGCTCTTCCCAGTTGGTTATATCTCCGGAATAGATCCGTCTAACCTCCTCCTCGCTGAGCGACGTTACCCCCTCTTTATAAACATCAGGACTGATAACCAGGCATATGGCATCAAAACCTACCGGTATCTCAACAAAACGGACTTTTGGCGTCTCATACCTTTGCCGTTCTTCCAGTTTGATCTCCCGCGAGCTCATGGCAATATCAGATCTGCCTTCGGCTACGTCAACGATGCCTACGCCGCTGCCACCCGATTTCACATTAACTTTGTAATCGTCCTGCAGCATGTTAAACTCCTCAGCAGCAAGCTCTGCCATGGGCATAACCGTGCTGGACCCTGAAACTGCAACCGTTACCTCTCTGGCTCCACCAGGCGCTAATGCCAAGATAAAAAACAGCAACAATATCGACAGCATGCTTTCGGCTCTCATCAGATGTGATTTGCCATACTATTATGTAAGCCTGATGTTCAAATTGATATGAAACCCTCATCCGCTGCTATCTTCTGGCCCACAGGCCCTCGCACAAAATCAATGAACGCTTGTGCCCCGTCCGTAGGCTTTCCGAAGGTATAGAAGTAGAGATGGCGGTGCAGATCATAAAGATCCAATTTTATATTCTCATAAGTGGGTGTGATTCCGTTAAAGGCTATGCCTGCGACTGCGCCACCCAGATAATTAAAACCTAGATAACCTATTGCCTTGTCACTCCCTGCTATGGCAGTCTTGACCTCAGCTGCTCCAAAAGCCACGGTGTCAACGCCAGGCATCTCGGCATCCTTGCGTCCTAAAACGATCTCATTGAAGCTGTCGCGAGTCCCGGAACCTTCTTCTCGTGAGATCACATAGATATTTGCATCCGGGCCGCCAAGCTCCTTCCAGTTGGTGATATTTCCTAAATAGATATCATTTACCTGCCCTCGGGTCAATCCCTTCACACCTGCCTCATATACCTCATCGCTCACTGCCAGACTGATGCCGTCCAGGCCTACCAGGAACTCCTTAAAAGAATCGCCAAATCTCTTCTTCTCGTCCTCGGTTATCTCGCGCGAGGCCATAGCGATGTCATTCTTGCGCTCGGCGATGCCCAGAATTCCTGCTCCCGTACCTCCGGCTGAAACCGTCACCACATAATCGTTCTGCAGAATATTGAATTCCTCTGCCGCAACCTCAGCCAGAGGCATCACGGTTGATGATCCCGATATGGTGACATCCTTAGCCGATGCCGACCAAATGACGACGAAAGCAAGCAAAGCGATTAACATGATGACTATTATTTTTCTAATGAGCCCCACCATCAGGAAGTGTATCGTCAAAATATGTAAAGCTTATCGTCGCATTTTGCGATCATATTAATAAAAGAAAATCAGTCGGACAGACTCACCGATTATGCTCTTTCGTAGAGAGTTGTCCTCTGCACCGCCCTCTTTCCCCGCCCTTCTATCATCTCTATCAGCTCCTCGGCAGAGATACTGGGTGCTTCTTTAGAATTGCGGGCGATCCCCTCATCCATGAGCGTACCTCCCAGGTCATTGGCCCCCCAATCCAAAGCAGCTGCCGCGGCTTCGCGGCCCAATTTGGTCCAGCTCGCCTGAATGTTGGTGATGTTGGGATAAAGAGAAACCCTGGCCAGAGCATGCATCTTGAGCCGATCCAGGAGATCGGCGCCTCCGGCAATCTTGCCTAGCATATTATTATCAGGAATGAAGGGAAGCAAAACCATCTCTGTAAATCCCTCCGTTCCACACTGGATATCTTTTAAGATTTGTAGATGGCTCAGGCGATCCTCCATGCTCTCCACATGTCCAAAGAGCATGGTCGAGGTGGTGGGAATTCCCAGCTTATGCGCAGCCGTGATTATCTGCCGCCACTTCTGAGTATTCAGTTTATCCGGGCAGATCTTCCGGCGCACAGAGTCGACAAGAATCTCGGCTGCCGTTCCAGGCATGGATCCGAGGCCGCTCGATTTTAGCTCCCTGAGAGTCTCAATTACCTCAACATGGGAGTTTTGCGACATATGCAGCACTTCCATGGGAGAGTAGGCATGCAGATGCATCCTGGGAAAGTCGCGATGTATAAGCTCCAGGATCCGGCAGTAGTCCTCCAGATGCATTTTCGGGGCAAGCCCCCCTTGCAGACAGATCTCTGTTGCGCCCAATCGCTCAGCCTCAGCGGTGCGCTCTAAAATTTGCTCATCTGTAAGAAAATAGATGCTGCCGTGCTTGAAAGAGCAAAACCGGCATGTACCAGTGCATTCATTGGTGAAGTTGATATTTCTGTTTATGACAAAAGAGACAACATCCCCGCAGCTCTTCTCTCGCAGCGCATTGGCCAGGCGGAAGAGGCGCAGGGGCTGCTGCCACAGCCGTTTAAGCTCATCTTGATCGGAATATGGTCTTGCAGGAAATGTAACCGTTTCCGCAGTATCCGAGACTTCTGAGATCATTTATGATTCTCACTCTCCTCAAGCTTCACATTCGGCGCCCTTGACAGTGCTTGCCATTCTTCTTTCTTTGGGAATTTGGGAGACAAGCTTGCCGTGTGAGTATAGACCGCACCCAAGCACATCCCCTCTATAAAAAACTACCACATAGCCATTCTCGCATTTCGATTCGATTGCCTGGCTGCCCCCTTCCAGAAAGACCATTGCTTCTTCCTGATTAAGATGAATAATATTCTTGGTGGCATATTGGCCGAAGATCTGCAGAGCCGAGGTGGTGGGCTTCCACGGGCGATCCTTGCAGTTCATAATGCGCATTCCAATGGCCTCGTAGCTGAGTGCGGGAAGATCGACATCACTGATGGCCCAGATGCTTCTCGCCTTCCGGAAGAATTTGCAGCCGGAAAATGCCTGCTCTGAAATGCCGAACCGCTCTTGCCACATCTTTGTTACGAGGGAACTATCCAGCGGCTCAAATACATTTCTAATTCTTGATGATCTTGGCGACATAGAAACCCCCCGTATCATTGATATGTGGATAGTAGCGGGCGGTGCATGAAAGGGCATCATTCAGCCTTTTGCCGTTCCACTCTGTTATTCCGGGACATTCCTGAAGGCCGGCAATGCTGACTTTCTCCAATCGGAGATCCTCTGCATCCTCCAATACCTCCTGCACTACCAGCTCGTTTTCCTCCGGGGCATAGGTGCAGGTAGAGTAGACTACGATTCCTCCCGGCTTGGTCAGGCGCAGAGCGTTCCTGAGAAGAGAGAGCTGCAGTACCCCCAAATCCAGGGATCTTTCCCGGCTGCATCTGGATAAAACCCCAGGCCCTCTTCTCTCCCGACCCTCGGAAGAGCAGGGTGCATCCACCAGAACCCTGTCAAATGGACCGCGAGGAAAATTGCGGCCGTCATAACGGGTGACCGCAACGTTCAGCACCCCCAGTCGCTCGCAGTTGGAACGCAGGGGGGCAACTCTTGCTAAAGAAGGCTCATTGGCGATTACAATGCCCCGATTTTCCATCATCTGCGAGATTTGCGTTGTCTTGCTGCCGGGAGAAGCACACAGGTCCAGGACGCACTCTCCAGGCTGTGGGTCAAGCACCAGGGGCGGGACCATGGAGAGCTCCTCCTGGATGTGAATGAACCCCAGGAGGTTTTCCAGCAGCTTGCCTGGGCTCTCTATGTCCAGCTTCAGTCCCAAGGGGTACCATTCGAAGCTCCTAAAGAGAACGCCCTCTTCTTCCAGCCTTTCCAGGAGCTTTTCTCTCTCGATCTTCAGAGTATTGATGCGAGCGGAATTATAGAGGGGCAGGCTTTGAATGGCCCGGAAGCCAACATAATCCGGCACGATTTCCCTGTATCTATCCAGGCAGTCCATATACAAAAGAGCGGCATCCTAGCAGAAATAAATTGGCATAGGATGTGAAAACGAACTTTAGAGAAGGCAGAAATGCTATGGAGCAAAAGGATTTAATAGTCGGATAACGAGGGAGCTGATCGCGATAGATGATTTTATGGCTTGTCGCAAAGGATGGACGGTGACATATTTTGGTAAATTATAACGCAGATCGATCCGCCATGGGCACCCCTGCCCCGGTAGAGGTCGGGAAAGAGTACGATGTCAATATTGAGGACATTGCCCGAGAAGGAGACGGCATTGCCCGAGTAGAAGGATTTGTTATCTTCGTGGCCGACACCAAGGTAGGCGACGCTGTTAAGATCCAGATCGATAAGGTAATGAGACGCTTTGCTATCGGTCATAAAGTTTGAATTTGCGGGATTTTAACTGATGAGGTCGAAGGTTCTCTGAACCTCACCCAACTTTTCTATAATCATGTATTTTCCGAAGCAATAAATTGGGCGTGTCGCTTTTTTTATTGCACCACTGCATGGTCAAAGGATATGAGGCTGCATTCCGGCCGATCTTTATTTTCATCAGTCATTAATTGAGATTGGGTCGCAGGCAGCTATTGATCGACGGGGTGATCGCCAAGATTCTTCCTCATATAGATTATGATAATCTGGGAGAATTATAAAAATAAGCTGGATATGGTCTATATGAGCATGCCAGAATCGGTAAGCGGTTTAGATGCATATTTCAGAAATCTTTCGCTGGCATATTATGAGAACTTCAGCCCTGAGTTGGATGCAAGAGGATTAGCCACAATCTGAAGAAAGGTACTAATAAAATGATTTCAGTTTGTATCTTATGAATTTCGGCTTCCTGATCTTTCCGGGGCTGGAAGAGCTGGATCTGGTCGGGCCCTGGGAGATGATATCTTTTTGGAGCAAGTATGCTGCAGGTCCCGAGAACTGCCTCATGGTTGCCCAGAGCCTCGCCCCCGTAGTCTGCGATAAAGGCATGTCCATAAATCCCATTGTCTCCTTCTCGAACTGTCCTCCTCTGGATTTTCTCCTGGTTCCGGGAGGGCAGGGCACACGCCGGGAGGTTGATAATCCAGTCCTGATCAAATTCGTGGCTGAGCAGGCAGAGCATTGCCAGGCAGTGCTCTCTGTCTGCACCGGCACATTCATCCTTCACCGGGCCGGGCTGCTAACCAATCGCAAAGCCACCACCCACTGGGCCTCCCTCGATCGACTGCGGGCATTGGGGGATGTGGTTGTGCTGGAGGATCGGGTGGTGCGGGACGGAAAAATCTGGACCTCAGCCGGCGTTTCCGCAGGAATTGACCTGGCCCTGGCCTTCATCGAGCACATGGCCGGGGGAAAAGCCGCAGGCAGAATTCAGTTGGGGACGGAGTATTATCCCTCCGGCAAATCCTACAACATGATGCACGAGCTTGCCCAAGCCCCGATGTATGCGAAACAATGGGGAATGCAGGAGTAGTTCCGGCGTGGATGAAATTCTCCGCTAATCGATCAGCAGCATGGCCATCGGTGTAGGATTCCCGGAGACCGGGAACTGAATTGCCATGCCTGCTTTTTCGGCAGTCTTCTTCATATTGACTCCCAGTGCATGTTCCGGAATCCTGGCCATGGAGGGGTGCGCGCAAATTCCGTTTTTCACATTGCAGCTCTCGCACAGCCGACACGAGCCGTTCACAAGTGCCAGCGCCAAGGTATAGCCGGCGTTGAATGCCGTCTTTTCCAGCTCCAGCATGGCCAGCAGTATCCTCTTGCTCTCTCCGAAATAGTCCTTCCAGAATGCATCTGCTTGCTCCTTTTTGTCCTGGGGTGCATCCGGGTCCAGCCAGTACCGGTAAATGGAGCAGATGACATCGTTCTCTGCCCTGGCCGGAGAGCTGAACTTCACCAGCATGACGTAGCTGTACTCGGAAAGTATTTTTCGAAACTCATCCACGGAAGGAACATGAGGCGGACAGGTCAGCTTCTTGCCGTAGCCGACGCATCCTGTTCTGCATTTTAATGGGACTCTGTTCTCTACAATCACATCTGAGGCCGGGATGACCCTGGCCTCGATCGCACCCAGCCCCAGGGCCGTTTTTTCCAGAAAAGCAAACCGGCTCAAATCCGTCTTGTTCGAATTCATGGAATTATTGGATCTCTCTTCTGACATGCGTATGCCTCATTTCATATGTTTTTTGATCGTGGCTGATTTCTCCCATCTGCAGGGAATTTCTATGCATATTATTCGAACAACTCGACCACAACCGTCTCCCCTGCATCCAGCCCCTCTCTCTCCTCGGGCACCACCACAAAGCCGTCCGCCCTTGCCACTGAGCTGAGGATGCCAGCTCCGGAGATCATGATCGGCTCGGCCTCGCCGTTCTTCAAGGTCACTCTGACCATGCTCAAATAGTTCGGTCGCGAAGGAATCTTTCTCGCCAGACGCGCTGAGACTTTCGGCTGCTGGTCGGAGCGATGGCCTATCTTTTGCAGAGACGGTCGCACGAAAAGATAGAGATCGGATAGCGCAGCCACTGGATAGCCGGGCAGGCAGACGATCGGCTTGCCGGCCACAACTCCAAAAGCGGTAGGCTTTCCCGGCTGCAGACGCACGCCATGCACAAAAAGCTCTCCCATCTCTTCCAGCACCTTTGGAGCATAGTCTTTTTCCCCTACAGAGGTCCCTCCGATAATTATGATCATGTCCGCATCAGCGTTAAATGAGATGGCCTCGCGAATGAGTCTTTCGTCATCCGGGACGATCTCGGTTTTCTCTGCTATCGCGCCCCATTTTTCTGCATAGAGCCGGGCTATGAGCCCGTTAATCTCGTATGCTTCGCCAGCTGATAGAGCGCGTGCGCCTATGTCTACAAGTTCTCCTCCTGTAGGGATGATTACAACTTTAGGCTTTTTATAAACCGACACCTCATAGATTCCCAGCGCAGAGAGCATTGCCACATCAGGGGGCCGAAGGCTGTGGCCCTCAGAAAAGACCGTTTCGCCAACGCTTATGTCCTCGCCGATGCGAGAGACATTCTTGTAAGCATGAAGCTGCACTGTGATCTCTAAAGCTGTCCCGCGCATCCTGCAATCCTCACGCATCACCACAGCATCATAGCACTCCGGAACAGGCATACCGGTTCGCATGGGCAGGAAATTATCCAGAATAACGGGAGCGTTAGGCTTTGCGCCTCTTGTGTCATCGGACCGCACGGCAAATCCGTCCATAGCCGCCCGGTCAAAACCCGGCAGGCTCACGGGAGAGAGGATATCCTGCGATAAAACCCGGCCTGATGCCTGCATGCTTGGCAGGTGTTCAGTCCTCTGTAAGGGTAAGCAGCGATCAAGAAGCATATCTTTTGCCGCTGCTGCTCCGCGAAAACGTCTAAACATGCAAAAGTCTTGTCAGCCTTTTCCAGGATATATGCTTTTGTATATATTCTACATATCGTGTGAAAGCTTCATATAATGTAAAGAGGGAGAGGTGGGCAGATACTGACGGTATAATGAAGAATGAAGAATCATAACGGTGGATGGATGATTTAATGCAAGCTGTTGTATGGCTGGAAGAAGTGGGAAAGAATGATCTTTCCATAGTGGGCGGCAAGGGTGCAAGCCTGGGTGAGATGATAAATATCGGCGTTCCCGTACCTGGCGGATTCGCAGTCACAGCTCAAGCCTTCCGGGATTTCCTTAACCGAGCAGGCATCGCCAAGAAGCTATTTGAAGCCCTTAGTGTCGATGTTAATCAGGAATCCGAGTTGCACCAGGCTGAGAAGACGGCCAAGAAGCTCATCATGGAGGCCAAGGTGCCTGAGGACATCGAGATGGCTATCAAATCCCGCTATGAGGAACTATGCAAGCGTGAGGGTGAGCAGGTCTTCGTGGCAGTGCGGTCCAGCGCCACAGCCGAGGATCTTCCTGATGCCAGCTTTGCAGGGCAGCAGGAGACCTTCCTCAACATGCGCGGAGCTGAGGATGTCTTTAACGCAGTTCGCAAGTGCTGGGCATCACTTTATGGAGCACGCGCTATCTTCTACCGGGTGGAGCAGGGCTTTGAGCACGATAAGGTAAACCTCTCCGCCATTGTACAAAAGATGGTGGATTCAGAAAAATCGGGAGTCATGTTCAGCTCGCAACCTTCCACTGGCGAACCATTGGTGGTCTTGGAAGGTGCCTGGGGATTAGGCGAATCCGTGGTTAGCGGAAGCGTCTCTCCTGATAACTTCGTGGTGGACAGAAAGACCAAGAATATATTGAGCAAATACATCGCTACTAAAGAGATAATGATCATCAGGGACCCCAAGACCCAGAAGACGGTCACAGTCCCGGTCCCTAGCGAGAAGAAAGACGCCATCGTTCTGACAGACGACGAGGCAATACAGCTCGCCAAATATGCCGAGATACTGGAGAAGCACTACGGCATCCCTCAGGATATTGAATGGGGCGTGGAGAAAGGCAAGATCTATATCCTCCAGTCGCGGCCGATAACCACCATCAACAACGGCAAAAAGGCAGAACCTGCGCCGGCTGCCAGCGGCAAGGTGATCCTCACTGGCCTGGGTGCTGCACCGGGAGTGGCCACAGGAGTCGTGCGACTCATTGCCAGCGGCAGAGAGCTGGACAAAGTCAAGCAGGGAGACATCATGGTCACCAAGATGACCATGCCGGACATGGTTCCGGGCATGAAGCGCGCCGGTGCTATCGTCACCGATGAGGGCGGCATGGCCTGCCACGCTGCTATTGTGAGCCGAGAGTTGGGTTGCCCGGCTGTAGTGGGAACCAAGAAGGCCACTGCGATCCTGAAAGAAGGCATGGAGGTCACAGTTGACGGCGGCAAAGGCACAGTCTACGAAGGACGTGTTGCCCTGGCAGCGCCTGCCAAGCCGGCGTCTGCAGCCAGCGGCGGTGGTGTAGTGTTTACCAAACCCATTACGGCAACCGAAATCAAAGTCAATGTCAGCGAACCTGATCGAGCCGCAGCTGCTGCCGAGACAATGGCTGATGGTGTGGGGCTGCTGCGCATAGAGCACATGATCCTGGGCCTGGGCAAGACACCCAACTGGTACATCAAGAGCGGCAAGTCAGAGGAATACATCGACGAGCTGGTCAAGAACATCAAGATAGTGGCCGATGCCTTCTTCCCAAGACCGGTTTGGGTGCGCACCCTGGATGCGCCCACCGACGAGTTCCGAGCCATGGAGGGCGGCGAGGGCGAGCCTCATGAGCACAATCCCATGCTCGGCTGGCGCGGCATTCGGCGAGACCTGACGGAAACCGATCACTTCCGCCTGGAGATAAGGGCTTTCAAGAAGCTGCATGAGATGGGCCTTACCAATGTGGGCATCATGCTGCCTATGGTACAGCACGTTCGCGAGTTTCAGAAGGCCAAGGCCATCATGGTTGATGAGAACCTGGACCTGGAGAAGATCGATGTAGGCATCATGGTGGAGACACCAGGCGCTGCGCTCACCATTGAAGATTTCATCGAGGATGGAATCGATTTCATCTCATTCGGCACCAATGATCTGACCCAGTATACCCTGGCGGTTGATCGCAACAACGAGAACGTAGCCGGCCTGTATTCGGAGCTGCATCCCGCCATACTCAAGCTCATCGAGTACGTAGTGGAACGCTGCAATGAGGCGGGAGTCAAGACCTCCATCTGCGGCCAGGCCGGATCATACCCGGAGATGGCCAAGAGGCTGGTGGAGATCGGCATAACCAGCATATCAGCTAACATCGATGCTGTGGCTACGGTTCGAGAGACGGTGGCTAGGAGCGAGAAGATCCTACTGCTCAATGCCGCGAGAAACACGAAATAAAGAATGGGATAAAAAATGAGAGACAAAGCCCTCCCCGAAGATGAGGTAATGCGCATCCTGGCGCAAACGAGAGCACGTGACTACAGCTATGACCGCTTCTTATCAACCATGTGCACCCTGCCCCATCCTATTGCGGTAAGGGCTCACGACATGTTCCTGGAGACAAACCTGGGAGACCCGGGATTGTTTCCAGGTGTTGCCGAACTGGAAGAGCGCGTGGTGGCCATGCTGGGCGAGATGCTGGGCTGTCCTGATGCCTCGGGCTATGTTTCCACAGGCGGAACGGAGTCCAACATCCAGGCCATCCGGGCGGCCAGAAATGAGGCAGGAAGAAAAGACGGCAATATCGTCGTTCCCGCCTCTGCCCACTTCTCCTTTGACAAGATCGGAGACCTCCTCTGTCTGGAGGTGCGAAAGGCAGAGCTTGATGAGAGCCTCAAGGTTGATTTATCATCGGTCGAGTCTCTGCTGGACGAGAAGACTGTGGCACTGGTAGGCATCGCCGGGACAACCGAGTTTGGCCAGGTGGACCCAATAGAACAGTTGGCCAAGATGGCGGTCGAGCGGGGCATTCACCTGCATGTGGACGCAGCATTTGGCGGTTTTGTCCTGCCCTTCCTGGAAAAAAAGTATGCCTGGGACTTTTCGGTGCCTGGTGTCTCTTCCATCACCATCGATCCGCATAAGATGGGCATGAGCACCATTCCCGCCGGCGGCCTGCTCTTTCGCGGACAGGAATGTTTGAGTGCCCTGGAGACGGAGACCCATTATCTTACTAAAGCCAGACAGGCATCTCTAACCGGCACCAGGAGCGGAGCTGCTGCCGCAGCCACTTACGCCGTGATGATGCATCTGGGCAGAGAAGGCTTCAAAGAGATGGTCGACTACTGCATGGATCTGACGCATCATCTGGTGGCAGGTGCCGGAGAGATCGGCATTCAGCCGTGGATCGAGCCTATCATGAATGTAGTGGCATTGCAGGTTCCCTCTCCCGCAAAGGTGCGTGAGGAGCTGATGATGAAGGATTGGCATGTCTCCATGACCCGCGAGCCCAACAGAGCCCTGCGACTGATACTAATGAGGCATATGACACGGGAGAACATAGATCTGTTTCTGGAGGATCTGAAGGCCATATTGATTCATTCACAAGTCTGAAAATTAGAAAATTAGAAATCTCTGCGGCAATGCTTATCTCACTGCCCTCCGGAAAGCTTAATCTCATCCCCCGTACCACCAAATATTGTGAAGTGCGATGTTCTGGTAGTGGGCGCTTCGCCCGCCGGCTTGATGGCTGCAATCTCTGCCGCAAAAGGCGGAGCTGAGGTAATATTATTGGACAGGGATCTGGCCGGGCTGGATCACACCGCAAATACCCTTTTTGAAGGAATGGCAGCAGCTTCTGGTGTCAAGGTGGAGGACTGCTACCTGATGAAAGAGCTGGAAGGCATGCGCATTCTCTCTCCTTCCGGCCAGGGCGCTACTATTCCTGCCAAAGGCTATTTTATTGACCGGAAAAAATTCGATGAGCACTACCTGGATCTCGCGCAAAGCAGCGGTGTTACTCTGCTGGCTGCTACCGCCAAGAAATCCAGGCTGCAAGGCAGCCGCAGAACTGTATCCCTAAATGAGGACGAGATCGAGGCCAAGGTGGTGGTGGACGCCTCAGGCGTCTCTTCCGGCCTGGCCGGGCAGGCGGGTTTGAAGGCAATGCGCCACCCTGAAGATATCGCCTGGGCCATGGAAGCCGATATTGAGCATCCGGGCCTTGGCGAGGAGATGTTCTTTCAATACTGGATAGGCAGCATGGCGCCCGGCTGGAAGGCAACCTTCTCGCCTGCGGGGGGCGATCGGGCCACACTGGGCGTCTTTGTACGCGGCCATGGAAAAAATGTGCAGCCCTTTTTCCGCAATTTCTTGAAGCTCTTCAAGGCCTACAAATCCTCGCAGTACAGGGATATTGAGAAGATGAAGATCCTATCCGTGCGACGAGGGGGCGACCCGATCTGTGTTCTGCCGGGCGAGATTGTCGCCGACTCCCTCTTGGTCACGGGAGGGGCTGCCGGGCAGAGCGGTCTCGCTTACAGCATGCGGTCCGGCACAATCTGCGGCAGCGTGGCAGGAGAGGCGGCCCTGGTCGGGGACGTATCCCGTCAAGCTCTTTCCCGGTATGAAAAGCTCTGGAAGAGGGAGTTCTACTGGCAGTATCGCATGGGTAGAGCATCTCTTCAGACCCTCTCTCTCATGAAGGATGCAGAGATCGATCGGCTTGTACATGGCCTTTCCGGAAAGAGGCTCATCTCAGAAGGCTCCTTTATTAAAAAAGCCGGTTATGCCGCCGGCATCGTCCTGCTCTCCAGGCCAAAGACGGTGTTCGATCTGGCTGTGAATCTGATGCGAAGGTGATTTTGTTTAGGTCCAATCCAATTTCCACCGTTCACCTCATATCCTTTTTACCATCTCGATCAGGCAGTATTGATAGGGCAAGCCCTCGGGTTTCTCATAGAACCTGTCTTGCAGCCGTCGATAAATCTCTTCAATCAGCTCTTTGTTTTCCGGGTGAAGTCCGATTTGCATGGAAGATTCGCTCCAAGCCCTGACTACACTTGCCAGGGTAATGGCAAGCTTCGACCGCTCCTCTGAGTCCTCCAGCTTGTCCTGCGCTTTGGAGAAATAGGCGCACGGCACGGTCAAGGGATCAACGGCGTTGACTGCAAAACAACCCCTAAAATCGTCTTCATCCAGCAAAGCTGACATTTCATGAGGCGTCGCAAAGTAATCCGGTATGAAAATAGCCTCCAGCTCTGCCTTGGAAAGCTTCCTCTCCACATAGAGCTCCCGGCAAATGTCCCGGAGATTGTTATACCCAGGCGACGCCGGCCACCGGTCATCTCCCAGATTGGCGAGATTGGCCAGAAACAAAGCACCCCCCTTAACCAGAGATGCCCTGCATTCACGCAAAAAGTTCCGAAAATCCTCCTTCCATTTTTCTGCAAACCTTCTGCGTTCATGATCAGGTTGCTGGTTGGGCTGAATGCAGAGAGGATGGCGAAAAAAATCAGCTTCAACCGTTTTCGCATTCATCCAGTGCAATGCAGTGGAGGAAAAACCGATCTGCAATCTGCCTCTTATCTCAGGAAATGGTTCGTAAAAAGACCGCCGGATGTACTGGGCCTCTACGTGCCCTAATTTCGCCAAAGACGAGGTTGCCCAGAATGTCTCGAAATTCGCCGGGCTAGCCAGATCGATATAGACCAGCTTGATGGCAAGCGATGGATTGATCTCATGAATCCGGCGGATGACCTCTTCAAACAACTCGCTGGAATTCACGCCGTCTGCAGCCCCGTAATCGGCGATCACAAACACCTCGTCGGCGCTCATGGCAGCGATCCGAGGCGAGATGCTCTTAATGTAAGAGGCCATCCTGGGCAGTACCTCTGCATTCACTGCACGGGCCGTATCTGAGATACGGCTGTAATCCGCGGTCATTGTCGGGGAATATTGTTGTGATGAAACCGTTCTTTCGTCCTTCATGGGATTTGCCTCATGACTGTAATCTAATCGGATTTGAAATGATAATATGCCCTTGCGAACAGCCAATAGTTCTTCATGTCAATCAAGGCTTTGCGTGAGATTTTGCGTAGATCCGGTTTCATGCGAAGGCGCGAAGTCAGGGCATTGGCTTATTTCGGCTTCGCGAGACTGGATGAGGCTGCCATAAGATACCGGTGGAAGACTTATTATCTCATAAATTGAGATGGTAAAGCATGTTCATGAAGAGACATGTGCTCACCATGCGGGAGTTCTCCAGAGAGGAGATCGACTCCGTCCTCGATCTGGCTGCATCTCTGGAGCCTTATGCGCGAGGACAAAAGAGCGATATGATGGCAGGCAAAATCCTGGCTCTGCTTTTCTTTGAGCCCTCTACCAGAACGCGCATGTCATTTGAGACGGCTATGAAAAGGCTGGGGGGAGGCGTCATCAACCTGGGGCCCGCGGAGGGGTCCTCCATCTCTAAAGGCGAGTCTCTGGCGGACACAGTGCGGGTCATCGGCGGCTACGCTGATGCCCTGGTCATCCGCCATCCCAAAGAAGGCTCGGCCCGCCTCGCCTCCCAGTTCTCACCTGTGCCCGTACTCAACGCCGGTGATGGAGCCGGCCATCATCCCACTCAGACACTTCTGGACCTTTACACCATCAAAAAAGAGAGCCATCTGGAGAATCTGAGCATTGCTCTTGTAGGCGATCTGAAGTACGGGCGCACGGTTCACTCTCTGGCTTATGCCCTCTCACTCTTCGGAGCCGATATCACTCTGGTCTCTCCCGCCAGCCTGAGAATGCCCGATTCCATAAAGTCGGATCTATCCAGCAAGGGCACTCGCGTTCGCGAGACCTGTGACCTGGGAGAGGTGATCAACAACGTGGATGTGCTTTACATGACCCGCATTCAGCGCGAGAGGTTCCCAGACCCGGTGGAGTATAATAAAGTGGCCAGCTGCTATCGGATCACGCCCGAGTTCATGGCTGGGGCAAGAGAGGGGCTCATTGTCATGCATCCTTTGCCCAGAGTGGACGAGATTGCCCCCTCAGTTGATGAGACGCCGCACGCCCGCTATTTCCAGCAGTCTTTTTATGGCGTTCCCGTTCGCATGGCTCTTCTCAAAATGCTCATCAGCGGAGGTAGCTAAAATGTCCGAGATCAAAGAGGAGCAAAAGGGACTGCGGGTCAAGCCCATCAACAACGGAACTGTGATTGACCACATTGCCGGAGGCCAGGCGCTCAATGTTCTCAAGATCCTGGGAATTGCCGGCACCACAGACGCCACAGTCTCCGTGGTCATGAACGTGGAAAGCAGGAAACTTTGCAAAAAAGACATCGTTAAGGTGGAGGACCGCGAGCTGTTCGAGGAAGAGGTGAACCGGATCGCATTAATCGCCCCGGCTGCATCCATCAATATCATACGGGACGGCAAAGTCATTGAAAAGCGAACTGTGGATCTGCCCGATGAGATAGTGGGCGTGGTGCGCTGCCAGAATCCCAACTGCATCTCCAATACCCTCGAGCCCATAAAATCCAGGATGCTTGTCAAGACCAAGAACCCGGTCTTGCTGCGCTGCCTCTATTGTGAGCAGCCTCTCACCGACAGAATCGCAGACTACTTGATCTGAACGAATGCGAAAGTATAAATCAGGTTTAAGGCATGTCTTGCCCCGGATTAGTTGAAGTTCACTTAGGCTTAGGATGGAGTAAAAGATGACTGTGAAAAATGGCGATTTCATCAGAATTGATTACACGGAGAGCGTTGATGGGCAGGTAATTGCTGCCACGGATAAGGACGTTGCCACTGAAAAGGGAATATTTGACGAAGAGGCCCAGTACGGGCCACACCTCATAGTAATTGGCGCAGGCCAACTCGTGAAGGGCTTCGAAGAAGATCTGATCGGAAAAGAGGTCGGTTACAGTGGCAAGGTGGAGATACCACCCGAGGGCGCCTTTGGACTGCGGGACCCCAAGAAAGTTGAGATCGTCCCTATAAACAGGTTTAAGGACAAAAAGCCGGTTCCAGGCATGCGCGTAGGCGTTGAGAATAAGGTCGGAACCGTCACCAGAATAATCGGGCGAAAGGTGAGCGTTGACTTCAACCACCCTCTGGTCGACAAGACCATCGTCTATGAATACAAGATCAATGAGTTCATCGAGGATCTGCAAGAGAAGCTCAAGGCCCTCATCAAGACCTTTGCCCGCATGGATCTCGAGGCGGAAATAAAGGATGATGTGGCTGTAATTACCGTTCCTTGGGAGCTCTCCTATTACAAGGAGTGGCTTATGATCAGGCGCGGCCTGGCGGATATGATTATCCATCACCTGGGGTTGAAAGAGGTAGACTATGTCGAGAAGCATACCGGTGAGCGCGTCACATCAGAACTCATCTCGCCCCCGGCAAAGGAGCCGATAGCAGAAGCAACCCAGTCGCAAGAGCTGAAGTCTGAGGATAAGACAGAGGCTTAATAGAATAGTTTATTTTTCCTTTTTTGATAAATAATAAAAATTTACCGATTTTAGGCAGGGGATTTTTTTCGCTTTGCAAATAACACCTATTTAAAATGACAGGCTGCCACCAGAATCCCCATCCAGTGGCAGTGTTCAATATCGCTTTTCCAGGATCTTCAGAAGAAGTATCCGCCATGAGTAGACCAGGACCAGCTACTGGAATAGTAGTAGCTCGCTCCACCCCATCCATAGACATTGGTTGCATACCAGGGGTCATAGACTACCGGATCGTAGTAGGAAGTATATGTTGGATAGACAACGGGTGCTGTGTAATAGTAGGTCGGATAGGTGTAAGTATATGTTGGATACCAGTAGCTTGAATAATAAGATGGATATCCCCAGCTAGATATATACGAATAGCCACCAGGATTCAACCAATCATTATATTTATGGCCGCCGAAATCATGATTATCACCGCGACCATCAAAGCCATCATGACCACCACGACCATCAAAACCGTCATGACCACCGAAACCATCAGGTCCGCCATCATGAGGTGCAGATTGGAAATCGCCTGTACCATCCAAGGCGGCGCCCACTGCAACCAGCATTCCTAGCGCCAGGATTGACAACATCAGTTTTATTGAGTAGATTTAGATTCCTCCAAGTACCTTGTTCATTAGCTTAATATTAAAAGGTGATTTTTATGTAGATATCACCTAATGTCTATATGAAACCTCTATGCATCTATGCATACTTAAAACGCAATTTTCAGAACGTAGAATCATAAAGCCACGGGAAAAACCGTATATTGAGCCCGAAGAAATAAGAAACTGAGGACTCTGCTGCCGACTGCAGTTCTTTTCTCGCTCGCATCATTACCGAGCAGATATATCTCAATCAATGAAAGACCGCGATATGCTTGCCTGATGATTTAGAGCTTCTTCTTCAGGCCCCGGCCATCTCAGCAATTTGATTTATGAGAGTGACTGGTTTGTGGATGGGGATTGATCAGCAGGGCTCGCGTGCGCGCTTTCCTCTTTGGGCACCTCGACATGAAGGGTGTAAAGCAGGTCCCTGATGATCTCCCAGGGGAAAGTGGATATGATGCGGCAGTCGGTCCTTCCGCGATAGATTCCGTCCTCGTAAATTACTGCATCCGGAGAGTAACTGGCCGCGACGATGAGATCGCCTTCTTGATATTGTCCCTGCCCCAAGAATTGTCTCTCAAATCTGAAATTGCCCAGCACTCCCTGCTTTCCGTCGATTATTGGCTGGTAGAGATTGGGCTTATCCGCTCCGGCACTTATTAGGGCGCTGTACACAATATATTCATTAGCAGTGATATTGGCGACCATTGGCTCTTCATAGCGGGTCAGGATCAGCCAGGCAAGATTATCAGCGCTATCTATGGTTAGGTTGTACCTCTCAAAGTTCACCCCTAAAGAGGTGACACCATGAGTCGGCGCTTCAACTATAACTCTGTAATCTATTGTAGTATTCATATTAAAAGAGACATTATATGGCCCAATCGGTCCGGATTCATAAGAAGCAAATGCCGGCCCTGCAAGGCTCAGGACCAGGACCAGGATTAATTCTGCGCGCATTACTATTGCAACTGTTTTTCAATCCATTTCATTCTTTTGGTCTTTGCATCCGGAAAGCCCAAGCATGCGGTGCACCATATCATCGAAAAAGCAGTCGATGCCGCAACCCTGAAAACCGGCCGCCTCGCCGGCCTGATAGAATGCCTGGCCGATAACGCCACACTCCCAGAAAAGCCGGCGATAATACCAGGCCCCATATTTTTGCAGCGGCTCTTCAAATGCAGCCAGCATGGCTACGGCAAAGCATCCGTCCGAAGCTATGTCTTGGCGATAGGATGTCTCCTTGGCGGCCAGGCGGCTGTCGCCCTGGTCAAGCTGATAGAGCTTTATATCCGGGGGTGTGCCAGATGGCCTCTCCCAGACGAAATCCTCAAGCATGGCCTCTTTTTGCCCGCTATCACGAAGCAAAATATACAGCCCTTTTTCCAGCCCCTCCACGCGATGCACAAAGTAGATCAGATGAATACAGCGATTCCAGGATAGAATGCTAAAAGGAGATGCCTCTGGCATCGCGGCTCTCAAGATGGCCAAGAAGCTATGCAGCAGCATGCTGCTTATGCCATCCATGACCTGAGCACTGCGCCGCCTGCGCAGCGATTGGTTGTACCTGTCGGAAAAATCATTACATTAGCACAGACCGACTCTCTCTCTCTAATTTCAATTTTGAGATATCCGATGATTGAAGAGAAAGCTGACGCTTACTGCCGCCTGTGTGGATAGCCAGCAGCAGATCAGCATGCTCTTCTTCCATCAATGCCTGCCAGCCCAAACAGCGCGCTGCCACCCCCACCGCAACCAGTGCATGACCCAGCAGATAGAGGTAAGAGCAAGAAGCAGTGTTTATTTTGGGAAGCTCTTGATCTTGCCAGCTTTCCTCTTTTATCCTGGCGAGCAGCTCTAGAGCATGGCTCTTGGGCGCATAGTGATACAATCCAGCCGGCAGCAATCCATGAGTTGACGCTGCAATAGGGCCGCAAATCAGATAGGCTTCCGTAGGATGCAAATTGCCGCGGGAAGGATCCACCCGCAAATACCACCTGGAGGATGATATGCTCTTCTGGCCGGATAGCGCCAGGCACTCAAAGAAAAGCGACGAGAGACTCATGAGATCCAGAGGAGAAGGCCGAATGATGCCTTCTCTAGTGCGTTCTCCCTCGCCCTCCGGCGCCTGTGAGAAAGGGCCATTGTTCGAGGATGATGTTTTGTCCTCAGATGGTAAGTGATAACCTGATCAAAGTCTTCAGACACAAAGATCATTTAGAAGAGCTGTGGCTGCTCCTGAGGGTCAACTATATGCCAGAGATTATCTTCCCGACCGTTTCCATAGATATCTCCGGGAGCTTGGTCTCGGGAAGAGAGATATAGCGGCCAGCCCTTGAATGTGGTCTGCTTTGATCCATCAGTTCTGGTTATGGCTGCAAAGTCTGCGGTTCTCAGACTGTCAGGCACAGTTATTGTCTCAGCATAAAAAGGCGGCCACCTGGAAGCACAATCGTCGTAACAGGTGCTGACGCCGCTTGCGCTGCCGTCATCTGAGAAGTAATAAAGAGCAAAACCGCTCTGGTTAACCAGATAGTTGCCCAGAAACTTGTCCGCCGTAAGGTTCACAGTGTAATTGCTCTCTGCCAATGCCGAAATCGAGATAATCGATACTGCAAGGAATAAGAGCACAAGTTTGTTGCTTCTTGACATGTTTTTCACCGCTGGATTCCTATCGGCCTGATAATTAAGGATTTGCCATTTATACTTCTTACTACTATTATAGGCATATAAGAGATGCGACTTATGAGCATTCTGATAGATCCTCAGCTACTATTGCTGCCGTCCCTGCTGGAAATAGGTAAGGATGGCAATTTTTATTTTGAGCTGAGGAGAAAGCTCATGAGATAGCTGCCGCAATAATTGTCTTGGCCTCTGGAGACTCGACAGCTACCATTTTTGGTATCATGGGCCGTCATCCCCTTCCCTATAATCGGCGCAAAACGCTGGAAGGATCGCTGGCATTTTTTGTTTTCTCTCTGCCGGCCTGTCTGTTTGTGGGATGGATCGGTATCGCGCTGGCAGCAATAACAGCAATTGTGGAAAGCCTTGCTACGCCCGTAGATGACAATCTCTTAACTCCCATAGCGGCTATTATATTTTTTATAATTGTTTAAAAAAAGATAAAGAAGAAACGAGATAACGAATATCTTTGATCTTATGCAATATACGATACGCTCGATCTATCAAAGCCCTCCACCAGTTCCAGTCCCTCGTCCTGCGGCTTCCAGGATACATCCGGGTAGGCCAGGTGCTTGATGAATTCGCTGCTGCTGGATGCTATCTGTGTGGCCAGGTGATCTTCTCCCAGAGCCTCTTTGGAGATTGCAAAGGCTTTTGACTTTACATCTGCTTCATCCAGGTAACCAAGAGAATGTATGTATTCATGCAAGAGGACATGAAAGACATAGGGCTTGTAAAGTTCTGGGCGCGTCTCTTTGATCCGTTGCAGCGGGATCTTATTGAGGACGATGACATTGCTGCCTGTGGTGAAGAAGCCTCCGAAGAAGCCCTGCGGATGGTTTCCTAAGTTGGCCATGCCCAGCATCAAACCTCCCCGGCTCTTGCCCAGGTTCTTCAAGACCAGTGATTTGACCAGTTCAAAGATATCAGGAAGGGACTCAGCTTCATCCAGCCTGGCGCGATAGTCAGTAATCATTTGAAATGGATGTAGGCAAGTTTAAGTATATAATACTAACTTCAGGTTACTAATGATGAGTAAATTTTTGCCCTTGCGATATGGTCGCGCCTTAGCCTTATGCTCTCTGCTGCAATAGCCCTTTCTCGAGACCAATCTCCATCCAGGCCCAGGCCCAGATAACCGACTCAAACGCTCTGATTAGATCACCCTTTTCCAAAAAGTACTGGCAGTCGCGAATATATGCAGAGACGTTCTCCAGGAACTCTCTATCTCCTGATACATTCTCATATAGATCCTGCGCCTTCTTCTGCCATTTCACAGTCTCAGCACGCAGATCTTCTTCCAATTTTCCTTGCGAGCATCTTTTCGTGCCACAGACAGCGAGAGGCTCTTCTGCTGCCTTAATATTTCTTCCCGGACATCCCTTTTCCTTGTTCATTTCCGTCCCAATGCATTTTTGCTTGCTGCCGGCTCAAATCCCTATTTTTCCAGGCCGTTATCTGATTTTGTAACACTGGTCACCCGGCTATCACTTACCTCGACATCAACCATTGTCTTGACCGCGTAACCTTCCGCCTTCAGCCGTTTTACACCTTCGCCCCGCTTTATTACCACTACCACATCCTTGACAATGGCACCTGCGATCTTCAGGGACTTGAGCACGACAAGAAGAGTTCCGCCGGTGCTGATGACATCATCTACCACAATGACGCGATCGCCCTTATTTATGCCGTTTAGGAATAGCTGGGACTTGGAGTATCCGGTCACCTGGGAGACCTCAATCTCGCCGGGCAGACCGTATTTGCGTTTTCTTATTATCACCAGTGGGATGTCGCAGATTATGGAAAGGCTGATGCCAATGGGAATTCCCATGGCTTCCACCGTCACAATCTTGTCTACCTCCAGATCGGCAATGCGCACGATATGGCCGGTAATCTCCCGGATCAGTTCCGGCCTGACTTCGGGCACCCCGTCAGTGATGGGATGAATAAAGTAGTTATATTCGCCCCTCTTGAAGATGGGAGCTTCAAGTAATGATTTTGTTAGCCTTTCCAGCATTTCTAGAGCCTCAATGCTTAATATTCTTAAATCAAATAAAGTTGTTGGATGGGAATGAGAGAATACGAAATTATGAACAAAATTACAGGCTTATGAGTGCATTCGTCTTAAGATTGATGATCAGGATGGTAAGAGGGTTGACTTTCTCCCCCCTAATCCAGGGACCATGAGAATTGAGCTTCCTGACCTTCTATTGATTTGACGCTCAGGCTGAAGCCAAAGCCGGCTCAGCAGCTATCCTATCACAGAAGGCTTTGACCTGTGCTTCATCCATGCTATTCTTAGGAATGACCATGACCTGATACCCATCGCTCTCCAGCCTGTTAATGAGGTCTCGAAACTGGCTCATGGCCACTTTGACCTGTTTTGTCAGATCCGGCATCTTCAGAATGACTATCTTGATGGAAGGAATAACCGCATCCACAACATAACCCCATCGTGTGGGACGATGCATCAGAACAACTATCCCTCTCCTGCCCAGTTCAGAGACTATGCCCTCAAACTTAACTATATCTTGCTTCTCAGTTTGCTTCATTTCGACTCAACCTCATGCTCAATTTATTATTCATTTGGGTTAATTTTCATTATTTTACTATTGCAGTAAAAATTGAAAGAGGGAGTCCAAGCATTTATTTGCCTTCAATCAAGGCCTCTGTTATAAACGGCTGCCGCCCTCTTACAAATAGATCATTGAGAAATATTGAATGTCTAGTATCTACCAGGCGATCGAGCAGGTCTATGCTTCTGATAGCATTCACTGCAATATACCGGTCTGGATCCATCCGGCTTAAATGGCACTTGTGTCTGTTTGCCACATTCTGAACAGGTAACGTCCGTCATTTCTCTTGGACGACTATTGTAACCACTTCTGCTACTACCACTGCTACCGCTATTTTCATATTTTCTCTCAAACATTTAATTCACTTACCTTTTGGATCGATTCAAGGAATCGAAACTGCTCTGAAAACATCTCAACAAAGAACTTTGAATCAACGAATCCAGCATCACTTAAAGAACCGCTCGACTTATATACTTGTTGGTTAAGCTAAAAAGATTATTTATCTGTTGCTTCATCCTTCTTCACTTACCCATCTTCCAACTTCTGTTACCTTCTCTTTGTAATTATGGAGAGTATATCACAGTCTCTGAGCTCATGATCCAGCCCAACAGATTGACCGGGAAACTTTGCACTCTCGCCCCAGACCAGAGCATAGCGGAAAAGATTTACAAAGTCGCGATGAAGATGCTCGCAAACCGATTTGACGCTGCTTCCGTCCAGGAGTACCAGCGGCTCTTCCAGATCTGCCTTTCCCCCTTTTGGCTTGAGATAGACGCGAATGAAGCCCAATCTATCGTAAATAAGGTCTTTCAGCTCCTCAAGGCCTTGGGTAGTGGCGCAAGAGATAGGCAGGTAATCCCGTCCAAGATCTTCTTTGATTCTGGTCTCTACATCCCCGAATCGCAGGTCGAACTTATTTATGGCCACAACTGATGGGATATAAACCCTGTTTCCTGCCAAAAAGTCTACCAGGCTATCGGTATCTATATCTTCGCGTACTGTGACATTTGCATTGACAATTCCATAGGCACGAATGATATCAGCGATCTCAAACTCTGTCATTTGGGTGAGCTTAACAGTACTGCGTATGATTATGCCGCCTTTTTTATCCGGTGTGATGTGAATATTCGGTGGCTGTTTGTCGAGCCGAATTCCAGCTTCATAAAGCTCACGCTCCAGAATATCCAGCCTGTAGTTGAAGACGTCACCCAATAATAATATTATATCCGCAGCTCGAGCCGCTGTAATGACCTCTCTGCCCCGACCCTTGCCTTTGGCAGCTCCTTTGATGATACCTGGCATATCCAGTATCTGGATTTCGGCGCCTTTGTATTTCATGACCCCCGGAATGACCTCCAGGGTTGTGAATTGGTATGCGGCAACCTCTGATTTGGAGCCGGTCAGGTAGTTGAGCAGACTTGACTTTCCAACAGAGGGAAAGCCCACCAGGGCCACAGTTGCATCTCCAGACTTCTTGATGTAGTATCTTCTACCTCCGCCGCCGCCCTTGATCTTTTGAAGCTCTTGCTGCGCCTTTAGCTTCGCGATCTTAGCCTTGATCTTGCCCAGATGGTGCTCAGTAGCCTTGTTCTTCTGAGTGTTAAAGATCTCCTCTTCCAGTGCCTTGATCTGTTCCTCGATGGTTGCCATTTATTATCCTCTTAATCCGCCAAGAACAGCACACTTTGCCATCGGCTCGGAGTGTTCCTGGTTTCGTAGCTGCAAATGAGGCTTCCCCTTTATAAGGTATAGGTTTGCACTTCTGACATTAAAAGGATCTCCACACCAGAATATACCTGGCATATGACAAGAATAATAATACATGCCCAGCAGTCATCAGATGGTATGAATTATATAATAATTCTATTATTTAGATTCGAATCGAATTGAAGCAGACACGGAAAGTTTTAAATTTCCAAAACTGAATAATGCGAGCCTGCTATGCAAATAATTCAGAAAACTCTGCATACTCAGAAATACGATATCGAAAAGAGCAAGAAGGTAGGCCGATATAGTCCAGCTTTTCAGGGGAGTTATCTAATTTATAATTAACTTAATGCAATCTCATGGGAGGAATAATTTGAAGAAACCATTTGGAGCCACAAAAGACAAAAATAAGCTAACTGGTACAATTCCACCATATTCGTTTCCGACACTTAGAGGCAAAGCAATTGATGATAAGCGGTCATACCTAAACCATGTAGATAAGGTTGCAGAACTTTGGGCACAGGATATAATCGAATCGTACATACTCAAACAACAACCTGTTAGGTGGCGTGCCAAACTATTGCGGCATTTGGCAATTGTATTCGGATCAATTGGCGGACTTATACCGCTTCTGATCGGCACAGGGGTTTCCAAGGTTATTATTAAATTTAATATGCCTGATGGAATAGCCTGGATGCAGAGTATGGATTGGATAAGAATTGGCTATTTCTCCCTTGGATTGGCCGCCGTATTCGTGAGCTACGACAAATTATTTGGCTATTCATCATCCTGGATAAGATTTGTCGAGACTTCAATGGCTATCAAATTGCTCCTTGCCAAGTTCCAGTATGAATGGGCAGTCTTTGATTCCTCTGTGGTTGATTGTCCGTTAGATTCAAGATTATGCGAAGAAAGGCTTCAGATGATAAAGAATTTTGTCCTAGCTGTTCTCTCTGAAGTTAAGAACGAGTCATCAAAATGGGCTGCCGAGTACAGCAGTAACATTGCCGCGCTTGAATCGACATACAAACAACCGAATAATATTAGAGGTAATGGTGGATCATGACATTCAAACGGGAGCATTCTCAGCGTCCAAATAGATATGAAATGCAGATGGTGGCAAGAGAAAACGGCAATCCTTTAACCACCATCTTTGCTGCAACAACATCTCATGCAATGATATATCATCAAATCAGCTTATAAACCCTCATCCGGCCGTTGTCAAACGCCTTCGAGAAACCCTCAATATTATCGCCGTTGACCATTCTCGTGAAGACGCTTTCCTTCTTTAGGTACTGTCTGATATCGGTAATACCGGAGCTTCGATTGGTCGGCACCATAATGTAATCGCGGATGTTTCCGCCTGATGCCATTACTACCGAGAAGTATTTGCCCAAATCGTCGGACATTGCAAGTGCATAATTCGCTCCATACTTTTGGGCGATCTCCTTAGCCGATGTTGCATTCTCAGATATGAAGAAACCGGCTACATCTCTGACCTTCTCATCAGACTCAAAGGGATACCACAGAGCATATTCTATCTTATGCCAGGGCTTTTTGGGATCTTGGTAACCTGCAATAGTATTCGCAATTCTTTTGGATGCCTCGTTTATCACTGGTCTACGCTGCCCAATCTTCTCAATCCCGTCTGCATAGTCCCACCAAGCCAAGACTGCCGCATCTTTCTCTGTATTATTCGCTAACCACTGGTAACCTTCTACAGCCTTGGAGTCGCTCATGAACCAGTCCAGAGATTGCATACTGTCGAACTCCAGTCGCATTCCCGCCAATGCTGCGACAAATACTAATATAATAGCAGCTATGCCTTTTGTCCTGCTTTTCATGCTATTCTGTGTTTTCATATATGTCTCCTCCGATAGAAAATCGATCTTGGAAGCCATCTGCACTCTCTGGCATCTTGGACACCACCCGGTCTCGTGTTTAATAATCTCCACAAACTTCACGATCAAACCATCTCCTTTACCTTTGCAAATAATTCCTCGGCCATCTTCGTGGGATCTGCCGCACGATTGAGCTTGATATCGATCTCTTCAGCATAATCCCAGAGCAGTTGGATGCACTGTGCGTACTCCTCGCATGCCCCGCAGTTGCCATCGTGTTCATACCAGACCTGGACGCCATGGCTTCCGGAGACAAAGATGATTGCGTCTACGCTAAGCGGAATCGAACGACCCAGAAGGACGCCCAGATGAGGATTAATTTTCATGATTGCGATTTTGTTGGCTTTTGCCATCTCACGAAGAGCGGTCTCGATCTTCCCATCCATCGTGAGAAGAGCTTTCGAGACCGCCTGTCGGGAGATCCCAAAATTCGTAGCTATGGTTATATTGGATATCCGGGCGCGTCTTAGCTTCCAGAACTCGAATTGTTTTTCGTTGATGAACAAATTCATGCGTCAACCTTTGAAGGTTGACTATTTATAGTTTTCTCATGGAGACCTAAGTTAACTGCACTTTGTATATTTGTCCCAATAGAACCAATCTAGACGGTATTTTTCGAAAATGAACGGTTTTTGACAACTATACCTTTCTTGAGATATTCCACCCAGATCAATTTTTGCGTTCGTTCGGCACTAAATTTATCAATCGTTCAGCAATAGATAATAAATGCAATACTTGGAGTGCATAAGATGAAGACACGAAATTTGTTGGTTGCATTTAGCCTGATGGGCTTGGCAATAATTGCAATCCTCGATTCCGATGAGACTGTACTGCTTGCTTCCGGTGAGCCCTTGCAGCTAGGCCCGGCCGATGTATCTCTAAACCTATCCCTTGCCGGGTCATATGTCCTGGAAAAAGGAGAAAGCTCTGAATTAGAAGTGCATGATTATGACAAGCAGAACATCGATTTTCAGTATTCTATTTACCCGGCGACGGCGACCTATGAAGGCACCACCAACCAGGTACAAGTCGAGGTCCACGAGATGAGCATAGCCAGACCGCTTGATGGGCAAATATCAGGAAGAAGGCAGATATCGCCATTGGTGCATTGCATAGAACAATCTGATATGATGCCTCGTCGCGCTGATTATGAGGCAAAATCATATACTATTGACGGCCATGATGGAATTTTGTTAACTATCGATACGGGGGAGAATAACCCATCATATATCGCAGCATACAGTCCGGACGAAAAGGACGGTTCAGGATCAATAATTTGTATCGTTGGATCTGATTTTCCCTGGGAGACGACAGAAGGTATCATAGACTCGATAAAGACACAAATTATATGAATCTTACTTTTTTCCGGCTAGCGGCCTATTGCGGCTTTGCATTCAAAGCCGCTTTAGAAAAAATTTAAATTGTAGTAGCTAATAGTAATATATCAGCAGCACCTCGCTGGCTAATTTGGCTTTTCAAATGAGGTAGTTGACATGAGGAGAATATTTGCGTTGCTGCTATTGCTGGCCCTTTGCATTCCGGCGATGGCAACTGATCTGCCTGATATGACAGGCAACTGGTTCGGAGTTATGGATTTTGTGGGATATGACAAGAATACGGCGTGGCTGCCGAATGAGACGGTATCCTTCTGGCCTGGTGAAGAATATACTTTGACCATCTCAGAGCAACAAGGACGAGCATTTTCTGGAACCGTGGTTCCAAGCTTGAGCCCACGGACAGTGCAGGTTGTGCTGGGTGTCTTGTGCAGCGAAAATGAATCCATATCAATGGTAGACGAGAATGCCTACTGGTGGGGCGATGTGATATCGCCTACTGAGATTGAGCTGAACTACCAAAAAGTCAATATGGAAGGGATGGTTGTAGGAGGAGGGACATTCAAGAAAGTATGATGGCGATTTAATATTTTACCATAAACCTTTTTGCCAAGCCATGTAAATAAGCTTTCAGGTGAGTTTATGAAAGCCCTCTTAATTTTAGCTATGCTGGCCATATCCATCTTCTCGGCAACAAGCGCTGAAGACAGCACCAGCGCCTACTGGACCGCTCAGGGCGATGAGCTCAGAGAGCAGTACAAGTTCGATGATGCTATCCAGGCTTACGACAATGCCCTGGATATTAACGAGTCTCACATTGCCGCCCTGGCCGGCAAAGGCGAAGCTCTATGGAATGCCGGCAGGTATAATGAGTCCCTGCAAAGCTTTGAAGAAGTCCTGAATCTGAGCCCATATTATGTCAGAGCATGGGTTGGCAAAGGTGTGGCCCTTCACGGTTTAGGCAATTTCAATGAGTCGCGCCGATCTTATGATATGGCACTTGAGATAGATCCTAACTATGCCATGGCCTGGAATGATAAAGCCTGGCTGTTCTACAAACAAGATATGTATCAGGAGGCAGTGGACTATTCCGACAGAGCAATTAAGATTTTAAACAAGAATCTCGCAGCGACTATTGACACGAAGGCAGTTGCGCTGGAAAAACTCGGCAAGAACGATGAAGCTCTAGAGTGGATCGACAGGGCCCTGGAGCTGACTCCCATGGACTCAATAGTCTGGATACACAAAGGCGATATCCTGAAGGCACTGGGCAACCAGACCGGATCAGAGGCTGCATATGCCAGGGCAAAGGAACTTCCTCAGCAGATCCTGGACGAATCCAGCGTATAGGCAGTCAATATATCCCGTCTCAGCGATCAGTCACAATTTTTTTTCTTCTGAAGTCAGAGAGCGCACCCAGGACAGCAAGCTGTGGGTCATCCAAGTTGCTGGTGAAAAGACAAGCTGGCCGGGCGGGCAGGCGCGGGACTTCGCACGGCTGGGATACCTGTAGTGAATTGCCAATTTACCTTTGCTTTTTTGTTATCCCTGAATTTCTGCCATGCTGCTACTTCTTTCCTAACAATTTCGATATTGTCGATTCTTCTTTTCAAGCACGGGCCTGTAAGCACGCTTAATTCTATCTCGGCAATATAAAACCAACTGCCATGTTTAGGGGTATAAACAAACTCAAACCTATCCCACAATGCCTTTGCCTTATCTGGCGGAAACGCCTCATAAAGCGATCCCGGGTTGTGTGTGTTAAGTTGTCCGTTACCAAGGTTATTTTTTCTGCTGATTCATTTCGATTCGCGATCTCTTCTACAAAATAAGCCCAATCCAATTTGGTCTTTCTTTCGGTGACTTTTACTGTTCGCGTTCCTGCTAATGGCTCACATTCAATGAAAATATTGCATGATCCGCAACGACGGTATTCATTATCATATTTGGCCGTTTGCCCAGGTGATGCTGGGATGGGGACCCTTATCTCTGCTATCAACTGTTTTGGGGATTCGTCCATGCATATAACAGGATAACGCGAATCAAACGGACGCTTATAAACGTCCAGAACCCTTTCCATGTTTGCAACAAAGCTACCATTTTGATCCGGCGGATTTATCCATTCCTCGTGCTGCCATGGTTTGATTTCGTTTTTTAAAAAACGCCACGCACCGTTTCATGGGAAATGCTATCGATGTAGTTGAGTTCGACAACCTTTTCAGCTAATAACCTCAGAGACCAACGTGCGAAACCCTCAGGTGGATAACTGCAGCTTAATGCAATCAAATGGGCTTCGAAATCCCCATCGGTCTTTTTATCATAAGCGCGACGGCTCTTTTTGTTGTTGAGAGCTATTTCAATTTCCTCCTCGACAAATCGCTTCTTTACGCGGTCAATTTTTTTCATGCTTATTTGAAGCACGTGAGCCATCTCTTCATTCGTCGAGCGTCCTGTCTGATACTCACCTTCATCGCATCCAAGCAGAATCAGTGCATTAAGAATTTTTTGTGATTTTTGTGTGCCCTTGGATGTAAGCTCTCCAAGTGTCTTCCGCTCGTCTTCAGAAAGCGTCACGGTGTACTTCTTCATATTCAATCCCCCTTGATTGATTATGAAGATGACACTAGGCAATATACAACATGGCCCGCAACATGGATATCATCCTGTCCAGCATGTTGCACTGGCGTCCTTGAGGCCAACTTAAATAGTAATGTAATTGGCGTTGCCCACATCGGCTGAATTTCCCGAGATCCCGATGCGGATGATCAGCTCAAGGGTCGCCATGCTGAATATGGTAGGTCGGTCGAAGACCTGACTGGTGTATTCTCCATAGAGAAGTTCATCCAGCTCTGGGGCAACTCAACATACGGAGCCATAAACGTTGATTGGCTGTCGTGCGTTTGATTGTTGTGGATGCCCAGCTACTTTTTCTCAAAATAGTCGACAAATTGTTAGATCACACCCTTGGTGCTGGGGACCCCCATCCCTTCTTTGCGGACCGCCTCACAAATGGCAAAACCCAGAGCCTTGAAGATGCTCTCTGCCTTGTGATGATCGTTCTCGCCATAAAAGCGCACATGCAAAGTGAGCCTGGCACCGATACAGAGCGCCTCAAGAAATGGCTGTAAGAGCTGCACCTCGAAGTCGCCGATCCTCTCGCTCTGAAACTCTCCCGTCATGACCAGATAAGGCCTGCCGCTGAAATCAAGAGCCACATCGGCCAGGGCCTCGTCCATGGGAACAGAGGAGGAGCCATAGCGGCGAATTCCGCTGCGCTCCCCCAGGCTCTCGTTCAGAGCGAGGCCCATGGCTTCGCCCAAGGCCTGTGTTTTATAAAAGCCCGGCTCAGCCTGGGCGGTCAGGTCCAACTGAGCCGTCCGGGCCAGAGCCGTTAGCATGTGATCCAGAAATCCTGATCCAGATTTGACATCGGCCTTGCCCGAGCCGTCCAGGTCAAGGCAGGCTCTGGCCCTGCACTCGCGAAACACTCCCGTTGCTTCCCCTTTTCTCATGATTTTCACCTGATCCTTCCTTATGTTGTCGTATTCCGGGCTTGCAAGGCCTGCAGAGTGCTGCGCACAGAGAGCTTGCCGGTGTAGATAGCAGTTCCAGCCACAGCGCCGTCGGCTCCTGCCTCTCTCAAGGCCAGGACATCTTCCAAGGTTGTAACGCCGCCCGCGGCCACGACCGGGATTCCCAGGGCTTGCACCAGGTCGCGTGTCGGCTGCAGGTCGATGCCCTTTTGCTGTCCTTCCACATCGATGTTGGTGAAGAGAATGGATCCGGCTCCCTTCTCCTCAAAGAGCCGTCCCAGCTCCACAGCCTTCTTTCCCAGAGTCCTCTGCCAGCCTTCCGTGGTCACGTCTCCTTTCTTTACATCCAGGGCTACCATAATTCTCTCTCGACCGTGACGATCGGCGAGACGGGAGACCATATCCGGGTCTTTCAGGGCAGCGGTTCCCAGTATCGCCCGATCCGCACCCAGATCCAGGATGGTCGAGACATCCTCCTCGGTGCGGATGCCCCCCCCTACCTGAATGAACAGGTCCAGCTCTTTGACAATCTGGCTCAAGATGGATGCGTTTACTCGTTTTCCCAAAATAGCTCCATCCAGATCGATGATATGCAGATGATCTGCGCCCTCTGCCACCCAGCGTTCCGCCTGGGCCAGGGGGTTGTCCAGGGCCACAACCTCTGTGCCAGGCACGCCGCCAATGAGCTGTACGCACTTGCCGCCACGCAGATCCACCGCAGGAAAGAATGCAAAAGTCATGCCAACTATTTTGCAGCAAATAGACCTTAACAGTTTCGATTCTTCAGGTCAAGCAGCTCTGCCAGGGATTAAGCCAGCCGGACCCTGAGGAATCGCGCCGCAGCAATAGCCGCGCCGACGCCTAGTGCAAACTCAAAGCCGGGAACGCTATTTTCCTTTTCGTCATCATCTGAGCCTCCTTCGCCTGCCTCATTCTCATCGGCCTCATCGCCTTCATCGTCATCTGCATAAACCGGTGCTGTGCATGCCATGATCATGAAGATGACAGCGAGCAGAATTATTAAGGTCTTCTTCATTCTTTTCACCTAAAGTTAGTTTCTATTCATTGTATATTTGTCCTTCGTCTCTTGATTTTATTATCAAATTCGCAATACAGTCGCATTGGCCGTTCTGCCACGCGCCAGGCGGTACCTGCGCCAGATGTCTCCCCTAGAAAATAGACTCTCCGGCTTCGACTTCTTCGGGATGGACTGGCAGGGAAGAGAATAGACGGCCAAAACGCGGCCGGTTCATACATTTTCGATAACGAGGAGATTCTCTGCATCCTTAATTCCCATGGCCCGCGAGCGGTGTGGCGCCGATGCGCTGGCATACATTGGCTTTAATGGGCTAGAGGGCAAGGACGGATAGTTTGGCCTTCAACTTAGCAGAGGTTGTAACCAAGCCCAACTATCAATCAATTATTTGCCTTACAAGATCTCCTTTTTTTACAATGAAATTTGAATCTGATTTACTCGATAACCTGCTTTGATCATCTTCACTTAATGGAAGTTTCTTGCGTTCACCAGCAAGAATTGCTAATCCCGAGAATTTATTTGTTTCATATGTTTCGGCAATCGCGTATTTTTCTCTGATATATACGACTTGGACTTTAGCCTTTACATATTCGATGTTGCCAAGAGAAGCCCCTGTATCAGGATCGGTTAATTCCTCACCTTTCTCATAGATAACAAAACGCATCCCGTCTTCGACACCATGATCTTTTCCTCTGTTAATGACGATTTGATATTGGCTCCTTATTTCTGCAACTTTTCCTTCCAAATTTGTCTCCATGATCTTACTCCTGCATTCGGATTACTTTGCTTAATATTTCTACTGCATTTCTCAATTGTTCTGATGAAATCTCTTCGAGTCCATCTGGAATTATTAATTCGAGCCGATGTTTGTCTGGCACAAAACAATTATTTTTTTGGAAATGTATCGCGATGTTTTTCCAATAGTCCCGGCAAGAAGCACTTGGATTATTTATAGGAATAAATTTTAATTGTGCAATTTTGTTTAGAGTCAGATGATCTACTACCACTAGTGCATTCAGAGACTCAATTTCATTGGTTATTATATAAAGTTTAAATGTAACTCCTTCTCTTAAATAAGCTCCATCTTTAATTATCCCGATTAGCTCATCACCTTGTTTAACTATCTTAGATATATTAAATCCTCTTGACAGAATTCTTGATGTTGTTTCCTTTAAATGAAGCAAAGCATTGATTTGTTTCAACATTTCTTTATTGGATCTTTTGTCATGCAGACCCAGTTCTTTTCTTAGCAATTCTCGGGGTTCAGTCTCTCTTAGCCGATCTAACAGTTTTTGAGAGACTGATGGCCAATCTCTGAAAGAAATACCTATCCATCTTACAGACTCTATATCAGATGGAATTGAACGCATGCCATCGATTTCTCTGGAAATAATCAGAGATGGTTTGTTGAATCCATATGCCATTCCTAACTCTAAAGCAACATTAGGTCTTATGAACAACTTTTTTTCTTCTTTTTTATCTTTTATAATATTATAAATATCACCAGATATGTCTGCTATGCAATATTCGGATGACTCTATTTTAAACATATATCACAATAATTACTATTATGTGTAATTTTGGAATCCGCTTTTTTAATCATATACTTCTCTTTACTTCCATAGAATTTAGTTAAAGCATCTATTATTGCCCCCTCACGTTGTTTTTTTTCGTCATCAAATGGTTGAATGAGAAAATATGAATTTGGTGTGATGCAGACGTTTTCGTGGTTGCATTCACCGACCAACGGGCAATAATTCACTGACGGCTTCATTTCCTTCAATAACGCTAGCTTCATTTATTAATCTTATTGCTCACCATTCAATGATGATAACAATTAATATATTTTTAAAAATAGGTCGCATTAATGAATTCATGATCCTCGGTTTCCTCTCCAAGATCTCTTCGTCTTCTTTCAGATTTCAGAATATCTCCGTATAAGTCCCGCACATCCCTATGTCTCTTTCCTAAGGTGCCAAGTGCCTTCATCGGCCTCTGTTCTCAGTTCGCAGGGATCAGACTATCAAGGCCTGGCCAAAATCCAACGGAGTCAGTTTAAGAAGATTCAATACGAGTTCTAGCATAATATTATATATGTTTAGAAGAATGTAACCCATAGAGGCATTGAAATCCGGGGAGAATGCTAGTAGTGAAAAACATTAGTGCATGTTGCTTGTGCTGTTATTTTGGTCTTCTCCTCGTCGGTGCAGGACAGGCAGAATCGATAGAAACCACTACTGATCTGATTTAATTGACATGAAAGACAAAATGCTCCTGGAAGAATTCCGGAAGACCTATCCCGAGAAATTCGCATCAGAGGATCAGATCTTCTCTCACATCCATGCAGGAGACCGCATCTTCATCGGCACTGGCTGCGGCGAGCCGCAGTATCTGGTTTTAGCCCTGGTAAATTATGTAAAGAATCATCCCAAGGCGTTCTTCGATGCCGAGCTGATCCACGTCTGGACGCTGGGGGTTGCGCCTTACACCGATGAAAAGCTGCAGGAGAACTTCCGGCTCGACTCCTTCTTTGTGGGCGACAGCACCAGAAATTCCGTCAACCGCGGCGGCGCTGACTACACACCCGTCTTCCTTTCTGCCGTCCCGGATCTATTTCGCTCAGAGTTGATACCCGTGGATGTGGCCCTCATCCAGACCTCTCTGCCAGACAAACACGGCTATTTGAGCCTGGGAATCAGCGTGGATGTGGTCCAATCAGCCGTAGAGATGGCTGAGCTTGTGGTAGCTCAGGTAAATACGAACATGCCTCGCACCCATGGTGACGGTTTCATAAATATTAAAGACATTGATTATATCCTGCCTCATGACGAGCCGCTGCTGGAATATTCTGTAAAAGCGCCTAACGACATTGTGCAGAGTATCGGAAGGTATGTGGCCCGCATCATCGAAGACGGCTCAACCATACAGGTGGGCTATGGGCTGATCCCGGATGCAGTAGTGCCTAATTTAATGGATAAAAAGGATCTGGGAGTTCATACGGAATTGCTCAGCGACGGAATTGTCAATCTCATGAAGAGAGGAGTTGTCACCAACCGCAAGAAGACCCATAATCCCGGCAAGACCATCGCCTCCTTTTGTATGGGAAGCCGTGAGACCTATGATTTCCTGGACGAGAATCCAGCCGTGGAATTTAAAAGAATCGATTATACCAACCATCCCCTCATAATAGCCCGAAACCGGCTCATGACCGCGATCAACAGCGCCATGGAGGTGGATCTGACCGGCCAGGCCACAGCAGAGTCGCTGGGCGGGACCTTCTACAGCGGCATCGGCGGGCAGGCGGATTTCATGCGCGGGGCAGTGCTGGCTCCGGGAGGAAAGACCATTCTGGCTCTGCCTTCCACTGCTTTAAATGAGAGCGTCTCTCGAATTGTTCCCACGCTTCAGGACGGAGCTGGAGCCACCCTGAACCGTGGAGATATTCGCTATGTGGTAACTGAGTATGGCATTGCCTATCTGCACGGTAAGAACATTCGGGAGAGAGCTATGGACCTCATCGCCATCGCTCATCCTAAATTTAGGCCCTGGCTGATGGAGACTGCCAGAAAGAGGGCTCTCATCTACAAAGATCAGGTCTTCATTCCAGGAGAGAAAGGAATCTATCCTGAAGAGCTGGAGATCTTCAGGACAACCCGCAAAGGACTCAATCTGCTTTTGCGGCCTGCCAAGATCACGGACGAGTCACTGCTCAAGGACTTCTTTTATGATCTATCTGAGGATAGCCTTTACAAGCGGTTCTTCTCAGTTCGAAAAGACATGCCTCACAAGAGGCTGCAGGATTTCGTAGCTGTGGACTACAGCAAAAAGATGGAGATTTTGGCTACGATTATGGAGAAGGAAAAGGAGATCATCATCGGCCTGGGACAGTATGAGCTCAATTCAGATATGCACTCGGCAGAGGTCGCTCTGGTGGTAAGCGACAAATTCCAGGGGCTCGGCATAGGCAGAGAGCTTCTCTCTTATTTAATCTACCTGGCAAAAAGGCAGGGCTTGCTCGGGTTTACTGGGGAAGTCCTGGTAGAAAATAGATCCATGGTACGCCTCTTTGAGAAGATGGGATTTGATACAGAGAAGAGAAGCGAAGAAGATGTTTATGAGATGCGCATGTGGTTTAGCAAAAGAGGGGAGCGCGAATAGTGGAGTGGACAGAATATGAGAAAGCTCATAATAATAAGAATTGTGCATGCCCCTACTGATATGGGCTCTGCAGGTGCAGGGCTGGAAAAGGCAGGCATATCAACTCTGGGAAGGCAGCGCTGGCTGGAAAACCAAAAGAAGATTGAAAACTTCTGGCTGGAACTGGAAAAAGAGGTGGACGATCTGGGTCTGGACTTAGAAAAGCTGCGCATCTACCAGGACGGCTTGCCCTGCGCCGGGGCTCTTGGTGAGCGAATTGTGCGGGAGACGGCAGCCAAAGGCAGCAAGAACTATCAGATTGTGCAAAAGCTGATGGATAAAGGCGCCAGGATTGAGGCGACGGAGAGCGCCGATCTGCTCCGCCAGGAGTATGGCTACATCAAAGCTCTCCTGGAAGCCAAGACCAATGAAAAGAAGCTGGCGGCAGAGGAGCGATACAATCAGGTCAAAGATAAGCTTCTGGAAGAGAGAGATCAATTCATCGCCAACAACATCGATGCCACCCTGGCGGAGGGAGAAACGGGACTGCTCTTCATTGGAGCCTCGCATAACGTGCTCCCCAAAATTGCGAGCGATATTGAGGTGAAGTGCCTGGATTAAGTTGATCCAATTTTCTTTATTTCATCTAGATAAGGAAGAAGCAAGACCTGATACAAGCAGAATTCTCAACGCTGTTTTGCACCCATAGCAGCCATTGATGAATTATCTAACATAAAGTTCAAATAGTATTAGGACAAATCATTATTAAAAAAATTAGTTTGAAATATAGAATGACGATTGATGCGGGTCCACAGCAATCATCTGAGGGGATGGATGCAGCTTTCCCGAATCGGTTGAATAGCTTCACTGAAGGGGGTGCTTAAAACGTCAATGTTGATACCTATCGGCATAGTCATGCTGAGCGGTGCAGTAGGCGGAATTGTGAATGCACTGGTGAGCGATAACGGATTCATCAGGCCCAGCGAGGAGACGACTGGCGAAGTCACCATAATCCGCCCCGGTTTTGCAGGCAATATACTCTTGGGAGCAGTGGCAGCCTTCATCTCCTGGGGCCTTTATGGAGCCTTCAGCAATGCGGTTATCTGGGGCGCAAAGAGCGGGATGGGAACCGATGAGATAACCGTCTCCATGGCATCCATCGCAGGTGCAGTTCTGGTAGGGATAGGCGGAGCCCGCTGGCTGACCAATGAAGTGGACAAGAAGCTTCTGCGAACCGCAGCGGCAACTGCGGCTGCCTCCAAAGCGTCCTTTGATGATTCCCAGAAAATTGCCCGGGCCACCCCGGCTCAGGCCTTCAATATCGCCAAGAAGATGTACAAAGAGTAAGAAACCATTGGCATGAATGAACCGCTACGATCACAGAGTGCATGCGGGCAATGCTGGCGACGTCTGGAAGCATTTCCTCTTGCTGGAGGCGACAGATCATCTCCTCGAACCCGGCGGCGGCCTGGTCTATGCGGAAAGTCATGCAGGCCGTCCTGAATATGTCCTGAGTGCTCCGGGCGATTGGGAGGGCGGAATAGGCAAGATCTGGCCGCGTTTGCCATTCCTTGGAGACTTTTCCTATTTTAAAATCTTGGCGGATTTAAATTCAGGAAGCCCATCACCTGTTCAGGCCAGGCAACCGGTTTCTGGATCCAATCTTACACCAGAATATAGACCAATATTGGGACCAATACCTGGGCCAACATTTAAACCGATAATCTATCCCGGCTCCACCTGCCTCATCTATGAGCTGGCCGGGAGGAGAGGAGCAAACCTGCAGGCCTATGTCTGGGACGATGATGAAGATGTAGCCGGCTCTTGGGATGGCTTTGCTGCAAGAGCGAGGTCGACGAAATCAATTCCGAAGGCGGAAATTATCTTTCACCGGGGAGACGGATTTTCGGGAGTATTGTCCAGTCTGAGCAGCTCTCCGCCGGGACTGCTTTTTATCGATCCTGCGTACATCGATCCTGAAGATGCCGCTCTCGCAGAAAAGCTGCTGCAAAGAGCGAAAGACTTGGGATGGATAGTGCTGTGGTGGTATATGACAGACATGCCGACTGCACCTGAGGGACTTGATAGATTCGAACTAAGATTTTCACAGGCAGGACTTTATGGTGGAAAATGGAAAGGTGCAGTCGTTGCTTTTTCCGGAGAAGACAGCGATCGGTACGACCGTCTCATCAGCCACATAAACCAGCAAATAAGGAAATTTTTCCAAATCCTTAACCGTTAAGTTTATCCCCTCTCATAAGGGTTTATTCGTATAAGGGGATCTCTATTGCGCAAACACCATCGTCTAGTACTAACCTTGTTTCTCATTTTCTTGATTTACAGCCTTATCTTTATGGCACTGATGAGCCTTGAGGGACAATCTGCTAATGTGAATATTGCCACGGCTGTCTACTGGGTGGTGGTGACCATGACCACTCTTGGCTTTGGAGATATCGTCTTTAAAACCCCAATTGGATACTTATTCACAATAATCGTATCTCTCTCCGGAATTGCTATCCTCTGGGCGGTAGTAGTCCCTCTGGGCATAACACCCAATCTGGAGCTCATAATCCGAGCCATTCCCACTTCCGCTCCTGAGAAGATGCAGGGACATATAATCATTTCCGGATACAATCCCATTGTAGATACATTAGCCGAGAGATTTTCTCTGCTCAATATCCCATTCTTGATCATCGAGCGTTCGGAAAGTGTGGCCAGAGACATCTATAAAAATTATCCAGTGGTATGGGGAGATCCTTCTCGAACAGAGGTGCAAAAAAGAGCCTGCATCAGCTCTGCCCGGCTTTTTATTGCCAACGAAAATGACGAGCTGAATGCCGAGGTCATCTTAACACTGCGAGAGATATCGGATATCGAGATCATAGCACTGGTAGACGACCTGACGAGATCCAGGTTCCTGAGATATGCAGGAGCCTCCCGCATAATCTCGCCCAAGACGCTGCTGGGAACCTTCATCGCCCAGATCACCTCTCTGCCCATGAGAAATGTGTTTCCTGGTTCAATCCAGCTCTTTGGCGATCTACTCCTGGTCGAGCTGCCCATCTATCCGGGAGCGGAGCTGATCGGAGAGAAGCTGGAGGAAATCGGCATAAATAGATCTGGCACAGGCATTGTAGGCATCTGGCAGAGAGGAGTCTTTCATCCCAGCCCAGGGCGCGAAGAGACAGTGCACTCCAATTCGGTGCTGATGGCTGTGGGAAATATCGAGCAGCTCTCTGCTATCAGAGATCTAACTTTGGGTACTCGCAGGGAGGGGCCTCAAATGATTCTGGGGTACGGGGATGTGGGAAAACGGGTGGCAACCGTGCTATCCGACTGCGGAACCAACCCCACGATCCTGGACCTGCGCGATCTAACTGAAACCAACTTTGCGCATATCATCGGAGATGCTACGGCAGAGACCGATCTCCTGCAAGCAGGAATTAAAGAGGCAGTTGGAGTTTTGATCATGCTCAACCAAGACTCGGATGCCATCTATGCCACTCTTCTCGCCAAAAATCTTAATCCCCAGGCCTTTGTGGTGGTTCGAGCCAATAACCTTCGGTCGGCCGAGAATATCTATCGGGCAGGGGCCGATTATGTAGCATCTTTGCCAATCGTGGCCAGTCATATGCTGGCCAGGATCATTCAGGGAGAAGAAGAGAAGCTGGATCTGCTTTATGAGGATCTGGAATTGAAGATATTCCATGTAAGAAAGAGGTCCGGCCTGGCAGGAAGAACCCTAGTAGAATTGGATTTGCCGCAGAGGTTCGGCTGTCGGGTTGTAGCTCTGGATCGAATGGGCCAGGCCATGGCAGTGCCGGACAAAAAAACGGCCTTAGAAGGTGGTGATATCCTGGCACTTATGGGCAGTCCGAAGGGCATTGAGGCCTTTAGCAGGAAATACGATCGAAGAAATGTTTGGAAGAAGAGACTGAAGATATAGCTGAAATGAATTTGAGGAGGGCAGAGATCATGGCACTGCGTCTGATCGAGATCAGTCTTCATAAGGATAAGCAACAGGCTGTAGAAGAGTTGATAAGCGGCAGAAAAGAAGTTCTTGATTTGACAATTCAGCCAGCGATGGGATTCTGGAAGATTCCTATACAGGGTGACTGGAAGACTCGCTTTTCGACAGATATGATTATTATCCGGATGCTGGTGCAGGCAGAGGGAAGTCAAAATCTGCTCGATCTCCTGGAGGAGGCATTTGCGGAGGAAGACGACTTTCGGATAAATATCTTCGCATTGGAGGCGTCCTTTCCCAGTATCTCCGACGAGGAAGAGATCGAGGCAGTCTCATCAAATGATAAGGAAGTCATTCATAAGGGACGGGTAAGCCGGGAAGAGTTGCATGATGATCTGGAGAAGGGAGCCATGATTACAAACATTTACATATCTATGATCGTCCTTTCTTCAATTGTTGCAGCAATTGGTGTAATTAATAATAATGTAGCAGTAATAATTGGGGCTATGGTAATAGCACCCATGCTAACTCCCAATGTCTCCCTGTCTTTAGCAACAGCTCTTGGTGATCTTCAGCTGGCAAAGAGCGCTCTAAAGACCATCTTATCAGGTATATGCATTGCCATAATTCTGTCTTTCGCCCTAGGAATTATACTGCCAGTAGATCCTTCTTTGAGGGAGATATCATCTCGAACCAGTGTAGGACTGATGGACATTGCTCTGGCATTGGCTTCCGGAGCGGCAGGAGCTTTATCCTTTACCTCAGCCGCCCCCGCGGTCCTTATCGGTGTCGCAGTGGCGGTTGCTCTCATGCCACCTTTAATTGTGTTCGGATTGCTTTTAGGGGCGGGCTACTATTCATTGGCTTTGGGTGCTTTGCTTCTATTTCTGGCAAATCTCATCTCTGTTAATCTGGCAGGAGTCGTTACTTTTCTGGTCCAAGGAATTGAGCCTCGCACCTGGTGGGAAGCCAAGAAGGCAAAGGAAGCCACTGTACTGGCTATTGTAGGCTGGGCAATATTATTAGTGATTCTGATAATGATAGTGCTAATTGGCGGCTCGCAGAATCCCTAAACCATAATATTTATATTTTTTAATCGCAAAAGGATAATTATGCCTTTAATTACCCGCCTAATAATCGGTTTTTTCCTGATTGCCTCAACAGCCGTATCGCAGGAATCGATCATCACCGTAGGACCGCATGGCTGCGATTTCTACCGGATTGAGGCTGCTCTCGATTCAGCCGGCCCGGGAGATATCATCGAGGTGCAGAGCGGTGAATACTATGTTAATTTGAATATAACAACACCCCTCATAACTCTTCGGGGCATAGATACGGGAAATGGCAGGCCCATCCTGCGAGCCGGAAGCTCCACTGCCGATATCGAGGAGCGAGGCATCGGCGTAACTGAGATGACTGTGATGACTGGAGGCACAGCCATTGCCATCCGGGAATTTGGCTGCATAGTTGACGGTTTTGACATAACAGGCGTCATCCCGCCGGTTCCCTACGGCTCAGGCGAGCACAATGACCTCATAGGCAATGCAGGTATCAGAGTCTACTCCGACGGAAATACCATATCCAACAATACCTTTTACGACAATGAACTGACGGCCATTGGTCTATGGAATTGCAGCAACAACAGGATCATCAATAATTCCATAAAAGACATCCCCTTCGGCTATGCGGTTGAACTGTATAATTCAAATGGAACCACAATTGAGGGCAACAAGCTGCTCCATAACCACTGGGGAATTGAGATGCAGAGAAGCGACTCAAATACAATTGAAGGCAATGAGATAACAGATAGCATCAACGATGCCATAAGGGCTATGAAATGCAATTTTTCCATAATTTCCGGCAACATAATCACAGGCAGCGGCTGGGAGAGCGAGTATGAGGGCAATGGAAAAGGCATATCTTTGATGGGATCCATGAACGCTATCATCAACAATCTCATAGAGTACAATAGAGATGATGGTATACACATTGAGAGCATCTTCTGGAATAACTATCCTGCTGATGAGTCCTATGATAATCTCATCCATAAAAACAAGATTAGGCACAATGGCAAAGACGGAATTTCTCTGGTAAAGAGCTGGGAAAATCAGCTATGGGAGAACAACATCACCGCCAATCACGGCAATGGCATAGGCTTAACCTTCAGCCACAACAATACACTTGAATCAAGCAACATCAGCAAAAACCAGCATGGTATACTCCTCTACCAATCCAACTATACGAAAATTGCCAATTCCACTATTACGGATGAAGTAAAAGGCGGAATTATTCTCGATCAATACTGCACGAGAAACACTCTTGCCTTTAACACAGTCTCCAACAGCACCGAAGGCATCAATATCTCAGGCGGATCTTATGCAAATGTTATATTTGGAAATAATCTCACCCCAAATGTTCAGCCTGCCTGGGACTATGCAAGCAATTCTTGGGATAAGGAAGGCAAGGGCAACTATTACGGCCAACCGGATTGCAGGGACCGGGACAGTGACGGCATTTGCGACTCGCCTTACCTGATTGCCGGAGGCACCAGCGTGGATCACTACCCACTGGTGAGCTGGACGAGACTGCCCGGATGAGCATCAATTAGCTATACAACGAGTCAATTGCATGAATGACAAGATAGCCGATGAAATTAAAAGCAGATGGCCCAGCAAATTCTATGATCAGGAACGCTTCGTCTTCCAAAATATCCGGCCGGGTGACCGAATATTTGTAGGCACGGGCTGCGGTGAGCCTCAATATCTGGTCAGCTCTCTGCTCAATTTCGTTCAGAGCCAGCCCAAGGCCTTAATGGATGCCGAGCTGATAAACATAGTCACCCTGGGCGTCGCCGCCTACACAGACGAAAAGTTCAAAGACAACTTTCGGCTCAACTCCTTTTTCATCGGTGACAACACCCGAAAGTCGGTGAACCGATGTGAAGCCGACTACACACCCATCTTCCTTTCACAGCTGCCTGCCCTTATCAGATCAGAGAGAATACCTATTGATGTGGCTCTCATCCAGACCACGCCCCCTGATGAGGATGGCAATATGAATCTGGGCGTTAGCATTGACATCGTCCGAGCGGCCGTCGATAAGGCAAGAATGGTGATCGCCCAGCCTAACTCATTTATGCCTGTTGTGCAAGGAGACGGCTGGATCGGTATGGATGATGTCGACTACATCATTGCGAAAGATGAGCCATTGTTGGAATATATCGAAGATGTTCCCGGAGATATTGCTCAAAAGATCGGAGGATATGTGGCCCGTATCGTGGAAGACGGCTCGACCATTCAAGTGGGGTATGGCAGCATTCCCAATGCAGTAGTTGGCAGTCTGCAAGGGAAAAAGCATCTGGGAGTGCACACGGAACTGCTTAACGATGGTATTGCCGCTCTGATGGAGAACGGAGTTGTGGACAACAGCCAAAAGAGCCTGAATCCAGGCAAGAGCATTGCCACCTTCTGCATGGGCCGGCGCCGGACCTTTGATTTTCTGAGGGATAAGAGCACAATAGAATTTCGTACAATCGACTACACTAATAATCCCCTTATCATTGCTCAGAATAGCAAGATGACGGCCATCAACAGCGCTCTGCAAGTTGATCTCACCGGACAGGTCTCGGCAGAATCATTAGGGCACAGTTTCTACAGCGGTATCGGCGGCCAGGCAGATTTCATGCGAGGAGCAGCCCTTGCCCCTGGCGGAAAGACCATTATCGCTCTGCCTTCTACAGCGCATCAGATGGGTCAGGATCTATCCACAAGAGGACCGCAGGTCTCCAGGATTGTGCCGTTCCTCAGCGAAGGAGCGGGAGTCACCTTAACCAGGGGTGATATTCACTATGTCGTAACTGAATACGGTATTGCCTATTTGCATGGCAAGAGCATTCGAGAGAGGGCCATGGATCTCATCACCATCGCTCATCCCAATTTCCGGCTCTGGTTGATTGAAGAGGCCAGGAGACTTCATCTCATCTATCCGGATCAGGCCTTCATTCCCGGCATAAAAGGCGAGTATCCAGAGGATCTGGAGGTTTTGAAGACTACTTCCAAAGGCTTGCAGCTTCTCTTGCGGCCGGTCAAGATCAGTGATGAGCCGATGCTCAAGGACTTCTTTTACTCACTATCTCATGAAAGCATGTATCAGAGATTCATTTCAGCCAGGAGAGACATTCCCCATGAATTGCTGCAAGAGTTTGCGGTGGTGGACTACTTCCAGAAGATGATACTGGTAGCCGTAATACAGGAAGGTGACAGAGAATCGATCTGCGGACTGGGCCAGTACGGCTTGAACAGCGATACCTACACAGCTGATGTAGCTTTGGTGGTGAGGGATGACTGCCAGAAGAAGGGTGTGGCCGGCGAGCTGCTCAGCTATTTGACTTATCTTGCCAAGAGACAGGGGATCCTGGGCTTCACGGCAGAGGTTCTGGTCGGCAATGATCCAGTCTTCCGGCTCTTCAAGAAAATGGGATTTGATGTGAGCAAGAGGAGCGCTGAAGGGGTTTATGAGATGCTGGCTTTGTTCAGATGATGTCTATTTTTATTGACCATCTTCTTGGTCGTATTCTCGATCAAATATGTGAACTACCGCGTCCTGAAGGGCGCGGCTTCCCACTTCATCGCCAAAACCAGGCATCACAGATATGTGATGTAGAGGTTTCGACTCGATGGGCGCTACTGGCTGTTCCATCCCTGTGATAAGTATGTTCCTGCGATCTACTTTTATCAGCTTTCGACCAGCACTTTGAGCCTTGTACTAAAGCATGAATATGAACTCTGACCAGGATGCATCATGAATGCTGCGATGCATACCATTATTATGGCCTTTCTCTTTCAGACCTTGGGCCGTGTCGGTGGAGCCGCTCGCAGCCCAAGGCCAGCCGGAGCCACAGCCGCCGTCAGCCAGGCGAGCCCGTATGCGCGCGTGCAGGCTCGCGCTCGGGGACAGGGGGCTGGGCGTGGCTGATAACCAGGAAGTGTTGGAGTCAAGTTTGCTGGTATTCTACTGAACATCCCGATGCATGACGGGCTGGCGAAGGGTACATTGAACGACATTTTGTCTCAGGTATCCATCTGGAATGGGATTTCAGAAGACAACCTAATTGAAATGATTAAACAATCATAGCTCAGGCTGTTGCGAGAAAAGCCGGGCCGCCGCAAAGCCGCGCTCTGCATCATTCGGGTCCCGGCTGACACTCGTTGCCACTGCCGGTGGGCCGGGCCATTCAGGCTTGAGGCGATGTCGTCAAGGCGGGATGGCTTGCCTGATGATCGATAGTGCTCAGGGACAGGTCAGGGCCGCATCGGTGGAGCTGCTTGCAGGCCATGGCCTATCCGGGGTCACAGTTGCCATACGCCAGGCGGGCCAGCATGCACGCAGGCGCACGCTCGGGGGCATGGGGCCGGACAGGTCTAAGAGCCAGGTGTGCCTGCTCCGGCAAGGGCTGTTTTCCGGGGCGTGGGATTGGAGAAACAAAGTCTTCGGTTCGCTATTACTATTAGCTGAGAATTATATCCAGCAACTGCGGACTAAAACACAAAGGCACGAAGGCACAAAGGACGCACAGAGAGATTTAGGAGCAAAGCACTATTCCATTAGCTCATAAAAATCATCTTCAGTTATGCCCAACTGCTTGAGAATTTCGTAGAAAAGCCAGCTTCCAATCTCGCTGTTGCCGTGTATCGGAATGGTAGTGGCTCGGCCATCGGGATGTTTCCATCTGGCGTGGCTGCCTTTTTGCCTCACCGTCTGAAATCCGAGCTTCTTGGCAGCTTTCTGCAGGTCCCTAGCTTTGGCAGCCATGAATAGCCTTTAATTCTACATCTGATGGAAGCATGCGTCCTTCTTCTCTGTACTCATCTTCGATCATTTCGAAGACGTTTATCAACTCGGTTTGTGCCTCCTCTAGGGTTTTGCCCCAGGCGTGGCAACCAGGAATTGCAGGTACGTAGGCCACGAATGTACCATTGTCTTCGGGACGAAGGATTATCGTGTAGTCATAAAGACGCTTCATTAAAATCAACTGGACCTTATTTGCATATAATACTACCTGAGATAGATTCCTTGCCTTCATCGGATCTGCAATATCACTGCGTGGTGGCAGAACCGGGCAGCCGCAGGGCCGTGCTCTTGCGGCGCTCGGGTCCCGGCTGCTGCTCGTGGCCACCGCCCGTGGGCCGGGCCGTCCGGGCTTGCGGCGATGACAGTCGGGCGGGCAGGCTGGCTTGCCTGGCAAGCGCTCGTGAGAGTGGGCAGGAGGCCGGGCTGGCCGTGATCACGGGCTCACGCGAAGGCGCGAAGCCGCGAAGTTTCGATGAGAAAAAGACAATTTTTCGCCAGCGCCCTCGGACGACGTCGGTGGAGCCGCTCGCAGGCAAAGGTCATCCGGGGCTACAGATACCGTCCGCCAGGCGGGCTCGCGCTCGGGGGCGGGGACGGGCAGTCTGGGATTGTGTCGTCCTTTGCCATGCAGTCCCGTGCGTGCTCGTGTTTGGGAGAGTGAATAGACTAGTGTGCATACCTTTCTGATGGGGTGGACTCAGTCAATGCGTATCTATGCTGACATAATTAGGAACGGGAGGATTGAAATATCTTGATGATAATTTAATGAATGGTATATGATCATGGAAGTTATCGATGAAGTTGCAAGTGCGCTGAAGATGGATCGTGATGTTCTTGCACGAGTTAGTATCAAGGCATTTTTAGAGAGAGAACTTAGATGCATTGAAGCTGAGATATTCGAGATTGGGACAAAGCATGGGGTTAGATCCATCTTTGAGCTGGACGATAAGCTGAAAAAAGGGGAAGTTCGGGAAGAAGATATTCTAAACGATTTCCAGGAACTCGACTACCTGGAATCAAGGAGAGATGAGATATTAGCCGCAATGAAGAGTCTTCCTCAGCATTAGAGGATCTCGCAATTCTTAAAAGAATCATCGATGCGGAATATGCGGATATTTTAATCGATTCTATCATTTACCGAGGAAAGCTCAGAGCATTTTTGGATGATAGCTCATTTATTGATGTGTGGTTCTCATTAAAAATTGCAGGCCGTTTTTCCTATCATTGGGAGCGAAGGCACATCGATGGCTCCATGTACCGCCATGATAATTTTCCTGATGCAAACTGGCAAAGGGTATCGACTTATCCCAAGCACTTCCATAATGGCTCTCAGGATGCGGTTGAGGAGAGCCATTTGGATGAAGATCCCGTTGTTGGATTGCGCCAATTCATGGAATTCGTTCGCTCTCAGCTTGCCAAAAAGGGCAAATAAGGTCTTCTTGACCCAAAGGCACAGAGACGCTTACGGATCGACTCTTGGCCGTCTACAGCCTGGCGATTCGACGGCTTAGATAAAGCAGAACCTGACCGCAGCATGCCGCGCTCCGTTCCGCTCGTGTCCCGGCTGGCAGCTCGTGGCCGCCGCCGTTGTTATGGCGGGCTGGCTTGCTTGGCAAGCGCTAGTATTAGGGGCATGAGGCCCGGTCGGGCCTGAGAACCAGGTGTACTGGCCTCCAGACTGGGCGTTTTTCCGGGCACTGCAATTGGGAAAAAATGTCTTCGGTTCGCTATTACTATTAGCTGATAATTATATCCAGCAACAGCAGGCCAAACCACAAAGCGCACAAAGCTCACAAAGGACGCACAAAGAGATTCATGGAGACCCTCCTAGCTTTGCCATCCTTGCAAGTTACCGGAAGCAGCGCTGGGCAGCCGCAGGGCCGCGCTCTTGCGGCGCTCGGGTCCAGGCTGCTGCTTGTGGCCGCCGCCCATGGGCCGGGCCGTCCGGGATTGCCGCTGTTATCAGGGCGGGGGAGATTGCCTGGCAAGCGATCGTGCTCAGGGGCCGGGCTGGCCGTGATCACGGGATCACGCGAAGGCGCGAAGTTGAGATAAGAAAAGGATAATTTTTCGCCAGAGCCCTCGGGCCGCGTCGGTGGAGCCGCTCGCAGGCCAGGGCCATCCGGGGCCACAGTTGCCATCTGCCAGGCGGGCCCGCATGCACGCAGGCGCGGGCGGGCGCTCGGGGGCGCGGGAGGCAGGGCGAGCCTGCGATCAGAAGAAGATGGGTCCAGATCGACGGCTTTTTCGATGATATTTTTAGGAAATGATGGCAGTTGATAGTTATTATTGGCTTTTTTGCCTGTGGATCTCAAGCACGTACTTTATATCTTTCTTTAGATTAGGAATATCCCCTTGAATGATCTCCCAGATAATCTGTAGGTTTACGTTAAAATAGGCATGAATCATGCGGTTTCTAAGGCCTATCATCTGGCGCCATGGAATATGTTGGTACTCATTGCGTATATCCTCAGAGAGATTGCGAGATGCTTCTCCCATTACCTCAAGTTGTCTTATGACACCGTCTTGAATTAAACTGTTATTTAAAAACTCTTCATGAGATACGCCCTTGGTATAGAGCTCAATTTTCACAAACGCATCCATTATGTGGTGTAGATAGACGGAGTCATCTTTCTTCATAGAGCAGAACCAGATCCCTTTCTGCGTAGGGTCGCAGATATGGGCTTAGAGAGCCTTCAGCTATCAGTTCTACTTCTCTTCCCATAACACGGCTTAGCTCCTCTTCCAAACCAAACCATGCTAAACCGAGTCGGGGACGTTTCTCTGGGGCTTTTAGTTCCACCAGGAGATCGATATCGCTTTCTGGTGTCTCCTCGCCACGAGCAAAAGACCCGAAAACTGCAATGCGCTTAACGTAGGGCCTGAGCAATGGCAATATTTTCTCGCTCAGCTCCGCAAATCGATTCATTTGATCTCCTTTATATCGCTATATCTGATATCCTTCATGTATTTGGAACTGTGCGTTTAAATAGATGAGGGTGAGTGGAAGAAAGAGCTGTTTTGGGAGAGACACATCACTTAATTCTGTTGTGCATCGGGACGTCCGGGATTGCGGCGCCTGTCACCTGGGCGGGATGGATTGCCTGACAAGCGATCGTGCAAGTGGTCAAGAGGCCCGGTTGGGCCTGAGGGCCAGGTGGCGCATGCATTCGGTTAGCGATTACTATTAGCTGATAATTATATCCAGCAACCACGGACCAAACCACAAAGGCACAAAGGACGCGCAAAAGATATCCGTGGCATTCCCTCATCTTTGCCATACTTGCGAGCTTACCGGCAGCAGCGCCGGGCAGCCGCAGGGCCGCGCTTTTGCGCCGCTCGTGTCCCGGCTGCGCTCGTTGGTCGCTGCCTGTGGGCCGGCCAGTCCGGGATTGCGGTGACTGTCGTCAGGGCAGGCTGGATTGCCTGGCAAGCGATCGTGCTCAGGGACCAGTCGAGCCGAGATCACGGGCTCACGCGAAGGCGCAAAGCCGCGAAGTTGCGATAAGAAAATGATAATTTTTCGCCAGAGCGCTCGGGCCGCGTTGGTGGAGCCGCTCGAAGGCAAAGGCCAGCCGGAGCCACATCCGCCATCCGCCAGACGGGCCCGCATGCACGCGTGCAAGCTCGCGCTTGGGGGCATGAGGACGGGCGGGCCAGCGATCAGGTGGGGCCTGAGTCGGTCAGTCCAGATGGAAATTCAAGACACCTCATTTTGAATCTAACCAATCCTGCCGGGAAAGAGCAGCTTGCTTCAATATTCTTACTATCAAGCTAGTACCGATATCATCATCGCGATGCGAATTCGGGATGATTATCGATATGTCTCCTTTGGCCATGACTTCATGTTTTGATCCTGGGAAAGGCCCATCAAATCCTAATTTTCTCAATCGTTTTATAAGCTCCCGTCGTGAGACAGGTGTAAGCTTATTCGACAACGCTGATCGGCTCCGATGAGACGATGATTGTTGTTCCACCTATCGAAGGAATAGATCTTCCTGTTCTAAGTCGAAAAGCAATCCAATCCTCAAGAGCGCTCATAAGATCATCCCGACAGGTTTCAAGCGTCTTTCCTGATGCCCATACGCCCTGAAGCTCAGGGATTTCGCCATAAAAGGGCTCAGGATCGTCTATTATCTCATAGGTTGCTTTATCCATTGCCGCTTTAATGTACTCTGCAAACATCAGTATAATTGTTATCCATGATCAGATAAAATCTTTCGCTCTCCTCAACATCTAAAGGCTCTCTGGTCTGACCCTTAAATCCAGCAAAATATCCGTCGCTCATGGACCGGATCATCCTGGTTTGCGGTGATGTCGCCAGGGCGGGCTGGATTGCCCTAAAAGCGATCGTATCCAGTACAAGTGCCAGTCGGGCCGAGATCAAGGGCTCACGCGAAGGCGCGAAGCCGCGAAGTTGCGATAAGAAAAGGATAATTTTCGCCAGAGCCATCGGGCCGCGTCGGAGGGGCCACTCGCAGGCCAAGGCCATTCGGTGCCGCAAGCCGCCGTCCGCCAGGCGGATCCGCATGCACGGCAGCGCGCGCTCGGGGGGCAGGGGGCCGGGCGGGCCTGAGGGCCAGGAAGAGCTGGACTCTTGCGAAGGCGGCTTCTTCGTGAGCTGGATTTAAGGAAATGATCGCAATTTCTTATTATTATTCGCCGATAATTATAACTTAGCAGCTACGGGCACCACAAAGCGCACAAAGGACGCACAAAGAGATTCGTGGCAGTCCTCCATCTTTGCTATTCTTGCGCGCTACCGGCAGCAGCGCTGGGCAGCCGCAGGGCTGCGTGCTGTGGCGCTCGGGTCCCGGCCGCCGTCCGTGGGGTCGGGCCGTTCGGGTTTGCGGCGATGTCGTCAGGGCGAGATGGCTTGCATGACAGGCGCTTGCATTCGGGGGCAGGGGTCCGGTCGGGCCTGAGAGCCAAGAAGATCAGGGCAGGAAAGGCTGAATTTCATGGGCAAGCAGTTCCCGGCTTGGCAATCGTTGAGATCAATCAGAATGACTTTCATCATCGTCTTTCTCCCTTAGATGTTTCCTTAACTCATCAATGCTTTCAAAAGAAACCGCATTCTCCATCTCTTTTACCCAGTCAATTTTTTTGGCACCTGGATATGCTTCAATCAGACTCTTAGGGTTCCAGTGCAAAATGTCTGAGCCGATCCAAGAGAAGATTTCCATGAGAAACTCCTCATCGGAGCGGTCATCATCCGTTTCTTTGAATAACTCGAAATCGCTTCTTCCAATGGATGGATGTATTTCGCTTAATACTATTCTGCCATCTTCCTGGCGGACAAGCCCATAGAACCAGTTCTCTGTGCAAGGAAGACTTTGGATCTCCTCGTCGGTCCATATGTGAACCAGCTTGCCATAGAGTTCTTCCGGCATATTGATGAGCTATATTCTTGGGACAATTTAGTCTTTGCCTATTCCCTATTCTCGCTTCGGGCTGCCGCCTGTAAGCCGAGCAGTCCGGGCTCGCGTCGTCCTCAGCCAGGCGGGCCCGCACGCACGCGTGCGCTCGTGCTCGGGGGCAGGAGGCCGGTCGCCCTAAGGGCCAGATGGCGCATGCCTTCGGTTCGCGATTACTATTAGGCTCCAGGTCCTGGCTGCTGCTCGGGACTGCCGCCTGTGGGCCGGGCCGTCCGGGACTGCGGCGCTATCGTAAGGGCGGGCTGGATTGCCTGGCAAGCGCTCGTGTCCGTGGGCAGGAGGCCCGGTCGGGCCGAGATCAAGGGCTCACGCGAAGGCGCGAAGCCGCGAAGTTGCGATAAGAAAAGGATAATTTTCGCCAGAGCCATCGGGCCGCGTCGGAGGGGCCACTCGCAGGCCAAGGCCATTC
>Ga0074199_1000371_pt1 | contig 78152 bp, 74 predicted proteins | sample EPASupsiteSAE347_FD_64528 | JGI IMG/M metagenome (GOLD analysis project Ga0074199, IMG submission 64528) | Bioremediated contaminated groundwater from EPA Superfund site, New Mexico - Sample SAE3-47 | ecosystem: Environmental > Aquatic > Deep subsurface > Groundwater > Contaminated ... | reverse complement strand
GCCGGAACAGGCCACCAGTTTAACATTTTTATTATCTTTAACCGCCTGGACAAAGGTATCGGCGGGGACATCAACGCCCAGGTCAACCATATCAAAACCGGCGCTTTCGATCATCATCGAAACTAGATTTTTCCCGATATCATGAAGATCTCCGGCCACCGTACCGATAACGCAGGTGCCCAGGGAGGCAGAACCGTCGCCAGCCATCAGTGGTTTTAAGACTTCCACGCCTTTAGACATGGCTTTAGCGGCGATCAGCATTTCCGGTACAAAAATATCGCCAGATGAGAATTTTTCCCCAACCACACCCATGGAATCAACCATCGCCTGGAGAATTTCTGCTGGCGCGCTGCCGGCATCCAATGCTTCCTGTACCAGACCGGGGACCAATTTTGACTTTCCGGCTTCAACCTTTGCTTTGACTTCTTCAATTTTTGACATCTTTTTTCCTCCTGTTTAATATCCAATTTATTTGTGATACCAGACGATATCAGTTGTATTAACGATCCCACGTGTGTGCGTGAAACCACTAATTTTTCAGTTGATTCAGAGAAATTCCCTGATGAGCCCAGATTGATGGGATCCAAAACGAATAGTCTCCTCATAAAGTGACAGCGATTACAATTAAGTGCCCGTAGGGTTTTCACTCAATTCTTTAGTTCCACCGTTTTTTTCTTTGACTTAGACAGATTTTAAATCAATTTAAAGTTTATGTCAACCTTTATTTATAAAAATGTTATTTTTTACTAATTAGTAATATTGATCTGTTTACCAATTTTTCTCGGACCCCATAACAAACTGTTTTTAAACTAAAAAAATCCCTGATCCTGATCAACTTATTAGGCGATCAGAATCAGGGGGACTTGTAGACTTTTCAGACATCCTTGGTGCAGTTGTTAAAACCCGTTATTTAATTATCTTAATTAAATAAGACACAACCCACATAGGTCAGGGTATTTGGTCCATAGTAATAATCCAGATTGTTTAATTTACACAGGTCACTGACAAGTATCCCGAAGGCTTCCATGGATGAGAAGGCTTTCTCGGGAAAGCGACAGGATTCGTCTGGATAGGTGCATTTTTCGCATAGTGAACAGCATCCGTCGCCCAAAGGCAGCATGTCGGCTTTCATCTCAAACAAGGCATTAACCAGTCGATCAAAGCTGGCGTTGTGCTTTTCCTTGGTTTCTTCCATCCCTTCAAAATCAAAACTATCTTCCAATTCACCGGTGGTTTGAACAATCACCCCATATTTGTATTTTTTGACCTTGTCTCCGCATTCGTCCAAGGTACCGCAGCCCGGCGGACAGGCCCAGTTAGTATCATAAATCTGACACTTGTTGTCGGCGCACATTTGTCGTACTTCCGGATTTAAATCAACGGTGGAAACTTCAAGCTCCGCTGCTCTCGTAAAACCGCTTTTATTTGCCAGATCCAATACTTCTGTTAATTCGATCATTTAAATTTCTCCGTTTTCTGTGAGAACATTTAGTTCCCACTAAATTATTAACCATTCTAGCACATCTTTTCGTATAAATATAGCCTTTTCTCAATTAATGATAAGATCAACCTCACTTAGATGGATTTAAATTTCAAGTTAAGCTCGGCTGGTTTCCATAATATAATAGCGTCTGTTCACATCAACAGATAACTGATCATGGGAATAGTAACCACCGAAGCCAGGGTCGTAATAAACACCCCTTTAGTGGCCAGGGCAACATTATTTTCATAGCGGTTGGCAAAAAGTACCGAGGATGTGGCCACCGGCATGGCAATAATGACAATGATAATTCCCAGTAAATAAGGGTTCACAATCACATTTCTTAAAATCACCCAGGCCAGTAAGGGCAACAGAATCTGCTTGATAATCACATAAGGATAAAGCCTGATCTCGGTAAAAACACTCCTAACTGAAATCCCAGACAAGGCGATACCAATGACAATCATGGCCAGAGGTGTGGTGGTGTCGCCGACGGTTTTTAGCGTATCGTTAAGCAACTCCGGCAATTTAAGGTGGGCAGAAAACATGATGACGGCAGTAATTGAAGACATCATCCCCGGTGATAAGAATTTTTTGAAATCCAGGGCATTTCTACCTTCCTTTGACATCAGCATAATTCCGAGGGTAAAGTTGCTGACATTAAAAATCAGATTAAAGATTGTGGCATAAAAAATAGCACCTTCTCCAAAAATCGATGCGATCACTGGAAAGCCCATAAACCCCACGTTGGACCAGATCGTCATATACATGTATAAATGACGGTCTTCTTTTCTTACCATCAGTATTCTCGCAATAAAATAGGCAATGAACGGCATTACCACGTAAAAAAGGATCGAAATGATAAACATCATCAATACATCATTTTTATCGGTAGCTTCAGGCATGGTTGCCACCGATGCCAGCATCATACATGGCAGGGTAATGCTTAAAATAAAATTTGACAGCTGTGATCCAAAATTCGGACTGACAACCTTTTTCTTTGTGGCAATATATCCTAATGCCAGAATCAAAAACAGCTCCAGCATCTGACTGATCACTAATTTAATGTCCATAAGCCCTCTCCTTCAAATAAAAATAGGCTATCATAAGCTTGGTTTAAATTCAACCCTGTTCTTAATTAGACGCTAAAATCTGCAACCGTTTTTAGTCATCTGGCTGACTGACTGCCGACCCTTACACAGCCTCTATTACAATCATTCTTTATGCCTAAATATTTTTCTAATTTTTTTTAGAAAAACAAGAAATAAATTACACATTTATATGATTTTCTGCTACAATCAATTTTAGATGGGTCAGCATGGGCGATGCTGGACCTTAGATCTGATTTGTGAAAAATTCGAGGTAAAAATGAGAAAGAAAACCACCCCAAAATTAAAAATAAAAAACTTACCCCGGTTCCTGACATTTTCTGCGATGAGTCTCATTCTTATCGTCATGATTACGATGTCAATGTTTTTTTTAATGACCAAAATGGCCGAGGTTTTCAATACCCAAAAACAAATCCTCCAGACGTCTTCGTCTGTTACTTCGTCTGAGTCCAATGCTCCCAAAACAGGAACAGTTGCTGTGAATAATACGACTAACCAAAATGCCAAAACCGATACCTCACTACAAGCGAATGATGCGGATCCCTTGGCTGATATAAAGGCACGTCTTCGAAGTGGGGACACTGCCGGAATCAAGGTTGTCTTTCTGACCTTCGATGATGGTCCCAGTGAAAATACCGGAGAACTTCTAGATATGCTCAACCAATATAATGCGAAGGGCACCTTTTTTACCACCCTTCACGACAATGAAAATGCCAAAGCCATGTATCGGCGGATTGCAGATGAAGGTCATACCCTGGCTAACCATACCAGCAGCCACGATTACGGTCTCTATAATAATCTCGAAGCCTTTTTTGCCGACGTTGATGAACTGGATCAATTCCAGAAATCAGTAACTGGTCAAAAAGAAAGCAGTCACGTCTTCCGTTTCCCCGGTGGTTCGATGAACTCTAATGAGTCCTGTGCTCAAGGTATGCTGAGCCGGGGGTGGAATTACAGCGACTGGAATGTTTCTTCCGGCGATGGCTGTTCCGATCCGCCATCAAGTGATGTCATTGCCCAGATGATTATTGAAGGCTGTCGGGAGTATGATGTTTCGGTTGTTTTATCTCATGCTGAACTCAAAGACTCCAGTCGGGAAGCGATGCCGATTGTTATCGAAACCCTTCAGCAGGAAGGGTACACCTTTTTGAATATGGAGTCCGACTATACTTATCCCCGTCATTTAGAGATTTAAAAGAACTTCGTCTAGCTGTAACAGTCAGTGCGTTTTTAAAGCGATAAAGCAAACCCACCGTTTTCGCGCGGTGGGTTTGCTATTTTTGTCTGGCTCTCATCGCCGCACTTTCGTATTGCTTGTGACGATACATATCATCTTCTGCCTGTTTAAAAATTTCTTCAATGTCTTCCGCTTCTTTATTCTTTGTTTCATATCCGAAGGAAATGGAAACGTCCAGCCCCCCAACCTTTTCTTCGGCAGCCAGTTTTTTAATCTTTTGGATGATTTCTTCAATTTGCTTACCCGCTGTTTTTGGTAAGATCACAATAAACTCATCCCCGCCAAGCCTGGCCACAATATCATCTTTTCGGCATACCTGATTGATAATTCTGGCGGTCTTGATCAGCAATTCATCCCCCATCAAATGTCCCAAAGTATCATTAATTAACTTTAATCCGTTGACATCTCCCAGTAGTAAGGTTAATGGCAAATTTTCTTTGTTATCCAGATTTGCCAGTTCCTGTTCGTAATATCTTCGGTTATAAAGTCCCGTTAAATAGTCATGATAGCTGAGATAAAACATTTCTTTCTCGATCCGCCGTTTTTCATTAATAAAACGGGCCTGCAGCAAATTCTGAAAGGCCAGATTAGACAGTTGATTGGCAATTGTATATAATAACTTTGCTATTTTTTCAAATCTTAAGTACGACATCTTGGGAACTTCTCTAAATGCCAGCACGGCTTCTGATTCATCTGCACCAATCTCCCGGGCGTAGGCAACTAATTGTTCTTCTTGTAAATTTTCATCCCTTACCTGGCCGATCAGCCAATTAGCCACGTGCTTACCGCCAACCGTAATGGCCGCTCCGGCATCCCACAAGCCACCGCTCAAACAGCATTTTATGATGGGTCCCGCTACTGAATAGGACCCGATGGCAGCATCCGACTTATAACAGTTTTCACAACCTTTTTCTGTCTTGCGAATTATATCCTGACAAAGATGGGTAAAATTAGAGGCTCTTGTTATTGGTGTGCCATCGGTCAAAGTAATCACCGAAGCGACACCTGTTGCATCGGAAAACTCATCCTGCAATTTTTGCATTGTTTCTAAATCGATCAATTCACTAAAGTCGATATCGCCGGTATCTTCCGAGGGTCTTGTCAGCTCAAGCATCCGCTTTTTCAACCGTTGTTCCAGATTTTTTCGATCCGTGATATCTCTGGCAGCTGCGTAGACCAGCTTTCCCTGGGGCCGGGAACTCCATTCAATCCAGTGATAGGTTCCATCTTTGGCCCGATAACGATTGGTAAAATTGACGACCGGATTTTGATCATTAAGTCTTTTCATGGCCTCCCGGGTAACCTGGTCATCATCAGGGTGAACAAAATCCAGATATTTTTTGCGGATTAACTCTTCCTGCGTATAACCCAGCGCATCTTCCCAGGCCTTATTAATCTTGATAAAATGTCCATCCATATCGGCAATGCACAAAAAGTCCAAATTCAGTTCAAAAAAATTATTCAGCTCTTCCAATTGAGTCTTTTCTTTAGTAATATCAACAACATGAGTGGCAAAAAAACCCTTTTCCGGGGAATATACAATAACTCGACACCAGATATTAAGGGCAGCCGTAAACTGTTCAAATTCCTTTTTTTCACCATTTGCGGCTACGTCTCCATAAAATCCGATCCAGTTAAAAGCGTCATTGATAATTTCCGGTAAAATCTGGGTGATTCGTTTACCGATTATGGACGCACCAACTAACCCCGTCAGTTTTTCAAAGGCTGGGTTGACTTCGATGTATTCATAATCATAAGGATTACCTGCTTCATCGCAGACAATTTTATGATAAGCATACCCGACTGGGGAGTGTTCAACAACGGATTTATAAAAACTGTCTTCCATGTGGTTCATCCTTTCTGCGACCTTTATAAACTATAACATTTTTTATATACCCCAAAATTCTTAAATTATACCACTATATCGAAACAACCGCAAAATCCCAGATTAGTTTGCCTGCCGCTTAATCTGATCAATCTTTCTCGCTTAAACCGATTAAAAAAGAGGATCCATCCCAGCCGGGACAAATCCTCTTCAATAATTAATATGGTCGCATTTATTTTACTTCAGAACGTCTAATCCCGGTTGGGCAACAATTATATCTTCTTCGACGCTTCCGCTGAATCACCGCTTACCAAGGCCATCTCCTTAATATAAAACAGTCTAGAAAGCTGCCTTGTAAATGGCAATTACATCATCCTTAGTTGGGCATTTCGGATTTCCGCCGGTGCAGATATCAGCCAGCGCCAGATCAGCCAACTCACTGAAATCTGCTTCTTTAACGCCAAGTTCTTCCAGACCGGTCGGAATTCCAACATCTTTTGACAATTTCTTAATGGCATCAATGGCCAGCTCATTGATTTCTTCTTTGCTTTTTCGAGCTATATCAACACCCATTGCTTCCGCCACAGCTCTTAAACGATCGCCAACCGCATCGGCATTATATGCTGCAACATAAGGCAGGAGAATGGCATTGCAAACGCCGTGGGGAAGATCATAAAAGCCGCCCAGCTGGTGAGCCATGGAGTGAACGATTCCCAGGCCACCGTTTGAGAAGCCCATACCAGTTACAAACTGGCCATATGCCATATTATCCCGGGCCTCCACATCTTCGCCGTTAGCCACAGCTTGTCTTAAACTTCCGGAAATGGCTTTGATAGCTTCCAGGTTAAATAAATCGGTAAATCGGGAGGCTCCAGCAGTGGTGTACCCTTCGATGGCATGAGTTAAGGCGTCCATACCAGTTGCCGCGGTTAACGATTTTGGCATTTTTATCATTAGATTCGGGTCATTGACGGCAACCGTTGCCAGACAGTTTGGATCAACAATAACCATTTTTAATTTACGGTCTTCATCTGTGATGACATAATTAATGGTTGCTTCACTGGCGGTCCCGGCGGTAGTATTGATGGCCACGATGGGTAGTGATTTATTGGCGGTTTTGCCAATTCCTTCGTAGTCCCTCAAATCCCCTGGATTAGTGGCTAGAATTGCAATCCCCTTGGCGGTGTCCTGAGGTGATCCGCCGCCGATACTGACCACAAAATCACATTCATTATCCTGTAATGCCTGAAGACCAGCGTTGACATTGGTAACGGTGGGATTTGGCTTAACATCTGAGAACATCGCATAGGCCACTTCAGCATTATCCAGCACGTTTAATACTTCCTGTACAATACCCGCTTCGATGAGAACCTTGTCGGTTACGACCAAGGCTTTTTTTACGTTCATTCGTGTGATTTCCGGAGCGATAAGTTCAATTGCACCGGGTTCCATGATTACTACTGGTGGAAAATAATAGGTTCTTGCCATTTAGGGTACCTCCAAATTTTTCGCAACTGTAAACAGTTACATTCTCTCCCCTTATTTTATCAAATTTGGATTTAGACTCAATTGACACAGACCTTTAACTGTCACATAAGTGACAGTTTTAACTAAATGTAACCTGTTCAACAATGAAAAAGCCAATTTTTATCTGATGTGCCCCAACAATCAGATAAAAATTGGCCTCGCTTAATATAGAACACCTATCATCTATAAGAACAGCAGATAGTGTCTGAGCTTCTCAGGAATTGCGTCGATCAACAATTTGGCAAATTCCGCTGGTTCCATAACCATTCCCTCGGTTACCCATTTAAAAGTCATATCCATGGATCCCTGACAATACATATCCAATAAAAACTGATCATCTGGCTCCAGGGGTTTCCCGTTTTTTTCAACAATGCGATTGGTATAATAATCGGTAATCAGCTTTAGATCATAATCGAAAATCGAATTACAATCACTGGATTTAAATGCTGCTGTAAAAAAATCTTTTTCCGCCCGAACAAAAGCAAATTTCCGGGTTAATCCTTCTTCCAAAGTGAGACTGACGCCCATCTGTTTGATTGATTGTTGGGCCAATTTATCAAAATACCAATTAACCAGATCATATTTATCCTGAAAATACCGGTAAAATGTTTGTCTTGTTAAATCACATTGATCAACAATTTCCTTGACGGTTATTTTATCTAAAGGTTTTTTTACCATTAGCGTTTTAATCCCTTTGGCCAACCGTTCTTTTGTTCGATCATTTGCATCCATTGATATCCCTCTTAATAAATATTTTGAAACAGATAATATGAATCACCTGTTTCATTCTTATGTTAATCTTATCCTCCACCGTAATCGATGTCAATGAAATATTTTGCCAACTCAGATTAAAATAATCCCGATTAATGTTGCTTTTTACTCAAATTAAAAAGAACTCCTTTCTCTGATCTTTTCTTGATGAATCGATCAGAAATCGGAGTTCTTTTTTAATAACAAGTGAAGTCAGATAAAACCAATGGTTTTAGTCCGCTACACCGCTTTTTTGTGAATAGTGTGTGTTATGCTTTGGCTTCTTTTTTGCTGATCAGATATGCCATACCCATCAGTGCTAATAGTCCCATTGTAGCCATTAATGCATCTTGACCCATATCCTGGGTACCAGTTTTTGGATTAGATGAGCTGGCTTTACTATGTTTCCAATGATCATGACAATATGGTTCCAGATACAGAGAAGATGCGCTAAGATCTACATCGCCGTAACAAGGGCTGATCCAAACGCCTTCACCACCATAGATAGCTAAAGGATTAACTCCGCCTACAGCAGTGAGATCCAGGATACCATCTCGGATAACAACCCAGCTATCTGCATATAATGCATTTGCGATGCCTGTTTCCGTGGTAGATTTAACAGTTGTGTATCCGCCTTTAACGATCGCATCATCGCCAGCGCCAATACCCATGCTTCGACCACTGATTGATTCAGTGATGACATCGATATCTCCGCCGTTGATAACTAGATCATTATCTGCCCAAAGTCCCCAGGCTCCGCCGATTCCAGTGTTAATAGCTGCTGCATCAACCCAACCATCATTGATGATTAAATCGCCGTTTTCAACATCAACAGCTGCAACATCGCCAACATTACCAATGGCAAACAGTTCATAGTCGCCATCGTTAAGGACAAGATCGCCATCCATGACATGAATTGCAGATTGAGATCCGATAGCGGTTAGTTCGCCGCTTCCGCCCATGGTCAGATTGCCAACCACATCAACTGCACAACCATTAGCATTCGCTATGATGTTCGTGCCATTCAGGATCATTGCAAAATTGCTGCCCATATCGGCTGCAATAACTTGTTCCCCAACAAAATTGTTAAGGGTTAATGCATTGGTTACTGCATCATAAGAGTAGTCAGCGCCGACAGTGTTCAGGAGTACATCAATAAATGTTACTGCGTCTCTCCATAAACCCAATGCGGGAACTGCTTTAACCTCAATGGTTCCTTCATCAGCTGCAGTTGCAATTACTGGTTCTTCAGCAACTGGCACAACTGGTGCTTCTGCCACTGGTGTTTCTGCCACTGGTGTTTCCACTGCAGGAGCTTCAACCGCTGGTTCTACAACCGCTGGTTCTTCAACTACTGGTGCTTCTACCACTGGCGTTTCTACCGCAGTATTTAACACCTCATCAACTGGTGCCCCCTCAACTTCTAAAACAACAAGCGTAGGTTCTTCCACCACTTCTTCTGTGGCAAATGCTGATACCGGTACCAGCATTAGCACCATCACCATAACCAGCAACAAAGCCATCAATTTCGACATTTTTTTCACTTCACTATTCCTCCTTTCAATGGAATTGTTTGCTGTGTACATCACACCGCAACTGGTGTGAAATTACACAGTTATACATTACGTTATAGTTTTTACCCTCTTTTATGATAAATAACACATTTATTAAAAAAAATTTATTTTTTTTATGTTAGCCGTTTGGATTAAATTACATATTTCTGATCCTCAAGTTTAATTTTTATATTTCGTTTTTTTATTTCACCTAATTTAAACTGCTCATAAAGGGAAAGGCGGTTGACCCCGGCGCTGCCGAGTCTTTTGGCACCACCATGATCTGGATTCCTTCGAGCCGCAGGCCCATACCTTCAGTTCCGGCGCTTTCACCGTTTTTAGCCCAGTCCATCCAACCATAATTCTGGGCATGGACACGATAATAAACATCATATTTATACCATTCCATGCCGTCGAGTTCGATTTTTATCCCTTCCAGCCGTAATCCCAATCCGGTGGTCCCGCTGATTGCACCGCTGCTGACCATCGCCTGCCAGCCAATGTTCTGAACATGGGTCTGGTACTGGATCACAGCATTAACTTCGCTGTTATCAATAAGAATCTTAATCCCTTCCAACCGTAATCCCTGGCCCACGGTACCGCTAATTTCGCCATTCTTTTTTGATGTCTGCCAGCCCACATTCTGGACATGGGTGGAATAGTAAACATCCACATAAGCAGCCGGTAAAGCCACAAATGGTCTGGTATTGGCATATGCGTAAGACGCTGCTGTTGAACCATTATACCCATAAATGGTAAGATTGGGAATCGTTCCAAATACATCTCCACCAAATGATACTGAACTGTTTAAGATAGTAATTTTGGTCAGGTCATCACAATTGGCAAAGGCCGCATAGCCAATCGAAGTGACTGTATGGGGAATAATGATACTGGTTAATGCCTGGGCACCCCAAAACGAACCGTTACCAATTGATATTAAACCATTTCCCAAAAAAACTGAATCCAGGTTTTGACAATTATAAAAAGAACCAATGCCAAGTACAATTACACTGTCGGGTAAGTTAATCCCGGTTAAAGTGCTCTGCCCCTTAAATGCATTAGCACCAACCTCCAGGACGATTTTGCCGTCTATGATCGCCGGAATATCCACATTTCCACCACTGCCAGTATACGCTACAATTTTAATGCCACCGGCAATATCGTCATACCAATAGTCTCCTGAGTGTACGCTGTTTATTGAAATTTCCGGAGCATTCTCCGCTGTATCCAACATCTCACCTTCAGCCAATGTCATTATCTGTTCACTTTCAATTATACCAGCTTCACTATTCGCCGCTTCTGCTAAAGCGCTCATTGGGATCAGAAATATCCATATACTTATAATGATCAGCCCGCTGATAAGCTGTTTGGAACGCATTTTCATTTAAATCCTCCCTATTCATTCTTTAATCGATTGTTCATCACGATTCCTGGATTAGACCTTTATCGATCAGCCTGGACAACTCCAACCGGGCCGTTTCCGACTTTCTTTATGGTCATCATACCCGCAAACATAGACTTTAAACGATCTTTCTTGCTTTTTATTAATTGCCTATACAAAAAGACCCGCTACCTGGTAACGAGTCTCGAATTTCTCTAAGTTTTACTTTTTAATTAATACAGATCTGTTCTGCGGTCTTTAAAAACCGTTATGCTATTTCTGGCTTTGTCCAGCTCCGCCAGATTTACATCGGCGATGATCAGCTGTTCTTCCGGGTCGGCTCCGGCATCGGCCAGCAGCATTCCCAGGGGATCAATAATCATCGAGTTTCCGGCATTCTGCTGATCTTTCACGGCTTCCCCGCAGCCGTTGACGGCCACCACAAAGATCTGGTTTTCGATGGCTCGGGCCTGGTTCAGAACCCGCCAGTGGCCCACCCGGGGCAAAGGCCATTCGGCGGGAACAAAAAGAATTTCAGTACCGGCCAGAGCCTGCTTTCGAGACCATTCGGGAAAGCGGATCTCGTAGCAGATTATGATGCCGCAGGAGACTCCGTCAAGCGCAAAGGTAACCAGCTGATCACCAGCACTGAAGCGCTTATCCTCACCGGCGTAACTGAACAGATGGGCCTTGTCATAGTCGGCAATAATGCGTCCCTTCCGGTCTGCTACATAACAGGTATTATAATAATTGGCACCTTTTTTTGTGGCCACCGAACCACCGACAATATTGATCTTCAGTTCACCAGCCAGTCTTTCCAGAAAAGCTTTGGCCCGGTGCCCATCGACATCTGCCAGCCGCCCAACCAGATCGGTGGTGATAAATCCGCCGCTCCACATTTCTGGCAGCACTGCCACATCGGCTCCGGCAGCGGCAGCCTTTCGGATCCAGTCCTCGGCACTTTCATAATTCTGTTCGATCTGCTTCAATGCCACCTTCATTTGAATTGCAACTATTTTCATCAACGTTTCCTCTCATTTTTCGCCTACATCAATGGCGCCATAATTCTTAAAATCGACTGCCCCACCTTTTTCATAAATGCGGTTTTTTCCCAATCAGAATAGCATACTTCGCGACTTACCTTGATACAATCCAGCAGATCGGCTTTAATATCCAGCACCGTCTGCGAACCAGAAACCCAGGTTCCGCATTCATAATTCCAGGTTAGACTGCGATAATCCATATTGATGGAACCCACAATAGCGACCTGATCATCGGTTACCAGCACCTTTCCGTGAACAAAGCCTGGTGAATATTCATAGATCCGGACACCTTCAGCCAGCAGATCCCCGTAAAAAGCCCGGGTGGTGGCATAAACCAGTTTCTTGTCGGGAATACCCGGAGTAACGATCCGCACATCGACCCCGCTTCGGGCCGCCAGCAAGATACAGTTGGTGAGATCCGTATCGAGAATCAGATAGGGGGTGGTAATATAAATATAATCTCTGGCATTGGCAAAAAGCGTCATATAGGTATTAACCGCCGGATTTCTGGTATTCATCGGGCCGTCGCAAAATGGCATCACCAGTTCATCCCCTGTTACCGATGCTTCGTTCTCCTTATAGATGTCTGGTTGGGTGATCTCCCCAGTTGAATAGTCCCACATATTAATAAACATGGTAGTGAGACTGAAAACTGCCGCCCCTTCCAAACGCAGGGCCATATCCTTCCAATGGCCAAATCGCACCTTTTCGTTGATGTACTCATCGCCAATGTTGATCCCGCCAGTGATGGCCACCCTGCCATCCACTATGGTCATTTTGCGATGATCCCGGAAGCTGATAAATTTAAACAATGATGGGGATAAGGGATTATAGGGAATGCTCTTGATATGATGGGCAGCACAGGTTTTATAAAAATCCTTGGGTAGCGTCGACAGGCTGCCCATTTCATCAACCATCATCCGGATTTCCACCCCGGCTGCGGCTTTTTCATAGAGGGCTGTCATCAGCTCATCGTACATTTTTCCGCCAGTGACAATAAAATACTCGAGAAAAATAAATCTTTCGGCGGTTTTGATTGCTTTCAGATTAGCCCGATGCATCTCCTCTCCCAATTTCAGATATTCGGTTCTGGTATTTTGCCAAACTGGCAGATCACTGAGCCGAAAGACCAGCTCGACCTGTTTTTTGATCCCTTTATCCTTAATGGACTCAAACACCACCTGGTTCTGTTCAAGTTTTAAAAAGGTTCGCTGATTGACATCATCCCATCGTTTTTGGGATTTCCTGGACACCCGCTGCCGTCCCCAGATAAAATAGAGTACAATCCCTACAGCCGGAAGGGCCAACACAAAAATAATCCAGGAAATCTTATAGGCGGCGGTCTTTTTTCGATAAACAATGTTCAGCACCACAAAAATAGCCAGCCCCTCAATTAACCAATATGCATATACTGCATAATCTGAAAACTGCAGAATGATCAAGCCGATGATGGTCAACTGTAAAAAGATCAAAACCATATTGACTAAAAACCTGAACATACTTTGAAAATGATCCGACGAATTTCTCATGGTTACCCCTTTTTCGTGATTTATTCTACTGATAAACGGTTCTCACCGATTACACCGACGGTTTTTGTCTGTTTTTTTGTTTTTTATAAATTATATGCCATGTTTACACCAGATACAACCGCTTGCCGAATTTTTTATTGATCATCATGCCAGTCCAGAAAGGTTTGAATAAACCATTCACGAACCACATTATCACAGAATTTATTTTTATATATATTTAATATCACCTTTCTATCAGTAGTTCGAAATACTTCATAAACTTGTGCAATTTGCGTTTTTTGTAGTAATCAAGAAATTTTTCAGCTCATTTCGGTGAGTTTTCATGGTTTGAAAACGATATTATAGTAAATTTATTTATTATTACAAAAGCATTGACAAAACCAATATTGAATATTAAACTTGTTTATAATTCAATAATTAAAGGAGGACAAGCATGACAGCTCATTTAACTCAAAAAGAAAACTTTTTGCGGGTCGCCCGGGGAGAAATGCCGGAATATGTGCCGGTATCATCATTTTTCGGTCCTGACGCGCCCCTGATCACCATGGCAGACCCCTGTATTTTAGGTAGCTTCAGAGGACCTGGCGGAGGCGTCGATCCCTGGGGTGTCACCTTTGTAACCGGTGAAGAAATCAACTTTGCCGCCCTGCCAAAACCCAATGATTTTATTTTGACTGATGTGACAAAATGGCGGGATGTGATCAAAGCCCCGGACTACAGCGGATTTGACTGGGAAGCCGCCGCTAAGGCTGACCGCCAAAAGTATGTCCAGGATCCCGACCAGACAGCCTTCGTCCTCAGCGGATTTGCGGATTTATTTCAGCAGTTTATTGGGTTTATGGGCTTCACCGAAGGGCTTTGTGCCATCTATGAAGAACAGGAAGAAGTTGAAGAGCTGCTTGATTACATGCTGGAACACTCCCTCTACATCACCAAAAACCTGCTGCATTATTATAAACCGGAAGGCTATTACCTGCTGGATGATACCGCTTCAAAACTCAATCCCTTCATTTCTCCCAAATTATTTAATGAAATCTTTGTGCCTCGTTATAAAAAATGTCTGGATCTGGTCAGAGACGAAAATGTTCCGATATTTTACCATAATTGCGGACGGTGCGAAGATCTGATCCCCTCAATGGTGGATATCGGGGTAAACGTTTGGGATCCGGCCCAGGTTGAAAATGATCTGGTTGGAATGAAGCAGAAATACGGTTCAAAACTTGCCATCAACGGTGGTTTTGAATTCAGAATGCCCAGCACCTGGCCGGTGGTTGATGAGGAAGAGGTTCGTTACGCAGTCCGGGAAACCTTCGATCAGCTTGCTGCTGACGGTGGGTTTATCTTCAACGGGATGATTACCTCGCTCGATTATTTTGATCCAAAGGTTCAGGAAGTCAATGGCTGGATCGTCGATGAAGCCAAGAAACTGAGCAAAACGGTCTATAACTAAAATGAAAGTAATCATCTTAGGCGGATTTCTGGGCTCCGGAAAAACCAGTGTTTTGTTGCAACTGGCCAGGTACATTGCCGGGGATACCTCTGGAAATTCGACTAAAGTCGTCATTCTGGAAAATGAAATCGGCGAGGTCAGTGTGGACGACAGCTTACTAAAAAGAAATGGTTATCAGGTGACCAATATGTTTTCGGGCTGCGTCTGCTGTACCATGTCCGGGGAGCTGATTCTTAACCTGCGCAGAATCAGGGACGATTTCAGTCCCGAGCTGGTGATCATGGAAGCCACCGGGGTGGCCTTTCCCGATAATATCCGCAAGACCATCAACCAGTCCCTGCCAGAGCTCGAGGTCAGCGTCACTTGTATCACCGATGCCAAACGCTGGCTGCGTCTGCTCCGGCCGATGGAAATGCTTTTAGAAGGGCAACTGGAAGCGGCCGAAGTCATTCTCATCAATAAGATCGATATGGTCGACAGCCCGACCCTGGCCGCCGTGGAGGTCTCTATCCGGACCTTTAATAACGGCGCTGAATTCTTCAAAATCAGCGCCGCCCAGCCCATTGATCCCATTATTTTGAGAACCATCCTAAATCCAGAACAGGAGTCAGGCAACAATGAATCATAAACATCATCCCAACGAAAATTGCGGCTGTGGATGTCATCATGAGCATCACGATCATCACAACCATTCCGGTCACATCCATCATCTCGAGCCCCATCACCAAGCCCCACAGCCGATCACGGTGAAAACCCATGATAACAGCCTGGTCGGTTCCTATCGATTAACAATTGCGGCCGGCTTTGAAGAAGCAAACACCATTCTCGATGAGGCCTTAAAAAAAATCGCCGCTGAAATCACTGCGCTGGGGGGCATCATCGGGCATATCAAGGCCAATCTGACTGCGGCGGGCCGAAGCTGTATGATTTCCATCACCGAGGATGAATCCGATCAGCATTACAGCGACAGCCACTGCTGTCAGGCGGAAGGCGTGGCCATTGTCTTTGGCATTCTACCGGTACAACTGGAAACGATCCTCAATGCCAACCTGGGTCCCTATCTCAGCGACTGAGTTCAACTTTTATCATTATATCAAGGGCTAAATAGAAAAAACCTGTTACTGCAGCATATCGAGCTGTTTCCAGTAACAGGTTTCTCTTGTTATTCCAGCAATTCCCGGATTACCCTGGGAATATCGGTATTATTGATATAGGCACCTCGAACTGAGTCGGAGCCCACGGCATATTTTTGAAACAAATCGGCCCCCGGACCTTTGGCAAAAATGGGCACCAGCTGATTCGTATGCCCGGTACTGTTCCAGGTCATGGTGGGCATATTACCTTGTCCGTTATTAAGTACCTCATTATAAACACCTGGGGTTCCGGTCAGATAGCCGGTTTCGTGATCACTGGTGACAATCACCAGGGTTTCCGACCAGCTGCTGTTGGTTTCCACCCAGTCACATACTGCTGCTGTAGCCTGGTTAAAATCAGCTTCTTCTTCAATCATCCGGCCACTCTGATTCTTACTGGCGGCCCAGTCAACGGCACCACCCTCAATCATCAGGAAAAATCCCGCTTCGTTATTGTCCAGTACATTGAGAGAAGCCCGGGCCATTGTCGCCAGCGATGGCACCTGATTATTCATCGTTACTGCGAAGGGCTTGGCATTAAGATCACCGGCCCGGCCATACTGCAAGGTTGTATAAACCGGCGGCACCCCAATCACCCGATCGGGAGCATCCCCAGTCTGGAGGGCTTCAAAATCGGCCTTTGTCTGAATCAGCTGCCATGGTTCACTGTCCCCATCGCCATCGGCGTCATTGCCCAGGGTGCCGGCTTCAAGAGCCGCCCAGGTTTCACTGCCGCCGACGAATTGATAATGCTCAGCCTCTACGGTACTGCGTCTAACACTATCGTCGTTATATAAGGGATTACCCGCACCCATGATCACGTCAACAGAACTTTCTCTAATCATTTCGTTGGCGATCCCACTGTAATTTCTCCGATCCACATCGTGGGCAACAAAGGATGCCGGCGTGGCATGGCTGAGTTCCACTGAGGTGATAACGCCGGTGGATTTACCTTTTGCCTCAAAATCTTCAGTCAGATTCGGCAAATTTTTCAGGTTTGGGTCGACCCCAATTGCCCCATTATAGGTTTTCGTTCCGGTAGCCATGGCCGTGGCGGCGGCGGCTGAATCAGTGGCGCGGTTTTTCAACTCATCAAAACTACTCCAGATTGTCGCCGGATCATAGATATAACGGGCATCATCCTCAGTTTCAATTTTACCTGTTGAATAGGTGCTCATATAATACCTGGCGGGAAAGGCTTCGTAAACCTGGGTTCCAGCTTGTCCTGTGGTATAATAGTCGGTCGCCATGAGCTGGTTGGCTCCGCCGCCGTCTGAGATCAGCAGAATCACATTTTTAAAGGCCGTTGTATCATCCGGGGGCGGTGTTCCTTTTGCTGTGACTACCATGCGGATTGCTTCCATCCGATAAGAAAGGCCTTCGGTTCCGGCCAGCTCGCCATTTTTAACCCAGGTCATCCAGCCCCGGTTCTGAACGTGGGCCTGATAATAGACATCATAATTTTCCGCTTCGGTACCAGTGAGTTTGATGCGGATTGCTTCCATCCGCAGTGACCGACCAGTGGTTCCTCCCTCGGTACCATCACTTGCCCAATTCTGCCAGCCAATATTCTGAATGTGGGTTTGATAGGTAACGCCTAAATTGGGGTGATCGCTGATCTTGATTTTGATCCCTTCCAGACGCAGAGAACTGCCGGTGGTACCGCTCACATAACCTTCCGACTGCCATTCCTGCCAACCGATATTCTGGATATGGGTTTGATAACTGTAATTCCCCTGAAAAACCAGTGCTTGCGACTCTGTATCCATAGCATTTACACAGACCGGCATCTGGATCATCGCCGTCAATAACAGTGTCTGTAGTAAAATTCTTTTTTTTGTTTTTTTCATGATTCCATCTTCTTTCATATAACCGGGTTATCCCCTTGTGCATCAGTCAATCAGATGGTTGTGCTATTTTGATCTTGATTTCTAAACTTCAGGCCAGATTTTTGTAGAAAAAAATGGCTAGCTGGGTCCGATCTCGGAGATTCAGCTTTTCCAATATGACGCTGATGCGGTTCCTAACCGTTCCTTCACTTAAATACAGGTTGTTGGCAATCTCGCGGTTGCTGAGCCCCTGGGCCACCCGGTCGATCAGTTCCAACTCCTTGTCGCTCAAATCAAAGCTGTTTGCCTCCCGATGATCGAGATGATTGATTAAGCCCGGAATCTTGGTCACAATATCCTGGCCGAAGACGCTTTGCCCAATCTTCACGGCTCTTAAGGAGGGCACAATGCTTTCAAAATCCTGTTTAATGATATACCCTTTTGCACCCAGTTTAAGCGCTTTAATAATATATTCGTCATCCAGAAAAGTGGTTAAAAATAATATCCTGGCCGCTTTGTCCGCGGCCAGGATGACCCCGGCGGCTTCCAGCCCGGTCATCACATCCATGCGGATGTCCATCAGCAGCACGTCCGGTTTTAACTGGCGGTATAAGGCAATGGCTTCTTCGCCATTATGACCAATCCCGATCACTTCAATATCGCCCTGGACTTCGATAATGGTCTTCAGCGATTGGCACACCAGCCGGTCATCATCTACAACAAGTATTTTCATGGTTCCCCCTTGATTTATAATCATTTTGACTAGTCATTTTTCGGTACTGATATAAAGATCCGAAAACCGCGGTCAGCGGTGATATGGACATTGCCATCCAGGGCAGCTACCCGGTCGGCGATATTCTTAAGCCCGATGCCGGTGCTGTCAGTTTTTGCTCTGCCAGTGCCGTTATCCTGAACGACCAGCTGGATCAGTCCCGGATGTTCCCGAACAACCAGTGATACTTCGCTGGCATCGGAATGCCGGATGATATTTGAAAAGGCTTCCTTAACTACTGCGATAAAACAGTATTTCACTTCTTTGTCCAAAGGATTTTCCACATCATAATCAAATTTGACGGGGCAAAACTCAAAATTTTTAATCAGCGTCTGCAACTCCACCTGTAAGTCCAGAGATTCATCATGAAGATCATGAACACTGTTGCGGATACTGTCCATGGCTTCAGAAAGCGTTTCCTTTATTTGAACCAAGCCCTCCCGGGTTTGGGCTTCTGTCCTGATCGCCAGCAGTGCCCCGGTTTGGAGGATACTCCGGGACAGCATATGCCCGACATTATCATGAATATCCCGGGCAATCCGGTTTCGTTCGCTCAGGGTGGCCAGGTTCAGTTCGTAGTCCTGCTTTTCCATCAGCATCTTATTCTTTTTTTCTAGCTGCAGCGCCGTTTCTCTGGTGGTGTCCCGGAGGGCGTTGAAATCTTGTCTTAATGTATCCAGCGAGAGGGTCCGTTTTTTGAGAAAATAAGCCACCAGCATAAAAACCGGAAGCAGCACCACCGAGGTTCCGCTAAGCTCCGTGAATCCCGTCGCTGCCGGCAGCAGCGCCAGTGTCCACAGCCATTTATAGCGGGAAATAAGAACATCGTAGCCGATTAGCGGCGCAAACAGGAGATAAACCGGTTCAAAAAAGCAGATCAGCAGATAGCTGCCAAACAAACCCACTGTCACCGGGCTTTCTTTTATATAACTTGATGCCGCGCCAAAAATCACCGCCACCAGCACCGGGGCAATCAGTAGCCCATTGTCGACCGTCGTCAGATATAAGGCCAGACAAAACCCAAAAATAATCAGTTTATCAATCAGCTTATTCATTATTACCTGCCTTTATCAGAATCGTTTTTTAAGTCTTGTTATTATCTAATCGTATCCCCCTCGGCAATGCGATTTTATCACTACTTTAACATAAAAGGTGACATTTGTCATACTCCATCAGGAGGCTGGTCACTAGCAAAGTGACAGCCACAGGTGTAAAATAAACTCATCGACAAATAAAAAGGCTGTTTCCACTTTACTGGGTTGCGGCACATATAAGGAGAAACATATGGTAATTAACGTCAAGAATCTGGTCAAACGTTACGGCGATCTGATCGCCCTGGATCACTTTAATCTGGAAGTACAGGAAGGCGAAATTCTGGGTCTGCTGGGACCCAACGGCTCCGGAAAAACCACCGCTATCAACTGCATCTTGCCCTTGCTTAAATATGATAAGGGCACGATTGAAATCTATGATCAGCCGATGTCACCGGAGGCCTATGACATTAAACGCAATATAGGCATTGTGATGCAAAACGTGGCTGTCTTTAATGAACTGACCGTTTATGAAAATATCGACTACTTCTGCGGCTTATACGTTTCCGATAAACAAACCCGCAAAAAAATGGTAGCTGAGGCCATTGACTTTGTCGGGCTCAATGACTTTACCAAATTCCACCCCAAAAAACTCAGCGGTGGCCTGCTCCGTCGCCTGAACATCGCCTGCGGCATTGCCCATAAACCCAAGCTGATTATTCTGGATGAGCCGACGGTGGCTGTCGATCCCCAGAGCCGCAACAATATCCTGGAAGGGATTCTGGAATTGAACCGCCAGGGCGCCACCATCATCTATACTTCCCATTATATGGAAGAAGTTGAACAGATCGCCAGCCGCATCGCCATTATGGATAAGGGCAAGATCATTGCCATGGGCACCAATGAAGAACTGAAGCAGATGATCAAATCGGGGGAGCATATCAACCTCGAACTGCTTAATCCTGAGCATCTCAAACTCTCCGAAATTCAGGCCTTGCCACACATTATCTCGGTGGAACTAACCGACCATCAGCTGGTGGTGAAGTCAAGCCGGGGAAAAAATAACCTGATTGCAATTCTTGACCACTTGAAGGATCAGAATATCACGATCGGTAAAATTTATTCTGAACCGCCAACCCTGAACGATGTCTTTCTGGAAATAACCGGCAAAGAGCTGAGAGATTAGGAGGAAGCCATGTTTTTATTTAATTATCGTTATCGTCTCAAGTGCATCTTTAAAGACCGGCAGCTGATGTTCTGGACCTTTCTTTTTCCGATTCTGCTGGCCACCTTGTTTAACCTGGCCTTTGCCAACCTTTCAAGCGCCGATAGTTTTCTGAAAGTGAATGTGGCAGTGGTTCAGAACCAGGAGCTGGATCAGAACCCGGCATTTACCCAAGCCATCGATGGGGCGGATGATCTGTTTATTGTTCAGTACACGACCAGAGCCGCCGCCGACGCCCTGCTCAAAGATAATCAAATCGACGGTTATATCGTTTTCGATTCAGATCTCAACCTGGTAGTAAACCAGTCTGGCCTTAATCAGACCATTATCCGGGAATTTCTGGATGATTTTGTCCAATCATCGGCTACTCTCGTCACCATTATCACCGCAAACCCCACCGCTCTCGATAACGGCATCCTGGCCGGGGTTTCCAGTCGCAGCGAATACCTGACCGCAGTTTCTGCCAGCCAGTCCAACCCGGATCCGGTTGTTAATTATTTCTATGCTCTGATTGCGATGACCTGTTTATATGGCGGGTTCCTCGGCGTCAAAGAGGTGGTGGCAATTCAAGCGGATCTTTCCGCCGTAGGGGCGCGGATCAATCTGGCGCCCACCAATAAGCTGACCGTCTTCCTGTCTTCAATGCTGGCAGCCACCACCATTCAGTTGCTGGAACTTTTGATTCTGCTGGCCTTTCTGATCGGGGTGCTGGGCATCAGTTTTGGTGATCAGCTGGGCTATATTGCCCTGACCTGTGTGGCGGGTAGCCTCACCGGAGTGACCTTTGGCGCCTGCATTGGTTCCATCATCAAAAAAAGCGAAGGTCTCAAGATTGGGATCCTGATTGGTTCCACCATGATCATGTCTTTTCTGGCCGGAATGATGTCCGCCGACATGAAGTATCTCGTGATGACCAGGGCTCCGATTCTAGGCTATCTCAACCCGGCCAACCTGATCACCGACAGCTTTTATGCCCTGTACTACTACAATACCCACACCCAGTTTTTTACGGATATCCTGCTGCTATGCGGTTTCACACTGCTCTTCAGCACTGTTACGTATTTAGTTATAAGGAGACAGAAATATGCAAGTTTATAAAGCCTTTTTCAAAGTAATCCAGAAGAACCGCGGCCAGATCCTGATCTACCTGGTGGTTTTTATGGTCCTGGCGCTGTTATTGACCAACACTTATAACCCACCCCAAAATACCGATTTTTCGAAGGTTAAGGTCAATATCGCTTTTATCAATAACGATGATGACTCTCAGCTGGTAGCTGGACTCAAAACCTATTTGAGCGAAAATGCCAATCTGGTCGATCTTCCCGACGATACCCAAAAGCTTCAGGATGCCCTGTTCTTCCGTGAGGTGGAATACATCCTCCGGGTTCCAGCCGGTTTTACCGAAGCGATACTGGGTGGCCAGGACGTCCAGTTGGAAAAAACAACCGTGCCGGACTCCACCAGCAACGTCTACATGGATCTGCTGATCAATAAATATCTTAACACCGCCCAAACCTACACCACCTACATGCCCGGTCTCAGCCAGGCTGATCTGACCCAATACCTGGCCAAGGATCTGGCCGAGCAAAGCGAAGTGACCATGATCAGCAACGGTAGTCACTCCGCCAATGCTGAAAAATCCGGATACTATTTCAATTATTTGTCTTATTCGATGTTTGCCATTCTGATTCTGGGAGTTTGTTCAGTGATGCTGGTTTTTAATGATACGGATCTCAAACGGCGAAATCTCTGTTCGCCGATCCGATCAGCCAATATGAATTTTCAGATGATTCTCGGTAATCTCAGTTTTGCCATCTTAACCTGGCTGGTGCTGATCTCGGCCAGCTTTGTCATGTATGGCAGCTTCATGTTTTCAACCCCCGGGCTGTTGTTACTTTTAAACTCCTTTGTCTTCACCCTGACAGCTTTAAGTATCAGCTATTTAATCGGTAATCTGGTCAAAAGTCGGGGCGCGATGTCAGCCGTTGCCAATGTCTTTGCTTTGGGCACCAGCTTTATCAGCGGCGTCTTTGTTCCTCAGGAATTGCTGGGCGACAATGTCCTGACCATTGCCAGCTTTACCCCCACCTACTGGTATATCAAAGCCAATAACGAAATCGCCGCGGCGGTCCGTTTCAATGCCGACAATCTCCAGTCAATTTTTACCAGCATGGTGCTGGTGCTGACCTTCGGGGTGGCGGTGCTGGGCGTGACGCTGGTGCTGATTAAGCAACGGCGGGTGGAAGCCTGAATAAGTTCACTCTACATCTGAAAAAAAGAAGCCAGCAATGATGCTGACTTCTTTTTTATTCATAAAACTCATCTCGATCCGGAGTCAAATTTCCAGAAATCCCTGACCTTCTGCTCTTAATTTTCTTCCTTTAATCTTCTTTATCGACCGGCTTCCCGATTAACCAGCCAGATCCCTACACTGACGCAGGTCAGCGAAACGAGAATCCGCAGGTTAAGAAATTGTTCCCCGAGAAAAATTCCGGACAGCATCACCCCAAAGACGGGAATCATAAAACCATAGATGGCTACAACCCCCACCGGATTGTGCTTAAGCAGCATCGTCCAGATAGTAAAAGCCACCGCTGACAAAGCCGACAGATAGATGAGCAAAAGCAGTCCCGGGATGGTGAGCTGGGTGATCGTTCCACCCATGATCAAACCCACTATGATCAGTACTACCCCGCCGATCATCAACTGATAAGCGGTCAGGATCATAGAATCGCTTTTTTGCGTAAAGATCCGGGTCATCACTGCGCCCAAAGCTGAGGCAATGCAGACCAGGAAAAGAAAGCCATCCCCCATCAGGGAAAAACTGTTGTCGATTTTCCCACCATTAAGCTGGATAATGATGACCCCGGCCATTCCCAGAATGCAGCCAAAAATCTTTGCCCTGGTGATTTTTTCGTTTTTCAGGATCAGATGGGCAAAGAGAATGGCAAAAAAGGTGGAGGTGGCATTAATGATCGACGCCTTCACCCCAGTTGTATTGGCCAGACCGATGTAAAAGAAAATATACTGAAGGGTGGTCTGCACCAGCCCCAGGCTGACCATACTACCCCATTCATTTAATCGGGGTACCACGATTTTTTGATAGTATACGCTGGTGATAACCCAGGCCAGCATTCCCGCCAGGGTAAAACGATAACCGGCAAACAACACCTGGGCGCCGGTTGTGTCAATATCAAAAAGAACGTAACCTATTTTCACACTGGGATAAGCACTCCCCCAGAGCAGGCAGCAAAGGGTTGCCAGGGCCAGGACAAGGCCTTTGTTCTGCAGTCGATCGGTCAAATTTTCCTCCTGTTGATGCTGTTTTATTTTTATCAAATCATTTATTTAATCATTTTATTTAATCAAATCAAACGAGCCACCTCATTGGCTGCCCAGATGGCCGCCCGGATATTTTTGATTGCCTGACTGTCGCCAATATTATAAACCTGGGAGTAGTCATTCTTTAACGCTTCATATAAGGAGTTGGTCGGTTCAAAACCCACCGCAATCATCACATGATGAGCTGGGAGCAACCGTTCCTGTCCATTTTTTTCAATCACAGCACCTTCTTCGGTGACTGCTTTAAGTTGGGCGCAGGTGATAATTTCGCTACGATAAAAGACTAGTAAATCCCTAAGCATCTGTTTGTTGGCCGGGGCCATGGGAATGCCAGCGGCCAGAATATCCGGGGCTGAGTCCACGATGATCATCTTATGGCGATGCATGGCCAGATGAAGGGCCGCCTCACATCCGGCCAGACCGCCGCCAATGGCCGGACAGCGGGGTCCGACAAAGGTTTTATCGGTCAGTACATCAATGGCATTGGTCACTTTTTCGCTGTCCATCCCTGGGAATGTAAGCATCCGGGCTTCGGAGCCCTGGGCAATAAAAAGGATCTCCGGATTGATGGCAGCTATTTTTTCTGGAGTTGCCGGTTCATCCAGGCGGATCTCGACCTTTAAGCTTTGCAGCTGGGTTTCATACCAATGGATCAGCTGTGGGTCGGCGGTTTTTAAGATCCGCTGGCTACTGTATTTCAGCTTGCCACCCAGGCCATAACTTTTTTCAAAGAGGATCACCTGATGGCCCCGCACGGCACTGACTCGGGCAGCTTCCATACCGGCTGGTCCGGCGCCGACCACCACCACTTTTTTCGGGGTTTTAGCTGCTTCAATCCTGTACCGTAATTCCCGGTTGCAAGCCGGATTAACGGTACAGGAGGCTTCGAGCCCGGCAATTTGCTGAGCCAGGCACCCATCGTTACAGCCCAGACAGGGCCGTATATCTTTTCTCTGATCGTTTTTTAATTTTTGCGGCAGCTCGGGATCGGCCAGCAAGGGTCGACCCAGTCCCACGGCATCCAGCAGGCTTTTTTCAAGCGCCTCTGCCGCCAGATCTGGATCAGCCATTTTTCCGGCGGCCAAGACCGGCACCGTGACAACTTTTTTAAGGGCTTCGCTAAGCTTCAGATAAACGCCTTTATCAAAATAAACCGGCGGATATTTCCAATAAGATGCTTTCTCAGGAGTATCAATGCCTGCCACCACGTCAAAACCGTCACAGCCTGCTGCTTCCAGCATGACCGCCGCAGCCAGGGCTTCTTCCAGATCGCGACCTTGTTCCTCAAATTCTTCCCCCGGCAGAGCTTGCTGTCCTTCAACTTTTAGATAACTCTTCATTGCCAACCCCAGAATCACCGGGAAGTCGCTGCCACAGGCCTCTTTAATGGCAGCAATGATTTCCGTCACGATCCGGAATCTGTTTTTAAGATCGCCACCGTAACAATCATTTCGCTGATTAAAAAGAGCCAGCGTAAAACCATCCAGCAACTCGCCAGACTGGATTTCCACGCCGTCATAACCGGCCGCTTTGACAATTTTGGCTGAATAGGCAAAAGACTCCACCAGCAACCGGACTTCCGCAGTGGTCATCACCTGGCAATGCTTAATTTGTTCTGTTAGGGTTTCTTTCGTCAACTTGTCAAAACCGGCGGCCAGCTGAACAAATATTTTGCAGCCATAGTCATGGATTTCCTCGGTCATTTCCAGACCCGCACGAATATAGGCATCGGGGTTAAACCATGGCGCCGGATCAGTACAAACGATCTTTTTTTCATCTAGACTTTTCACCCCATTGGCGCCGGTAATGATCAACCCCACCCCGCCGGTGGCCCGGGTCACATAAAAAGCGATGGCCTCATCAGTGTAAGCCCCGTTTTCATCGACCGTCGCAATTCCCATCGCCGGCATAAAAAGCCGATTCTTAAGCTCAAGATTGTTGATTGTAAATGGTTCAAATAAAGCCCTGACCTTCTTATCCATCATTTCTCCCCTGCCTTCTTATTTTCAGAATAACTTCATATTTATAAGAATTGAACAAAACTCAGCCTAACAAAAAAGATAACCCAGTACCGACAATTGTTACATCATGTTGTATGCATCGGAGCGGACACGGCGGAGCCTGTCCGATTCCGCAGCGAACAACAGATTAACAATTGGTCGGTACGGCAGTTTATTGACAACCTCAAACAAGCCTTAGACTGTTTGCTTTACTGCTGCGCCGAATTTGCGGATATGGTCCACCATTTCCTGATAGGTACTCTTCATTAACTCCGGCGGCAGCTCATAGAGTTCGATGCTGTGCCGCAGCTTAACCATGCCATTAGCTATGATTTCGTCCTCTGCCGTGATATCAAAATCCGCTTCATAAACCACCTTGCAGTCAATGCTGGCATTAAATTTACTGGCCAGTGATCCCAGCAGCATCCGGGCCAGCTGGTACTGCTCATCGATCACATAAAAATCCACATAGGTTTCCGGGCAATGGTCATCCCGTTCATCCTCAATCAGGAAGCCCTGGCAGGCGCTCATCGAAAAAAACACCGGAATGGCGTTAATCGCATCCACCAGTTCCCGGATCCCGTCATCAATGTCTTCGGGATTCTGTAAATAAGCCGCCTTGTCTGTTTGGGTAAAAACTGTGATGGGATTACTCTCGATCCCTAAAAATGATAGATCCATCTTGTCCCCGCTTTCTTAAAATATTTAATAACTTCTGCCTGGCCGGGTCCTCCTGCCAGATGCCGTTTAAAAAAAGATCATCCCAAACCAGGTGATCACATTATAACCATTTAAAAATGACAGGTTATGCTTTTCACAGATATCTGTCACCGAGATGGCATGGCTTTCGACACAGGGATACATTTTTTCCCGATGCTTGCAGGCCTCATCGGGGTAGGTGCAGTCCTCACAGATAGCGCAGGATTCAGCAGTGAGGATCAGCTTATCATCATATTCGCAAAAAACATTGGCCTTGATCTGCTCCACGATTTCGATATGTTCGCATCGGGTTGCCAGCATTTCGTCCATATTGAGAATGTCACTGACCTCGGAGATGGTGCTGAAAATAAAGGCATGATCATAACCCAGGCAACGTTGTTTGCATTCTTCCAGGGTACCAACCGCTGGCGGACAGGACCAGGAGTTCCCGTACTGGGGACATTCCAACTTACAGATGCTGCGCACCGCATCATAAAAATTAATTTCTGACGGATCAAAAAACGCATATTCAAAAATAGGATATTCGGTGATTTTCTTTTCGATATTTTCTCTTGTCATTATACTCCACCTCACTTTATTGATATATTTTATCATAACCGGATTAAATTGTCCTGATCAACATCCCAAATCGCAATTGACTGAATTGATTGTATCATTGTATAATGAAACAATCGTGAAAGCAATACATCTGGTCATGATACCATTGCATCATATAAACCAAATTCAGAATAAAGCCGTCAAGAATGGAGGCGTGACAATCACGTCTCCATCTGTTTTATTTTAATTCCATCAGAAAGGAGTTCTTCTATGGTTAAACCTAAAGTATTACTGCTGATCATCATATTTATGCTTACCTTTCTGGGAGGCTGCTCTCCTCAAAACACAGCAATCGAAAAAAAGGCCGAAAACAGCCGACTTGATTTGAGCTCCATTAATATAAAAAATGAAATCGTCCCGCTGGACGGCGACTGGGCCTTTTACTGGAATCAGATCCTTGAACCCGCCGGCCTGGATCAGGGTGCACTTAGCGGTTATGTCCCCTTCCCGTCATCCTGGAATAAATATGAACTTGATGGCGAAGCGATTCCCGGTTCCGGCTATGCAACCTATCGGTTGACCTTTGTCGCTTCCGAAAATCAGATTCTGGCGTTGAAGATTCCTAAGGTACGCACCGCCTACAAGCTCTTTATCAACGGCCATCTGATCGCTACAGCAGGAACCCTGGGCCAAACCAGAGACACCACTGTGCCCCAATACCTGCCCCAGATCGTCTCCTTTGAGGCGCTGGAGGGTGACAATGAAGTGATTCTGCAAATGTCTAATTTTTATATGTCCAGTGGGGGCCTGCTGAACAGTATCCTCCTGGGCGGGGAAACCCAGTTACTGGCTCTCCGTTATAATGGCCTGGCCTATGAGCTGTTTCTTTTTGGTGCCCTGATGATGATGGGAGTTTATCACCTCGCTTTGTTTTTCTTCCGCAAAAAAGACCGGGTTCCTCTGTACTTTGGTCTGTTTTGTCTGCTGGTAGCGATCCGGACCCTGATGATCGGCGAATCCTTTCTTTATTTTGCCTGGCCGGATCTTGACTTTGTGATCGCCCGAAAAATACAGACCCTGACCTATTATCTGGGAGCACCCCTGATTTTATTGTTTTTCAGGGCCATTTCACCTGACTACTTCCACGCCAAACTGATCAGAATTGTTTTGATTTTGGGGATTGCCTACACTGCGGTGGTGATTTTTGCCCCTACCAACATTTACACTACCATTAACCCGTTGTACCAGATCTGGAGTATTTTCCTGATCATTTATCTGTTTGCCATGCTGCTGAAGATCGCCAGACGAAAAGAAAAAAACAGCGGCCTGATCGTATTAGGGGGTCTGATCCTGATCACCACCTGCTTCATTGATATCATTACCCTGAGCCCCTGGATCAACAACAGCTGGCCACCACTGTTAATAATGATTTTCCAGGGGGACGCCAACTCTTCCACCGGGCAATTAATTTTTGCAGGTCTCTATTCCCTCCTGTTGGCCAAAAACTTTTCTGAATCATTGGAATACCGAACTGTCATGAGTCAAACGCTCTCTGAAATGAATGATAATCTGGATGAACTGGTGGCACAGCGGACAAGAGAGCTGACCGCCGCCAATCAGAAGGTCGAACAGCAAAATTTTGAACTTGAACTCATCAATCATGAGCTGCAGCGACTGTCCCTGCGTGATCCCCTGACCGAACTATGGAACCGACGAAAATATGATGAAGTCATCGGTCTGGAATGGCAGCGCTGTTTAAGACAACAACGATCCATCTCCCTTTTATTTATTGATGTGGATTACTTTAAAAACTATAACGATTTGTATGGCCATGTGGCCGGGGATGCCACCCTCATTAAAATCGGCACCACCCTTCGCACAGCCTTATCCCGTCCCACCGATATGGTGGTTCGTTACGGTGGCGAGGAGTTTATCGTGCTCCTCGCTGAAACCGGAAAAGAAGAAGCCATCCTTAATGCCAACCGCCTGCTTGAAAAAATTGAAGCCCTGGCCATTCCCCATGAGGGATCGGCAGTCAAAAACTGCATCACCGTCAGCATCGGGGTTGCCACCCTGCTACCAGATTCTCATACTAAACATGAAGATCTGGTTAAAATCGCTGACAACGCCCTTTATCATGCTAAATCCAATGGCCGAAATCAGGTTGTTTATCTGGCTGAATAACAACTTATCCCTAAAAAGACCCTGTCGATGGCAGGGTCTTTTTGCGAATTTCAGTGAACTCACATTAGCGTCCTCAGTCATTCCCTGACCATTTTTTTACTTATCTATGTTTAGGAATCTTTATCCAGGGTATATATAAACAATACAGATGCTGTGTTTTGGTCGAAATTTATTTTTATAAATGGTAATTGGATAAAGCAATTCCAGATAACACATCTAATCAGATAGCAATTGTATGGCATTATTGCACCATTATATCATTTGAAAAAAAAAGAAAGGGTGAGAAAAATGCTTTGGACTGTTGCAGTCGTTCTCGTTGTTTTATGGTTATTAGGGTTTATTACTTCTTATACGTTTGGCGGTTTTATTCATATACTGCTGGTACTTGCTGTTGTTGTAATTGTCATTAACCTTGTTCGGCGTCGATAGCTCGATGAGGTTTTTAAAAAAAATTATATAGGAGGCTTTAATTATGTCAAATACCAAAGCTAAAATCGAGTCTACCAAAGATAAACTCGTGGGCGGAGTTAAGGAAACAGTCGGAAAAGTTACCGGCAACGAAAAACTGGAGTTAAAGGGAAAAATTCAGTCTAAAAAAGGCGAATTAGAGGGAAAAGCAACAGAAATCGCTGATAAGGTCGAAAAAATAACCGATGATATCGCTGAAAACATCAATGACGCCATCGATAAACACAAATAAGATCCGCAGGGATACCGAATCAAAAAATAGTGCCGCAAAACAGCAACGTGCTGGATTGCGGCACTATTTTTATCAGTGCTAAGGACAGGATTTAAAAAGCAGCAGGTCTATCTGAGATCAGTCTTGATGGACATTTTTGGTCGTGGAAAAGTACTCTTTTTAATTTAAATTCTAATTTTCATTTTGATGAATGATATAAGTTATATTCCCAGACTCTGCCCAGGCATTTTGAAATTGATCAATCCGATACTTAACTCTGACACCTTCATTATTCGGAGCTGCCGGGTCATTGATTATCACATACTCCGTTCCATTTTCCTTTGTAAAACCGCAAACGACAATCAGATGACCGTTCGTTGATGTGATTGGAGCACCGTCGATCACGGGTAGATTACCACTGACATTTGCACTGTTTTTATAGGCCACCGCCACTATGGCCGGATGCCCATTGGCAATTTCTCTCTTCAGGCCATCGATTGTTGAATAGTCGACATAAGCCCGATAGCCAAAGCTTGCAGCATAAGCAGTATTGAATGGCCAATTTCCAAAGTCCTCATAATTATAATCGTATACACCCCAGGCGGCTTGTTCCGGCTGAATTGGAGTTCCGTAATAATTCAATACCATTGAAACACTGGTGGGACTGCAAATGGAATCGGCGATCGCCGGATCCCTGATCATCTGCGATAATTTCGGTACATCAAGAACACTGAGATTAGATAAATCCGGATTATCCGGATATACCTTATTAATTCCCTGTGCCGTATTTCTCAAAGCTCCGGAAACTAAACGAAGGGTCGGTGTTACGCCGGGACGATCAGAATTTAAGATGACCCGATATTGGATTTTACTGGCAGTTTGACCACTCTTCACAACTAAGGTATCCACATCAACCGTCGCCACCGGATCATCCGTCACACCTGTTCCTGAACCACTTCTGATTGAGGTTCCCCAGGTTCCCCAGCTCAGCCAATTCGACCATTGTCCGTTTGAATCAAGAGCTACCCTTGCTTGAACCTGAATTGAGGTTCCGGCCGGCGTATCGCTATTCCAGGAAAGCACCAGTTTATTAAACGGACTGGTATTTAAAGTATTTGCGGTATAAACACCGCTTTGGGTGCCTGCCTTAAGCACGATTGCGCCATCCCCATTATTGGAAACTTCGACATTGTCAAAGACGGCCTCATTGACATTAAAATCGCCTGGGGTTGATTTGATAAATAAATTCCCCTCAACGGTGCTGCTTTTTTTATCTGAAAATGCCGGCAGCGCTGATGCGGATGGTGCCCCCTGACCTTTCGGAACAAGGACAATTCTTATTGCTTCCAGCCGATAACCATATCCGGCGGTTCCCGCACTTTCGCCGTTTTTAGCCCAGCCCATCCAGCCCATGTTTTGTGCATGAACCTGATAATAGAGATCAAATTTATCAGCATCGGCTCCTGTCAGCTTGATTTGAATGGCTTCCAAACGTTTGGATTCACCCGCTGTTCCACTCATCGCCCCGTCACTTTTCCAGCCCCGACCAGCGTCTGCTTCCCAGCCAATATCCTGAATATGGGTCTGATAGGATACCCCAAAATCAAAACCCTGGGTATCCGGATTAATCTTAATCCCTTCCAGCCGCAGACCTTGCCCCGACGTTCCGCTTACCGCGCCATTGGTTTTTAACCCCATACCGGCATCAACTTCCCAGCCGATGTTTTCAATTTGGGTCTGATACAACACGCTGGGGTAGCTTAAAAAGGCCGGTGTAGTTGTTATCGTTGGCGGTGCCTGATCTTTGGGAACCACCACAATTTTTATCGCTTCGAGGCGATAACCATACCCGGAACTCCCGGCACTTTCACCGTTTTTCGCCCAGCCCATCCAGCCAACATTTTGCGCATGCACCTGATAGTAGAGATCAAATTTATCGGCATCGGCACCCGTCAGCTTGATTTGAATGGCTTCCAGACGCAATGCCTGACCTTCCGTACCACTCGTCCCGCCATTACTTTTCCAGCCAATTTCGGTATCCGCTTCCCAACCGATATTCTGGATATGGGTCTGATAGGATACCCCAAGATCATAACCTTGCTTATCCAGATTAATCTGGATGCCTTCCAAACGTAGTCCCAGGCCAGATGTTCCGCTGGCTTCGCCGTTGCTTCTTAACCCAATGCCGGCATCAACTTCCCAACCGATGTTTTCAATTTGAGTCTGATAGGAAATCCCCGGACTTGCCACCGCAGCCGAAACCCCAGCCGGTATCAATCCCAAACTCATTAATAGAGCAAACAGCATAATAAATTCTCTTTTTATGAAGTGCTTCATTTTATATCCTCTTTAATATTTAGTTTTTCGTTCTCGCTCTTCTCGTTTTTCCGAACTTTTCCGCTTTCATAGTATTTTCGATTATACGCCATCTACCCTTATTATACAACAAAAAACCTACTGCTTTATAAAATAGTGTTCGGCATAGATCACAAAAAAATACTCCCTGCACTGCCAACAGTTTTGCTACTTTCACTGTCGGCAGCGCAGGGAGTCATATAAAACGCAACTAATTATTTAACGCATTGTTTTTTTCTTATAAATCAATCCATTCAGGCCTGATTTATAAAGGAGCGACTACGGTGCTCTGAATTAAAGTTACCGCTGTCTGGGTCAACAAGCGACCATTGATCGATGCTTGAGATCCCAGACCGATGTTTGTCTGGCCAAGTACAATGCCCTCAAAATGTGCACCCGTTCCAATTGAAACGGTTTCCGAGGCCTGCCAGAATATATTTTTGGCTTGTACGCCGCCAGCCAGAATAATCGTTGTGTCGTTGGCTTGAGTGATTCCTTTAGCGATTTGGAAAATGAAAACATCATCGGGACCGCCATTAAGGGTAACATCCGAATTGATTAAAACCTCATTATCCCAGCTATAAACGCCCGGTGTCAGTGTTTGACCACTGATATCGCCGGTGAACTTGTTCGTATAATCGACTGCTCTTCCAGCTGCATCAACGTATGCCGTTTCCATGTCACTTACCGCTGTGGTAAGATTAACACCGGTTGGCGCTGCGTAATCTGACGCGTAAGCTTTGCCGGTAATTTGAGGGGAAGTCGCAAACACATTCGTGGCATCAGCTGTCAGCGAGAATCCTGTCATGGCCGATGCCGCAATTGGACTAACGCCGATATCTCCGGTAATTGCAGAATCTGGCACCGTTGAAATGCCTGTTTTGGCTAGGATCGCAAAATTAGCTGCTGTCCCCAGGTTAACTGGTTCGGTCACGATTGCGCTTGGTGCGACAACGGTTACGTCACAATTGGCGGTCTTGTTGCCATCGACAGTTGTGACCACAATTGTGGCAGTTCCGACACTTACACCAGTAATAATACCGTTTTCATCAACGGTAGCTACGGCAGTGTTATCAGATGACCAGGTGACGGTTTTATTGGTAGCATCCGCTGGTAAGACGGTGGCTGTAAGCGCTTGTGTCTCGCCAACTGTAAGACTGGCTGTTTCTTTATCCAGGCTGACTGATGCCGGATGAATGACATCATCTGTTTTGATGATTCTAATTTCCATTGCTTCTAATCTTAAACCCAGTCCTCTGGTTCCTGCTAATGCGCCATCAGAAACCCATCCTTGGGTCCAACCCTGATTTTCAATATGGACACGGTACTCAACAGAGTATCCAGGCATGTTGATCAGATTAATGTTAACTGCTTCCAAACGCAAGCCCTGACCTTCAGTACCGGCCAATTCGCCATTTTTCCGAACAGTCTGGTCACCCTGATTTTGCACATGGACATTATATTCGATTCTGGCATCTGCAGGAGCATTAACCAGTTGAATTTTCAGAGCCTCCATACGAAGTCCCTGGCCTTCCGTGCCAGACATTTCTCCATCAGAGACCCAGCCCGTCCAACCTTGATTTTGTACATGGGTTTGATACGTAACGCCAACGGAACTGGCAGCATCCGTGGTAAGTTGATCTTCCTGTGCGAAAACGTTTCCAGCTAGAAAGAAATTAGCAAATAAAAGGAACGATGCTAATAACAAGACCGGTGTTTTTTTGAAATTCTTCATTTTTTCCTCCTTAGATTTATAGTTTTATCTTTTGAAACTCGAAAAGACAGCAATAATACCACTTTTTTTGATAGAAAACTATCTTAACTTCTCTGAAATGTTATTTTATTGCTCCTTTCTTTATTGTCTATCATATCATGCCGATCGACATAATTTCATTTTTATTGAAAAAAACACCCAAACACCTCTTACATTAAAGAAAACTCAACCTCACCAAACTAATGTCTGCTAATTGTCTCACTTTGTTTCTTTCTTTGCACAACCTTTACTAACGCGAAATCTTTTTTGGCAAATAAAATCTATTAACAACGCCTTTTATTTGACTTATCGGTGTTTTTTTAATGTAGCACCTTGGGGAGGGTTAATAAATTTGAAGGGATAGACCGCGTTGACTGATTGCCCGGCTATAAAACGGGTAATGTTTATACAAGATACTTCATCTCATTTTGTGCCTTGGATGTAACGAAAGGAATGCTAATAATCATGAAAACACCATTAACAGGTGCCTGCCTCATCGGTCAATCAGGCGGACCGACATCCGTTATTAACGCCAGTGCCCTTGGCTGCATTGAAGCTGCACTTGCTTCAGAACATATCTCAGCGGTTTACGCTGCTGAAAATGGCATCAAGGGTGTTTTAAACGATCGATTATTTATTATGGATCTGGAGGATTCTTGCGAGCTTTCACTACTGAAGTACACACCTTCCTCAGCGTTTGGAACCAGCCGTTATAAACTTAAGGATTTCATTGTGGATGACACGGATTACAAGCGTATTCTCAAAACATTCCGGAAGTATGATATTCGTTATTTCTTATATAACGGTGGCAATGATTCCATGGATACCTGCAGCAAAATAAGCAGTTATCTGAATCAGCACAACTATGATTGCCGGATTATCGGCATCCCTAAAACCGTCGACAATGACCTTTTAGGAACGGATCACTGCCCCGGCTACGGTAGTGCCGCTAAGTTTGTTGCTACATCTTGTATGGAGATTTACAAAGATGCAAAAGTCTATGGAACCGGTTCCATAACGATCCTGGAATTCATGGGTCGAAACGCCGGATGGCTGACCGCTTCTTCCACGCTGGCCACCTACAAAGGTCTTGGCCCCGATCTGATCTATTTGCCTGAGATCCCTTTTGATCTTGCCGATTTCATTGCCGACGTGAGCCGCATCTATGAAAAAAAAGGAGACGTTCTTGTCGCTGTTTCTGAAGGCATTATGGACAAAAACAATACTTACATTGCCGCCTATTTTTCCGATCTGACCAAGCATACGGATGCTTTTGGCCATTCAAGAATGGGCGGACTTGCCGCTGGCCTTGCCAGCTTTGTCGGCACAAAGATCGATACTAAGGTCCGCGGCATTGAATTCGGCCTCACTCAGCGATGCGCCGCCCATATTGCCTCAGGTACTGACATAGAAGAGGCCTATATGATCGGCCGAACCGCTCTGGAAGTTGCGCTTGACGGGGCCACCGATCAGATGGTAGGCTTTGAAAGAATTCCCGGAAAAGAGTACCAATGCCGTATAAAAATGTTCGATCTAATTGATGTCGCAAACGCTGAAAAGAAAATACCCAGAGAGTGGATCAATGCCGCCGGTAACGGTCTACTGCCGGCTTTCATCGACTATGCGCTGCCACTTATTCAGGGCGAAACCAAAATGCCGAAAGAAGATGGTCTTCCCAGGTTCGCCAATCTTAAAAAAATCATGACCCGGGATATATAAATATTCACGGTACTTTTATTGTATACATAAAAAAATGCAAATAATTTCTTTAAATGTCTTACGTTGCACTTTAAGCCTATAAGCAAAATACCGCATATAATGGAATCGACACGATATCATTTTCAAATCCAAAATTTTTGCCTGAGATACGAATCGAATAATCCGGATGATAGTGTTTGAGATAAACCGATAAACTTCTTGATTTGACATTTTCCCTTGCTTTAACCTCAATCGGCAAAACATCACTGTGTTTCTCAATCACAAAATCAACCTCGGATGTTCCCGAAGTCCAGTAATATAAAGGATAACCCTTTTGTCTTAAAGCAGTAGCAACATAGTTTTCAGTCAGTGCGCCGATAAAAACATGATCATTACCTTTAATAATGTCATATTCATTGACGCCAGCCCGGTGCGACAATAGTCCAACATCACCCATATAGAGTTTAAATGAAGCCATATCTTTAAAAATAGCCAATGGATGTTGACCTTGTTCGACCTTCTCACATTTTAGGACGATTCCCGCTGCCAAAAGCCAATCAATTGATGCCCCAAATAATGATGCCCGGCCCCCCCTGGCCACAACTTTATATTGAAACTTTTTATTATCTTTGGCCAACTGCGCCGGTAGACTATCAAAACAGGCCATGATTTTCGTTGTGTCGCTATATGTTGCATACTTGGCCATATCCGCAACGTAGGCATTGATGATCGCTCCCTGGATTTCTGCTACCTCAAGCAAGCTGTTGTTTTCTGAATATTCTTTTACTGCTTCAGGCATGCCACCGACAATTAAATATTCACGATAAAGGCCCATTGCCTTATTGTGCAAAGCCGGATCCAACGGCTCACGTTTTTCATAATACACCCTTATTTCATCTACCAGCATTTCCTGATTCTTCGCCCACAGGAATTCTTCAAAATCCATCGGATACATATGAATTTGATTAACTTTACCCACCGGAAAACTGAAATCATCACGTTTTATAGCAACGCCAAGCAGACTACCCGCACCGATGACGTAATATTCTGGGGCATCTTCACAGAAATATTTCAAGCTTGTCAACGCACGCTCACAGGCCTGAATTTCGTCGAAGACAATTAAGGTTGTCTCCTTATTAATTTTCTCACCAAAATAAACCTCAAAGCGATGAATTAAAAAGTCTGGAGAAATATTTCCCTGGAAATCTTCGGCTAATTCCCTGTTCAATTCAAAATTGATATAAATCGTGTTCTGAAAATGTTTTTCGCCAAAATATTTGATACTGGTGGTTTTCCCAATTTGACGAGCGCCATAGATTAGTGCCGGCTTACGGGAATTTTTATTTTTCCAGGATATTAAAACATCTTCAAATTTTCGTTTCATTATCGTTCTCCATTGTGTTTTTTCTTTTAATTTACCATGATTAGCACAGATAAGTCAAATAAAATGTGTTAGATATACATTTTATTTGACTTATCCGTGCTTCAGTTTAATAATTTGAAATAGAACAATATTATCTGATCAGTATATCATATGCGAAAAAAACCTGCTACTTTACGTAACAGGTTCTATCTAACATCAATGTTGATGCGTAGTTCATGGTGGCGGAGAAGGTCATACTTAACTCAATAATTCGAATAAAAATTAATTCTGATTATCCTTCGCAGTTTATGCATTAAAAAATTTAAATATGTAAGGCCCCCTATGCCCCTTTACATTTGATTTCTTAATCTCAGTCTTTCATCTATATGAAATTTGATCGAATATCACTTCCCACTCTATTTCAAGATCTTTTTCCAATAACTCTATGTCTAAACAATTTTCTTTATATAAAGTACGAACTTCTTTCAGTCCAGCAAACGCAAACCGAGACCATGCAATCATATTTAAGCGAAGTACAAATGTAAGCATCTCACCACATGAACGAATTGCTGCATCAGCACCATCTACAAGACATAATGTACCATGTCCCACAAGTAACATTCGCCTAAGTTCTGGGCAATCTTCAAATGGAATCGAATCCTTCCAGCTTCTTTCATGATAAAAACGACTTTTAATTGCCCATAATAAACGAATGAATAGTTCGTTTATTACAACAGGTATTGCCATCGCAATGCCATGGCGCATATCATAGCCTTTCTCAAACACCTTTGCCATCAATTCAGCCAAATTCTTCTGTTCTCCTGCTACGTTAAAAGAGCCAAAATTGCACAATTGGAACAGTTCAAAAAACGGTATGCCAACACCCATTCCTCTTCCACCATTTTCATGACCACGAGTACCACTAGATCCTGCCATATCAGACATAATATGACCAATCCAGTTGCAAAAGCCAGAAAAAAGCTTGGCTATAAAATTTCCACCTTTTAATTCAAAGCCACTATCTTTTGGTTCCAATCTGATAACCTGACCATCAGAAATAAAACTTGCTTTTCCGGTAAATTGATCGAGAATTGAAAAGAATAATCCGATTAAATCAGGTGAATGTCCAAGGGACTTCAAATGATGGTTCTTGGTATTCATGTTTAGAATATTTTCTCCCATTTCTAAATCTTTTGCATACCTCGCATCATAATTAACTTTAAACCGACGTTCCAGATATCCGATCGCACTTGCTATATTATCAGGTTCCTTTTTTATGTTTGGAACCCCATTTTTTTTGTCAGCATTCCACACCATTTTTGAAAACTTTTCTACTAAATTGTCAGTTTGGCCTTCTGTCCATTTTCCAATTTTACTCGCATCGGGCATACCAACAAAAAAACTGTCGATTAACCCAGCGCTTACACCACAAAAAGCTGCAATCATATAATCATATTTATCACAATCTGCTTTTTTCATCATGTAATCAGATTGTATCCGTTCACTAAGCTCTGCACGCTCAGAACCCGTCATTAAATATTTAAACGGATCTTGTGATAAATCAACATGGTTTTTATCTGCATAGGCTTCAAGATTGTTAAGATATTCCTCCCATTCACAATTGTCCCCAATTGTCACTATTTCCAACATTTCGAGCCGATCAACTGTTATACTTGATTTTTCTTCTGCAGATAAAGTAGTCAACTCAAGACCTAATTCCAAATCATCTATTGTGAAAGCCAGGGGATCAATATTTTGTTGCTGACATAATAGCTCTGCTTCCATTAATAAAATATCTAAATCATCAAGATTACTTGAATTTAGCTCCGATAAGTTTTTCATTGAAATATCAATCTGTGAAAGTTGGTTGCTAACTGCAGTTTTTTGATGTTCTTGGACTAACATAGCTTTCCCTGCACTGTTTATAAAATCTTCATCCATTCGGTTGTCAGACATTGGATACCCCTTTCGATTCTAAATATAAGACTTCTACTTTACCCTTTTTTGATAATTAATTAACTAGATCTCTAAATAGATTTTTTGCGGTTCCTTTCACTGAAGCAAACGCTGCTGAAGATACATTTAAATAGCCAATATTCTCAAATATTGAATATAGCTGTTCATAATTATTCAAGGTTAGTTTATTATTCAATAGATATACCTTTCGAGCTCCTCCTCCATCATCAGCAATTATTTCTGTTTCAATATAACAAGCTAAAACGAACGCCATAAATTTTTCTTTTGTTGCATCTTTCGTCAATTCTTTTAAACGAACTATATCAAGTTTTGGAGGTAATTGTGCCATGATTGATTCAATTTCTGCATATGTAATCTTCTCAGTTGTTTTTTGAGCGCCCTTGCTTAACATTCCGAGCATTGCAGATATTCTTTCAATTTTCATGGCAGATTGGGTTCCATTTTCAATTTCTTTCATTAACTGTTTAGAAATTTCGTTTACATCTTCAATTAAATAATTAAGAGATTTTTGGGCGTTCTTAATGATTGCTTGCAGCATCAGTTCACGTTGTTTATTATTCTCCAGATCACTAAGACCCGTTACTTTCTTTATCCCTTTATATGCACCAACACCAACAATGACAACTACGCCTATTCCTGTAACCATTCCAGAAAGACCTAATATTCCTCCCATACCAAGGGTTGCTAGACCTGATGTAATACCTGCCGCACTCATACCAACTACCGATCCCGAAAAATAAATAGCTGCTAACGGTACGCCTACCGCTCCAGCTTTTGCGGCTATCTCTTTCATCGACTTTGTTATTTCTGAATCATTTTTTCGCTGTGCTAGAATTTCTTCATCATTTTTTATTGCTAACATCATCAAATCAACCTGCTCATCATTAACATCGAATTGTTGTTGTAGTGTTGTAAAAAATTTATTTTGTGGCCAACTTGCATAATCATTTTTTATTCTGTACAAATAAATCATATCTTTTAGCAGCGATTTTTTTATTATCTCAAAGCTACCTTCTGGAACATTCTCTTTTAGATATCTTACCAAGTCATCATTTTCTTCTTTACTGTTAGATTCGTACATATAATTTCGGAGCTCAAGACGATCCAGAGAATCAAGTTCAATTCTGACAATTAATGAAAGAATCTCTGCATATTCCTGCGAATCAATCATATTGTCATCAGAACTTGCAAAATTACAAATGATTTTCAAGTATGCTTTTTTTATTTGTCGTTCCATAGATTCGAGTGGCATTGTCTGAGATGTAGTGTCAAACGTCTTATCCTCGCCACTTGTTTCAAGAATGCCATTGATCATTTTTGCGAACTCTTCGTAATTTATATTCATCAAACCTGAAGTCAATGAAATTTCAATATCACCAACTAAATGTAATATAACTTCCTCATTGACATCAACTTTTCCGTTATCCTTTACTTTTCTTGTACTTTTGTACTCTGCTGATGTTATTGTCTCAAATTTAAAACTTTGTGGTTTTTCTAGCATTCCACGTATGTAAACAGAATCTCCCAAAAACAAGCAACCATTCTTTCCATTGCCTAATAATGATGAATCAGCAATAGCTAACACATACTCATGATTTATCCCTGGCGCCATTGAAGAAATTGCATTGTTCAACTTCTTCTCAGATATATCTGGCACTACATATACCTTAGTACATAAACGCGAAGCATTTTCCTTGATATAATTTTCTACTGACATTTATTCCTCCTTGTAATTATTAAACTGAACTTAGCTGTCATTATCTGAATTCTTCGTCATTAATCTACTTTGGATTATACTTCTTGCCGCAATAATTTTCAATTTAATTATTCTATTTTCATTATTTTTGATGTCAATATTTTTTCTTGCTTATCATTTGATCATTCTTTCATAAAAAAATAATTCAACAAAGTTTACACTCTGCTAAATTATTTAAAGAATCCTTTAAAACCTACGTTCCCGTATAATGTAACGTGAAAGTCCATTATTCCCTTTAGTTGTAAATGATATCGTAAAAGTGTACCACTAGGGGTGTGGACAAAAACCTGGGTATAGTATAATCACACTTTTGAGCTGCATCTTAATTCGGAGAACATTTTCCTAAAATCTTGAACGTAAAAAAACCTGCTACATAACGTAACAGGTTCTATCTAACATCAATGTTGATGCGTAGTTCATGGTGGCGGAGAAGGTGGGATTTGAACCCACGCACCGCGTTAACGGCCTATACCCTTAGCAGGGGCACCTCTTATAGCCACTTGAGTACTTCTCCAAAGGTAATAATGCGTAATTGTCTATTCAATTCTCTGGCATTTGATGGCCGAGAGGGTGGGATTCGAACCCACGTGGGCTTGCACCCTAACGGTTTTCAAGACCGCCCCGTTATGACCACTTCGGTACCTCTCGTAATTCAAAATGCAAGACTAATATTACCAGTGAAAACGCCTATTGTCAAGTGGTATATTAAATTATTTTTGAAATTTTTGTTTTTTATAATTTTACAATCCAGTTCAGCTGATCTTCCCGGTTGCCAGTCTGGACATCATAGAGGGTATCGTATATTTTTTGGGAGTATTCGCCTATTTTCCCGTCGTTAAATGTCATTTCCGCATCTTTCCACCCGAGAGTACCAATCGGCGAAATAACGGCAGCTGTGCCGGTTGCAAAGGCTTCTGTGATTTTCCCCTGCTGATAGGCTTGATGAAGCTCGTCGATGGTAATGCGGCGTTCTTCTACTGTTTCGCCCCAATGCTTCAATAATTCGATGACGCTTTTTCGGGTGATGCCGTTTAAGATAGTTCCTTCCAGGGAGGGCGTCACAAAAACACCATCAATTAAAAAGAACACATTGCTGGTTCCCACTTCTTCAATATACTGTCTTTTTTCGCCGTCCAACCATAAGATCTGTTCAAAGCCCATGTCATGAACTTTCTGCTGGGCCGCCAGACCGCTGGCGTAATTGCCTCCGCACTTGGCTTCACCGGTACCGCCACGGACGGTCCGCGCATATTCCGATTCCACGTAAATACGGCTGGGTACCATCCCGCCTTTATAGTAAGATCCCACCGGAGACATGATAATCATAAATTTGTATCGTTTGGAAACCCGCACTCCGATAAACGGATCGGTGGCAAAAACAAAGGGACGGATATAAAGCGATGTCCCCGGAGACTTGGGAATCCAGGCTTCATCCATCTTAACTAATGCTTTCAGGGCTTCCAGTAAAAAGTCTTCGTCGATTTGAGGAATACACATTCGGGCGTTGGAGCGGTTCATCCGTTTGAAATTTTCATCAGGTCTGAACAGCTGGACCTCACCTGACGGGGTTTTATAGGCTTTTAAGCCTTCAAAAACTTCCTGGGCATAGTGGAGAACCATTGCCGAGGGCATGATCTCTATGGGGCCATAAGGCTTAATAACGGCATCATGCCAGCCAACCCCTTCGGTATAGTCCATCTCAAACATATAGTCGGTGAATTCCACACCGAAGATCAGCGAATCTTCTTCTGGTTTTTCCTTGGGGTTTGCCGTTTTAACAATTTTAATTTCCATGTCTTCCTCCGAGTTCCATAGCCATACAATCGCTATTTTTTATATGAAGGTAGTATAACAAGCTTTGTATACAAAGTACAAGTGTATTTTTTAGGAATAATGTACTTTATCAATACATCATGCACGCATCTTTTTTCTGTAAACGTCATCTTTGTTTTCCGGCCGCGAATTGGCCATTTGGGGACGCTTTCCCGCGGTCTGTCATAAAAAAACGGTAAACAAAAAGACGATGGTAGCCATCGTCTTTCTAGATATTTATATTACTCGACAAAGTATATTTCAATATTTTGTCTGCCCCAGGACTCACATGCTTCCTCACTATCCATATAAATATCGATAATGCCATAGCCGACTGCTCCGCCCCGGTCTTCGACAGTATAGATCCCGCCAAGCGCAGGAATATAAACTTTGGTTCCGAACGGAATGCCGCCCCAGGTAGCAATGGTGCGGCCGGACTGCGGCACGGTTCCCGATGCGGTGTTATTGCCGGTGGCAGTATAAGCAGTGGCACTAACCACCATGCTGCCTTTAAAACCGCTTTCCGGATTGATCGATGCACTACCATCGCCCGTTGCGCTTTTTTCAACATTGACATTCCCGGTCACCGATGAAACCTCAACGGCTTCAGGCATGACAATGGTTGTCGAAGGACCAACTTCAATAATTTCTTCTACTGCCGGCATGATCACTTCACTGGTGATAACTTCCCGGCTGACTTCAACGCCATTTTCATAACGGATCTTTTCTTTCATGTTGGCTTTGCCGTTCTGCCCGACCTGAACAACAATTCTTGTTCCGGCTGGCAGTTCAAGGTTTTCCACAATCGTCGCCTTCATTGGCACATCTTTAATACCAGTTGATTCCACATAGGAAATCCGGGTTACTTTGATATTTCCGGTCTTCTCGGTTAAAGGGGTATTCAGCCCCGGCTCAACCTTGTCGTCCTCATCCGGTTTGACCCCATTTTCATCCAGGACATCGCCAACTGTTGCGCCGCCTGATAAGTAATCAATGGTTTTTCCATCAACCAGGATCTTTCCAGAGATCTTCTTTTCAATTGTCACATCAATGACATCCTTAAACAAGGTTGTCAGCGGTGTACTGTATTTATATTCATCACTGACCGGAAGATCATTGGCAAGCAGAACTTCCTCCAGGGATTCGAGCAGTTTTCCATTTGCAGTGTATACCTTGCCTTCGAAGTTAACCTCAACCTCTTTTTCAACGGTAAAAGCACTGGAAACACCCACAACGAGAAGCAGAATCAGGGCAATGATTCCGATCTTGACGCCGGGATATTTCTTGAGAAAACCACCGGTTTCTCTCTCTCTATTCATAAATAATACCTTCCATTTTGTCTAAATTGCATAAATAAAAGTTACACGTTTGTTACAGTAAGTTTACCATCCTACCCATTTTATGTCAAGTTTTTTGTGGCTTTTGAGGGTCCAAATGGTGACACCATCCCAATTATAAACCATGTTTTCGCCCATTCTAATGCCATAATGGGGGTTGGGGTAAATTCTTGTCCACGCTTTTTTTTGTTGATTCTGCCCGGATAAGCTAGTTTTTAGGAAACTGTTCTATACTACATCTTGTGCTTTAATTTGTATGAATTTTAAACGAACGGAGACCTTATGCTCGATACAAAAATAAATCAGCAACTAATTGAAATACTGCAGACCGAGCTGCTGAAATGGTTTGAAAAAGCCCAGCGGAATCTGCCTTTTCGCCAAACCAAGGACCCCTATTTTATCTGGATCTCGGAAATTATGGCCCAGCAAACCCAGATTGATACATTGATACCCTTTTATAACCGATTTATAGCAAACTTCCCGACCGTTTTTTCGCTGGCCCTGGCATCAGAAGATGAGGTCATTAAAGCCTGGGAGGGCTTGGGCTATTATTCCCGGGCCCGCAACCTCCATCAGGCCGCCCGATTGATTGTTGCGGATTATGATGGTCTGATGCCGGATCGCTTTACCGAACTGATCAAGCTCCCGGGGATTGGTCCCTACACCGGCGGAGCCATTGCCAGCATTGCCTTTAATGAGCCGGTCAGTGCGGTGGATGGTAATGTCCTCCGGGTGATCAGCCGTTACTGCAACAGCTTTGATGATATCGGCGTGGCCAAAACCAAAAAACGAATGACCGGCTGGATTGAAAGCATTCTGCCAGAAGCGGCCGGGGATTTTAATGAAGCCTTGATGGAACTGGGGGCCCTGATCTGTACCCCACAAAGCCCTAAATGCCTGCTCTGCCCGATCCGCAGCGGCTGTCAGAGTGATGCGGCCGGCACCACCGAACAGCTCCCGGTGAAAGCAAAAAAACAGAAGCAGACTACTAAAAAAATGGAGGTCGGCATCGTCAAACACAACGGCAGCCTTTTTTTTGTACGTCGGCCTGATGCCGGCCTGTTATCGGGGATGTGGTCCTTTCCGATTGCCGAAACCGTAACCGGTAACGGCCAGGACATTAAAAAAAAGCTCGGAGAAAATTTCCCCGAGCTAAATGAACCTATTTTTATTGGGACCAGCCGCCACGTTTTCTCCCATATCATTTGGGACATGTCGGTCTATGGTTTTACTCTGGACGATAGGGTCGGTGAAACCGCCGCCCACCCCTATCTGGTCGCAAACCAGCAGGAAGCGCGATCCGATCGTGAAACCGCCTTTAAAGCCCTGTCCCAGGTTGATGATCTGGCCCTGCCAGTTGCCTTTTCCAAACTGCTAGGTCAACTGACCGATTTCTAATTTTATCTTATTTCAGTGCTTACTGATGGCGGATCACCTGGAAGCGCTGCAGCATCACATCGCTGTCACTTTCAGGAATGCCGGCTTTTCTTTTGGCGATGGCAATCTGTTCTTCCGGGGTATTGACCCCGTCCAGATCGGGTAGCAGCAGACCGCGGTGGAGATCCTTCTCGACAATGACCCCGTATTTCTTCGCATCCAGTTCGGTAATGCTATTGACCGGTTCCGGGACACCCAGCACATCGACCTTGATTTCCAGATCCATCAGTTCCTGCTCTTCCACCGGCATAAAGCGGGGATCATAGGTTGACGCCTCAATGGCATTGCGGATGACCTCCTGAGCAATGTTTTCGGTCACCGGGCCAGTGGTGCCGATACAGCCACGCAATTCCCCATGCTGATGCAGGGAGACAAAAACCCCGGCCTGATTATTTTCCAGTTCGCCAAGTACATCGGCTTCAATGTCAACCTGATTTTTGTAATGATCAAAATTCAATTTCCGGCCCCGCTGCACCCAGGTATTGATAGTGGCCCGAGCCAGGGCCACAAAGGGACTTTCGTTGGAACGCCTTTCTTTATAGGAAAGCATTTTATCGGCTTCGTAGCGATCCAGCAGGCTGGGAATTTTCTGATCGGTTAAATCGATAAAGGCGGACATGTAGCCCACCCCAAAGGGGCCTTCATAAGAAAAGACCGTGGCTTCGGTATCCAGACCGTCAGTGGCGCCCAATCCCATAATAATCGGTTTTAAACCACATTGACCGGCCGGTTCATAGACCTGGTGGGGAACGGTTAATATGGAATAGTAATTCTTAGCTTTGATGCCATTGACAATATTTTCATCAAACAGCGGTCCCATCGGATTAAAGGCATAGGGTCCTTCATCCTTGAGACAGTGGGAAAGATCGGCCGAAGCCAGAATCATCGCTTCTTTGCCCCGGGCTTCAATGGCTTCCCGGATCACCTTCCCCATTTTATAGAGTTCGATCAGGCTCAGCTCGCCGATGGTGATATGGACAATTTTGTAGCTCCGATAGTATTTTTCGATAAAATAAAGGGGGACCAGCACACCGTGATCGAGGTCCAGGTCGATCTTATATTCTTTGGCAATTTTATGATTCAAGAAAATGGTGTGACAGTTATTTTTCCCAAAACCCATATTCAGCTCATCCAGCAGCCCCATATCGCAGTCTTTTTCCATCGCAATTTCGGGATGTCCGAAATTGCGCAGATCACCCTTCATCTGGTTTTCATAAACCACCGCCACCCCGTCCCGGAAGACATTGCCATGGGGGGTGATGCAGACAATCACTTCCGGCTTGATTTCGGCCACCTTCAGAGCCAGATCCCGTAATCCCCGAATCGTTTTTTCCGCTTCATTTTCTCGGCCTTCCCCAACCTCCGGTATTAACACCGGCGGATGGCAGGCGATGCCCAATCCTTTTAAGTACATAGTCTCACTTCCTTATTTCTGTTTTCTTATTTGATATTATAAAATGCATCTTTCCCGGCGTAATCACCCAGCAGTCCCAGCTGTTCTTCAATCCGCATCAGCTGATTGTATTTAGCCACCCGGTCGGTTCGCGATGGCGCCCCGGTTTTAATCTGCCCGGCATTAACTGCCACTACCAGATCGGCAATGGTGACATCCTCGGTTTCGCCGGAACGATGGGAAACGACCACGGTATAACCGGCCCGTTTAGCCATTTCAATGGTATCCAGCGTTTCCGTCAGGGTACCGATCTGATTGACTTTGACCAAAATTGAATTAGCCACGCCGTTATCAATGCCCCGTTTCAGCCGCTGGGTGTTGGTGACAAAGATATCGTCCCCCACCAGTTGAACCTTTTTACCCAACCGCTCGGTCATGATTTTCCAGCCATCCCAATCCTCTTCATCAAGACCGTCCTCGATGGAAATGATCGGATATTTTTCGATCAGCATTTCATAAAATTCGATCATTTCGGCAGCGGTTTTTTCCACCCCTTCGCCGGCCAGAAAATATTTCCCTGTTTCTTCATTATACATTTCCGAAGCTGCCACGTCCATCGCCAGCTGGACATCTTCGCCGGGAATATAGCCAGCTCCTTCAATGGCGGTAACAATCAGCTGCAGCGCTTCCTCATTGGATTTCAGATTCGGGGCAAAGCCGCCTTCATCCCCCACCGAGGTGGCCATTCCTTTTTCGCCCAGCACTTTTTTCAGCTGGTGGAATATTTCCGAGCCCATCCGCACGGCTTCCCGGAAATCCCGGGCCCCCACCGGCATAATCAGAAATTCCTGAATATCGACGTTGTTATCGGCATGTTCACCGCCGTTTAAAATATTCATCATCGGGGTTGGCAACAGTTTGGCATTAACGCCGCCCAGATATTTATAAAAGGGCATTCCCAATGATTTTGCCGCCGCATGGGCAGCTGCCATCGAAATCCCCAAAATCGCATTGGCGCCCAGCTTGCTTTTATTTTCGGTGCCATCCAGTGAAATCAGCACCCCATCAATGGCAATCTGATCCGAAGCATCCATACCGACCAGAAATTCCTGAGCATAGGCGACGCTGTCCACGGCCTTTAACACCCCTTTGCCCTGATAGCGGCTGCAATCCTTGTCTCGCAGTTCCACCGCTTCAAAAGCGCCAGTGGAGGCCCCGGATGGGACAATACTGCGGCCCATGGTGCCATCTTCTAAAATAACATCCACCTCAATAGTCGGGTTTCCGCGGGAATCCAGTATTTCTCTGGCAAAAATATCTTCAATATAAGTATTCATATGTTCCTCCATTTTTTATTGTTTCTCTGGCACATGCAAAATTGATCCTGCTGTTTACGACAATTTCACGACACCCCATACTTGTTTTATACACCTAATTTAATCAAATAAACTTTCGTCAGGAAAAAATTACATACAAAAGCCCTGAAAAAGAGAGTCTCTTCCAGGGCCAGGTGCTATTTTATTTTTCAGGGGCAATTAAAGGTTCACCTTCCTCATCAATCAGAACAGTGAGTCCGCCGCCGAATTCATCAAAATGGTATAAATAGTTGATTCCCGTTTCAGTATCTTCAATGACCTTACACCCGGAACTCTCTCCGGTGGGTTCGTTGAGGACGATTTTAAATCGGTTTTTCTTTTGCTTTTTTGTTTTCATTTTTATCCTTTTCTCCTCTTAAATCAAGGTGGCCGAGTTCATTATAACCAATCCCAGATAAAAAATCAATTTTTCCCGGCAAATTTTTTTAATGATGACTTTTTCAAATGGCTGATGGTCAGATATTTCTGAACATCTGAATCTTAACTGAAGCGGCGATCAATGATCCGGACGCTTTTTTTCTCGGAGCGGGGCAGCGATCCAATCGGGCCGGCCATGGGAATAACGCTTAAGCCCACCCGGGATTTAAATTGCCGTTTCACCGCGGTCTCAATATCCTGTTTGTCCACCCCGTTGAGAATTTCAAAAGCCAGAAAAACACAGTCTTTGCCATCCTGATGATCCACCGTGACCAGGTATTCGCTGCTGACCCCATCCACGGTTTTTAAAAGCTCATCGATCTGGCCGGGATAGATATTAACGCCCTTGACCTTGACCATATCGTCGGTACGGCCAATGATCCGGTCATGGCGGGGATGGACAGAACCACAGGCACAGGGCCCGGGAATAAAGCGGGTAATATCATGGGTCCGATAGCGCAACAGCGGTGCTCCCTCTTTCCGGAAGGTGGTGATCACCAGTTCGCCATACTCGCCGATTGGTACTGGTTTAAGGGTTTCCTGATCAAGAATTTCAAAATACAAATAATCGGACCAGTAATGGAGTCCGTCATGTTCGCTGCAGTCGATGGAAATGCCGGGACCATAGATTTCGGTGAGTCCGTAAATATCAAACAGCTCAATCCCCAGTTCTTCGGCAATCCGGCTACGCATCTTATCGCCCCAGCGTTCAGAACCGATCACGCCGCGTTTTAAATGGATCTGATCGCCCAGCTTCTGGTTGGCCACCTCTTCGGCCAGCAGCAGCGCGTAGGAGGAAGTTGATGCCAGCACCGTGGCTTTTAAATCCACCATCATCTGCAATTGTTTCTGGGTGTTCCCCGGCCCCATTGGAATCGCCATGGCCCCCATTTTCTCGGCCCCGGCCTGGAATCCGATGCCGGCAGTCCAGAGACCATAGCCCGGGGTAATCTGGATCCGATCCTCGTCGGTCATCCCGGCATATTGATAACAACGGGCGAACATTTCCGCCCAGTCGGCCACGTCCCCGGCAGTATAGGGGATGATCACCGGTTGGCCGGTGGTTCCCGATGAGGAATGAATCCGCACTACCTCACTGTCCGGCACTGCCTGCAAACCCAGGGGATAGGCATTGCGCAGATCGCCCTTATCGGTAAACGGCAGCTGCTCAAAATCCGCCATGGTTTTAATATCGGCCGCCACAATTCCGGCGGCTTTAAATCGTTGCTGATAAAAAGGACTTTTTTCTTCCAGTCGCTTGACCAGACCTTGTAAATTTTTTAATGTTTCCATTGGCTTGTGCCTCTTTCTTTAAAATAAAAAAGACCCATCCTATTATTGTCTACAACAATAAAAGGATGAGTCAAAATAACCCACGGTACCACCTTTATTCACAGGCTAATTTTTACCTGCACACTTTATCTGCAAATGCCATCACATCTGCCATCCCTTAACGTTGATGAAACGTTGTGAAATACTCAGGCCTTGCCCTTTCCTCACACCCTCAGGTGCCCATTATGCCAGTCCGCTTCCTGTCAGGCTCTCACCGCCCCCAACTCGCTTTAAATGCGCTGCTGACTTTACTCCACCATCACCGGTTTGTTTTTTTTGAGTATAGCCTTTATTCTTATTTTTGTCAAGACCATCTATTTGATCACGCCGTTTTCCAGGCAGATGGCCAGATTCATTTTCTTTTCCCCGGCCGTCTCAAAATGGATACAGGCAATATCACCGTTTCGAGTCAGAATAGTGCCCGCCCCAAAGCGCTGATGGATCACCACCCGGCCTTGCTGATAGGCGCGTAGATCGACGGTGGCGCCACTGGCAATACCAGCATGATAGTCCTGCCATTTGCCCTGCTGACGGCCAAAACTCTCCCGGTGCCGGAGCCCTGGTTTTTCCACCAGGGTTTTTTTCCGGGGCAGACCATCAATTAAATAGGAAATAAACGGTGATGGTTTGATGTCTTTGTCCCGGTGTTTGACACATAGAAAAATCAGTTCCAGTTTAGCCCGGGTGGCGCCCACATAAAAGAGCCGGACTTCTTCGGCATAGGCCTTTTGATCTTCCGGGGTGTTGGACACATTTGGGATCTGCCCTTCGGTGGCATCAATGACAAAGACCTTTTCAAACTCCAGCCCCTTGCTGGAATGGAGGGTGGACAGGGTGACCCGGGGGATCTTCGCTTTTCTGGTCTGGGGTTCCTGCAGCTTTTCGGCCAGCCTTTCCAGTTTATCAAAAAAGTCCGGAAAATTAGGCACCCGACCACCGAGAATCTTCAGTACCGACAGCTTCTGCTCGATGTTTTCTTCGGATTGCCCGGAACTGATTCGGAAATTCAGATAGGACCGATAGCCCAGATCATCCAGAATCATCATAATACCTTTCTGGGGTGGGGCTGTTTTCAGCTTTTTGAACCCGGCTTTGAGTTCTTTGAGCCGATTAACCTGCCAGGCCCGTTCGCCACTAATCCGGATCAAAGCGTCAAAGGCATTTTCCCCCGGCTTCGTCTGCTGACCCAGCTGCTTGATCGTTTCCCGGGATATCGCCGCATCCATCTTATAGTAAACCTGGGTAAATAAATCGAGATCCCCGGGATTACCGGCAAACTGATAAAAAAGGCGAATATCTTTGATTAAAAAATGGCTAAAAAACTGGGGACTGTGTTCCTTAATATGATAAGCGATCCCGGCCTCATCAAGGAGATCAACCAAGGGAATGGCTGACTCGTTGTTACGGTAGAGCACCGCCATTTCCTTGCCTTCCCGACGGATCGCTGCGATAATCAGCTGGTATTGGGCTTCACTGGATTTGACCCATTCCCGGACAATCGGCACCCCGGTAAACGCATTGTTATCAGGAACCGCCATTTCTTTTTGATAACGCTCATGGTTCAGTTTGATAAAGGCATTAGCCTTGTCGACAATCTGCCGGGTGCTCCGGTAATTGGTTTCCATTAACAGCACCTCGCCCTGGGGCCAGGTCTCTTTAAAGGTCAGCAGCGATTCGGGAAAGGCCCCCCGAAAACCGTAGATACTCTGATCCTCATCACCAACCATAAACAGATTGCCATTTTCCCCAGTTAACAGTTCAATGATCTTAAACTGAATCTTTGAGGTGTCCTGGGCTTCGTCCAAATGAATATAGGGGTATTTGTTCTGAAAAAAGGCCAGCATTTCGGGATATTTTTTTAAAAGTCCCCAGGCGTATTTTAAGATATCATCAAAATCCATCAGCTGTTCTTTGAGTTTACGGCTTTCGTAGGCCTCATAAATTTGCAGGAAATCCACCTCCAGGGTTGGCAGCAATTTGATTTCCTCCGCAGTCAGCATCATGTTTTTGCAGAAGCCGATCCGCTGACAGATTTCGGCCAATTCAATTTCTCCGGGATGCTCCTGAAACAGTTGCAGGTACAGCTCCCGGATCACTGGGGTGGTGTTACCCAACACGGTATGGGCCCGGCGGCGATAGGTCCGTTCATAATGGCGGATCACTCCCAGGGCAAAACTGTGGATCGTACTGAAATGAAGGGTTTCGGCTTGGGTCTCCCCAAACATTTTGGTGTATCGCGCTTTCAGATCCCGGGCGCCCATGCGGCTGAAGGTCAGGGTCAGGATCGCCCCCGGATCGATTTGCAGAACCCTCAGCATGTAGGCAATTCGACAGATGATCACGGTGGTTTTTCCGCTTCCCGGCACCGCCAGCAGCAGACTTTGACCCTGGGTCCGAACTACAGCTTTTTCCTGCTGGGGATTTAGCTTTATTTGATAGGATTGTTTAAAGGATTCAAAATTTTTCATGGCTTAATTATAGTCGAAATCATCTTTTTTAGCCAGCCCCGAAGCGCTTGGGCCATCAAAATAGCCCTGACCATTAGCGGAATCACCTTCTTTCACCAGATGATCTCCCTATTTTTTGACGAAATAGTCCCACTTTCTGTAAAATTTTCTGTTTTCTGAAGAATAATCGTTAATCTTCTCCATAATCGGGTATAATTAAGCTATAAAATTTTTGAAATTGGGAAGGAGTATGATTATGAGTTTTGAAGATGGAATGAAGGGGTTCACCTTTGGCATTATTTCTTTAATCTGTATTGGCGTCAACATCATTTTAAGCGCGGTTGGTCTGGGTACCATCGCCGGAATTATTAGCCTTGCCGGGCTGGTTACCGCCATCCTCGCTTTTGTTTATGGCAAAAAAGAATTCGCTGCTGATCCGGATAATAAAAAAGCCAAAACCGGAAAAACAATCGGTCTGGTGCTGATTATTATCAACATCGTCTTTACCGTACTGGCAATTATCGCATTTATTGCGCTGATGGGCTTAGCTGCCACACTGTAATTTTATTATTTTTTTACAAAATTTACGACCAAACAAAAGGACACCCTTCAGCCACTGAATGGGTGTCCTTTTTTATACCGCGGCGGCGCCTTAATTTATTGATTCATCTTGCGGGCCAGTTCATAAATCTGACGCTCATCCTCGTCGGTGAGGATTTTTTCCATCGCAAAGGCAATGATCAGCACCCCAAAGACATCCATAACAAAACGAATCAGGGTAAATTTGATCCCCATTGACGACACTTCAAATAGCAGTAGCGGTATTTTCATGGAAGCCCAGGCCCCGACAATGATCCATACGTTGGCCAGCCGGCTGCCCTTATTAAGAAACACACCAGCTACCGGAAAAGCGCCATAGAGCGGACCGGCAGCGGCTGATCCCAAAAAAAAGCCCAACAGGATGCCTACTATGCCGGAATCTTTTCCCATATATTTTACCATCGTTTCCTTTTTAACCCACACATCCAATAATCCAATTAAAATAAAGATGGGTGGCAACACGCCTAACATCCCTAAAATGTTTTCCAGTGCGGCTCCATAAATCTGCATCCCCAAAGCTGGTTTAACTGCCAATATAATCAGTGTGACGACGATCATCACACTGAGAAAACGGTAGCGTTTCAATATTTCGATGCTTTTCTTATTCATCATAACAACGCCCCCATCACAACCGCAACCAAAATTGAAAAAACAAAGCCCATTCCATTTCTTAAAATTGTTGCTTTTTTACCGAAATAAAGAAATTCCATCGGCATGGTCACAATCCCCACCATCATCAGGGTCGATACAAAAGCCCCGATCTGCATGGTTCCAGCACCATTTTCCAAAAGCGCTGCCGCCAATGGGAATGCCACAAAACCCGGGATCAGGGTAATCGAACCGATAACAGCGGCAATCAAAACCCCAACCCAGCCGGAATCCGCTCCAATCAGCTGGGAAATCTGCTGTGCTGAGAGAATGTTGAGCAGGACCCCGATTAAAAGAATGATCCCCAAAAACTGTGGCATTACATTGGCGAAGGCTTTCCAGGCCTTTTTTAATGCCAGGACTGTATTTTCTTTGCTTTTCACAAAGGAAAAAATTAATCCGATGGCTGCCAATCCATAAAAAACCAGTGTCATTATCATCTTTTTTCCCTCATTTCATTTGATATTATTTTTTATTCCTTTTATTCAGCTAATCCAATAATTCATTATAACAAAAATAAAGCCCCGGTGCAAAACACCGGAGCTCGAGATTTTATTATTAATATTGTCTTAGATGCCGTAGTAAGCCTGATCCATAACGCCTTTCATTTTTTCGCGGGTTACGGGCACCGGGTTGGTGGTGGTGCAGATATCATTCATGGCCTTATCCAGCATTTCTTCCCGGGCCTTAAGATAATCTGCTTCGGAAACTCCGGAAACCTTCAACGAAACCGGGATATTTAATGAAGCACTGAGGGCGACCACGCTGTTATACAGGGTTTCGGTAGCGTTGCCGGAGACGTTCAAAATACCGGAACCGCTTAACAGTCGGGCATACTGATGCTGAACCTTTTCGTCCTGACCGTTAAAACGGATCACATAAGGTAGGACAATGGCATTGGCCAGTCCGTGGGGCAGGTGGAACATCGCTCCGAAGGCATGGGCAATACTGTGGGTGATTCCCAGACCGGCGCTGTTAAAGGCGATTCCGGCCATACAAGAGGCAATCTGCATGCTGCCCTTGGCTTCCAGATCTGAGCCGTTGACATAACTGGGGTAGAGGCTGCGAAATACCAGTTCCACGGCCTTGTTGGCATAACACCGGGCAAAGGGATTGTTCTGGGTGGAAATAAAGGCTTCGATGGCATGGGTCATAACATCCATTCCGGTGGCCGCTGTGGCACCGTCCGGGACGCTTTCAATCAGCTGGGGATCAAGGATGGCCTCATCCGGCATCATCAGGATATCGGTTAAGGGAATTTTGGTATTCTTCTGTTTATCGGTGATAACGGCGTATTCAGTTACCTCGGAGCCAGTTCCGGCAGTGGTCGGAATGGCGATAAACATCGGCTTATGAACATAGCGATCTTCAAAAAAGATCCGTTTGAAATTGACGCAATAGAAAATAATCGCCTTGGCCGCATCAATAACTGAACCGCCGCCGATGGCAATCAGGGCATCCGGCTTGTTCATAATAATATGCATCAGCCCTTTTTCCACAATTTCGGTGGACGGATCGGACTCAATATCGGCAAAAACGTGATAGGTAATGCCTTTGGCATCCAGTTCATCCGTTAATTTTTTTAATAAACCAAACTTAACCATCCCCTGGTCAGTGGCAATACAGACATTTTTGAAATTATGTTTCTCAATTTGTTTCAGGGAACCTTCCCCATAATAAATTGCTGGCTTCACTTGAAAAAATCGCATGGGTTTTTCCTCACATTCTTAATTTATTCTATCCGTCAGTACGGAATCATGCTCAAAACGCTTTCGTTTTTTATTATAACAAGAATAATAATTGAAATACAGGTCATCCCTAATTTTTATTCCATGATGACTATTAAGTATCCTTCTCCGGTTCCAACGCAAAAAGCCTATTGGACACCAAACTCTGTTTGGCATTCAATAGACTTTTTTGTCGTGCACCCCATTTCGACTACCAACTTCCAAGCGTTACACAGGCAGTTAGCTCAAATCAGATGATCCTCCGGCACATAGAAGGTCTTACTTACCGCTGCTTCATTCCTGACCTGACGGGGTTCATAAGTTTCTATTGCGAAGGGTCCAACTCTCAACGCTACTTTCCTCTGGCAGACCTCAAACCCTGGCGCCTCGATGGGGAATTCAACCCTGCTACAGCGGATTGCAGGTTACAAAGCACCGCTAACTCTCCGTCTAGCACGACTTTGTTATTATAGCTTATTAATTTATAATTGACAAGATAAAATAATTTCTTTAAGAAAGATGAAAATCGCAATATTTGGGTAAGAACTAACTAAGCCAAGTTTCTCTTTGGCTATTATATTTGATTGGAGGGTTCAGTTTGTATAACATACTTTTAGGCGGAGCCGCCGGAGATGGCATTGAAACAATGTCCGGTCTTCTAGAAAAAATGCTGAAACAATCGGGTTGTCATCTTTTTACAATCCGTGATTTTATGTCCCGGGTCCGAGGTGGCCATAATTTTACCCAAATACGGTTTGGTAATCAACCCCTTCACGCCCACCGGGATACTCTGGATGGTATTTTTGCCATCGATGAAACAACCTATCGGGAACACCATTCTCAGCTTTCGGCTGATGGTTTTATTTTATGCGACCAGGCCCTGGCCATTGACGATCCCCGGGCTCTTAAACTCCCTCTTAAGGACGTCGCCAAAGAGCTTGAAAACCCCAAGGTTATCAGCAGCGTGGCCATTGGCGCACTGCTTAAAATTTTCAATTTTTCCCTGGAACACGCCACCGATATCCTCAAAGGCAACCTCCGGGAAGATCTGGTCGATATCAACTTGAGTGCGCTCCATCGGGGTTTCGATCTAACCGAACCGCGGTTCGACCTTAAACCAGTGCAAACTTCAGACCATCTGCTGGTTTCAGGTAATACCGCCATCGGTTTGGGGGCAGTAGCGGCTGGGATCCGTTTTTATTCGGCCTACCCGATGTCCCCATCAACTACGCTGTTGGACTTCTTTAGTGCCCAGAGCAGTAGCATGGCCATCGCCGTGGAACAGGCTGAAGACGAGATTGCCGCTATCAACATGGCTATTGGGGCCTCCTATGCCGGGGCCACTGCCATGACCGGCACCTCCGGCGGCGGCTTTTCACTGATGGTGGAAGCCCTGGGCTTTACCGGCATTGCCGAAATCCCTCTGGTAGCCGTGGATGTTCAGCGCCCCGGACCGGCCACCGGCTTTCCCACCCGGACCGAACAAAGTGATCTGAAATTTGTGATTTCCGCATCTCAGGGGGAATTCCCACGGCTCGTTATCGCCTTACGGGATCATGCCGATTGTTTCTACCAGACAGCCCGGAGCATCGCTCTGGCGAAAAAATATCAGATCCCGGTGATCCTCTTAAGTGATCAATATCTGGCTGATTCGACCGCCACCATCCCGATTCTTGATGCCAGCGAAATTATCCGCTTCAACGAGCCAGAAGCTGTGGCCCAAACCGCAGATCAACCCTACCGTCGTTATGCCCTTACCGAAAACGGCATCTCGCCCCTGCGTGTCCCGGGAAAATCTGAAGCCCTAGTGCGGGTCGACAGCGACGAGCATGATGAATGGGGTCAGATTACCGAATCCGCCCTGCTCCGCAATCAGATGGTGGAAAAACGAATGAACAAGCTGGAAGGCTTGAAAAAAGAACTGATTGAGCCGGAGTTCTGGGGGGCTCATCAATGCCAGTCCTTACTGGTTGGTTTCGGTTCCACCAGTGGAGCCATAAAAGAAGCCGTTGACATCCTCAACCAGGAAGAAAAAAATTACGGCGCGCTGATTTTCGGGGATATCTATCCCCTGCCCACCGAACGACTCCAGCATTTTGCCGCCCAAGTGATGGAAATAATCAACGTCGAACAAAATGCCACCGGCCAGTTGGCTGCACTGCTCCGGGAGGAAGCCCTGATCTGCTGCGAACACAGCATTCTCAAATATGATGGCCGGCAATTATCGGTGGATGATATTCTAACCGGTATCAAAAATCTCAAGGGAGGTTTCTAATATGAACAAAACAGCATTCACCACCTATGAAACGGCCTGGTGCCCAGGTTGTGGTAATTTCGCCATTATTGAAACCCTCACCGGGGTTTTGAACCAAATGGACACGCCGCCTCATCAGGTTGTCCTGGTCGGCGGTATTGGTCAGGCCGCCAAAACAAACCAGTATATCACTGCCAACGGCTTTAGCGGTCTCCATGGTCGTTCCCTGCCGGCTGCGGTTGCCATTAAAATTGCCAACGATGACCTGACGGTGATTGTCAATACCGGCGACGGTGATTCCTACGGCGAAGGGGGCAATCACTTTCTCCACAATATCCGCCGCAATGTGGATATCACCCATTTTGTCCACGACAACCAGATCTATGGCCTGACTAAGGGGCAACCATCTCCTACCTCAGATCCCTGCGATTTGGCCCACAAAACAAATACCTGCAATATGGGGGCGACTTTTAATCCGCTGCTGATTGCCATTGCCGCCGGCGCCACCTTTGTGGCCCGTTCCTTTTCTGGCGACAAAACCCATCTGGCCCAGATTATGGCCGCGGCCATTAAGCATCCGGGCTACGCCCTGGTCGATATTCTCCAGCCCTGCGTCAGCTTTAACAAGACCAACACCTTTGCCTATTACAAACAACGGGTTAAACCCCTCGATGATACCTATGACTCCACCAATAAACTGGCCGCCCTGGAAAAAGCGATGGAATTCGGCGATACCATCCCGATTGGTATTCTCTATCAGGAACAGGCACCAACCTACGCCGATAAGCGACCTGAACTGTTCGATACCGTTCCCCTGATTGATAAATCAGTTCACCTAAGCGAAGTTCAGGCCTTAATCAACAGCTATATCTAATAAGAATTAAAACGAAAAGAGGTAATCTTATGGATCCCAGGTTATTTTACCAATGCAACGACTGTAACGCGGTGCTGCTTGAACTGAGTGGCACCCTGATGGAGTCCTGCCATCATTCCCAAACCCTGTTACAGCCGAATACGGTGGATGCCGCCAAAGAAAAGCACGTCCCGGTGCTTGTCTTTAAAGACCATCAGCTTCAGGTTAAAGTGGGTAGCGTGCCCCACCCGATGACCGCCGATCACTCGATTCTGTGGATTTTTGTCCAGACCCGAACCGGCGGTCAATATGTCCAATTGACCCCGGAAAATGCACCAGAAGCTTTTTTCTCCGTAGCACCGCTGGATGTTATCCGGGTTTACGCCTATTGCGATATCCATGGTCTCTGGATGATCAACAACGCCGAGCTGGATTATGAAGAAATAGTCTGCTCGCCCGAGTTCCCTCAGGGCTGTGTTGAATAAGCGTCCCGCTTTCTCCGAATCGTTTTTGACTTGATCCGGCTTTACGGCTGACCTTGCGTCCCCGGGATCTGGGCTGCCACCAACCAGATCTCGGGGCCTTATGCCGTAATCATCAAAAATCTTTATAAAAACTTAAAATTCAGCCTTTTACTTTCTTTGTTTTCAGTTGTGATATAATAAATAAAACATTTAAGCAAAAGGATGATTCATGAACGATAATAAACTTGACTTATTGTACTTTCTCGCCAATAACGGCGATGAGAACGCCATGCTGGAATTGGCTGATTACTATTATTTTAAAACCAACAAACAGGATCTATCCCCGGAATTATTTCAGCTGGTTAAGGACTACTATTGCCGCTTGGCCGAACGGGGTAATAACCACGCTATGGCAACCCTGGGCGGTCTGTATTATGAAGGGGTTAATCTGCCCCAGGATTTTATCGCGGCTAAACACTGGTTTGAAAAGGCCGCAGCACAAAACAATCCGCTGGCTATCAATTATCTGGGTTATTGCCATTATTATGGCCGGGATATCCCTGTCGACCATGAAAGGGCCTATTATTATTTTGCCAGAGCCGCCCAAATGGGCCATCACAATGGCATGTATAAACTTGGCGATATGTATTATAATGGCCACTTTGTGGCAAAAGACCCGGCGATTGCCTTTTTTTGGTTCAACGAGGCCGAACAGGCCACCGCTGAAAGCAGCCCCGAGTATCCCAACATTGCTTACCGTATCGGCCACTGTTTGCTACTGGGCCAGGGCGTTCCCCAGGATTTATTGCTAGCCCTGGCCTGGCTTCATAAAGCCGAATTGGGCTGCTATCAGTTAACCCGGAACGGCGATGCCTATGCCGGTCTTACCCTGATCCGGGTTCATGAGGATCTGGCCATTTTGCGCCATCAGCTGGATGCCGAAAGTTCGTATCGTCACGCTGATCTGGGAAATCACAACCCCTTGAATACCCCTTAATCAGGGTTGCCCTAAATAACCCTGATCCGATAAACAATCTAATCCAATGCTACCGTAACAAAATGGAGGTTACCTGATGCAAAGAGTACTTAATATTTTTCAAGACGTTCCTTACCGCAGTTCTCAGTTAGTAATGAAGCAAGTCGTCCAGGTACTGCCCCTGCCCATTCCCCCTGTCCTTCAGGGGCCTGGCATGGTCCGCCGTTTTCCCGAAATTATCAAAATTTCCGGTGTGACCAAGGTTCTGGTTGTCACCGACAAGCCCCTCTATTCAATGGGTTTATTGGATTCTTTTTTATGTGCCCTGGAATCCAATGGCATCGATGCCGTCGTTTTTGACAAGGTTCAGCCCAATCCCACCTTCGAAAATGTAGAAGACGGTCTGGCCCTGTATTACAGCAGCAACTGCCAGGGCGTGGTGGCCTTCGGCGGGGGCTCTCCGATCGACTGCGCTAAAATCATTGCGGCCAAGGTCACTAACCGTAAAAGCATCGAAAAAATGCGGGGGCTTTTTAAACTGACCCGCAGACTGCCGCCTTTTTTTGCCATCCCGACGACCTCTGGCACCGGTTCTGAGGCAACCATCTGCGCCGTGATCACCGATGTTAAAAACCATGAAAAATTTGCCATTAATGACCCCAAGCTGGTGCCTCTGGCCACTGTTTTCGATCCTGAGCTCATCACTGGCCTGCCACCATCCCTGACTGCTGCCACCGGCATGGATGCCCTGACCCATGCGGTGGAAGCCTATATCGGAAAATATGATACCGCTTTCGTCAAAGAAAAAGCCCTGAACGCCACTGAAATTATTATCAACAATCTGGAAAATACCTATCACAATGGCCAGGACCTTGAGCTACGTCTCAAAATGGCCCAGGCCTCCTTTGATGCCGGGCTGGCCTTCACCAGAGCCTATGTCGGCTATGTCCATGCCATCGCCCATGCCATGGGCGGATTTTATGGTGTTCCCCACGGTTTGGCTAATGCTATTATCCTGCCTTATATTCTTGATTTTTCAAAAAAGGCAGCCCAGAAAAAACTGGCTGAACTGGCTTTTTATGCCGGACTGGGCGAAGCCATGAATGACGATGAAACCCTGGCTGGTCTGTTGATTGAAAAAATAAAATCGATGAATGCCAACATGGGCATTCCCACCACCATTTACGCCCTGAAGCAACATGACATTCCTGAACTGGCCAAACGGATTCTCAAAGAAGGCAACCCCACCTACCCAGTGCCCCGGATTATGCATTATCAGGAATGCTGTGAAATCCTGAAACAGCTTTGTCCGGAAACGGCACCTAAGGCTTAATGAAGGTTCAGATCTATCCCCCACCCTTTGCCAGCCTCACCAATTTGGATGAGGATGGCATGATGGTGCTGCCCCCCGGGGCCCGGCTGTTCACCGTTTACCGACGGCTGAAAATCCCCCTGGTGTTACAGCCGCTGGTGATCTGCAACGTGAATTATCAGCGGATGAAATTGAATACCCAGTTAAAAGACGGAGATGTGATCAGTTTTATGCTCCCCCTTGCTGGAGGATGAGAGGTGATTTTTTGAAAGGTTATTGCGGAAAAATACTGATGGTGGATCTTTCGGACTCCACCTTTGAAGAAATCGAAATCCCCGATATGATTTATGAACATTTTCTTTCCGGGGTGGGCCTGGGCGCCTATATCCTATATAAATATCTGCCCCAAGGGGCCGATCCTTTGGGGCCAGATAATATTCTTGGCTTTGTCAGCGGGCTCCTCACCGGCACCGGCAGTTTTATGACCGGACGCTGGCTGGCCGTCTGCAAGTCGCCCCTCACCGGCGGCTTCGGCGATGCCAATTGTGGCGGCACCTTTTCTCCGGCGATCAAGCAAAGCGGCTATGACGGCATCTTTTTAAAAGGTCAGTCCCCCACACCCAAAATGCTCTTTATCGATAATAACGGCCCTCAACTCCTGGATGCTGCTGATCTCTGGGGACTCGACACGGTCGAAACTGAAGCCGCCATTAATCAGAAAATCACTGCGAATAAAAAACTGGCTATTGCCACCATCGGCCCGGCCGGCGAGCATCAATCGCTGATCGCCGGGATTTCCAACGATGGTGGCCGGATGGCCGCGCGATCAGGAGTCGGCGCCGTGATGGGGTCAAAAAAATTGAAGGCCGTGGTGCTGGCCGGTTCAAAAATGATCCGTTCCCGGGATCCCCAGACCATCAAAACCATCAGCCGGGATTATGCCAAAAAAGTCAAAGCTTCCAATCTTCCTCCCCTGGCCACCGGAGCGATGCTGCCGATGATGGGAAAATCAATGGTGGCAACTGATAAAGCCATCCCCATTGACGGCATGTTATCCACCGCCATCATCAAAAAATGGGGCACGGGCTTTACCAACACCATGGGCATGACCATGGGTGACACCCCGGTCAAAAATTGGAAGGGTTCGGTGGCTGATTTTCCCTATCGCAAGTACCGCCATATGAATCCCGACCAAATCCAAAAACACGAAACCCAAAAGTATCACTGTTATTCCTGCGTGATTGGCTGTGGCGGTGTCTGCGATATCAACGGCATCTCAAAAGGCCGTTTTTCGCACACTCATAAACCGGAATACGAAACCGTCGCCGCTTTTGGGTCACTGCTGTTAAATAAAGATCGCGATTCCATTTTTATCATCAACGAGCTTCTCAACCGCGGCGGAATGGACAGTATTTCAGCCGGAAATACCATCGCCTTTGCCATGGAATGTTACGAAAAAGACTGGTTAAGCCCAGAAGTCACCGGTGGACTGGAGCTCACCTGGGGCAATGCCGAAGCGATCGTCACCCTAGTCGAACAAATGATTGCCGGAGTCGACTTTGGCGCCATTCTCCAGCACGGGGTCAAAAAAGCCAGCGAAATCCTGGGCATTGAATCCGCGCCTCTGGCCATCCACGCCGGTGGACAGGAACCGGGCATGCATGACCCCCGGCTGGATCCGATCCTCGGCATCCACTATTCCTGCGACCCGACCCCCGGCCGCCACACCATTGGCGCCGGCAGCTATTACACCTATATGCGGATCTGGGAAGATGTGACCTGGGCTCCCAAGGTCAAACTGGGGGAAGATAAAAACAATGAATATGAAGCCACCAATCAGGTCGGCCTTAAATCGATGATTAATGTCTGTATCAAACAGATTTTGGATGGCTCCGGCGGCTGTTTTTTTGCGCTGGTCAGCGGACTGAATCATTTTAAGATTTTTGACTATCTCAACGCCGCCACCGGCTGGCAGAAAACTCCCAACGAATACATGACCATCGGTCTGCGGATGCAAACCCTGCGCCAGGCTTTTAATGTCCGGGAAGGGATCAACCCCCGGGATTTTAAAATGAATGAACGTCTCAGCGGAAACCCGCCCTTAAAAGAAGGCCCCCTTAAAGGGAAACATTTTAATATAGATGAAATGATGAGTATTCACTACCAGTTTATGGGCTGGGATAAAAAAACCGGAATCCCCACCAAAACCGCCCTTTCTGACCTGGGCTTCTGCGATCTTGAAATGGAGGGCGCAACCCATGGCTGATAAGAAAAAACCCGTCATCGATTATGAGCTCTGCATGGCCTGCGGCATCTGCTCCGGCGATTGCCCCCTGAGCTGCATCGCCCTGCGCAAAACCGATATCGACCGCTACCAGAAAGCCTACCCGGTGCTGGATGAATACTACCGCTGCACCGGCTGCACCCGCTGCGCCAAAGCCTGCCCGATGGAAGCGATCCGGATGATGTGATATCAAAAAAGATGCTGAATGATTTTACATCATCCCGCATCTTTTTTCTTTTTCATTATTCTCTTTTACTTAATCAGAGCATACATACAATAATCGGTTATCTTTCCGTTCTTGAATATAGCTTTCTTGCAGATTCCTTCCAGTTGGAAGCCGGCTTTTTCCAAAGCCTTCCGGGAACCAATGTTGTCTACAAAGGGTCGACCATAAATTCTGAAAATATCAAAATTGGCGAATCCATTTTCGCAGGTTTGAATAATCGCTTTTGTCATAATCCCTTTTCCCCAGAATGGTTCGCCCAGCCAATATCCCAACTCGGCCGTCTTACAACTGACATCGTCCTGAAGCATCAATCCCACCGAACCGATGGGCTCATTGTCAATGACAATAGCTTTGATCGACTGTTTTGTCTGATCTCTGTGCATACACTGGTCAATGAACATATGGGCATCGTCCAAGGTGTAGGGTGATGGAAAAGCGTTTCTCAAGAAGCAGGCAACCTTAGGGTTATTGGCATAACGCACTAGATTTTCCGCATCATCCAATTTCCAATCTCTTAATTCAAATTTCATCTTTCTTCCTCCTGTATAGAATAAGTCATGTTATGTCAGACCAATAATTAGCCTAACTGCAACATGCGGGCTGACAATTTTTCATCTTAAAATCGGTACAATATAATCATTCTCCTGAAACAAAATCGTTCAAAGTCAACACAAAAACTGATAAAAACTTACTTAATGGGCATGACAATTTTTGTGAGCCATTCACTTTCGGGAAACTCCGGATCATTATAGTAATATTCATAGGAAATCCCTTCTGGCTGGCAGTTATTCGTTTCAAACCATTCTGCCATTTCACCATAAACCGCTTCCATTTCTGCATAAGGTCCCCGGTACATACAAAAGATGATTTTTCCTTCTGGGATCAGACCCGGTTTGACTTCACCCTTTCCCGGAAATGCTTTCGCCACTGGAAAACCCATCTCCACATCAAGGCTTTGCATATCCATGTTGTGATACGCAACAAAAGGCACATCTGTCATTAATTCCCCAATTTCATCGAGATAGGCCACAATCTTTCCATAGCTCTCTCCGATTACTCGGGGCAATTCTTCAACCCTGGTGGTCATTCTTATAATGAGTGTTGGCTGTTCTCGCTGCTTTATTGTTTGAATGTTTGACATTTTTGGCATGTTTAATCCTCCTTGAATTTTTCAGTTAAACTAATTGAGCTTTTTAAGTATTACTACCCCTTTTTCTCCCAAATATTGAATCAATGTTTTTTAACATAAAAAAAGGCACCCATCCCGGTAAACTTGACTTCACAGCAAATCTACAGGTATGAGTGTCTAAGCGTTCAATAACATAATTGAAATGTTACAATTATCCGAAAAATGATATCTTGATTTTACATTTTTGTCAAAACACAAATTAAATCCAGCGATCTTAAATTTTACAGGCTGGGCAGCGTTCCGGAAATCACCGCTGGTGCCAGGGCGTTAATGACCGCCTGCATAATCCCGTTTGAGGTATAGGTTGCGCCGGAAATCGTGTCAACCACTGGGGTCTGGGCGGCGATAATGGCTGCCGGTACCGCATCAATCGCTTTGCCATAATATTTTTCATTTTTTTCGTTGTGGGAGACCACCTGAACAGTGGTAATCACATTTTCAGCCACCGTTACACTGACCGTCAGCTCCGGCCCGTAACCTTCTGCTACCCCGGTATAGGTACCATCCTTCAAATCGACGCTGTCCAAAAACAGATTGGCCTTGGTAACCACCGTATCGGTCACGGTTGAATTTGTCGTTGTTACTGGTGTGCTTTCAGCCGTGGCAGTGCTTGAGCTTTCATCGGTTACTGGCTCGGTTTGATCCGCCACTGCTGTTGCTGATACCGTTTGGGTTCCATACAATTTTGCCACCGAAGTTTCGATTTCCTTTAATGAACTGTTGAAAAAAGCATCAGGTCCCATGATTCCGCCAACTTCCCAAAGGTGGATGCCCAGAAATACGATCAGCACCACGGTTAACCAGCGGTGTGGTTTGATCCAGGTACACTTTCCGCGCAACAATTTTCTAAGAAAATAAGTAAGTCCCAACAAAATCCCCATTACCATACATAGGGTCCCAAAGTTGAATGACAGAATAGCTCCCGAGGAAAAGAACCCATGGATACAGGCGGTGATCACAAAAGCGATTCCCATTGTTTTATGTGAATTTCTCAGATTTCGATTAATCCTGGCGATGAATTTATTTTTTCTTTCGCCCTTATTGACGATTCGCAATAAGTAGATGATTGTGAGTAACGCTGCAAATATGACACTTAGCCAGGCAGTCATTACGTTAATGATAACGGTCATCTCAATTCCTCCTTTTTCTTCTTATAATAGCAAACCATTATGACATCTTTGTGTCATTTTAATTAGTTTATCCTACATTTGTGATGATCGTGTGACGGGGCGATCAGTTTAATATTTATTTAAGCCAGCTCCTCAAAAGAAATCCATTATTTAATTTTTTCAAAAAAAAATAAGACCTACTGCAAAACAATAGATCCTACTAATTAAAAAAACATCGGCAATACGCCAAAAAATAACATCCCCAAAGCGGCTGAAATCAGAATCAGTTTGATCGGATGTAGTTTAAACCTGAAATAAACAAAGCTGCCAATCATAAAAATAATAATTTCCAGATATTGGAGACTGGCAAATAAATCGCCCACCGAGTGGATTTCAGTTTCTTCGCCAATAAACCCGGTAGACATCAGCAGCACCACCGCTGAAGCAATCAGTCCAACCACCACCGGCCGCATACCATAGAGGGCCCCTTGAACCCATTTGTTCTGCTGAAAATTGGTAAACACTTTGGCAATAAAAAGGATAATAATAAACGAGGGCAGAACCACGGCCGTGGTTGTGACCAGCGCGCCCAAAAGCCCGCCCATTTCCATCCCCACAAAGGTGGCAATATTCACCGCAAATGGCCCAGGCGTGGACTCAGAAACAGCAATGAAATCGGTCAGTTCCAATAAGGTCAGCCACCCATGCGCCACCACTTCCTGTTGGATCAGCGGAATCATGGCGTAGCCCCCGCCGATGGTAAATAAGCCAATTTTGAAAAAAGTGATAAATAGCTCCAGATACATTATTTTCTCACCTCATCATTTTTATCCTCGGCCTGATTTTGGTTTAACCAGATCTGATAAAAAAGTCCCGTCACGGCGCCGCCCAGCAACAGATAAATGACGTTGATGTTGGTAAATGAGGCCATCCCAAAGGCCAGGAGTAAAATCAGCACCGTCAGCGGCGTATATTCTCCCTTTTTGCCCATTTTAACTACGGCCCCAAGAATTAAAACGATGACCCCGGCCCGGACTCCTTTAAAGGCATAGCCCACCCATTCCAGGCTTTGAAACTCCTGAAAAAACAGGGCAATAATACTGATAATCATAAATGAGGGGATCACCACCCCCAGGGTAGCCAGCAGTGAACCCCAGAAGCCGGCCACCTTATAACCCACAAAAGTCGCCGTATTGACGGCAATTACCCCGGGGGTTGCCTCAGCAATGGCAAAGATATCGAGGATATCCTTGCTTTCAATCCAGTGATGCCGTTCCACGGTTTCATACTCAATCAAAGGGATCATCGCATAACCGCCGCCAAAGGTAAACAGTCCGATCTTAAAAAAGGTGATAAAGACAGTTAACAGTTTTTCCCGATAAATTTTTTTTTCTTTCATATCATTTCTCCCTATAAACCGATCCATTCAATTTTTTCCTGAAAATCGATCGTATCGGTGACACCCCATAAAACATAGCCTTCCAGATCGGGATAATTTTTAATCAATATCGGCATGCTTTTTCCGTCTAAGATGATGACAGTCCCCGGCATGATTGGCTCTTCATTGCGACAATCGACCTGAAATGCATGCAGTGGAAGTCTGAATCCCTTACCGGTGTACTTCATATAGGCTTCTTTAAGGGCCCAGAGATCATAAAAACCCCGTGTCTGTTGCTCGGCCGGCAGCGCGCAAAGCCAGTCGGCCTCTGAAGGAGCGAAAAATCGCCGGGCCAGCTTTAGATTCGGTCGTTCCATTTTTTGAATATCCACCCCCACCGGCTGGGACCCCAGACCACAGACCACATGATGACCCGAATGAGACAGGTTAAAATGAATGCCTGAATAATCTGACAACATCGGTTTGCCATCTTCTCCTTGTGTCATTCTCAGCGATCCGCTGATGCCGTGGACGCGTTCCAGCGCTCGTTGAAGCAGCATTTCAGCTCCCACTGACAAAGCTTTCGCTCCTGCTGTTTTTAGCCGCTCGGCTTTTTCCCGCCGTGCTTGTGAAACCTCATTCATTGCTGCTGCTAAGCGGCGGGGCTCATTTAACATGTGAACATCCGCGATAAAAATTTGGGTCTTTGTGATTTCCATTTTGCGCTCCATTTATTGACTTTTTCAGACTAACCCCTTCCGATATCGAAACAGGTTTACCTTTTATCCGTTTTCTTACATTATACTATAAAAAGATAAGAGCAGACAAACAATGAGTTATTGTCTGCCTGCTCTTTAGTTTTTATTTTCATCCATTAATTTCTGAATTTCTTGGCGGTTTTCTTCATTGATTGCTATTCTGAGGGCCGAACATGCACCGATGTTTTTTTTTCGTTGCAATAATTTTTCAGCAAAGGCCATACAGTTATTTTCACCGCAGTTCTTACAACTAGTTTGAGGCAGGTATTCATAAATATCAAAGACACTGATTTTCTGATCCGACATAATTAACTCCCCCTTTTATATTCCATGAAGCTTGATCTCGTCAAACACGCAGATATGACAAAACCTGCTTTTTAAGAGATCTTAAAGAGCAGGTTAAATATTCTTTTGGCAGAGGTAGCAGGATTTGAACCTGCGAATGATGGAGTCAGCCCATAACAATTTTCTACCAAAAGCACCGCTAATCAATGCGAGTATTATACCATTCCAAATATTCAATGGCAATAGACAAACATCCGCAAATTTGCCCCTTGTGGGAAACTTTTGGGGAAATTCCAAGATAACAGAAAGGAGAAATGACAATGAATAAGAAAGAGCTTTTAGCCATTTATGCTCAGGAAAATGAGATCGCCCGGGATAAAAACACCGACGCAAAAATACTGGGCGCCGCTGAGTATGCCCACCTGATCGGCGCGATCGATGGGCAAGAGTTTGAGTTTTATAAAATGAAGTATCAGAAATCAGCCGTCTTTTGATGGCTTTTTTCTTTGCAAATAAAAAAAAGGCCGGCGGTTAAGCCGGCAGATTATCGTCAAGCATGTGAAGTTGATGAATATTCACAAACATTTGATGAAATGTAATTAATTAACTCGATCATTTCTGGATCAATTACATTGTTATTTGCATCATATAACGTAACACTAAATTCTTGCGGTTGTTCAATTTGCACTCTATTTACTTCTTCAAGTAGATCATTTAAAGTTTCAAACATCTTATACCTCCCTAAATTACAAAACTTTTTTTCCGGACTGCGCTTCTATATTTTGTCTAATACCCAATAAATCGGCCTCGGTACCACACGATGGGCATTTAAATAAATTACTTTTAGGAAATGGTAGCGCGTCTGGTAATATCGGAACATCTTTAAAATTTGCTTGAATCTTACATTTGTTTTTACACTTTGGGCATTCAATTTCAAACAATGCATGATCTATTTCTTTATTTTTATCTATAAGTTGATTTTGCGTGTTTACGGTCCGATATATTTGCGAATCACAGGTTTCATAAATCTTATATATGTTTGTTTCAAAAGTCATTTTTAGCAAAGTGTAGTATTTTGTAATCGCATCATTCAAATCACTTTCTTTACTGTAATCAGTAATTTCTAATTTCATATCTACTAAATCTTCTTTTTTTATTGACCTACTATGTGTTAACCAATGGCTGTGATTACATAAACGGGCTGCAATCTCTTTAGCCCTTTGTTCTTTATCATTTTCACTAACCGGTTCACCAGTAGAAGAATGAAATTCCCAGAATTTAAACTTATATTCTTTCAACCAGTTTGTAACTAGTGTCTTCGAGAAATTCTGGGCATTCTCACAATGTTGTATTTCTCCTGGAGATATATTTTGAAGAATAGGAATATACGCTATATCTAAACTTTTTTTAGCTTGAGCCTCTTTTTTAATTTTATCTAATCCTTCCAGAAAAGCGTCGGCAGAAAATCTTTTTCCATTGCCGGCAATTTGGGCATCAATCGGACCTAAGCACGACATAGAACCTAGAAGAATCTCATCAGCGGCCATAGTAAATATTGTTCCTGCACTTTTTGCGGTACCTGGCACAATAATGCCAACTTTATCAAAACGCCCTCGAACTGCTTTTACTAAATCTTCAACTATTTCTGCATACCCACCTGGGGTTTCGAGAATAATATCAATCTCGTTTCCGCCTACATTAGACAATTGGTCTAAGAACGGCAATACATCTGATTGATCAATAGATATACTAATACCAGGAATACCTTTTGTCATATCACTGGCATATACTAATATTTCTCGTTTTCTTAATGTAGATATTTTTTTTAATTGTTTTTTTCTTTCATTCGAAAGATCGTCTAACGAAAATTGCTTATTAAGACACTCTGAGTAATATCCCACACTTAACACCCTCTCTTATTAATAACTAATTATACTATAATAAAAGAGTAATATTTTGTACTTAGTAGGTAATATGTTGCGCTCAATGAGTAACAAATCGTCTTTTCTCTTGCAGAAATAAAAAAAAGACCACCCGAAGGTGGCCATAAATCAATTTATCCAAAATAAGCCAAAATCCCGTCTAAAATCCCTAGCGCTTCCAACTCAGCACCGCCGTTATTAAATAGTGCACAATCAGTCGGTGAGCTGGCAAAACTTGCCTCGGTAATCACTGCTGGCATATCCGAGTAAGTCACGTCCGAATCATCCCGCTGGATCAATCCGCGTTGCTGTAATCCTAAGCGGTGATACAATCCAACCAGGCACAGAGTAGCTAACCGGATCCCGGCGTCGCTGCCTGGGTAACAAATTGCACAAGTTCCGGACGCATTGGGATCATTCGACCCATTGTGATGTATACTGATAAACAGATCCGCCCCGGCGTTGTTGGCGATTGTGGGACGATCTGAAAGGTAAACATGATCGTCGGTGGTTCGGGTATAAATCACCTGTGCCCCGCGCTCGGAAAGGAGCTGGCCTAATCTCAATGCCACCGTTAAATTCATGTCTGATTCCCGAAGATCGCCACACGCCCCCGGATCGGATCCGCCATGACCAGGATTAATACAGATTATTTTCCCGGATAAATTACCGGCTGGAGCTGCAGGTGTGACAGGTGCCACTTGTTTCGGCTCTGCTTTCATGAACTTTTGAATAGTATCTGGACTCATGACAATACCTTTAGGAACGACTTGAACCTTAATCCCTTCCAGTCTGAGACTCATTCCCTCAGTTCCGGTACTTTCCCCATTCATAGCCCAGTTCATATTGCCATAATTTTCGGCATGGACTCCATAATAAACATCATACTTGTCAGCATCCGCACCAGTCAGACGAATTCGAATTGATTCCAGGCGCTTACCCTGTCCCTCGGTTCCGCAAAGCTCCCCGTCTTTTTTTGTAGCATCCCAGCCGATATCCTGGATCTGTCCTTCATACTCAATGCCCAGATCCAGATCAGTTTCAAGCCAGATCTTAACGGCTTCCAGGCGTTTGCTTTTTCCAGTCGTCCCACAGAGTTCTCCATTTTTAAATGGGCCAACATTCCCGATGTCTTGGACGTGGCCGTCATAAATTACATTTACATAACTCATATTATTCTTTATCTCCTTCAGTTTTATTCTTTAAAATATCAATTGCTTTAACCAGCACCGGTGGAAGATCCACCCCCATGAGGCCAACATTCTCTAAGATACTGATGGACTCATTAAATACAAATCCGATTATCACCGCATCCCGGATATAGTTGGACCCCAACATGAGATCTAGACGACACGCCACTAAGACTATTAATAGGGTGGTGCCTTTTCTACACAAGCCCTTCCAGCCTGCTTTACTTTCCAGCGCTCCATTTTCTGTTTTATTGCTGTTCTGGAACACCCCGGCCACAATTAGGCCTGTCACGTAATCTACTGTCATGAATAATACTAATGTCGCCAATCCCGTGTCCCAGCCTCCGAATAGTGTTGTAATCACTGCCCCTAGCGCCCCGATGACCGATAATGCTCCTGTTTTTATCATTGCTATTTCCATTTATCCATCCTTTCTTTTTTGAGTAATAAAAAAACACCTCAAAAGGTGCCTTTCTTTTCTATTATTTTAAGTTTGCTTATAAAAAATATTTCCTGCAGCATCTATATGTGTACTTATACTCTCAACATCTCCAGTAACCTCTCCATCCTCAGAAAGACTTTCAATAATAATATTTTTCACACTTTTTATTTTGATTTTCCTATCTGCTGAAAAATGCTTTATTCCAACATTTTGTCCCGTTTTGAATGCAATAGATGGATAAATATATCCATCATAAGTTGGCATATTATAGAAAGTATCAACAATTTTATTCGAGATTCGATATAAATATTCAGTTCCTTTACCGACATCTTTCGTAAATTCAGTGTATAAAAACTGATCAATAATTTTCCTATTGATTTCACCTTGTTCACTTAAAAATTTTTCTGGAAATTCAACATATAATCCGATTGGCATAAGCTTCAATTCGTACCCTTTAATTATTTCATATTCTATTAAAGCAAAGCTCTGTCCTTTCTCAGCTTTTAATTCGTAAAATGGTATGCATTTATCTAATGAAGTGTATAATATAGATTCTCCTACGTTATTAAGCCTTCCTCTTTCTTTAACAAAAAAAGGTTTGGGATACCATACATCCGTTGCTTTTCTAAATACTTGTCCAGTATCTCTATATCTTATCCTATATAGTTACTCATGTGTTAAATCTCCTTTTAATTTTTTTATTCTTTGGGCAAAATAGCGCATAATTCCTCGTATGAGGGGTTCGCTGGGTTGCCTAAATTCTTAGGCGGTCCGTCTCCACCTTCAGCGGGGTTGATCCCTCTAAAGTTGGGCTTCGGGTCTTCTGCAACATCAAACAAAAACTTGGAATCCTCGCCGGTGGTCAGTGCTGCGATTTGATCGTCAAGTCCTTTGAGGTTATCCCCGTCAAGCTCGACTTTTTCCATATCCAGCAATGCTTTTACCGCTCTGAGGTTTTTTGCTTTCGCCCCTGATAAAGCTTTTTCAATCGCGTTATTCAGTTTTATTTGTTTGATTTCTTCCTGATACTTTGCTTCTGCCATGTTGTTTTCCTGTGCCATCGTTTCGATAGTCGTCTTCAGGGTTTCAATGTCACCGGCAGAATCTTTCAGTTCTTGCAGCTGGGTGTCTCTGGTTACGATGTCTTTTTTAGCCTGTTTCAGGTCATTACTGACAGCATTGAAAGTTTCCTTTGGCACTGCCTGTTTTGGGAACTCTGCGTTAACCTGGGCCATTAATCCATCTATATCAAGAACACCATCATTGATCTTTGCTGCTTCTAATAATTTCTTTAACCATTCCATCTGTTATATCCTCCATAGCTTTTTATGCTGGTCGCTGCCAGCTGGATTCGGTTGTTCTTTATGCCCTGCAACGTATAAAAGGGCAGCGGAGCCGTAACCCCGGCTCAGAGGGAGATTATCGACCACTTCCTTTGCTAAAGATTTTGGACAATAAAAAGTACCGGTTAGGGTGCGGTGCTACTGTTTAAATTGCTGGTACTTATCTCTGCGACTTTTTTTCTTTCTAAAAGATCCAAATACCGCTTCAAGAAATTTCTTTATTGGCGTCTCGAATGTGGCTGATCCAGAAAAGGAAAGATCAGATAGTTTTTTATTTATTTTCGGTGCCGACTCATCTAGATCTGGTTTAAACTCAACAACACCAAAAAACTCGAGTTTTTTGCCGTCATCGGTGGCGATGTAAATTTTACCCGGTTGCATCTTTATGTTTTCCATTTTATTTTTCTCTTCCCAGTTATCAAGCTTACTTTTAGTGTTCTTTCTCGAACAATTGCCGCACGGGCCCAACACAACGGGCACGTCGATGTATCTGCAGTTTTGGCATGCTTTTTCCTCAGCTGGCATTATTTTTCTCCTTCTCTCTGGCAAATACCATTTTCTTTGTAGCGGCAATCCCACCGATCTATGCAAAACTTGCACCGATCATCCCTGGGATAATCTGTAAAATTAACCCCGACATACAACAGGCAGCCGGTTTGTTTATAGGGATCTTTTAACGCCGGATCAAGGCAAGCGCCATCCCGATTGTATGGGCACAGTGAGTGAATGCAATCATTCATTTTGATTGCCATTAAAGTACAATTCGGCTTCAATCGGGATGCACTTTTCTTTTATTGCCTTGGCTGTAATTTTTACCGCCTCATCAATTGCTTCTGTGGTTACTTTATCCAACTTGAATTTTTCTTGAAGTTTCTGCAGCTCGCTTTTGCAATGCAGAGACTCTTCAACTTTTCGCGTGCTCAGTAAACCATCAACCGACCAAATCCCAATTTCGGGAACGTGGGAAGGTTGGCCAACAATTGAGAACCCTTGGGCACTTTCTAATTTAGCCTGCAATTCCAAAGTTTTCTCAAGTTGAGCATTCAGTGCTTTTACTTTTTCTAGTGCAGTATCAAGATCGGCGCAATCAACATTTATTTTTATTGTTTGCTCCATGGGGTTACTCCACTTTCATAAAAACTTTACCGCCACGGTCAATAAACTCAGGCTCGCCATAACCCATTCGGATATCGACGCCATCCGCCTGAATTGTCTGTCCATCTGTTAAGTTCACAAACCCCAGCAACTCGCCGGTTTTGCTGTCCGTAACAGCGATATAATTTAATCCTTTATCAGCCATTTTTAACCTCCTATGGAATAACTATTTTTCGTTGCCATAAGCAAAAACACCAGTTGAAAATATTAATCTGAATCCATGAAACGGCATAGTGGACGCCGTCTTCCCAATATTTTGTAATGTAGTGATGCATGGTTTTACTCCTTCCCCAATTTATCGCCGCACATTGGGCAACAGTTAATGTCAACGACGTCACTTGTCCCGTTGTTATTCCCTTTTATCCTTGATATTTCGTTCGCATTACAAAATGCACTGAGCGTCATCGACTTACTAGCCCCATCAACAATTGCTTTTATCCCGCTATCAGGGTACTGACTGAGATCGTATTTTTTATTAATATCTTGGCTCGGTAGTTTTTTACCGCTTTTGCAATATTCACACATGCCTTAATCCTTTACTCTGGTCTTAAACCAGTCCTCATATTTCATATTAGCTGGAACGGTTATCGTTTTACCGTCCTTATCTCTTGCCGCTCTCATTTCAGGAATACCGAAATCTTCCGAAAACGAGGGCGATTGAAATGTCCTGCAACGCCCGTGAAACGGGCTTGCTGTTACGCCTATTTCGAAATCTTTTAAGTCAAATACTTTACCATCCATCATTTGGCAGATCTCTGACGTCTTAGAATCTAGCGTGGCCACAACCTCATACTGCTCAACCCCTAAATTGGAAAAACAATCTCTTTGCGAAGCGCTAGAAAAGAATCCACTCTCAGTAATAACCAAGTTTTTCGCCTGCGATTTTGAGACATTAAAACGATCCATGATGGTTTTAGCTGTCTGCGAATAGCTTCCGCCCCTGATCGTCGCCTGAGTGAGAACAGTGGGTAGCTCATTCATGAGTTTACTTTTATCCCGCCAGATCCTTGATGAAAAGTTTTGGCCGTCGGGGGCCCATGGTTTAGCAATCAGTTTGGCGATCTTATTATCATCCAGCTTCATGACATCAAAACCGACGCCAAAGCCTTTCTGAAACTCAAACATCGTTTTGTAATACCCGGCTTTATACTGGTTAGAGATGAACTGATCAAAAGTGTCCAACTCGTAACCGTAGGCCGTTTCGACCTGTTGCTGCATTTGCAGTTTCAGGGCTTCAAGGCGGGTGACATGAAATTTAACAGACGCTCGTTCCAGTTCCTTGGCCCATTTATCTGAGTAGTTCAGGGTCTTCCCTTTTTTAATGTACTCGTCGACGGACATTCGGAATTCAGACAATTCCCGGGTATTTAACTGGCGTTTGGCCTCATCAAGGGTTATTCCTTCGTTCGTTGCGTATCGGGAATACCAGGCGGCCAGTTCTTTATCTGCCTTTTGGGCCGCTTTCTCAAATTCACGCTCTAAGGTGGCATAATACTCTAATCCTTTCTGGTTCTGGGCGGCTTCCAGTTGGGTAAAGCGATTATTCCAGTATTCCTGTTGTTTCATCCTCATTTACCCCGGCTTTCGGTTGCTCAAGCGGAAATGCCCCGTAAGAATCAATTTCATCTGCCTTTTCCTGCTTAAGTGCTTCCAGTTCTTTTTCCACGTCATCAACAAAGGGATGATTGGTTAAGATCGTTTTATTACTCACGATTCCGGTCGATTTCTGGCAATTATCGATCAACTCAGCGGTGTTAATCAAAACGTTTCGATTGAAGGTGATTTCAAAATCAATGGCTGTGAAATCTTTACCGGTTGTGTTGTAAATATGGGTATCGATAAAAAAGGCCAGTTCTTCAATAGCTGCCTGGTATTCGGTTTCCATATCGTCAGCATCCAGGTCAATATCGGAATACATACTTTGAATGTTCATCTGGTTCGGGTTGCTGCTCATTCGGTCGTCTTTGGCATCATAACCCCGGGCATTCTCAATCAGTGCTTTTTTAAACAACTCAAGGATCGCCTTAAAGTTATCCGCTGTAAAAGCAATGTTTAGGGTTGATACACCGCCATGGCTCCCTTCTTCGGATCTGACCTTCACCGCTCCAAACTGCGCTAATTTCTGCCTAAACTCACTAAGATCGGCACCGTCGTAGTTTTCCAGCACGATAATGGTGTTCCAAGCATCTTCCTGCATTCGGTTTTCAAAGTCGGAAAGCATAATGTTAATACCATCCTGAAGACTTTTGACCCGTTTGATCAGCGGCATTTCTTTATTGTTCGCCTTGAATGCGATCAGGGGGATCTTGCCCCAGTTGTACCGCGCGGCGTCATCGCCATTTTCGATTACCAGATAATCACTGTGTGGGTTATCTGGGTCCGGGATCAGGCTGCCATCATCCAGGGTGTAGCGGTCAATACCTTGCTTAGTATAAACCTCAACTTTTTCAACCAGTTCGCGGGTTTCATTGTCCTTGTAGACGTCAACCTCGTAGAGTCTCACCGCATATTCCAGATCAGTGTGGTCCTTGTCATTCCAGAATGGTAGGATCTCGTAAGCCTCAAACCGCTTAAATTTAAGTTTTCCGTCTTCCCCGCAAAAAGGGTGCACCCAGCCCTTACCCTGGTTAAATGCGTCCTCTGTGACGTTTTTCAGGGTACGAGTGAAAGCTTTGTCGAAAACATCTTTCAGAGCCTCGACGTAAGTATCATCATCGCTGGTGATCGTGAATGGTTTACCGATCAGGTAGTTCTTTTTCTGGTCTACCATTTTTGCATATTGATTGTCGATGATCATGTTGTTGGGAAGTCCCTCGAGTTCTATGAGTTCGCCATCTTTTCCGATCATTGTTCGCTTTCGGAATAAAATATTCTGTCGGGCACACCTGCATTACCGGGGCTGACAAACTTAAAAGCCTTCCCGCCAATTTCTTTAACCTTCTTTACCAGGTATTGTTCAATTTCTTTTTCTCTCATAAATCAAACCTTCCTGAGAGACCGGGTGTTACAGTTACAGTCGTTACGCGCGTATACGGGCGTTTGCGTACAGGCGGTACGTGTGCGCCCTGTATCTCCCTAATCTCTCTAATTATTTTATTTATATAATTTAATGTAACAATGTAACAGTAAGGCTCTAGCCCTCTATTTATCAGGGTTTAAGCCGTTACATTCAATGTAACACGGTTGTAACGTCTGTAACACCTCGGGTGTTACATTCTCTTTGTGTAACGGCTTTGCCGCCATAGAAT